>SMTZ1_10013321_pt1 | contig 13557 bp, 13 predicted proteins | sample DeeMarSWOR136_30_FD_25667 | JGI IMG/M metagenome (IMG submission 25667) | reverse complement strand
GTTCTCTGGAGAAAGATCTGCTTGCCAAATATGGCCACGCGACCCCGGAAGCTATGGTGGAAAGCGCTTTGACACACGTGGAGATCCTCAATGAAATGGATTTTCACGATATCATTATCTCTCTGAAGGCTTCCGACGCGCTGAGAACCATAGAAGCATACAGGCTCATAGCAGATCGGGTGGATTACCCACTGCATCTGGGCGTGACAGAGGCGGGCACAGCCTTTGCGGGCGCTATCAGATCAGCGGTAGGGATCGGTGTCCTGCTGGCAGAAGGCATCGGCGATACGATCCGGGTATCTCTCAGCGATGACCCGGTTCAGGAAGTCCGCGCCGGGTACGAAATACTCAAGTCACTTGAACTCCGATCGTATGGCCCCACGGTTATATCGTGTCCAACCTGTGGGAGATGCAAAATAGACCTCATAAGCATCGCCCGCGAGGTTGAGGCGAAAGTCCTCGCGCTCGGCGACCCGAGACCATTGAAAATCGCTGTTATGGGCTGTGTGGTCAACGGCCCAGGTGAAGCACGTGAAGCGGATATCGGCATCGCCGGCGGCAAAAGAAGAGGTATTTTGTTCAAAAAGGGTATAAAAATACGCAACATCCCGGAGGAGAAGTTGGTTGAGGCGCTGCTGGAGGAAGTAAACTCGATGCTGGATGCTTGATGCTCGATGAGAAAAGGCGCAAGCTGACGGGTTTTGATTGAGAATCGGTAATGATCTCTGGAGTAGCAAGCTTTGGCTTGCATTTCAACGCAGGCTGATGGCAATTCAGAAATTAATCAGGTAATAACTACCGCAGCCCACGTCATTCTGAGCGAAGCGAAGAATCTCTCAAGAAAGCGGTGTCGTCACGGAGATTCTTCCCCATGTATGCGCGGAGGTCAGAATGACAGATGTTACCCGGTTATTTTATGAATGTTCATAAACCTGCTATTCCGAGTGTCGAGCATCCAGAATTAAGGAGGCTTTTGAGATGGGAAGCTTAGGTTCACACTGGTGGAGTAGCAAGCTTCAGCTTGCGTTATACTTACTAGCATTCTCAATAGCAGTTGGGATAGGTGCACACGCAGGCGAGGTCGAGAACCTGGTCAGAAACGGCGACTTTGAAGAGGGCCTGATAGAGTGGGACCTACGGCAAAGTGAGGGCGCCGTTGCTAGAATGGAGGAGGATAAAGGAGAAGCCATCAAAGGAAGAAGCTCCGTGTTTATTGAAATTGATAACGCTGTCGGGACATACTGGCATCTGTCCCTTTATCAAGAGGGACACTTGCTAGAGAAAGGTCAAACTTACACATTTTCTTTCTGGGCCAAGGCGGAGGATTTTCGCCCGGTGGCGTATTACCTGGAACAGGCGGTCGATCCATGGGACGAGTATGGCAGGAAAGAGGCCGAAGTCAATGAAGAATGGCAGGAGTATTGGACGACCTTCAATGTATCTCTCTCTGAAGCCGCCTGGCCGCGTATCGCTTTGGGTCAGTCAGACGTCAACATTTGGGTGGATAACGTCCGGTTTTATGAAGGCGAGTACGTAGAGGAAGAGGACCTGGGAAGAGAAGAGGCAGTTGATCCAGCAGGCAAGCTCCCTATCACATGGGCCGGCATAAAGGATTAGTCTTACGAAGTGGGAATCACTTGATATCTAAGGTAGATCATATCTTAGCCGCTATGTTTTTCTAGGTGAAATCCCCCTGAAGCCATCAAAGACATCTATGGGGTTGTATGATGCGTTCCATTGCCGAGAGCAGGATCTACAGCGACCATAGTACAACTTTTTTCAGGTGCTGATGACGAGGATAAAATTAATCATCCCTTCTGTAATCGGGCAAGAATTCACGTTACTACCACTGAACCTGGCAATGTTAGCCGCGCTCACTCCACCAGAGATTGAAATCAGTCTTGTGGATGAGGCTGTGGAAAAAACTGACTTTGACGAGCAGGTTGATCTAGTGGGCATATCTGTTACCACTACGGTAGTTCCCCGTGCTTACGAAATTGCCGCAGAATACCGCGAAAGAGGTGTAAAAGTGGTTCTGGGCGGAACGCATCCAACGCTGATCCCTCACGAAGCTATGAAACATGCTGATTCCGTTTGCATCGGCGAAGCTGAGGGATCATGGGGCGAAATGCTTGCCGATTTCAGGAGAGGCAAGCTGAAGAGATTCTACCGTAGTGATGGCTATTGTAGTCTGAAGGGCTTACCAATACCTCGCCGCGATCTATTTAAGAAAAAGCATTATCTGCCGATTGATGGAGTACAGACTTCTCGGGGTTGTCCTTTCGCTTGTGATTTTTGTGCTGTAACCGCTATTTTTGGGCATAAATATCGGCTTCGCCCCATAGAAGATGTCCTGGCAGAAATAGATACCCTAGAACACAGGTATGTTTTCTTTTACGATGATAATATAGTAGGAAAGCCGGAATACTCCAAAGAACTGTTCCGCGGTTTGATCCCATACAATAAGCGCTGGATTGGTCAAGCTTCCACAACAGTTATCAGAGATCCAGAGCTTCTGGAATTGATGGCCAGAAGTGGCTGTAAAGGACTGTTTGTCGGTTTTGAATCCCTTTCAGAGGAGAACCTGAGAAGGTCGCGCAAAAGACACAACAATCCAAAACAGTATAAGGAAGTGGCAAAAAGACTTCATGACCATGGCATCGCGATCTCCGGCGCTTTCGTCTTCGGACTGGACGATGACGATAGTTCAGTGTTCGAAAGAACACTAGAATTTGCTATGGATACGGAGTTGGATACAGCACAGTTCAATTGGCTAACTCCTTATCCTGGCACTCCTATATATGATCGAATGAAGGCGGAAAACCGTTTGATAGATAATGAATGGTGGTTGACGGGAAGTGGACTGGGAGATGTCGTTTACCATCCGAAAATGATATCTGCAGACGAATTAAAGGAGGGTAGTCGCAGGGTTCGGAGGAATTTCTATTCCACCTCTTCCATCTTAAAAAGATTTTTCGGAAAAAGCCGCCTATCTCTAGATCGTCTGTCTTTGTTCGATCTGTTGCTCTACGCAAAGTTTAATTGGGGATATAGGAAGCAATACGAAAGTGAAGAGGTTAAATCTAAAATCTAAAATCAGAAATCGAAAGTCCATAGAACGGAGGGATATGCGGTGGAAGCAAAAGAAAAGAAAAGATTCTTCATAATGGACGGAAATGCTTATGTATACAGTGCCTTTTATGCGATCGATGACCTATCCACTTCCACCGGTATACCCACCAACGCAGTCTTTGTGTTCACAAATCTGCTATTGAAGCTTCTGCGTGAGGAGGAGCCGGATTACATGGCAGTAGCTTTTGATACGGCAGGGCCAACGTTCCGCCACAAAGAATTTGCGGAGTACAAGGCTGATCGACCCAGAATGCCGGATCCGCTGACTCAGCAGATCCCCATGATCAGGGAGGTGATATCGGCTTTCAATATACCCATCCTGGAGAAACAGGGATATGAAGCAGATGATATTATAGGCACGCTGGCGAGAAAAGCCGAAGCTGAGGGCATAGAAGCTATCATAGTAACCCCTGATAAGGATGCATTCCAACTGGTTTCTCAAAACGTTAGGATCTACCCTTGTAGATTTCGCGGCGCCTACGAGGACGGATTCATGTTTGACGAGCAGGCTGTGAAAGAACGATATGGCGTGGAACCGGGCAAGATCACAGATTTCATGGGTATTGTAGGTGACAAGATAGACAACATACCGGGCATACCCGGCATTGGTGAAAAGAGCGCTCCTACACTTCTCGAAGAGTTCGGTAGCCTTGAGGAACTGCTGGATCACATTGATGATATAGGGATAGGGTCGAAACCTACCCGTACAACAGAAAAGCAAAAACAGCTTTTGAGAGAATATAGAGATCAAGCACTCTTAAGCAAAAGGTTAGCTACCATTGATGTACACGTGCCCATACACATTGATCTGGAAGATTGCGGAGTAGCTGGTTTTGACCGTGACAAGGTGGTAGATCTCTTTCGGAAATTGGAGTTCAGGAAGTTTATGGGAGATTTCGATCTATTCCTATCTGTGAAGGATATGGAGGTCGAATACCGCACAATACTCTCGGAAGTCGATCTGGACGACCTAGTAGATAAACTGAAGCACGTGCCCGAGTTTGCAATAGATACAGAAACCAATGGTCTGGATCCCATGACATCGGATCTCGTTGGCATTTCTATATCTTTTCAACCTCAAGAGGCGTATTATATACCCATCTCGCACAGGTACATGGGGGTTCCAGAGCAGTTGCCGCTGGAGCTTGTGATGGAGAAGCTAAAGCCCATCCTGTCGGACCCTGCAATCGGTAAGATCGGCCAGAATATTAAGTATGACCTGGAAGTTCTCAAGCGTGACGGCGTCGAACTGTCTGGCATTTTATTTGATACTATGTTAGCCTCCTACGTTTTGAATCCTTCAGCCAGAGGCCATAGTTTGAGCGACATGGCCATAGATCGTCTTGCGTACAAAATGATCCCTATTGAGGATCTGATTGGTAAAGGTAAGAATCAGATCACTATGGATGAGGTAGATGTGCAGAGGGCCAGCGAATACTCATGCGAAGACGCTGATATTACTCTGCAATTAAAGAGCCAGTTGGAACCCGAACTACAGAGTTACGGTCTGGAATCTGTATTCCGGGAGATCGAGCTTCCTCTGATCCCCGTTCTTGCCGACATGGAGATGGCAGGAGTTAAGGTGGATACGGATTACTTAAAGGAGCTTTCGGACAAGCTGGCAAAGCGGCTTGATAGCTTGACTGACAGGATTTATGAGCTGGCCGGGGAGGAATTCAACATAAACTCTCCCAAACAGCTCGGCCAGATCCTCTTTGAAAAGTTGCGTCTGCCGTCCGGAAAGAGGACGAAGACAGGGTATTCAACCAATGAAGCTGAACTGGAGAGGCTATCGGCTGCTGGACATGAATTGCCGTCCGTAATTCTGGAGTACCGGGGCCTCGCAAAGCTGAAGTCCACTTATGTAGACGCGCTGCCCGAATCCATCAATCCCGAAACCGGTCGGGTACATACATCCTTCAACCAGGCAGTGACAGAAACCGGAAGGCTCAGCAGCAGCAATCCCAACCTGCAGAATATCCCCATAAGGACGGAAGAAGGCAGAGAAATAAGACGAGCGTTTATCCCCGGCGAGGAGGGCAGCCTTTTACTGGCCGCGGACTATTCCCAGATCGAGTTGAGGATGCTGGCGCATCTGTCAGGGGATGGCACGTTGACAGAGGCATTTCAGAAGAACGAGGATATACACTCGCGCACGGCCGCGCTGATCTTTGGACCCTCCAGCGGCACGGGCATCCTCCCTGTAGATCAGATCACGCCGGATATGCGCCGACAGGCAAAAACAATCAACTTTGGTGTAATCTACGGTATGGGAGCGTTCAGACTGGCTAGGGAACTGGGCTACTTCGAGACATATTCAGGCGTCAGGTCGTATTTCGATAAAGTCATCAGGTTTGCTAGGGAAAACGGTTATGTGACAACAATCTCTGGCCGCCGCCGGCGCATTCCTGAGATAAATAGCAGGAACAGGAATGCTCGGGAATTTGCAGAACGAACAGCTATCAACACACCAGTTCAGGGCTCCGCCGCTGATTTGATAAAGCTGGCCATGATAAAGATCGCAGAGCTTTTCAGATCCGAGAATCTGAGATCACGATTGCTGCTTCAGGTACATGATGAACTGGTCTTTGAAGTATCAGAAACCGAATTGGAGATGGTAAAAAAAGAAGTCTGCTCATTGATGGAAACAGCCCTGCCGCTGGAAGTACCTGTAAAAGTGGATGTCGGTGTAGGAAAGAATTGGCTCGAAGCCAAATAGCTAGCGGTCAGCCGTCATCCCCGCGTACGCGGGGATCAGCTTTCAGCTTGCCCTTTGCTGATTACTGACCGCTGACTGCTGGTTGCTGCGACTATGAAGAAGAGGCTAATTGTTGGGCTAACAGGTGGTATTGCCTGTGGCAAAACTACCGTTGCAGGGATCTTCCGGAGCTTTGGTGCTGATGTCATTGATGTGGACTCGCTGGGGCACCAACTACTGAAGGATGATCTCTCCGTAAAGAAGAAGGTAGTGGCTATCTTCGGCAGACGCATCCTAGATGACAGAGGAGAGATCGACCGCTCGAGGCTGGGTCAGATCGTTTTTGATAATCCCGATCATCTGCGCGCTCTCAATGAGTTGATCCATCCACCCCTGATCGAACGTACAAAAGCTAAGATAGAGCGAAAATTATCTGCGCGGGCATCTTGCCCGCAAAAAGGGGTCGTTGTAGTGGATGCCGCCCTTCTGATCGAACTCAATTTGATGTATATGGTGGACTTGGTGGTATTGGTGCACGCTGATGAGGATATACAAATGCAGCGATTGATGCAGCGCGGCTTATCGCGGGAGGATGCTCAGAAGCGGATCCGGTCACAGATGCCGTCCTGCAGAAAGGCACATTTTGCAGATTTCACTATCTGCAATAATGGCTTACTCTCCGATACAACCAGACAGGTTGAACAGGTATGGGGAGCTTTGACCAAGACGATGTGCACAGAAAACGTATGATCAATTGCACTGCGGGGAACTTGAAGATGCAAAAAAAGCCTTGACGTTTCCATGTTTGTGTCTTATAATATAGGAGGCGAGAGGGAGGATGTTTGATAGGATTTGAGGCCATAGGCTTCATTTGGCACCCCTTAAGCTGAGTTATCCTACCTATACTGACTACGAAGAGCCGCCCAGCAGTGAGAGGCAAACATCTAGCGATTTTTCATGCTGATTAGAAGTATTTGTCCATTCCTATGGATTTAGCTTGCACATTGAGTTTCTAGTAGGCATTTCCATACTTGATTATGTATGATCTAGTAAGCTCTATCTGATCGGCGGCACTCGGAGCACAAAACCCAGTTTGCTATCCGTCGTGAAACGATGGACAATGATTGTAGAGCATCTGAACGTTCATCCGTTATACTTCTGTCCGCATAGCAGTAAGAAAATCAGTTACGCGTTTTCTGCGCGCCAGGTTGTAGGGGTGTATGGTTATATGCTCATACAAAGAATCTAATTACTTGGAACGGAGCGAAGTTGATATGAGAGAAGGAACTGCACAGCAAATCAAACCCAATGAATTGGATATTGGGGAACTCAAACAGATGACCATTGCCGAACTTAACAGCTTAGCGCGTGACCTCGGCATCACAGGTTATAGTGGTCTCAAGAAGCATGATCTGATATTCAAGATTCTTGAGGCCAAAGCTACAGGGAACGGTCTGATATTCGGTCAGGGAGTGCTGGATATCCGCCCTGAGGGATTTGGATTCCTACGCTCGCCTGCTTACAATTATCTCCAGGGCCCCGATGATATCTACGTGTCGCCCTCTCAGATCCGCAAGTTTGATATGCGCGTAGGGCATATAGTGTCTGGCCAAATCAGGCCACCTAAGAAGGGGATGCCCGGGGAAAAGGAGGAGCACTATTTCGCGCTCCTGCACATCGAAGCGGTAAATTACGAAAATCCCGAAACAGCCAAGGATAAAATACTCTTTGATAATCTAACCCCGATATATCCTCTGGAAAGAATCGAGCTAGAGAATGATCCAAAAGAACTCTCAACAAGAATAATGGATCTGATAACGCCCATCGGAAAGGGACAACGTGGCCTGATTGTAGCTCCGCCCTATAGTGGCAAGACGGAACTGTTGAAAAGAATAGCCAGAGGTGTTACCACCAATCATCCCGAAATAATACTTATAGTTCTTCTTATCAATGAGCGGCCAGAGGAAGTTACTGATATGGAACGATCGGTCAGAGGTGAAGTGGTAAGCGCAACCTTTGACGAGCCACCGGAGCGGCATATCGAGGTAGCCGACATGGTGATAGAAAAAGCCAAGAGATTGGTGGAGTATGGCTATGACGTGATGATCCTGTTGGATAGTCTCACGCGGTTGGGTAGAGCACACAATGCGATCGCTCCGGCCAGCGGCAGGGTGATGACGGGCGGCGTCGAGTCCACTGCTCTGACTCGGCCCAGGCGGTTCTTCGGATCCGCAAGAAACATAGAGAACGGCGGGAGCTTGACCATCATTGCCACTGCTCTTGTTGACACTGGCAGCAGAGCCGATGATGTCATTTTTGAAGAGTTTAAAGGTACAGGCAACATGGAAGTCCGTCTGGACCGTACACTGCTCGACAGGCGGATATTTCCCACCATTGACATCAAACAGTCCAAGACACGCAAAGAGGAATTGCTCCTCACCGAGGACGAAATGAACAAGATATGGCTCCTGCGCAAAGCTATGTCTCAGGAAAATCTCCCCGAAGCCATGGAATTCCTCCTGGAGCACCTATCCAAGACAAAAACGAACGAAGAATTTCTGGAATCAATGAAGGGGTAAGAATCGAATAAACCCGTTACGCGCTACGCGTCACCAGTTACGGGTTTGTAGCTTCCCTTACTATTGGTATGCAAAAAGGAGCGTGAAAAGGTGAAGCCCGATATTCATCCTCAATTCAAGGAAGCAACGATATTGTGTGCCTGTGGCGCAGTATTCAAAACAATGTCTGCAGGCGAGGATATGAAGGTAGAAATCTGTTCCAAGTGCCATCCTTTCTTCACAGGAAAGCGGAAGATTGTTGACACTGCTGGGCGCGTCGAGAAGTTCAGACGGAGATATAATCTGCCTGAAGAACCTGAAGAGGAGTAGCAAGCTTCAGCTTGCGTTCCTGATACAGCAATCCAGTGCAGCCCAAGATTCTATTTTGGTTCAATAGCAAAAAACCTGTAGTGGCAATCCGTCGGGTCGCGCCTGCAGAATTGGGTCACAAGTTGATTGCTCCAGAATTGAACCAGATCTCGTTAAATGAAAAGTGCCCGCTCTGGACAACTCAAAGATATAGGTGGACAGGCTGTTATTGAGGGGGTTATGATGCGTGCGCCTACCTCCATCGTTATAGCTGTTCGGAGACCGGATCGCGAGATCGTTATCAGGCGCGAGAGATTGACTCCTCTGAAAGAGAGATTTTCCCCCTTCAAATGGCCTATACTACGTGGGATCGCTGTGCTTATTGAGTCGCTTGTGTGGGGCATGAAAGCCCTCACATACTCGGCAAATCAAGCGATGGAAACAAACGATGAGAGTCCTCCCAAAGAGATGGGCGGCTTTACCATAGCAGTTACGGTGCTGTTGAGCATTGCTCTGGGCGTTGGATTGTTCATCATCGTTCCCGAAAGGCTGGCGAATCTGGTCTCTGAGCGGGGATTCATATTCAATGTAGCCGATGGTATCATTCGCCTCACTGTATTCTTAGCCTATGTTTTGGTGATCTCGCGCAGCAAGTATATAGCCCGTGTCTTTGAATACCACGGAGCCGAGCATAAATCAATTCATACATACGAGGCCGGCGAGGAACTAACAGAGGAGAACGCGTTAAAATACAGTCCTCTACATCCCCGGTGCGGTACAGCCTTTCTGCTGACAGTGATGGTTGTAAGCATCCTCGTATTTTCTATATTCGGCAAACCAGAATCTATATTCGTTCGCATCGGAACGCGACTAGCACTGGTCCCGTTTATAGCCGGCGTCTCCTATGAGATCATCAAGCTGGCATCTAAAAAGCAAAACAGGAGGCTTATGAGGCTGATAATGCTTCCCGGACTCTGGCTGCAGCGTTTGACTACAAGGGAACCATCGAAAGACCAGATCCAGGTGGCCATTCGGTCACTGGAGGAAGTTCTGGCGATGGAAGCGGAGGGAGTGAATCAAGAACAGCTAGCGATAAGGGAGTAGGGGCGGGTAAATGGTTTTTGACTGATGGATCGAGGATCTCACTAATATAGCAATCGGGGAGAATCTATGCGATATACCAAGCTCATATGAATTGAGTCAAAAACCATTTACCCGCCCCTACAGAACGAGAAGAGCTAAAGAGATGTTGGGAAAGCTGCAAAATATACAAAAACGATACCTAGAACTGGAGAAGGCACTATCAGATCCAGAAGTGATAGCTGATCAGCCGCGATTTCAGGAGTACGTTAAGGAACATTCCGAACTTGCGCCGCTTGTAGCAAGATTCAACGAGTATGATCAAATAGTGAAAGAGATCGGTGAAACTCAGGAATTGATAGAAGGAGAAGATGACGAGGAATTTCTTGAACTGGCGCAGGCGGAATTGGCGGATTTGGGCAAGAAGAGGGCTCTACTCGAACGCGATCTGAAACTCATGCTTCTTCCCAAGGACCCTAACGAAGGGAAAAACGTCATCATCGAGATTCGGGCGGGAACAGGAGGAGATGAAGCCGGGCTTTTCGCAGCCGAGCTTTTCAGGATGTATACCAGATATGCCACTCAGCATGGCTGGAAAACGGATATAATGGGTTCTCATACGACTGGTGTTGGTGGATTCAAAGAGATCATTTTCGGTGTGGAAGGCGAAGGCGCATACACCAGTTTCAGGTATGAGAGCGGAGTCCACAGGGTGCAGAGAGTGCCAGTAACCGAGTCGGGTGGCAGAATACACACTTCCGCCGTTACGGTGGCGGTACTTCCGGAGGCAGAGGAAGTGGAACTGGAGATCGATCCGGATGATCTCAGGATCGAATTCTTCCGCTCATCGGGTCCCGGCGGGCAGAGCGTTAATACTACTGACTCCGCCGTGCGGATCATGCATATCCCCACAGGAACGACCGTATCATGCCAGGATGAAAAATCACAGCACAAGAACCGGGCCAAGGCTATGAAAGTTCTCCGCGCTCGCCTTCTGGATCAGATGCAAAGAGAGCAAGACGCTCAAAGGGCACAGGAGAGAAGAACACAGATAGGCAGTGGCGATAGAAGCGAGAAGATACGCACCTATAATTTCCCACAAAACCGCGTTACGGATCACAGGATCGGGTTCACATTATATAGGCTGGAATCTATCATGGAAGGCGAACTAGATGAGATCGTGGAAGCACTCATGACTGCGGATCAGGACGAAAAGCTGAAGCTGGTATAATGCCCTTTGCCTCCAGAACGGCAAATTCCTTGCAACATAAAAAGCTGAATCCACTTCAATATTTGCTCCAGCACGAGGATAGGCGTAACAATGCAGCGGGGCGCCTATCCTCCTGTGTTTTCTATTGAATCCAATGCAACGCTATATTGAACACAGGAGATCCTGCCAATGCCCATAATATTATTGATATTCCTTTTTATAGCAGCCATCGTCCTTGGGCCATTAGTAATCATATTTGGATATCTGTATTCTAGACGCCGTGGGATTAACAAACGGGAACTGCAAGCCCTCCGGAATGACATGGCGCAAATGAGAGCGGACATTCAGGAGATTAAAGAGCAGATCGCTGATTTCATAATCAGAACACACTGATCGGCTGGAAGGAGAGGCCTACAGTAGACATAGGAGGCATTGTCAATGGAAGTGTCAACCATGTTTTTTGTGTTATCCCTTGTAGCGGTGGTCGTGCTCGGGCCGATAGTAATCGGCGTTGTATACTCACTTTCGAAGCGCCGCGCCATCAGCAACCAGGAACTGAAAACTCTTCAGAACGACATTGCTCAGATAAAAGCGGACATTACGGAGATCAAAGAGCACATCGCTGATTTCATAATCAAAACACACTGAAGCTGTGGGAGCGGTCTCCTGACCGCGATTATCGAGTGCGGGAGCACTCTCCCACATGAGCACTCTTCCACTCAACCAGAGCAGAAAGGCAAACACAGTGAAAGATTTGCTTCTGATAGTTTTCAGCGTGCTGCTGGCCGCGGTGGGGCAGTTGTTGCTGAAGCATGGCATGATAAAGGTCGGGAGGGTATCCAGTCTCGCCAGTGCGCCGTCCATGATTCTCACCGCGCTATTGAATCCCATAGTCCTGGCTGGCCTCGCGGTTTTTGGGATCAGCGCCTTATCGTGGCTGGTTGTCCTCTCGCGCGTCAAACTCAGTATCGCATACCCCATGGTGAGTCTGGGATACGTTGCTGTAGTGTTCTTTTCATGGCTCATATTCAAGGAATCTGTAAAGCCTGTCACCATCGTGGGATGTCTTACCATCGCACTCGGCGTATTTCTCATCTCCAGAGGTATGTAATAGCGAATTCATCGCGTCGGTGGACTACTCCTCATGTCAATAACAAGCAAAAGCCCACCCAGATCACACAGGCACATTATAGCGGCTATATTATCGTTCTTCTTCTGCGGACTTGGGCAGATATACCTGCGTCAAATATCCAAAGGGTTGATATTGGTTCTATGCTTCTCTTGTGCTATAGCGATAATCTGGGCCGCCGTATCCGATAGAGAATTCAAAGTTATTAAGTGGGATGGAAAACAATTGATGTTCAACCCATCGCAGAGGTCCATATCCTTCCGGGGACGGACTTTTTACGTGACCGATATCATGAAGGTCACAGGCGTCATTCAGCTTGCTTTCACATGGATTTTCGGCGTGGCCGACGCCTGGCGGGAAGGAAAGAAATAAAGTTCCGATTCCTGATTTTTGATTTTCGATCTATTCTTCAGAACGGACTGAAGCAGATTTGCGTGATGCTGTCATTATTGCGGTAAGTTCATCCGCTTCCTGCAATAGAGGTTCCACGAGTTTTCTTTCCATCAACCCACTTTCAATGATGAGTTCCATACATTCTTCCAATCAAAAATCTGAAATCAGAAATCCAAAATCTTATTTTCTCTTGAGCACTGTATACCATGTCCAGCCTGTGGTGCGCCGCAGTCTGACCATTACGCTTTCCTGATCCTTGGTCTCTTTTATTGCCTGTCTGTAATCGTCCATGTTCTTGATCTCTCGGTGTTCTATCTCCTGAATCAGGTCGCCACGCTCGGGAGGATTCTCGGCTCTTGCAGCCGGCCCTTCCGGGTCTATATCAGATATCAGAACGCCGGACTGGTCCTCATATCCCAGCCGCTGGGCAAGTTCATCAGTAAGTTCCTGGACAGTTATACCCATCCATTCTTCTTCCTCGCTCGGGACTCTTCCTTGTCCCAATCTAGCCACAACTTCTTCCGTCCTTTCGGCAAGTTTTATCTTGAACTCCTTTTCCTTACCATTTCGCCTGATGACTTTTACTTTAACCGTCTTGTCTGGCCCGGCGGCCGCGACTAGATTCTTCAGATGCGCTCCATCTCTCACAGTCTCACCGTCGAATTCTACTATCAAATCACCAGACTCCAATCCCGCTTCCTTGGCTGGATCATCAATGATTGCTGCAATCAGAACTCCGGTTGGCTCCTCGAGGCCGTATTTCTCCGCTATATCTCTGTCAACTTCCTGAAGCTGTATGCCCAGCCAGCCGCGCACCACACGTCCTTTCTTGATCAATTGATCCATAACCTCGCGCGCCATATTGATAGGGATGGAGAACCCGATGCCTATATTGCCGGGGGCTCCTGCGGTTGCTATAGCTGTATTCAGACCCACAACCTCACCCTTAATATTCACCAGGGGCCCACCACTGTTGCCTCTGTTGATTGAGGCATCGGTTTGGATAAAGTCTTGATAAGTAATCGTATCCAGAACGTCTGACCTGCCG
>SMTZ1_10011007_pt1 | contig 13557 bp, 18 predicted proteins | sample DeeMarSWOR136_30_FD_25667 | JGI IMG/M metagenome (IMG submission 25667) | reverse complement strand
TGATTTCGGGATAACCTATAATCAAGCAAAGGTATACATTGCAACAGCCAAATTGGGCATAGCTTCGGTCAGTCAGATTTCAAAAAAATCAAATTTTGCGCGTGTGCGAAGATGGAGAAGAACCTAACCTCGAAAAACTTCTGAAAGAAGCTTATCCATGAACATTCCTGTAAAGAAGAATTCTAGCTTATAGTTGCTTTTTAGAAATTTTATTAATCGTTTTCCTGGAATAAAGAGGGTTTTTTCGTGAATACCTCTTTTTTCGAAGTAAGCCAGTGTTTTTTCAGACTCAAGATTGATCAGATCATTTGCATTTTTTGGCCATTTTTTCTGTTCAATTAAGGTTAAAATATCGTTTACTGCTAAAAATAAAAGATAGCTGGTTTTCAAGATTTTAGTTTCAGATAACAATTTTAGAAGTTCTCTAACCTTTTTGCCTTCATTTATTTGGAAAGCAGGTTTACGCTCAGGGTGAACATAAACAAGGTCTATGTCCAGTTCTAACTCTTCGATTCTAAATCGTGTCTTGTAGATTTTTTCTGAAATTGCCTTGGTTAAACACTCGTGAACAATTTGTTTTCCGGCGATTTCGATCAGTTCATCCCAAGAATGTGAGAACGGAAGCAACTTATAATTGGATTTAATTGTAGCCTCAAGGTTTTCGGGGTTTCTACTTGGATCACGCATATGGACATAAAATCCTTGAAAAGTTAAGGAGAATACTTTTTTTCCCTTAGGTTTTAAACGCCGCAACAAACCCATTCGTTCAAGTTTTTTTGCATCACGTAATGCTGTTTTATAGTCGTAAGGTAGGGCTAATTCTTTTTTTCTTCTAGGCTGCCTTAAATATGTTTTTTCAATCGGTCTTCCTCTTCTTCTCTGGCTTTTTGGCCCTTCAGTTATCGCTAAACCTGGATTTGGCCCATGGCGGGCAAAGAACTCAATAATGTCTAAGCTAATTCTCTTTACAGAATGACTAGCTAGGAAGCTATCACAAAATATATACGAGGACCCAAATGGGACATAACCATCGATGGTTATCGGATAAATTTCATACGTATCTTTTTTATCCAATTTTTCTCATAGCCATTACTTTGATAAATATATATACAAAATTTCCCATTTTTATCTTTTGTACCCGTATTAAGTACGGATCTTTATTTTTGTCCAAGAAAGTTAAACAAATTGTTTTTTACATATGATAATGTAGGTGTAAGTGAATGAATAAGATTAAAATTAATTTGGTTCTAAAAGGAAAACCAGCTCAATGGCCTCTTGGCTTGCGAAAGCGAAGATTAGTGACTAGTTGTCGTGATGCAGTGGTCCAATTTTTCAAGGTTTTTCAAGAGAAAGTCGTTGTCCACGATTTGAAGGAAGCTCAACTCAAAACGCTTTCTGGAGGCGAGTGCAGTTGAGTGAGGAGAATAGAGGGGTAGCCGTTGCTTTGAAACTTAGATTTGTTAATCGTTCAGATACATATGCTATTCAGCAAAAAGATAATTCGTATCGCAGAATCGATAAGCCGCTAACAGAAGATGTGATTCTTAAACACCTAGATGGCAAAGTTACAGTCGGACCATACCAACTGGATCTAACAAATAATCATGTGAAGTGGGCCTGCTTTGACATCGACCCAGAGAGAATTCCTGAATCAAAAAAGATAGCAGAGAAGATTTGTGAACAAGCTAGTAGGTTCTTTGGAGACAAAGCAGCCATTTTAGAAGCTAGTAGGTTTCCAGATGAAAGCTATCACATTTGGATCCTCTTCGACCCGGCTATACCCGCAAAAGTAGCTAAACTGTTGGCTCAAAAGATTCTCGAAGCAGCTAAACTGGATGAGGTTGACATTGAAATCTTCCCTAAACAAGAGGAAGTAAGTGAAGATGGTTATGGAAATTTAGTCAAGTTGCCCTTGGGGATTCATCGACAATATGGTAAGAGATCTCAATTTTTAGATAAACAAACCTTCAAGCCATTACCGAACGATTACGTCTTAAACTTGCAAGGCTGCTCGATTCCTCAAAATAATATCCGAAAAATGCTCAAGCACAGTGACAAGGTCCCGATTCCTAGCCCGCCTATACAAACTCCACGTTACACCAAAAAAATTCCAGAATGTATTCAAAAACTACTTGAGGGAACACAAGAGGGAGATAGAAATGAGTTCGCTATACGTCTTGCAAGCTTCTTGCTGAACTACTGTGAAATCTCTGCAAAGCAAGTTTGGACTCGACTAAACGAATGGAATGATAGAAATAGCCCACCTTTAGCTAAAGCTGAATTGCAATCGATAATGAAATCGGCTGCAAAAGGAGGTTACAATTATGGATGCGATGACAAAATTCTCAGTCGCTTCTGCAAGGACCGAGAGAATTGTTTCTTGGTAAAAAGGAAAAAACCAGTTTTTGATGACAAAATTATGGAAATCGTATCTGACGGAGATTTGCATGACCGAATTTGTCGGCATCTAAGCAAAATGGTGAAGAGAGATGAAGTTTTAAAAGAATTAATCACTTCAGTCGCTTTTAGTGCCTACAGCATAGACCCATTAAATCTGTTTCAGTCAGGTCCATCAAGTAGCGGCAAAACCTACAATGCAATTGAAGCGTCAAAATATTTTCCCGAAGAGGATAAATGGATTCTAGCAGGTCTCTCACCAACGGCCCTTGTTCATGATTATGGGAATTACGATGAAAGAAAGAAAGCATATGTTGTCGACCTTGAGAGCAAAATTCTAGTCTTCCTGGAAGCACCACCAATTGAAACCTACATGAAACTTAGGCCCATCTTGAGCCATGATAAACGTGAAATAGCCTACAAGTTTACAGATAAGACCGGGAAGGGGAAACTTCAAACTAGGACAGTGATTGTCCGAGGCTGGCCCGCTACAATTTTTTGCACTTCAAAAGCGAAATACATTGAGGACCTGGCTACGAGGGGTTTCACAGTGACGCCGGAAATGTCACAAGAAAAATACAAGGAAGTACTTAAACTAAAAGGAAAGATGAAAGCTTTTCCGTTCGAATTTGGAGAAGATGAAGAGCTTTCAAAATTGAGAGATGCAATAAAGCTGACAAAGCACTATTTGAAGGAACGTCACCTCAGTGTAGTAACTCCTTATGGGGAAGCTCTGGATGAGGTTTTTCCTCATTCTCTCGCAAGAGACATGAGGGATTTCGGTAGATTCACAATGCTGATTGACATCAACGCCTTATATTCTATGTTTAACCGCCTAATACTCCAAATTCTCGACAAGAATAACACTTTGGAAAAAGAGTTTGTGATTGCTAATGGAGAGGATTTTGAAAGGGCAAAAGTGTTAGGTAACAAAATATTTGAGACAACCCGAATTGGTTTGCCAGGAAATGTTTTAGATTTCTTTAAACAAGTGTTAGTTCCTGCAGCTACTCCTGATGGAAAAACCACGTATCCAGAGCTTATGGAAAAACGTAGAGAAGTTTATGGTAACGCCATTGGAAGATCGACTCTAAAGGTCGCCTACGTTGAACCTTTAGAACAAGTAGGTTATATAGATGTAGTTCCCAGCACTGTAGACAAACGGATGAAAGATATTGTAGTCAAAGAAACAGGAAATGGTTTAGAACTCTTTCAAAAGGATTTTAACGATTTCTTTGACGAAAAGAAGCTCAAAAATTGGCTTAATAGGACCTTAGAATATTTTGATCACAAAAACGTTCACATAATAACTTCACTACTCAACAAAGAACCCATTGACCTCGATTTTATTGGAAATTCCTATTTCGGTCAAAATAAACCCGAACCCAAAATCTCAGAAAATTCGCCTTTAAATGAGAAAAAACCTCTGGAAATAGTTCTAGACGTGATTCCGAAAGGAAATAAAGCTCAAAAGGAGGTGAAATGATGCATTTGGGAGAATTTTTTATTGGAATGGAAGAACAAAATATGGAAGAGTTAAAGGAATTACTGAAAATGTGGAAACCTGCTAAAACGAACATTATTCACTTGTGGGATAATCAGTGGTTATGTTTTTTAACAGTTGATGATAAGAAAAAACTCGATTTCTTTCCTGCTGTTTTAGACCACCATGATGGCGTTCTTCTAAAAACTCCGAAAATTGCAGAGGTCGCTCCAGATGGTTAGAACTTGTAGTATATGCACATCACAACATCAAATTTTAATTGACAGTCTATTGCTTCAAGGTGTTTCAGGTTACAAGATTAGTGAAGAATTAGAAACAAGATTTGGTGTCATCATTTCAAAAAGTGCAATTTATCGGCATAGAAAAAATTGCGTTTTGCTTCCCAGAAAAGATTCAATTTACAAAATGCTCTACGAAACGGGTAACGTGAGGTTAACACGGACAATTGAGAGAACCGAGAAAGTAATCAAGACTCACAATTATTGTGAATGTAGCAATGATAATCCTAGAAAACTGCGAAGAAAAGCATTAGTTTGGATATGTGGTCTCTGTGGAGGTTGGATTCCATATAACCTTGGACTGGTTTTGAAAAGGAGAATTCAAGAAACCTCGAACTAAACATCGCATTGTAATGGCTAGCAGGAGAAGTTACTGATATTATAAATAAGCTTGATTTTTTGTTAATAGACTTGATGGAAGCCTCAAAAATTCTATGAATAGACTAAATAGAATAGCTGATTTAAGTGAAATATCCCGAATATCCCACTCTATTCTAGAAAAACATCTGCTTTTCGTAGACGTGTTTACACAAATTAAAATTTCTGAGGAGGTGCTAAAATGGTAAAAGGATTAAGAGAACATGACGGTCCAACAACTGCAAAAGGCTATGATTTTCTTGAAGTACTCTCTGCCCTTCAAAAGGAAGTTAGAAGAGGCAATGAATATGAAGCGGTCTACTGGGCAACAGAGCTTGAGAGTTTCAACCCTAAAGCATTATGGAGCAGACTTAGAGTGATAGCTTCTGAAGATATTGGATTAGCTAATCCACTTGCTTCATTGATTGTTGACGTGTTAGAAAAGCAATATTATGCTGACAAGAAAGATTCTTCAAGACTATTCTTGGTTCATGCAGTTTTGTTCTTAGCTCGCTCTCCAAAAAGCAGAATTGTGGATAATCTGCTGACTGTAGTCTATAATGATGAAGAAAGACTGGAGATTCCTGACTATGCCCTTGATATGCACACATACAGGGGCAGAAAGATGGGCAGAGGCTTAGAACACTTCTTTGCTGAAGGAGCTAAGCTGGAAAAACAAGCACTTGCGGATCCATATGAGAAGAAAGCAATTGAAGCTCTGAAAAAGAAGAAGAAAACTTAGTTGAAAAGTAGTCTCAGGTTGGTTTTCACTCAATTCCCTTTTTTTAGTGTAAACTTTGCAAAACATGGAGTGAAAATAATGGAAGATATCCCCAAGACGATTGAAGAAGAAATGGAAGAGGAATGGGAAAGGTGGTCTTTGAACCAAACAGCAACTTCAGAAAATAAACCCCATCTTGGGTACCCACTTTTGAAGAGATTGATCGCATCTCTAAAACTCTTGTAAGCATCGAGGCTATAAACACGAAAGATGACAAGCTTATAAAATTTTTATCATCGAGTTGGTTAAAGTAATCTATTCATGAAACCTTCTCGTTATCCTATTCAAAGTAAATCAACAGAAGAGATTATACACTTCATCAGAATATTGAATATTTCATCGAAGTTTTCGACTAAACATTTCTGTTGTTTTATCTTATGACCCCCATAATTCCTAAGATTCCACGCAATAAGGTAATGTATTGCCAATTTAGGGACTTTTATCGAGTGGCTTGTCAATTTCATTGGTAACAAAACCCTAAGCACTTGGTCAGGGTCATTACGGTTAATATCTATCTTGTATTTACTCTCGATATTTTTTATTTCGCTCTGAGAAAGAAGATTCAAATATTCAAAAACTTGTTTAACGTTGCTACCCATGTTTTTCTTGCCTATCTTGGGGTTTGCTTCCAAAAGTTTGTCAATTATTAGACATAAATTGAAGACCCAATTCAAATTTCTTAGTTTCGAAAATTCGTTATCTTGGATTTGCGAATTTGTTTTTTTCTTTAGCTCTAGTAAGGACCAAAAACTGAAACTAAATAGGTAACGTGGACCTTCGAGTTTCGGGTTAGAATCATTCTGAAGAAATTTGTTATCAAATTCTTGGATAGTGAAATTTTTTTCGAATTCTTTGTTATATAAAGTGATATGCGAATCAAGTTCTTTCCTCAGCTCTTTAACCAGATGTATCATTCGGTTATATGGGTTATCAACTAAAAAGATTGTTAAGTATATTGGTGCCTTTTCAGGATATCCTAATTTTGGGCATAGCTTTCCCAATATTTTGTCTTCTTTAATAGCATTGTAAGCATAAACAAATCCCGTTTCAAGATCTCCACTCAACAAATAGTAAAAAGCTAAGAAGAAATACGGGTGTCCCTTATGAACTTGTACATGGTTATTTGATTCACCATCATTAACAAATGAAAGTATATTCAACCAGTAATTACAGGCATGAACATAACGACCTTCGTTTTTTAATCCCTCCGAGTAAATTGTTAATCCTTCGAAACATTCAGTAGCAAGGTATGCTGCAGATTTATATTCTCCTCGGCTTTTAAGCTTCCTGACTGCTTTGCATAATATTTGAATCAGGTTTTTGATTCCATCAGAAAGGTGAACAATAGTTTTTTCTTTTTGTTCTGGACTAAAATCAAATACGGTTTTTTGGGCTTCCATTTGGAGGAATTGATTCAATTCTTGTCCATTGAAATTGATAAACAGAAAATCGTTTTTTAGATACCAGAATTCTAAACCATCTACAATCAAGTGTTTATATTCATTTGACATTTTAGGTTCAGTACTAAAAATGTTGAATTTTGCAGTTAAATTTTTGGATTTAGAATGAAATCATAGGTGCATTTAATGATAGTAAGATTAAAATTTGGATATTGGACGGAGTTATCGTCCAAAATTTGAACAAATGAAGGTTAGTATATGGTTAAAGATTCTTACATCTGTCGTCATTGTGGTTATGTTCTATGTAAAAAAGATGCTATTGTTTCTGGTTATGATTCTCAGTCTAGTCTAAGGCATATTCACTGTCCCAGATGTGGAAAGATAATTACTTATTCACTCTAATCATTATCTATTTAGATAGAAGATTCTTCTAGAAAACTGATGAAAATTATTCGGTTAATCTTTAATGCTACGTAAGATAAACCATTAAAGTTGTACTGAGAGAAAGTGAGAGTATCAAAGCTTTGTTTTTAGAGTGCTCTTTCTTAGGTGACAAAACCAGAGGGAGGTGGTTAGAAAAATGAGTAAAGTGAAGATTTTTGCTCTACTTTTGATGATGCTTCTCACGATTACAGCTTCAACAGCTATCACATCAGCTAAAATCAAAAATAAAAAGATTGAATTTAACTCTAGCGCTGACGGTTCATGCTTTGCAATTAATGGATTAAATCTTTTTGGGGAACCCCAGGAGGTATGGTGGGGTGGTGAAGGCAACGGAAATGCGAACATTAGGGGTTCAGCTAAAGAAATTGAATCTTGGTCGGACCCAGTTTATGGGATAATATTTAAAGCTGAGGATGTTAAGGCTACAGGCTTCATTTCGTTAAGTTGGACAGAAGATGATGGCATACATTGGATTGAAGCAGAATTATCTTCTACTGATTCCACTACGGCATTCTTAAAATCTGACGTACTGTTGGCTTTGTCTATGCCTGGGGGTGGTGCCCTCCCAGAGGAAATGCTGAGCTTCAACGGCAAACACGTGTATTCTAACGGACAGACAGAGGAGAGAATAAGTGGCATTGGTTGCTGGTTCACAGTTCTTGGACTCTTCGGTGATTCAGAGGTTGAGTACGTAACATTGAACCTTATGGATATGGAACAATCTTTCATACTTGACGGCACGACAGTCTACAAGTGCTATGCAATGATTTGGGCAGTCGAATCAGCATATATTCCAGCAGCTGACAACTTAGAGTGGAAAGTGGAAATCAAAAGCTAGTCTTTGACAAATCACCTCTTTTCTTCTCTTCTCTACAGAAAACAGCAACATCAGATATTCTCTTGTACTTAGAGTAGTCATGATAAATTCAGTGAAAATATTGTTCAACAATCATTAAATATTATTATAATACGAAATTATCTTGAGGTTAGAGGGGTGACTTCCTTTTAATTAGCCATTCCATCTTTTTCCCTCTAACTTTCTCCCCCCTATTCTAATTAGAGTAACAGTAACATCAGACATTCTCTTGTACAATCAAAGTTTGGTATCCTAAATCTTTTGTATAAGTTGAAAGGATACTGTAGAGAGGGAATAAATGGAAAAGAGAGAAAGCAAAGTAAAAGATTTGGTGGAGAAACTAAGAAAAGGAGATATCACATCCAAGGAGGCACAAAAAGAATTAAAAAAGCGGGGACTAGGACACAAAGAAACGTGGAAGGATTTTATCGGATTCTTGCTTTGGGGAGTTCTCTGTTTTCTACCTGGCTTCGCTAAGCAAACAAACCTAGAAATTTTAGGTTTCTTTGCTCAACTACCTTCAATAGAATTTCCACCGATTGCAATTTACATCTCAATCGCCCTTTTCATTGCCATGATTCTACTTGCAGTGATACATTACTACTTAAATTCCAAGAAAGGTGGTTGTGGTTCTGAAGACCATACGGTGATACTTCTTAAGAACAGTCTTTATAGAGTAGTGAGGCACCCTGGTGTTCTCTCTTGGATGTTCGCCTTTATTGCGATTACTGTAGCAATTAGTAATTATATGCCCTTTACGATTTTGAGTGTATTGGGCAACATTGTATTGGTCGTGTTCAATTACTGGGGCTGCTTGATAGAAGAGAAGGAACTTAACCTGAAAAAGTGGGGTGTATGAAAGAGGTACCTAGATGGAATTTCATAAAAGGATTATGGAATTTAAGAAAAAGGAAATAGTCATTTGTGAAATAGGTAGTAAATCAATACCTCTCAACTGCGAGTTAATATTCTGATAATGTTGTAGAGCTCCCCATCAATTATTGAGCTTCTTTTCTCTCCAGAAACAGTAACATTAGTAGGTCTTGTGAAATTCTCACAAAAATTCTCACAAATGATAAATGTCAAAAAGGGATAATTAGGATTGATGCTTTTGGGGGGCAATGTTATTTGTCGCTAGAAGACAAAAATAAGGCTATTATTAGAAGATGGATTGAAGCATGCAATAGGCGAAACCTATCTGTGTTGGATGAGTTAGTAGCGCCTGACTTCTTTCACCATACTTGGCAGTTGCGTGGTTCTGCAGGTATGAAACAATTCTATACTATGACTTTCAAGGGTTTTCCTGATTTACATGAGACTATTGAGGACATAATTGCTGAAAGGGATAGGGTATGGCATCGTTTTAAGACTACGGGGACACATACAGGCGAATTTCGTGGATTAGCTCCTACTAACAAGAGGGTTACATGGACGGGTGTTAATTTCTGGCGTATAGTTGAAGGCAAGGTTATAGAGAAGGGGTCACTCTATGACATGTTGGATACCTTGAAACAGCTCGGTATCATCGAATATACAGAAAAAGCAAAGGAATTCTTACCCTGAGATGTTTCATAATGCGTTATATCAAAAATTATATCTACACTATTCTAAAATTAAGTTACTGGGGGAAAGTAAATGTCATTGATACCAGCTTTTGAGTTAGGCTTATGGAACGCTTGGGTCTTTGTCCTTTCTTTTTTACTGTTATTTATTGTTTTTAGTGTCCTTGACCGTCTTAGGGGACATGTGGGTTCTCGTAGACCAGATAAGCCTCCGTTTAATGAGAAAGAGGAGAAACTCTATGGTTTCTCACAGTTAGCCATTTGGGCTTCAAACTTTTACAGTATTTTCCTACCATTGAAATTAAATACACCTTGGTTCTACGCTGGGCTCTTTATTTACTTGTTCGGCATGATTTTTACTTCCATAGCAGGGATAAGTCTTGATGCTACTCCACTGGATAGACCAGCTACCAAAGGACTCTATCGTATTTCAAGAAACCCAATCTACCTTGGCTGCTTCTTGATATACATTGGCACAGGCATAGCCTGTGCTTCATGGGTTTTTCTGTTATTGACGATAACATGGATAGTTTTATATGATATTTTGATAGCTCCTGAAGAACGCTGGTGTCTCGAGAAATATGGAGATGACTACCGAAAATACATGAATAGAACACCAAGATGGATAGGAATACCGAAATCAGAGAAACAATCATAGGAACCAGTTCTTCATTATTGACTAGTATAGAAAAAAGAGGGGAATTAGGAGAGATGTTTGAATAGTATATCTCTAAGTCTGAAAAAGACTTAATTTTGAAATCTTCTCTATTTGGGAAAGTGGTACCCTAATCTGAAACTAGCTTTATCTCCCCCTGATGGCTAAGTTCTATTTTGGTTGGGGTACTACACCTTAACTTTACAGAAAACACTAACACTAGATATTCTCTTGTACAATCAAAGTTGTTCCACAAGTAATAAAAACTGAAGCAGTAGATAAGATTGAAAGTTTAGGGGGTGATGTTATAAAAACTGAAGCAGTAGATAAGATTGAAAGTTTAGGGGGTGATGTTTTGGGTAGAGTAGAAAAGTCTATTGTAATCAAGGCTCCACCAGAGAGAGTATGGGAAATGCTTGCTTTGGACAGACTTTTAGAATGGGGTGAAGGATACAATGCACTGAAAAGCGTGGAATATACTTCGGAAGTGAGCACTCCCAAAGACAAGTATCGAGTGGGTGCATCTGCTCACGGGATACCTAAGAAACAAGGGGAATCAATCAAGTTTAATTTTGAAATCACAGAAAGCCTCGAAAACGAGAAGATAACGCTTCGTGTATATGAAAAGGTATACCGTGGAATGGGAACTGTTCTTACAACATTTAAATTGGACCCCGTAGAAACAGAAACTAAATTCACTTTAAAAGCGGATTATGAAATACCTTGGGGGATTCTCGGCAAGTTCCTCGACCCATTGTTTATTCACAGAAGTATGGAAAAGGCGGTCGGGAGAGAGTTAGAGAACTTGAAAAGCATTCTAGAGAAATAGATTATCAGCAATGAAAGGGAGGTGATGTTTTGTCGTTAGAAGAGAATAAGGCTATCATTCGCAAGGTGATTGAAGCCATCAATAAGCAGAACATAGCTTTGCTTGACGAGTTGATAGCATCAGATTGTGTGTATCATATGAATGTCCAGCAAATACAGGGATTGGAAGCTTTGAAACAAGTCATAGAGGCGGAAATTAAGGGCTTTCCCGATTTGCATGTGGCGATTAAGGATATGATGGCTGAAGGAGACAAGGTTTGTGTTCGTCTTGAAGAAACATTCACACACACAAACGAATTTCGTGGATTAGCTCCTACGGGCAAGAAGATAACAGATACTGCTGTTGCTATTTTCAGTATAGTTGAGGGCAAGATTGTAGAGGGATGGGGAGTTTATGACCAAATGGATTTCTTCAAACAACTAGGCGTTATCGAATACAAAGGATTTCCCGATGAGAAAGTTTCGTAACAACTATTAAGTTCTAAAAGAGATAATTAGAATTGGTAGTAGAATTGGGGGAGGTGATATTATGTCATTAGACGAGAACAAGGCTATTATACGAAGATGGTTTGAAGCTGAGAACAAGAAAGACCTATCTCCAATAGATGACATTGTTGCACCCGATTTCGTTGACCATACACATCAATTGAAGAGTCGGGGAGAATATATGCAACGAATAAATATGTTCATCAAAGGTTTTCCCGATTTTCATGAAACTATTGAGGATATAATCGCTGAGGGGGACAAGGTGTGGGTTCGTTTTAAATTTGCAGGAACTCATACAGGTGAATACCTTGGATTAGCCCCTACTGGCAAGAAGATAACCGTGGAATGTGTTGACATCTTCCGCATAGTTGATGGCAAGGCTGTTGAAGAATGGGAAATCGCAGACGGATTGGATTCCCTCAAACAACTAGGTCTCATCGAATACACAGAAAAAGGAAAGAAACTCTTTCCAGAAGATGTCAAGTAACTGCTTTAACTTATATGTTACATCAAAAATCATATCTGCACTATAGTAGAATTAAGTTTCTGGGGGAAAGTAATTGTCACTTATTCCAGCTTTTGAGTTAGGATTATGGAACGCTTCGATTTTCATCCTTCTCGGTTTTATTATTCCCCATTTGTTTCTTAATAAATATTGGAAAGCGAGAGGTTGGGATGAGGAGGCGAAGCGTTATAGTAAAAAGGAGAAAAAACTCGGGAACATATTAACGGTGATTTTTGTTGCTTCAGTTATTTATGGTGTTTTCTTGCCGCTGAAACTATGGACAACTTGGTTCTATGTTGGATTTTCCATTTATTTACTGGGTATTATTTTTCTCATCATGGCAACGGTAAATTTTGCTGCTACCCCGTTTGATAAACCAGTTACTAATGGGGCTTACCATATTTCAAGACATCCCTTGAGCTTTAGTGGCTTCTTGACGTTCATAGGTATGGGCATAGCCTGCATTTCTTGGATTTTTCTGCTATTAGCAATAGTATTCATAATTCTGATGAATACTTTAGTAATTCCCGAGGAACGCTGGTGCCTTGAGAAGTATGGGAATGCATATCGAGAATACATGGATAGGACCCCAAGATGGATAGGAATACCGAAAACTAATGAGAAATAATCTTTGCAACAAGATTCAAGTTTGCTAATTAGTCATATAATCGGACCAATAACAAGTACGAAAGTAAAAATTAGATTGCGTATGTTTTGGACTCTTGAAAGTTTAATTTTATCATATTTAGTTGGTAAACTAACAATTGAAAGGGGTAAAAATAAAAGGGGAAGAGAAGGTTTCGATAGTCATCAAGCGATTGTCGAGGGGCTAGTAAACTCAAGTGGCATTTTGGGGTTCAGAAAGAAAGCATTGATGTAAGAGAGAAAGGAGATTTTTAGCGGCTGTCAGAAGAATTGGCGCCTCTCTGAACCTTTCCAAGACCACCTAGTTAAAAGCTTGGTTAACCTCCCAGTTTCATGTTAGAGTGCTTTGAAGGCTTCGGACCATTCGTTATAAGATGATACAACACGTGGAGATACACTGGGCTTTCTATCCTCTAAGATGCCTTTGAAGTCGTCCATGTGTATGGGTCGCGGCTTAGCGTGTTTGTCACTTGCTTGACCAGAGTCGAAGAGTTCTCCGATAACCCGTAGGTGCGCTGACTGACAAATGTCCCGTATGTCGCTTCCAGAGAAACCTCCAGCCAACCTAGCAAACTCGTCCAAATCCACTTTCGACGACAAATTCAGATGTGCAGTGTAAAGTTTGAGCATATTTAGTCGAGCTTCGTGGTCGGGCAGGGGAACCATGATTCGTTTCTGAAATCTACGTATGAAAGGCCAATCTAGAGCCCAAGGCTTGTTAGTGGCTCCGATAACATACGCATGGATATTCTTGCCCTTGTCCATAACTCCGTCCATCTCCTTGAGAAACTGGTTGCGAACTCTGGTTTCTCCACCGACCTCATTCGAGTGCATACCAATCAGCGAATCTAACTCATCA
>SMTZ1_10010946_pt1 | contig 13557 bp, 10 predicted proteins | sample DeeMarSWOR136_30_FD_25667 | JGI IMG/M metagenome (IMG submission 25667) | reverse complement strand
CCGCCACGCCCGTTGTGCATATGTATTCCGGGCCTTCTTCACGGACCAGTGTTACCATTTTGGCGTTTTCACCTTCCATCGCATACCTTACCGCCATCTGTCCGCACATATATGCCTCGTTGACATCGGTCAGCGAGGCGAAGTGCATAGCGCTTCGCTGATTAGTGCCGAGCTTATTGAAGCGTGCCTTTATGCCCACGTCTTTTTCAATCACGGCCTTGAGCATTTCAGCGACGCCGCCGAGCTGAAGATGGCCGAAGCTGTCTTTACCGAATGTCCCCTTATCGGCGGTGATGTATTGGCCCTTTTCGTCTTTAAGTCCCTCGCCTGCAACGATAAAAACTCTGCCCAATTCTTTGAGCACTTCTTTGACGTCGCTTACAAGTTTATCGAAGGAAAATGCAGCTTCGGGCAGATATACAAGATGCGGTGCGTCTTCGCTGCAGCGGTGTGCAAGACCTGTTGCTGCGGCTATCCAGCCGGCGTTTCTTCCCATTACTTCCAGAATCGTGCAGGTATCCGTTGTATAGAGCGCCTCGGTGTCCCGGCCGGCCTCGGCCGCACAGGTGGCGACATATTTTGCCACGCTGGGGTAGCCCGGACAGTGGTCGGTAAAGGCAAGGTCGTTATCGACCGTCTTGGGAATGCCCATACAGACCAGCTCGTAGCCGGCGTCCGCGGCAAGCTTGTTGACCTTGTCGGCGGTGTCCATCGAGTCGTTGCCGCCGGCATAGAAGAAGTAACGAATATCGTGGGCTTTGAAGACATCGAGCACTCTGTCGAAATCGGCTTTGGATTCTTCCAGCGATTTTAGCTTGTATCTGCACGAGCCAATGGCCGCGGCAGGCGTTCGCTTCAGGCCCTCGATGGTCTCCGGTTTTTCAGCCGAGATATCGAATAAATCTTCGCCTAATACGCCTAATACGCCGTTGGTTGCGCCTATTACCCTGCCGATTTTGCCTGTTTTCATTGCTTCCTGGATAACGCCGCAGACGCTTGAATTGATTACTGCGGGGATAACGCCGCAGACGCTTGAATTGATTACTGCGGTCGGCCCGCCCGATTGTGCCACGATGGCATTGGGTTTCGAATTCATTCTAATTGCTCCCTTACAGATTTTTACAATCTTGATTAAATCGCCTCAATTCGGCAGAATATACACCACGACCCTTGGGATTTCAATAGTTTTTAGTTTTGGGTTCACAGAGTGCGGACTCAGGACTCTTTGAGGAGTTAAAATGGCAAACTATATGATAGCACGGTTCGACGATATCGAGGCGGTGAAGTGTCCCTGCGGCTTCTCGCGCCGGGCCTTTGTCTCACCCGACAATCCCACAGCAACAATGCACATAGTTGACATCGAGCAGGATGCGAGGGTCCATTTCCATAAAAAGCTCACCGAGGTCTATCTTATCCTTGAGGGCGAAGGCTCTATGGAGCTGGACGGCCAAATGGTGCCGGTCAAACCCTTTACTTCTATCTTTATCAGGCCCGGCTGCCGACATCGAGCCGTCGGCAGAATGAAAATCGTCAACGTCTCAATCCCCGCCTTCGACCCCGATGACGAATGGTTTGATTAGCTCGATACCCTCAGGTAGCAGATGCATGGAGATTCACAACGACTTCAAAGAACTGCTCGAGTTGTTCCAATCCACAACATTTGACAATAGCTCTAGCTCAGGTATAATGCCATACTGTAGCGTTCAGGAGCACCCTTTATGAAGTTAAATGGGAATCCCGATTAAGGGGAATTGTTTTATGTCAAACACAAAAACAATGATTGCTGTACTCGTGGCTTTGTTTGGTGGGTTGATGCTGGGGTTAATGCTGGGGTTGATGCTGGGTCTGATGGTTGCCCGTATGAACAAGGCAGGCAAAGAACAACTGTCCGCCAAGATTACAGTATCAGCAGAAGATAAACCCAGCACTGTTTACTCTGGCACTGTAACTGACCTCGATGGTAACGCCATCGAAGGCGCAAAGCTGCACATCTTAAGGCATTATGGGATCAAGACTGTATCCGGCCATCAGGGCGGATATGAAATGTCTTGGGATCCATCTAAAGTGCCCGAATCGCATGATATATATATCATTGCTCGCCATGAAGAGAAAAACCTTGCTGCTGCGACAAAAGTGGGACCAGAGACACAGACCCAGAACATAACTCTTCTACCTGCTGTTACTGCAACCGGAACAATAACCGACCCTGATGGGAATCCGATAGAAAATGCCACAGTCTATTTTGGCTTCACTGCAGCAAAGGGTTACATCACCTCGTTTGCCGACCGCAGTCATTTTGCAGCAGATAGCCGGGGTATTTATAAGGTGCCCTTTATTCCGCCAAAGAACCGCTATGCTGTCAGTTTCCATGCCGAAGGCTATGGCTCAAAAAGAATCTCAGTCAACACTGATGATGCGGTTGATGGTGTGCTTGAACTTGGTTCCGCCGCCCTTTCCAAAGCTGACCAGTCAATTTCAGGTGTAGTAGTTGGCCCCGACGGTAACCCGGTTCCCAATGTACAGATATTTCGCAAAAGCCCGGGCCAGCCCTCAGGTTATAAAGAAACAGACGCAGACGGCAGATTTACCATTGCTGTATGCAAGGGCGATGTTGTTCTAAGTGCCGTTGTCAAAAAAGACGGCACCCTGTTGGTTGGTCGGGCGGAAGTTGCCAGCGGTACCGAAGACGTAAAAATCGTGCTTGAGCCTCGCTAAGGCGTGAGGCGCAAAAAACCAAGAGAATTAAAAGTGTCCGCCTGCACCCTCAGGTGGTACTTTTTGAGTTATGATAGGCAAGCATGAACGTCGGCAACAAGAGTAGAGGTAAGAGAGAATTATGAAAGAGATAACGCTAGCCCCGTAAGGGGTCCTGTGGAGCAACGGCTTAAACGCAAAAGTCGATGACGAAGATTACGATTGATTATACCAAGCAGATTCGTTTACTATGGTTGGCTTAACCGCCGAACGGCGTCGAGATTTTCCCAATATTGAGACAACGCTTTGGAGCCTTCTTGCGTAAGTTGGTAGCTGGTATTCCGGACTTTGCCTTTGATGGACCTTTTGACTTTTAGATAGCCTGCAGATTCAAGTTTCTCAATATGCCTGTTCAAGTTCCCTCTTGTCAAACCAAGAGTCGTCACCAGGAAGGTAAAATCAGCTTGTTCAAGCCCGGCCAGAATCATCATGACCCTCAATCTTGCCGGCTCATGGATAATCTTGTCAATCTCCATTAGCCGCCTCCCCTTCAAGATGTGTCAGGCCTTTCAGCTTTTTTAATGCGTAACGGCTGTAGATATGGCCGAGCAAGGCGCATAGAATTGCATATCCTGCTAATGGTGTCAGCATATTTAGTGCTGTCCAGGGCTTGTCAAATACAATGGGCACGCCTGCAACGACCAGGATAGCGTGAATAACATAAAGGATTGGCTATAGTCGAAAAAATCGAAAAATCGCGCGCCGTTTTTATAAGCTATCAAAACTGGCTGCCTAACAATCTATTTTTTGGAAAATGCAGTAGTTTTTCAAAGTTTTACAATTATTGTATACTCCCTTGATAATCAGGTGTATAATTGGGTTCTTATTTTAAATTCTGACTTCTTGTCCCCAGTAAGGCGGAGCGCCTTAAAGCTAACATAACTGACAAGACAAAGGATTTGTTCAATTATGAATGGAAAAGTATCAAACAATCAAGACTATCTGCCTGTACACGAATATTCATGCGGCCAAGAGCTTGTCAACAACCTTCCGTACATAGCTATGACCGTGCTGGGGGCCGCCATTTTCGTTGCGGGCTTCAAGAATCCGTTATGGGGATGGATTGCGGCGAGTGGGTACGTGACGTACAGTGTGGCCGGGGCATTCTGGATTATTATATTTTTGTGTCCCTACTGCCCGCGCTGGAAGACGAGGAGCTGCCCCTGTGGATATGGCCGTGTCGCCGCTAAGCTTCGAGGGAAAAAGGACAGCGGCCACTTCAAGGAGAAGTTCAAAAAACACATCCCTGTCATTGTGCCGCTGTGGTTTGTACCGGTTTTAGTCGGCGCTCTTCTTGTGGTACGCGGTTTTTCCTGGTCGCTTTTAGTTCTTCTTGTTGCATTTGCTGTTGATGCGTTCATCGTCTTGCCCTGGTTTTCTAAAAAACATGGCTGCGCAGATTGTCCTCAGAGGGATTCGTGTCCCTGGATGGGGCGCGAAGGTAATTAGATGATTCGTTGATTGTTTAATTGGGTTATTCTGAACTCATCACTGACGATTTATTTTAAATGCCAGCGCCCCTGTTGGACAGGCCGCTACACATTTACTCGCAACGTGCTTGAGACCTTCAGCCAATGAGCGGCCAAAAGGCACGGCAACACGAACGTCAAATCCGCGGCCTATGAAGGTCAGCCCAAGTTTTTCGCCGGCCACAGAAGCAATCTGTATGCAAAGTCCACAATCAATACACTTGCCGGGCTCATAAATTACATCGGGGTGTGAAGAGAGCTGAACAAAGGCCCGGCGTTCGTCTCCTTCGTCCCGGCTCAGGACAGGTTTGTATCGGCCCGGCCTTGCACCATAGTCTTTTGCATATTTCCTTAATTTACAGGCTTCGGCCTTCCGGCAGTCACAATGCAAACAACGAGCCGCCTCTTGACGAGCCTGCTCATCGGTGAAGTCGGAATCCTTTCGTGCCGGCGTTACCCGTGGGCTTTTACTGGCGTCGGCCACAAATTTTTCTATCTCGCCCTCCTGGAGTTTGCCGATATGAGTGTTAAATGCTTTAATTGGTCCTGTCACTGCCTCGCCGGATAAATACTGACCGATAGATACAGCCGCTTCCTTTCCGTCCGCCACCGCCCGAACCGCAAGTCTTCGCTTACGAACGACATCACCACCTGCAAATACGCCTTCCAGACTCGTTTCATAAGTTTTGCCGTTTATTACGATACCATTTGGGCCTGCCTCAAGACCCATCCACTCGGTATTACCAGATTTTAGTTCTCCAACAGCCACGAACACGGCATCAAAGTCCCTTCGCAAATCTTTCATCGATAAGGCAGTTCCTATTCTTGTTTTCCCTTGAAAGTCCACGCCCAGTTTCAGAATCAAAGCAATCTCTGCTTCGAGTACGTTCTCTGGAAGCTGTTGCCGTGAGACCGCATATCGCAGCGTTCCGCCAGGCTGCTCGTGCTCATCAAAAAGCGTACAGCTGAAGCCATCCTGCGTAAGATAATAAGCAGCAGCCAATCCTGCCGGTCCGGCCCCGACAATAGCCACCCGCTTGTCTTTTGCGGGCTTGCAAGGCGGCAAATATGGTTCTGGAGATTGTAAGTCGATGTCGGCAACGTAGCGTTTCAAGAGACAAATTGAAACCGCCTCATCGAAAGCAGACCGCCTGCATGCTCGTTCGCAAGGCTTTGGACAAATCCGTCCCAGCACAGCAGGTAACGCAATATCCTTTTTCACGGTTGCAATTGCATCACGAAGCGAACCTTCGGCAATCTGTCGAATCATCAATGGAATATTCATTCGGGCAGGACAGGTTACTTGACAGGGGCCAATGCAGTCGCCGAGATGGTCGCTGAGGAGCAATTCCAAAGCTGCCCTTCTTGCCTGTCGGACTTCCTCGGAGTTGGTCTCAATCCGCATACCATCCTGCGCAATAGTTCCGCAGGACGGCACGAGCTTGCTTAAACCCTCGACTTTGACCAAACACACCATACAACTGGTTGAAGGATTATGCCCCTTTAGAAAACACATTGTGGGAATATCGATTTTGAGCTTCCCGGCGGCATCAAGAATAGTAGCGCCATTATCAACTTCAACCTGTCGATTATCTATGGTCAGTTTCGGCACTATCACTCAACCTTAATCGCATCTGAGGGACATACGCTCCTGCACGTCCCGCAGCGAATACATTTATCGGTGTCGATTTCATGCTTCTGATAGGGCTGCATTTCAATGGCGTCAGCAGGGCAATGTTGAGCGCATAAACTGCAGCCGATGCAATCGTCCGTCACTGAATACGTAATAAGAGCTTTACATTTGCCGGCAGGGCAGCGTTTCTCCAGATGGGCCAAGTACTCGTCTCGGAAGTATTTAATAGTGGAAAGAACCGGATTCGGCGCCGTTCTGCCAAGTCCACACAGACTTGCGTTCTGAACCATTTGAGCGAGGTGCTCCAACTCTTCAATGTCCCCCTTTCTGCCCTGGCCTTGACACAAGCGTTCAAGAATGTCCAGCATACGCCGGGTACCTATTCTACAGAAAGTACACTTGCCGCAAGATTGATTCTGTGTAAACTCGAGGAAATACCTTGCAATATCCACCATACAGTCGGATTCATCAAGTGCGACCATACCACCGGAGCCCATCATTGCGCCGACGCCATTGAGGGCTTCATAGTCAACAGCAATATGGGCCAGCTCAGCGGGGACACATCCCCCGGACGGTCCGCCGACCTGTACTGCCTTAAATCGCAGTCCGCCTGCAATTCCTCCGCCGATATCCTCTATAATCTGGCGTATTGAAATACCCATAGGCACTTCAATGAGACCACCTCGTGCTACCTTTCCTGCCAGAGCAAAAACCTTTGTTCCCTTACTGGCGGCTGTGCCAAGCTTAGCAAATGCTTCAGGGCCATTGCGAATAATCCAGGGTACCGCCGCGTAGGTTTCCACATTGTTAATAAGTGTCGGTTTGCCCCAGAGCCCGCTTTTGGCAGGATATGGCGGTCGCAGGCGAGGCATACCGCGGCGTCCTTCTATACTAGCCATAAGCGCGGTTTCCTCGCCGCAGACAAACGCACCTGCGCCGGCGGCAATTTTAAGATGCAATGAAAATCCGCTATTGCCGATATTGTTACCGAGAAATCCACGGTTCCGGCAGTTGCTTATCGCCCGGCTCATTCGCTTAATTGCAAGGGGGTACTCTGCACGGATGTAGAAATAGCCCTTATCGGCGCCGACGGCATACGCAGCTATCGCCATACCTTCGATAATGCGGTATGGATAAGATTCCATCAACATCCGGTCCATAAAGGCACCAGGGTCACCTTCATCACCATTGCAAATGAGGTATTTTGCTCCCGCGAAGCGGGGGCCTTTCTTAGTGTTACTATTACGGACGGCAGACCACTTAAGATGTGTCGGGAAACCGGCGCCTCCCCTCCCACGAAGTCCGGCGCGTTCAATCCCGGTGATAACCTCTTCAGGGCTCATCTCATTTAGACACTTTTGCAGTGCCTTGAATCCATCATTGCGCAGGTATTCATCAAGGTCAACGGGGTCGATGTACCCGCAGTGCTCAGTAGCGATATGTCTTTGTTTGTCCAGAAAAGCTGCAATGGGTTGGTCTCGGACATCTATCGAATAACGTGTTACCGGTTCCCAGGCATTGTCTGTAAGTATCTTATCGAGGATTCGGGAAACGGCATTTTTAATTTTCCGCCCAATTTGTTCTGTTTTGAAGTGCCTTAGCACAATAGCTTTAGCATCGTCGGGCAGGACCTTTGCATATCGAAAAGAAGCCCCGCCCGGCAAAAGCACTTCCACAAGCGGCGTTAGAAAGGACATACCCGAGCAGCCGACACTTTTGACGACGGCCTGAGCAGACGTTTCTTCAACAGCCTTTTTTAATGCCTCATATACTCCGGCACTGCCACTGGCCACACAACTTGAATCAAGGCATATTCGGATTTCTCCCCGCCACCTATCAGGCGCAAGGCGATGCTCAATATGTGTGGGACGAGCCTTTTCCTGTTCGAGAAAATCCCTTATAACGGGTGGGACCCTTTCGGCGGTCAGGTGTCCGTATGTAATATCATCAATCTGAATTGCAGGAGCGAGCATACAGCATCCAAGACACGCAACTTTCTCAACTGTAAAGAGCTTCTCCGGGTCTGTATCCTCCGGCTCCGGGATGCCGAGATGCCGTTTAAAGGCATCATAAATTTGTCCACCACCCTTAACATGGCAGGCAGTCCCGATGCAAATTCGAATAGTATGACGGCCGGCGGGACGGTGTCTAAACTGGTTATAGAAGGTAGAGACACCGGTAATTGAAGCCGGAGTAATGTCCGTCAATCTACAGACCCGTTGGAGAGCTTCATCGGGCAGATAGCGAAAGTGGCCCTGGATGGCCTGCAAAATCTCAAGTACCTTTTCGGCGCCGGAGCCGATTCTCTCGACGGCCTGGTCCACAAATGTCAAGTCGATTTCATCCATCAATCCAGATTTCCAATGCAGTAGAGGTTCTTTGTCCCTCGGATATAGATACGTCCATCCACAAAAGCCGGTGACGCATGGCAATCTTCGCGCAGCTCACATCTGGCCAACTCCTTATATTCGGTCGCCGCCTCAATGATAAACATAACACCCTTCTGGCTGAGCAGGTACAAACGGTCGCCGATGAGACTTGGCGAGGCAAAAAAATCCTCCTTCAAATCTTCCTCCCACAACTTCGTTCCGTCTGTAACCTGTAAACAAATAAGCAATCCATCCGTTGTCAACAGAAATATCAATTCACCGTTGCTGACCGGAGAGCAAATATCGGGAGCACCTTCTTCATTGCTCCAGACAATATGTGTTTTAGTAACATCACCCCGGCCGTCCGGCTTTATAGCAACCAGTTTTGTATATGGTTCTATAGCAAACACAAGTCCACCGGCGTAAATTGGCGATGGGGCAACATCGGCACCCAGACAGTCCGCCCGCCAAAGTTCTGCGCCGTTTGGGTCATAGGCTATAACCCAGGGATCACCGCAAGTTATTATTTGATGTCGACTGCTGACTTCTATGACTATTGGCGACGTCCACGAGTTCGGGATGGGTCGCCTCGTCTCCCAAACAGTGTGGCCTAAAAACGCATTCAAAGCTATCAACTTAGACTTTTCGTCCTCGGCAGCTCCCTGGTCATATTGGACCAGGAGTAAATCTCGGTACATCGCAAGCGAAGAGGCATATCCATACGCACTATCGGGCGATCCCAAGTTTCTGGCCCAGACAGTTTTGCCGGAAAAATCAAAACAGCCGACATCGCCGGTTGCAAAAATGGCATAAACTCGCCGACCATCTGTCACCATAGTAGGTGCGGCAAAGCCGGTAGACTCTCCGGGCTCAACCGGCTCAGCACCAGCGGGAGCAAGGTTTGGTACATTGCCACGCCACAAGAGCTTCCCTGAAAGTGCATCAAAGCAGTAAACTTGGCGTTCATTGGCATCTGCTCCCGATAGAAAAACGCGGTCGCCCCAGACAATCGGAGAATTATGCCCCGGAAGCGGCACCTTGCTTTTCCAGAGAATGCCTTCGTTTGTACTGCCATTCCAATTATCAGGGACATTTGTAGAGGCGCTAATTCCAAGTCCACCAAGCCCACGAAAGCGAGGCCAGACTCCCTTTTGGGGCGGTTCCTCGCTGAAATCAACCACGGGTCTGGTGGCGAAAAACAGCACGGCCGCCCCGAGCACTGCCAGGCCAACCGTAATTGTTGACCGAGCTTGTATCGCCTGGCGAATCTGCTCCTTTTGACGGTCAGGGTATGGTTGAGGTCTGGGCGGTTTCTTTTTGAAAGTGACTGCTAACTTCGCGCTAATAACGAACACAGCCAAACCGCCGAGCAGCAGGAAGCTTGCTCTGTAAGAGAAATTCTGCCGTCGAATTCTGTCCTGCCTGATTTGCAAATCCAATTTGCGAATTTGCACGAAAAGCACATCATCAGGATGGTCGATGATTTTAAGTTTTAACAACTCCAGTCGCTCGGCCCGAACAGGGTCGAAGACCTTGATTTGAAGGTAATTAACCATTAGAAAGCCGACAACAATTAGAGAGAATACGGCCGAAACAACAGCAGACCAAAATGCGGTTTGATACCATTGGTTTGTCGTTTTAACTTCAACAGAATCATTGTTCCGTCCAAGGGCGCCATCTCCAACTGCTTGCTTGTCTTTATTCAGCCGGACGTGCTCTCTTGGGCAATATTCAAAACAGCGTCCACATGCCAGGCAACCGGCCCTGTCGGCCTCGTAATCTATCCTTGTTCGCCTGACAGAATGGCCAATAAGCTTAAGAGCAATGACCAATCCCAAAAATCCTCCGAGGAGCCAGCAGCCGGTTTTAACTGCGGCCTGGATATTCGAGGCCTCTGCATAAAGCTCTCTGACATCTCTTTTCCTGTCGCCCAAAAAGCCGCACTTGCGTCCGTAGTTTCCTCTTCTTTGCCGGTTTCTTCCAAATGGATGCGGTCGGCCAGGCGGACGGTTGGATGGGTTCGTGACATCAAGTCGCTGGCAGTCGAGACAGCCCATGCGCAGGCCAATATTAATATTGGCAGAAGAAGAAGCAGAAGCGCCAGCCGTTTTTTACTTTTATCATAATCACGCGCCGGCCATTCGGCCGTAGGCACTTTAATAGCACCAAAAGGACAGGAATCCTCGCACAGGCGACACTTTATGCAATCATCCGGAGTAATAGACACACGCCATTTCGAGAGCCGCGAAAGCTGTCTGAGGATTACACCATAGGGACAAAAAAACCGGCAATAGGGACGGCCTATGAAGACACCTACGAGTAAGAAGCACCCTCCAAGTACAAGGATGTTCAAGCTTCCGCTCAAACGGAAAAACGAAATAAACGGGTCATACCTGCATATTATAAAGGCACTGCCGGTGGCGGCAAACAGAACCGCTGCGCCCAGGTAAGCATACGCGAACAACCGCAGTCCGCTTTCCAGCCAACTGGGGACCGCTACCGGTCGCAACAGTACCAAATCCTGGACTGCACCCAAAGGGCATACCGCTGCACAGAAAGTTCTGCCGAAAAACAGCGTAAATACGAGCGGCAACAGGAAAAATACAACTACCACAAACGGCACTGCATAGTCACGGTCAAAAATAGACAAAACAATATTCTGAATCGCACCTATCGAACAGACACAGCCCTTTCTCCAGAAGCCGAAATAAAACAATGAAAAGACAGAAAGAGTCAATATTGCCCGCCGGCTGCGTTTCTTTAGAACCAGGTATGAAGCCAGCCCAAGGGCGGCCAACAGGACGACGGCATCTACGTATTCATAAATGTTCTGGCGCGGATGTGGAGTGGTAGGGCTCGGCAGCTCATAGCCGCTTTCGACAAAATCAGGCGGAGGAAAACGCTCAACTCCAGCCTGCGCCTGTAATTGGCGAGACATAGGTGCCGCAGGCACAGATGACGTGATACCACATACAATCAGGAAGAAAGCTATACTGATTATGATATAACCAAAACGTATCATTAAGCGTGTTCCACCATCTTAAGCAGGTAAGGCCTATCTGCAGGAACCCGCTTGAACGCCCCCGAAGGACAAGCTGCGGCAATGGAGCATTCATTACAATTCAAACAGCGGTCATGTCGTACCTGAAGAAACAGTGAGCCATTTCCAAAAGTATTACATCCCTTGACGCATTTACCGCAACCCATACAGAGTGATTCGTCGATTATGTACTCATAATATGGGTCTTCCACAAAAGTTCGCTTTATCGCTCCGGTTGGGCAAAGCTGATTTTCGGCCGCCTCGGTGATATCAAAAGGCTCTGGCCCAAAAAAACCAAAACATATTTTGCAATATCCGCACATCGCGTAAGCGTGGACACACTTAACAGCTGATTCTTCCAACACGCAATACGTGGCACAATTGCCGCACTGAACACACACGTACGGGTCGATTTGCCAGACCGTATCCTGACTCCTGCTCTTGGCGCTCAAGAAAGCAGCTGCGCCGCCAAGACCAGCTAAACAAGCCCCCCAAATACTGTCTCTCAAGAAATGTCTTCTGTTAATACCGTTGGTTTCATGCAAAGCAGGTTCCCTCTTATTTTCGGCCATCATCTATTCTCGCTAAGACTTGTTTTACCGACAGGGCCTGCGGCAAACCGCACTCATCAAAGACTTCACAGCACCGGCAAATGCCATTATTGATGCAGTTGCCCTCTCGTACTAATTTGCGTCTTTTGGCAACGGCAGAGCCGCCAACGACTCCAAAAGTTCCCAGAGTCGCATATCGCAATACTCCTGCAAGCAGTTGTCGCCGACTCTGGGTTTTTCCTGAATAATTGTTCATTAGCTTGTTTTTTTCCTGCTGAATATTCTCACAACATTTTTCATTGTATCCAGCACGAAAATTCGCCCTGATTCGTCAACAGCCACATCAAAACCTCCAGCCTTACTCTCGTAGGCCCATTCATCGATACGGGCTATGCCACCTTCAACCAATTGCTCCGGGCCGGCTACCACAGCCATAAAAGCGCCCTCTGCATCATAAATTTTCACGCGTATCAGGCCCTTTTCGCAGGTGACAAAATTGTCGTCCAGTATGGCAAAATTCACGGGATTGCAGCAGCCGCAAAAACCTTCCACATTCGACGAAAACTCGCCCCACCAAAACTCAAGGTCGCCATCAAACGTGTAGGCTTCAATGCGATGCCGTCCGGGATTGGTCACTCGCAACAATCCATCACGAGCAACTGCAAGGTCGAAATAAGGACTCGGTACGAGAAAACCAGGAATGTTCTTATCCTTGTCTTTGGTGCCGATATGATTGATTAACCTGCCGGCGGTATCGTAGTGGACGACAATTCGATTGCCTGCATCGGCGACAAAAACATCGTTTTTGTAAACAGCAATACTGGTCAAGACCGCATCGTCATCCAGACTCTGCCAGGCTGCCAGTCGCTTTCCTCCGGCGTTATAAACTTCCACGTGGTCTTTAGTCCCGATGTAAAACTTACCGTCATCGGCCACGGTCAAAGAAGTTGGGGAATCAGCAAGTTTAATCTCGCCAACGAAATCACCACTCTCAGCAAATACGCGAATAACCTTATCACCGGCAACACAGACGCGCCCGTCAAAATCGATGACGATTGCCCGTGAAACCTTAAGTCCCGTGCTAATTGCGTCCGCTGATTCCTCATAAAGAATCAGATTAGGGTCAATCTTTGCCAGGTCCTTAACATCATAGATAAACTCTTTACCAAGACCACTACCTTTCTCGCCTGTAGTATCAAGCCATACCACCGCAACAGTGCCAATGATAATAGCAAGTACAACCAGCACTGCTGCCAATATTTCAATATTTGTTATCCTTCCCAATTCATATAGCCCAGGATGGCAATAGCGCATTATAACAAACGAAACCACCATATGCAATAAAACCACTCTACTACTCAGGGGACGCCTTGGTGACATCCAGACATATCATTCGATTCAAATCTCTTACAATCAATCTGCCGGAGGCAACTGCCATAGCGCCCCAAGAATCTGGTCCGTCGAGCACCTTTGCAGAAGCTCGCTGAACATAGCCTGTCGGGTTCGCCTCTGCGAGAGTCAGTACACCGGAGTCGTTCATAACATATATCAGGCCGTCGGCGATAATGTAGGGGCCAAGCCCGAATTTCTGAGCGCTTGTGCTGGTCCAGACAACCTGTCCGTTCAAGTCGAGACAGGTCAATTGCTTATCCGGCCGAACTCCGTAAATATAGCCATCATAAAAAATGGGGGTATGTTGCTCCGAGCCAAAGACCTCCGGCTCAAGGTGGAAAACCGGATC
>SMTZ1_10004813_pt1 | contig 13557 bp, 14 predicted proteins | sample DeeMarSWOR136_30_FD_25667 | JGI IMG/M metagenome (IMG submission 25667) | reverse complement strand
CGGGCCGTCCCCCGACGACCACCGGCTTGCCCAGGAGCTCGGGGTTCAGTACCTGCTCCACCGAGACGAAGAAGGCATCGAGGTCGATATGCATGATGGTTCGGCTGGCCATATCCTGTCTCCGCTGTAGCGTCGTCAGGTATTATAGCACATCCGTACTAGTTTTGCGAGTTTCTGCATTGTTGCTAACCTTTCGGACGTTACAGCGTTATAGTTTTTAGATAAGGTGGGGGTGATATTCGTGAGGGCAGCAATTACTGAAGGCATCAGGGAGATTCTGTTTCGGGTAAGGTGGCTCGTCATGTCCGACCGCCAGAGGTACGCCTACCTGTGGAACCGGACAAAAGAGACGCTTTAGGAACTTAAGCTGGTTCGAGTAGTATGGTAGGGGGCTATTTCTTGGTCCTTTGCTTCTTTTCCCATTTTTTATACCTACGCCAGACCCTAAACCAGGCGCGGGCAATCGAGTCAATCGCATCGGAGATGGAGGCAACACCAAAGTCCTCAACTGATATCGAGCCAAGAGGCCGCCGCCAGTTTTGCGCAGTCACGTTAGTGTGGTCGTATCCCTGAGGGATGAAGCGGTAGGACAGGAGGTAGGAGTACTGGCAGATGGCACTCATGAAGTCCCACAGGTTGCCGTTACTAGCCCCCCACGACATGATAAACTTCCGACCACTTAGCTCATTATCTACCTTGTCAAGAAAGAATTGGTGTGACGGGTTACTGTTCGGGTTCTTGAAGGGGTAGCCGAACCTGTCGTAATAGAACCGCTCGTTGCTTGTGTCGGGTGGGTAGCAGTCCATGATGGCATCCTCCCACTCGCCCTCTATGTCACCGTGGAGGTTAATTCCTTCAGAGAACCTCCGGCTGTCGCAGTGGAAGGGCATGTGCGCATCGGCGATGTAGTGACTCAGCATGAAAAGCAGGAGCGCAACCTGGTTGTCTGTCGGAGATACGGAAGAGCCTTTGTCTTCCATTTCCTGCATCTTCAGGTGGTCGATAACGGAATGTGCGATTGACTCACAACGGTCGGGCAGGTTGTCGTCTTTGTCGACAGTGAAGGACTGCTGCCTGAGAGGTGAGGCCTTGCCGTATTTGTAGTTCAGGTAGGTCGTGGGGAGCTTTTTGAACTTATTCTTGGCATCGACTGAGGGTGTAAGCTTGAGCACGTGGCTGTTGGCCATATCCATGATGACCGCATCGGGATACCAGGCACCCTGCGTTACATCGTCTCTGTGGTCCATGAACCAGTTGATAAGGCTGTCGGCGTATTTGCGGTCGGTGGCCGAGAGCTTTACGTTCTCCAGTCTCTTGATGGCCATAAAGGCCAGCCAGGCATGAGTATACTTCTTCATTACGACCTCCCCTCCGGCAGAAACACCCCAGGGCTTCCGCCGTTGTTATAGATTGACGAGACTGTCACGGAAACGCACTCTCCGTGAGCGTATTCGGACGTGACGTTCATGGGCGGATTTTAGTACTCTTTGAGGGACTTGTCAATATGGGGAAATGCTGGCGTTACAGCATATGCTCTAACAGTATCTTTATGCCGATACCTATTAGAATTAGCCCACCAACTACCTCGGCCCGTTTCCCGATGACACCACCCACTTTCCTCCCCAACATAAAAGCTACGGCCGTGACCAGGAAAGCGGTGACACCGATTGTGGAGCTGGCCAGCACGATATTTGTCTCTAGAAAGGCGAAAGACAGACCGACCGCCAGGGCGTCTATGCTGGTGGCTACTGACAGTGTCAGGAGTAGGAGTCCCTTGGATATGTCAGTGTCTCTGCGTCTGTTATCACCGTCACGAAACGATTCCCAGAGCATCCGGCCACCTACAAAGGCCAGCAGACCAAAGGCCAGCCAGTGGTCATAGTCTGCTATGACGTCGACAACTGTCCGCCCTGCCAGCCACCCCAGCACCGGCATCAACCCCTGGAAAATTCCGAAGGACAGCGCCACCCGGAACACCTGCCAGAAGGACGAGGTTTTTTGGGAAATGCTGGCGCTCAGGGCTACGGCAAAGCAGTCTGCCGACAGGCCAAAAGCTATCAACAGGATGGAGAGGAAATCGGTATCAGACACGCATTAAGTATGGCATACGATATGAGGGTGTTTCAAAATGTAGGATTACCGGTTCAGCTTACCTTTCCACCCTCACCCACAGCCTTTCGCCGTCAGTGATGAACTCGATGGTACCTTGTTCATCGGTGCGGTAGATATTCTCCCCGCCGATTTCTTCTTCCAGCCTCTCTATTACCTCCTCGTCAGGGTGACCGAAGGTGTTGTCGGCACCTACCGATATCACCACTATGTGTGGGTCAACGGCGGTGAGGAATCCCGGGCTGGTGGAGGTGCTGGAGCCGTGATGTCCTGCCTTGAGCACGGTGCTTGGCAGGTTGGCCCGGCGCTTCATTAGTTCTAATTCCACCTCCTGAGATACATCGGCAGTAAGTAAAAAACTCACATCGCCGAGACATACCCGAAGTACTACACCGATATCATCAAGGTCAATATCGGCGTTATCCGGTAGCGGGTTCGCCGGGTTAAGCACTTCGATGGTTACTCCCTCGGTACCCAGGTCAATTTGCTGCCCGGCCTGCGCAAAGGTGTATTCAATACCCTCCTCCTCAATGAGACGGAGCCACTCGTCGTAGAGGGGTGACTGATAGTCCAGGTCTGTAAAGAGCACCTGTTTGACGCGGTAGCGCTGCAGGATGTCGAGGAGGCCGGTAATGTGGTCGGCGTGGGGATGGGTCAGCACTACCAGGTCGATTGTCCTGTCCCAGAAGGGCATTTTCCTGCCTAACTCCAGATTTAGATTCTGGGAGTTGGGCCCACCATCTACCAGGATGTCCTGATGGGTGGGGGTCTGGGTAAGAATGGCATCCCCTTGACCGACATCGAGAAAGCTGACGTGGAGGTGGTTGTCTGGCATACTGAAGGCAAAGATAGTTGACAGGACAGCTGTTACCACTAGGGGCGGTAGCACCCATTTCTTCGGTAGACGTGTAAAGAAATTAGTAACCGGAGAAATCACGGAAGGCAACCTCGTTCGGTAGCGGTAGAGCCAGATAATGCTTATTCCCGCAATATAATAGACCCATACCAAGCGGGCGTCTACCGTACCGACGTTGAGTGAGGACAGGGGGAAGGTGGCCAGACCATTGACCACCGCCAGCATGTATGAAGAGAACAGCCAGGCGAGCCAGCCAATCACCTGGGCGACAGGTAGGGCGACAATCCCCACGACGGCAGTTAGTGCGCCAGTGATGATAATACCGGGTAGTGCTGGGAGTGCCAGGAGGGTGGCTAGGGGGGCAACCAGTGAGACGATGCCGAAGTAATAGGCAATCAGTGGCCAGACGACGATAATTATGCCCAAAGTTATGCAGAAGGTGTCACTAACGTAGCCGGCGGTACTGGCAGCGACATTACCCTCACCCAGCGTAGCATTGATGGTTCTCTTGCCTTGCGCCTGCAACCACGGAGAAACGAACACCAGGCCGACCATTGCCAGGAAGCTCAGCTGGAAAGAGGCGTCCCAAAGGACGTTAGGGCTGATACCGACCATTACGGCGGCAGCGAAGGTGAGCGCCGTAATGACGCTGCGTTGTCTGCCGAGTAGTTCCGCTGCCAGAAAAATACTTACCATGATAGACGCCCGGAAGACCGGCGGACGCATACCCGTAAGTGCAGCGTAGAACCAGATGGCCACCAGTGCCAGCCAGATGTAGATATAGTATATTCGCTCGAAGAGCCTGCTGCCGGTAGCAAGCAGGATACCGGCGACGATACTGAGGTGAAGCCCGGAGATGGCCAGCAGGTGAGCCGTGCCGCTAATAGCGAAGTTGGTCTTCAGCGATGAGGGGATATTGCTGCGCATCCCCAGGACTATCCCCTGGACCAGCGATGCCTGCGGTTCGGGCATGACCTCTGCAATAGTTTCGGACAGCTGATGTCTCAATGAGTAGAGCCAGGCCAGTGGGGGGAAGCCCTGTCCGGTGTCCAGCATCTCTATTCTCGGGTAAAGCATTGTCGAGTGGATATCCTGGTGGGCGAGGTAGTCGGCATAGTCGAAGCCCTCAAGACTGGGCGGCTCCTGCAGCTCGCCGCTTACCAGGAGGACGTCGCCGTAGCTATAGGTCGGGTAGGGACGGACATACAGCAGGGCGGTTCCGGTTACCTCCCGCCACTCCCCGTCCACCTTCACCTGCCAGGCGGAGAAGCGCAGGTGAGTGGTCTCCTCTCCGGCTTCTGGGTCGCTGTCTATTATCCCCTTGATTTCCAGAGTGCCGTGGTCGTTGTAGAACTGGAGAGAGTCAGCACCGGCTGGTGTCAGGTCAGGCTGAAAGCGGAGGATGCCACCGCAAAGAATCACTGTGCCCAGAGCTATCAGGGTGGCAGCTTTCCGGTGCCGACGGATGATCAAGGGCAGCGGTATGGTAACCAGCCCGACGAGGAGAAGCGGTAGGGGGAGATTATATATTGAACCCAGGAAGATACCGACTATCTAGGCACAACTGAGATAAATCAGTGACACTGGCGCCCACCTCGGTTACTGGTCGGCGACCGTAATCAGGCCCTTGATTTGCTCGTAGGTAGCGGGCCCGATGCCTTCTACATTGGTTATCTCATCGATGCTGCGAAAAGGGCCGTTCTCCTGGCGGTAGTCGATGATTGCTTGTGCTCTTGCCGGGCCTATCTGTGGTAGGGCGTCAAGCAGCCACGCCTCGGCCCGGTTGATGTTAACCTTCTGTGGTCCATCTTCTTGTTCCGTTGATTCTGTCTCTGGGATGTAGAGCTGCAATTCGTTGAGGTCGGCGTTATCAGTAGTGCCACCGGCGGCTTGAATAAGAGCTTTGAGGGAGTCACTATCGCTGTAGGGGTAGTATCCGGGGTTTGTGACAGCACCACCGATAAAGATATCGCCCTGGTTCTCTTCGTTCTGGGGTAAAGATATCTCCAGGGGAGGGCTTGCCTGGTACCTTGCCCAGACAACCAGGCCACCACCGACTGTAACGGCTATCAGCAGGACCATCACCACTGTCCAGAACCAATTGAATTTACTCACTGTGATTGGTGACCTCCTGCTCCTGACGGTCTGTGTTGTAGGTAAATATGAGTCAGTTTCTTTTCGTCCTTATGGCATCGATTGACGTGTGTAGGCGTTCATTGTAATTCGAAAGAGATCTCATGTCAAATAGCCATTGGAGTCTGAACCAGCTTACAAACAGGCAGGCGCTAAATTCATTCGCCGCTGAGGGCGGCTCGTAGTGCTTCTTCGGACTCGTGCGCCGTAACCGCTATTATCTGGTCTTCTGCTTGAAGAATGGTGGCGCCGGAGGGGACTATCGGTCGGCGCGCTTTACGGATAATAAGAGACAGTACGCTACCTTCCGGTAATGATAGCTCCTTTACAGGTTTACCGATGGTCGGTGCGTCCGGAGGTATTTTCACCTCGACTATTTCCAGTCCCTTATCTCTGATATCGCGCAGGTGTATTAGAGTGTGTGTCGGGACCTCTTCTTCGATGCTCTCGAGGATGAGGTTGGTGGTGTTTATAGTGACGTCTATACCCAGCTTCTTGAAGATAGCCTCATTTTTGGGATTTCTAATTCGGGCGACGGTACGGGGTACGCCGAACATGTGCTTGGCCACCTGGCAGGAAACCAGATTGTCCTCGTCGTCCCCCGTCACGGCAATCAGCATGTCGGCCCGGTTGGTTCCTACTGAAGCCAGCGTGGTCGACTCACAGCCGTCACCACGCACACAGATGCTGCCCAGTTCATCGGATACGACCGTGGCGACGGCAGCGGATTTCTCCAGTATCAGGACTTCATGTCCTTCATCAAGTAGCGCTTTGGCCAGGTAATAGCCAACCCTGCCGCCGCCAACGACGATGACATACATGGATTATTCTCCTTGGGACTCCAGCTTCTCCCTGAGTATTTGAGCAAATACGGTTGTCGGGCTGACCGTCTCCAAGCCCAGTTCCTCGTACATGTCCCGGCGCAGGGGGTCATAGATACGGCAAACTGCCCTGGGTACGTTGAAGATATGTTTGGCTATCTGACTAGCCATGATATTCCGGTTATCTCCCTGTGTGAGAGCCACGAAGGCACCTGCCTCCTCAATGCCGGCACTCCTGAGCACGTCTTCGTCAATGCCATTACCTATCAGGGCCGTTCCCTTAAAGTCCGGGGATAGCCGCCGAAAGCTATAGGAATCAATATCAATAATAGTGACATCATTTCCGTCCTGCTCTAGTAGCGAAGCCAGGCGGGCACCGACCCGCCCGCATCCCATAATAACCACTTTCATTATTCTACCTTATCAGGCGTATATTGATGGTATAGTATAACACGGCAGGGTGCATGTTTCAGGACATGGGGGATTACGTCGCCCAAGCTGAACTGACCAAAACGTCGTTGATAGGCACTTCCTATTACAATGAGGTCGGCCTCACGCTGGATGGCCTCATCAACGATGGCCGGGGCAGCATCACGTGCTTGTAACAGGTCGGTCTCGACCGCGCAACTCTCCCCGGCACCGATGCTCTCCATGCGGTCGAGGACTCTCTCTGCCTTCTCGACCTCAGCTTCGAGTTCAGCATCTAGCGGGAGAGTGCGGTCTATCGGGATAATATAGACGGCCATGATTTTGGCCTTGTCCCTTTTAGCCAGTCGGCAGGCTAGCGTGATTGCCTCTTCATCAGCAGGGGAGCTATTTACGGGCACCAGAATATTATGGAATTCCATAGACTCTGTTTCCGCTCACTTCGAACAACGAGTATTATTATAATCCTGTCGGGGATAAACTACAATATCATAATTGCTTATTTTTTGTGCCGCGCTTTTTGTGCTACCGCCACTTCCAGAAGGAGGGGGTGAAGAGCATCAGCATGGTGAAGAGTTCAAGGCGGCCGACCAGCATACAGGCCATGAGAGCACCCTTACCTACGGGAGGAATGAACTCATAGTTAGCTGCTGGCCCTACTATACTGAGGCCGGGACCGACATTTCCGACGCAGGAGACGACTGACGAAAGCGACGTAAGCTGGTCCCAACCCGGGACATTTGTTCCAACAGCACTCATTATCAGGAAGGCCCCGAAGATAGTGAGGAAGTAGAGGACCACCATGCCAACTATCCGGGAAATGCTTGGGTCGGGGAGTATCGCCTTTCCCAGCCTAAGGGGAATAACCGCTCTCGGGTTGAAGGCACGAAGGATCTGGTTGTAGGTGTATTTTATCAGTACCACCAGCCGGATAACCTTTAGTGCTCCCCCTGTGGAGCCGGCAGAGGCGCCGATTAGCATCAGTACTAGCAGAGCTGACCGGGAGAACATCGGCCAGACATCAAAATTGGCCGTGGCGAACCCGGTAGTTGTCATGATGGATACGGACTGGAAACTGCTCTGCCTGAAGGCCTCTCCGGCTGCCATGTCTAGGTTTATCATCAGGTCTATTGCGATGAGGACGGCGGCTATAAGAAGGAGGCTGAGGTAGACTCTCAGTTCCGTGTTTTTAAGAAGTTGCCCCGGCTGGCGTTTCCAAAACAGGAAGTAAAACAGCCCGAAGTTCACTCCCGCTATCACCATGAAGAAAATGACGATACCTTCAACGGCTGGACTGGCGAAAGCGGCGATGCTCTCATTAGTACCGGTAAAACCGCCGGTAGGCATGGTGCTTAAGGTTACCGTCAGGGCATCAAAGAAGGGCAGTCCGGCAATGAGTAGCGCCACGAGTTCCAGGGCCGAAAAACCTGCGTATAGTGACCAAACTGCTTTGGCTGTATCGCGGATGCGGGGTGTCAGTCGCCCGGCCTCTGGCCCCGGCATCTCGGCTTCCACGAGGTGGGCGGCACCAATGCCCAGTATCGGGAACAGGGCAACGAAGAGCGTGATTATACCCATTCCTCCCAGCCACTGGGTTATGGAGCGCCATAGGAGAATACTCTGGGGCTGGGTCTCGATGGAGGTGAGCACCGTTGCCCCCGTGGTCGTAAAGCCGGATACTGACTCAAAAAGAGCGTCTACATAGTTGGGGAAAGTCCCAGCCAGTGCGAAGGGAATGGTACCGAAGAGGGAGGCCAGTATCCAGCCCCCGGCGACCAGTAAAATTGCTTCCCGCCGGTTCAGCCTGCCCTCACCGACCGGTGTTAGGCGCCAGGCCAACAGTCCCAGACCGACGGTGATGGCTGTGGCAATGGCAAATGCTGCGGAGGCAGAGTCTCCCGCAACGAGACTCCGGACCAGTGGGACGAGCATAAAGCAGCCGAGAATAACTATTAGTAGTCCGAGGTAATGACAGACAACCTTTATTCTCATCTACTTGTTACTTAAAAAGCCGCTCTACAGCCGGTGTGGCTGATAGAGATGAGATGATGATGACGTGGTCACCGGGGTGAATCACGCTGTCGTTCGGGGGAATTGTGACCGTGTCATCACGGGCAATCGCACCAGCGATGACCCCTTTTGGCAGACCAACCTCAGCAATGCTTCGCTGTGCGATATTGGCTGTGGCGCTAGTGACGAACTCGATTGCCTGAACGTCCTTACCTCCGATGAATGGTGCTGAAATAGCACCGCCGTGGAGGACGAAATGGGTAACTCTGCTGGCGACCTGCAACAAGGATGATACGGCTACATCCACACCAATCGCCTCTGCCAGAGATACATAGCCTGGCTTGTTGGCAGTGATTATGGTACGGGACACGCCCAGGTTTTTGGCAAGAAGGCTGCAGAGGATGTTAAGTTCATCACTTTCGGTGGTAGCGATAAATGCGTCGGCTGACGGTATGCCCTGCTCAATGAGGAAATCGGGGTCGGTGGCGTCGCCCTGAAGCACTGTCGCCCGTTCCAGTCTGGCAGCAATTTCCTGGCAGCGAGTAGTGTTCTCATCAATGACCTTGATGGTTAGGCCGTGCTTCTCCAGACCCTCGGCAACCAGAAAGCCGACGCGCCCCGCGCCGAAGACGACAACGTTCCTTACTGGGTGCTGGGGTGGGGCAAACATTTCGCGAAATTCGTCCATGGACTCACGGTGTGCCACTAGGTAGACGTGGTCACCTTTTTGGATCACTTCGTCAGGGGCAGGTACGAACGTTTTCCCGGAGCGGGAAATAGCGGCAACAACTCCCGGTTGCGGAAAGGAGATATCGGCCAGTGACTTGTCAGCCAGCGCTCCCTGGTCTACTCTGAACTCCCTTATCTGGACACGGCCGTCGGCAAAGTTTTCTCCGGGCGTCGGGTAGAGGCTTGACAGCATTCCCATAATTGCGTCGGCCAGTTCTACCTCAGGGTTGATTATCAGGTTTATGCCCAGCGTCTTCGGTCTGATGACTTTACGTGCTGCTGAGGGTGATCTGGCGGCGGTGATGAAATACCCTGAATAGTCGGGATTGCGAACCCTGGCAGCCGTCATTACTGCCCCTAGCTCCTTGGCGAGGAAGCAGATTAGCATATTGGTCTCGTCGTTGTTGGTGACGGCAATGATTAGGTTAGCGCGGTTGACTTCTGCCTCTCGGAGGATTCTGGGAGTGGCGGCGTTCCCCACTATCGTTTTGACGTCGAGTTGGCGGCGGACACTCTCCACCACCTCCTCGGAGGACTCAACTACGGTTACCTCGTGATTTGCTTCCGCCAGCAGGGAAGCGACGTGGAAGCCGACGATTCCCGCACCAGCGACAATAATATACATTCAGCTCATTCCAGGCTATTTGCCGGTTATACCTCTGAATAGCCTTATGATACTTCGGGCAAGATTACGCAGCAGCTTCCGCGACCTTTTACGCCTGCGAAGTACCTGGTCACCTTGCTTGCTCGTTGGCACCTGCTCGAATGTGTTTTTCTTTGCCTTTGCTGCCATTCCGTACATCTTTCTAAAGCCGTTATCGTTTCCTTAGCCTTAGGCCGACCTACTTTAATGTATTCCCCTGCAATAAGATAATGGCATCATTTTGGTGACAGGTCAAGTAAGTATGTCACAGTTCGCAGCGTCAATTGATGCTGTCCGAAAAAGGGATTTTACTATGCCTAGTGTCATCTGTCAAAGTAATTGAGGAATCGGCCCTGAAATTGGTGGCCGGGCAAGATAGAGGCTACCAGTTTTAGCTGGTAGCCTCTAATCACAAGGTATTTTACCAGGACCGTTTGCTTATAGTCCCCATGTACATCCTCTGTCCGACAGGTCTCAGGCCTCCTGATAGAGTGGTGAGGAGGCTTTCATCAGGCGGTTCATGTGGCGCATCTCGGCGACCGGCTTACCACTGTCCTTTTCATATAGCTCCGAGTCCATCCAGATAAACTCGGTCTTCGGGCTAACGCCGACGCATGCGATGCGACCCGTTTTCCGGTAGGTTACTCCTGCCATTATCGGCCCGTTGACGTTGCGCAGTTCGGTCGCCCCGAAGAATCCCACTGACGGTCCATCACGGTCGCCAGTCAGGTTAAACATCAGAGCACCGTACATCGAGCTGGGGTTCAGTATTGACGGCCCCCAGGGAGAGCTTCCTTTGTACCAATCGATGGGGTCGGTAATCGTTTCCAGCGCCCTATTTAGTTGCTCTTGGGTGAAGACCACGTTTTCCTGTGGCGGAAGTTCTGTTCCTGCTTTCGTCTTGGCCAGAATGCGTATCTCCTCCGGAGGTGAGTTCTCCAGCGGGATTTTACGGATGTATGAGGCTTCCTCCGGCTCGCCGATGCCCACTGTGCCTTTGGCCACGGTTTGACCGTCACGCATCTCCACACAGGCCCTCAACTGCACGTTATCGGCCCCCTCTGGAGGTAGCTCAATTACTGCCCGTACCTCCTCCCGGTCAAGGGTAGCGTATGTGTAGTAGATGCTCAGCGAGCCCTTCTCGAACCAGCGCTGCCCGAAGAGCTTGATAAGCAGCGGAGGAAAGAGGTTGAGGTGGATGGTGCCTGGTATTGTGCCACCCCGCATCCCAATTTTTTGAGCCACGTCATCGGTGTGGATGGAGCCGGGTGCTCCCTGCCAGATATTGACTGGAGCCCGCCAACCCCCGTACATGTAGCCTTCCTTGATAACGATATCGTCAGACATGTTTCCTCCTTTGTAAGAGCAGGATATCTTTTGTATTCGTAGCTACTAAGGTGATAATAAGCTTTCGGTGGAGACCTGTCAACTTTAGCCTACCTCATCTGGTGCTTATTTATTATGTGATGATTCCAGTTGCCATCGCTGGATAGCACACCGCCTATGGCACACACCCTGATGTCGTCTCCCTGATTGGTAGCCTCCGATATCCCGTATAAGTACTCGGCCAGGTCTTTTGCTGTCTTCTCGTCAAACTGCAGCTGGGGCAGTTCAGAGCCGGGGTCAAACGCCTCCGGGCTCTCCAGCGAACCTTTGTATGTTGAAATCCCTGTCAGCATGCCCGGTTCCGGCTTGATTTCGAAGGCTCTGGCCGGTGCATCCTTTGTCACTATCCCTATGATGAACACCGGCTTACCATCACTATAGCTGGTAATTACACCGGCAATCCGGGGCGTATTCAGGCTGTCCGGCTCAGAACCGGCACCGTCCAGTATTTTTTCCATGTAGTCCCCGGTGGGTGCTGTCTCGGCAATCAGAAGGAGTCGGTAGGTCTCAAATATAGCCTCAGTCTGAATCCCGTTGCTGACAACGGCCACGCCTGTCTCGTTGTCGAATTTCACGCTCGGATAGTGGAAACGCAGCGGGACACGCTCTTGCTGCCCAATGGGGTCGATTCTGACGCTATTGTCCACCGCTACGGCCAGTCGCTCCCGGCTCTGCGGACTGCGGCCGGTGACCAGATAAGCCAGGGCTGGTCTGCTGTCGGCTGTTAGCCCGATGAATAGCTGCCTTCCTGGATATGGTCCGTTCGGATTGCTCATAATACTCTATTCCCCCTTCTGTATTACTTCTTTTTGGCCCAGAAGATTGCTCGGGGCGCTTTCTCATTATAAGGGTTTCCGCTGCGGTCGCCATATACCTGCTTTACGGTGAAGCCAGATTTCTCAAGCCAGGTTTGCACTTCGACCTTACTTGGAGGGTGGCACTGCATTAGATATTCCTGTTTCTTAGCGTTCCCATCAACGAAGGTTATTATCGTACATCGTCGGTATCTGACCAGCCTCTGGTTAATATCAAACCATATCGTTTTCCTTTGTGTCTGAATACATGTGCCATCTTTGCATGTCCCGGCAGGGAATGCCTTCTCGTCAACATCTAATCGCTGCCAAGTCTCGTGAAGAGTACCTTCCATATGATTATTGTCCAGATAGATATAGCCACCAGTCCTAAGAGAGTCAAAGGCACGAATGATACACTCTTCCTGCTCCTCGGCTGTCGCTAATTCGTAGAGACAGTTACCCCCCAGCACCACCAGGTCAAAGCTTATTGGCCACTCATCTGTTATCACGTCAGCCTCATGCAGGCTGATTCTATTTCGCACCTGTTCGGGTAATTCTCTAATCTTCATGCTGGCACGGTCGAGCATTCCCTTTGCCTGATCAAGGCCGACAACTTCGTGCCCGTCGACAGCCAGAGGGATGAGGATGCGCCCTGTCCCGCAGAATGGCTCCAGAATCCGCAGGGGGCGGCGGTTACCAATCAGCTTCCGGATGAGTTCCACATCATCGGAGTAGGTATCGGTTTGGTCGTAAATCTCGGCGATGTGTGGTTCAATATCATACATGTTGGTCTTGTTGTGACTCATAATCATTTTTCCAGGTTTCTATAGCTTGGTAGCCACGATACGTCCGTTCCCCCACCTCCCCTTACGCATTCGTTTTATCTCGCTGTTGAACTCCTCGTGGGCATAGCGAACCCAGTCTTTTCCAAGGACGGCGGCATATTCATCTTCTTTCTCCGATAGCTTGCGGTCCAGAGCCTTCCATCCGAACTCAATATCCCTTTCGGTGATGTCCTCGGCGTGGTCTACCGAGTATCCCAGGTCCCGGAGAAGACTAACAATATCCTGTAAGCACCACCTTGGGCTATGCTTGTCCGGATTCTGCCGCCTGATATCGAAGGTCATGGCGAGCCTGCCCCTTGGTGCCGTTACCCGGTGGAACTCTCTTAACCAGGCTTCATCATGGTGCAGAGCACATTGACTCCAGACAACAGTGAATTGCCCGTCGCTGAAAGGCAAATTGGTGGCGTTCCCTATACGAAATTCCGCACGGTCGGATAGTCCGGCAAGCTCGGCAATCCGGCTGGCAGCAATGATAAACCTTTCAAACAAATCGATACCGGTAATCCGGCATCCGAACGATTCGGCTAACTGAATAGCCGGCCCACCCAGATAGCAGCAGACGTCGAGAACATGGTCGTCTGCCGTAATGGCCGCCAGTTCTGCCAGCTCTTCTGTATCCTGCTCCCCGCCGAGGTGGTACTGCAGGCCGCAGACAGTAGCCGTCGGGCTGGCCAAGAATCTACCCTCCATGACAGCGGGTTGAATCATCCTTTCGATCCTGTCGAGTAGTGCTCCACCTTCCGGTAATTGCCATTGTTTAATGATTTCGGCTAGTTCGGGTATGGTCACGGTCTTTCCTCACTAC
>SMTZ1_10033016_pt1 | contig 13564 bp, 11 predicted proteins | sample DeeMarSWOR136_30_FD_25667 | JGI IMG/M metagenome (IMG submission 25667) | reverse complement strand
GACGCCACTCCCAGTTGCCATCCCCGGTTGAAGGGAGATTCATCCTGGCCTCCTCTCCCAGGCCTAAGATGTCCTGCACCGGAAAGATGACCGTTGAGGCAACTGACATCATGAGAAGCCTGATCAGTTCCCGGGGAAGTTCCTGAGAGGCAATTTCGCGTCCAAGGTACTGGAAGAGTCTCTTCTTTTCATCGGGTCTGGCTTCTTTCTCAAACCATCCCTTCACCGTGTTGTTGTCGTGTGTTCCCGTGTAGGCCACACAGTTCTTCGGTAGGTTATGGGGGATATAAGGATTGTTGGCGACGTCGTCGCCAAAAGCAAATAGGAGAACCTTCATCCCAGGGAACTCGAAATGATTCATGAGTTCCTTCACATCCGGGGTGATCGTGCCGAGGTCTTCCGCGATGATAGGTACGTAGGGAAATTTTCGAGTCAGATGATTGAGAAAGTGGAAGCCAGGCCCCTCAACCCATCTTCCGTTGACTGCCGTTGTTTCAGCGGCTGGAACCTCCCAGTACGCAACGATCCCCCTGAAATGATCGATTCTTATAAAGTCTGAAACCCTCAGATTGTGGGCGATCCGATTCACCCACCAGTCGTACCCTCTTTCTTTTAGTACATCCCAGCGATACACGGGATTGCCCCAGAGCTGTCCGGTTTCGCTGAAATAGTCAGGCGGCACGCCGGCTACACCGAAAGGCCGCTTTTGTTCATCGAGCTTAAATAACTCAGGATTCATCCAGACGTCTGCACTATCATAACTGACATAAATGGGGATATCTCCGATGAATTGAATGCCCTTTTGGTTGCAGTATTTTTTGAGCATGCCCCACTGATTGAAGAAGATGTACTGAAGGAACTTTTCCATCCCAACCTTTTCGGAAAGCTCTTTCTGCACCTCTCCGATAGCCCCTGGCTCCCTGTCCCGAAGTTCTTGAGGCCATTCCCCCCATGCCCTTCCGCCCAAGTGGGACTTCAAAGCGACGAAGAGCGAAAACCCATCAAGCCATGCGGCGTTTTCTGAACAGAATCTCTCGTATTCTGGATGAATCTTCCTGCTCTTGAAACGGAAGTACGCATGTTCTGCAAGCTTCCCTTTAAAATCGGTCACGGTTTGGTAATCGACTCGATCCACCGGGAAGGAGGGCCTCGATTCCACCTCTTGCCGGGTGAGCAGATCCTCCTGGATGAGAAGATCGGGACTGATCAACAAGGGATTGCCGGCAAAGGCAGAGGTACTGACATAGGGTGAATTGCTGATGGGATGTGTTGGATTTAGTGGAAGGGTCTGCCAATAACTCTGCCTACCTTCGGCTAAAAAATCGGCGAACCGGTAGGCCCACGCTCCCATGTCTCCAATGCCGTAGGAAGAAGGCAGTGAAGTCAAATGGATAAGGATGCCGCTTCCTCTTCTTCTCATCTCTTATGCTCCCGGGTCATGAAGATGTTTTTCTCATTTCCTGGTAAATTTGGATCAGACCATTCGTCGAGGAGTCGTGAGTGGTCACTTCTTTCTCATCCTTCAGTTCAGGGAGAATCTTCCGGGCAAGTTCCTTCCCGAGTTCAACCCCCCATTGGTCAAAACTGAAGATATTCCAGATCACCCCCTGAACAAAAATCTTGTGTTCATACATGGCAACGAGACTTCCTAACGTCCTGGGAGTTATTTTCTTGACGAGAATCGAGTTGGTTGGCCTGTTTCCTTTGAATACCTTGTGGGGTAGGAGCCTCCTCATTTCTTCGTCACCGGTCCCTGACCGCTTCAACTCCTCCATGGTCTCTTTCTCGTTTTTTCCCCTCATGAGAGCCTCTGTCTGAGCAAAGAAATTGGAGAGGAGAGTCTGATGGTGTTCCCCGATCGGGTTTTGGCTGATGGCAGGAGCGATGAAGTCGCAGGGAATGAGTTTCGTTCCCTGATGGATGAGCTGAAAAAAAGCATGCTGGCCGTTCGTTCCCGGCTCTCCCCAGATCACGGGGCCGGTCTGGTAGCGCACTTCACGACCGGTCCGGTCGACATATTTCCCGTTGCTCTCCATATTGCCTTGTTGAAAGTACGCAGGAAAACGGTGGAGATATTGATCGTAGGGTAAGATGGCTTCGGTCTGAGAACCGAAAAAATTCGTATACCAGATCCCGATCAAAGCCAGGAGGACAGGTATATTTTTTTCAAAAGGGGTCTCCCTGAAATGGACGTCCATGGCATGAGCGCCCTCCAGAAGTTCGACGAAGTTCTCAAATCCAATCGTGCAAGCAATAGGGAGTCCGATCGCGGACCAGAGGGAATACCTTCCGCCCACCCAGTCCCAGAACCTGAACATGTTTTCGGGATCGATCCCAAATCTTCTCACCTCTTCCTCATTCGTGGAGATTGCGACAAAATGATCTTTAACCCGGGATTCATCCTTTGCGAAATCGAGAAACCACCTCCTTGCGGTCAGGGCATTCGTCATGGTCTCCTGGGTGGTGAAGGTCTTTGAGGAAATGATGAAGAGGGTGGTCTCAGGGGATAAGTTTTTCAGGGCTTCTACGATATGCGTTCCATCAACGTTAGACACGAAATGGGGATGAACGTGAGGCTTCCAGTAGGGTTTCAGCGCCTCGGTCACCATGACGGGTCCAAGATTTGACCCCCCAATCCCAATGTTGACAACGTCTGTTATCCCTCTTCCCGTGTATCCCCTCCACTGACCTGAAAGGATGCTCTCTGCAAACCGTTCCATATGCTTTAGAACGGCATTGACCTCAGGCATGACATCGCCGCCATCAACGTAAATCGGAGTATTGGATCGGTTCCTCAGGGCCACATGGAGGACGGCCCGCTTTTCGGTCTCATTGATCTTGTCACCAGTGAACATCTTCTTAATTGCTTCTCCAACCTTGCACTCTCTGGCGAGCCCAAGAAGAAGGCGCAGTGTCTCCTGGGTGATAATATTTTTAGAGTAGTCCAGGAGGATGTCTTCAAACCGGACCGAAAACCTTGAAAACCTTTTAGGGTCCTGACGAAAAAGATCCACCATGTGGCGGTTTCTCATCCGCTGATAATGTTCTTTGAGTTTCTTCCAGACCTTCGTTTTTGTTGGATTGATTTTGGCAAGCATATTGCGCCTCTTACCCCTTTGAAAAATGAATTTTTCAGCAGGGGGTTACTTGCACATCGCGACCCATCCCTCCGTATCCGGCCATCCATTATCGCCGGATGAGGCTATGGCTAACATCGAGACACTTCTCAACCTTGCTCACGCGCGGTTCCTGTCGGAAGAAGAAGGGTTTAGCGCACCATGGTCTCTGGATCTACCCCTTCTTCCAGAATGAGAACTTCGACTCGCCTGTTCAGTTGCCTCCCGGATTCTGTATCGTTGCTGGCCACAGGAAATTGCTTACCATACCCCTTGGTCAAGAGCCGATCCGGGCTGACTCCTTTTGCAACCAATGTTTCTTTCACCGCATCAGCACGTTTCTGGGAAAGAGTCAGGTTGAATTCATCGCTACCGACGCTATCCGTATGGCCCTCAATGAGCACATTGCGCTCCGGATGTTTTTCCAGAAACTCAGCCAGTTTATCAACATTACGAACAGCCCCTGATGCAAGCTCGGCCTTACCGAAGGCAAACAGCACATCACTCATCGTGAGGACAATGCCTCGTTCGGTCATCTTGCCCTGAAGCTCAGAAAGCTCTCTTAAAAATTGATCGATCTCGGCTCTCGTCTGCTCAGCCTCACGTGCCTTCGCTTCGGCTTCCAGCCTTGCCTGTTCAGCTTCCTTTTTCGATCTCTCAGCCTTCTCTGGCTTCCGAAAGGGCTGCTAGCCTGGACTGTTCAGCTTCCCTTTTCGATCTCTCGGCCTTCTCTGCTTCCGAAAGGGCTAATAACCTGGACTGCTCAGCTTCCCGTGCTCTTGCCTCAGCTTCGCTCTTCAACCTCTCGGCCTTCTCCGCTTCCGAAAAGGCTAATGCCCTTGACTGTTCGGCTTCCTTTTTCGACCTCTCGGCAGCCGCCGCTTCCCGCGCGGCTGCTCGTTTTGCCTGTTCAGCCTCCCGGGCTTTGGCCTCGGCTTCCATTTTGGCCAGCTTTGTCTCCAGGAGCCGCTTTTGCATGAGAACATCGGCCGCTTCTTTGTTCAGAGTCTCTATCTCCTTCTCAAGGGTCTTTCCTTCTGTAATGGTCATAGCCATTTGCGATTTCTTCTCGCCCAGGTAGCCCAGATGCTCCATCTCTTTAAAATCCGTGCTTTGTTCCGCTGTTTGTATGATCCTACCTGCGTCAGCCAGTGGACCCGGAGCATATCCTTCAACATTTGGATTGGCTTTCGCCTTTGTGTAGGCGGCTCTGGCACGCTCTAAACTCTCTTTGGCCCTGATTTCCTGCAGGGAAGCACCACACCCCGCGACAAATAAAATGAGTAAACTTAACGGAATGAGTAATCTCATTCCTCTTTTGATCGATGTAATCTCTATGTTATTCATGATCTAGTTCCCTCCTTGAAGCTTTATTTGTTCGGACAAGAGTTCAATTTCCTGACGCAGGGTTTTGATGTTTTGATTTAACTCTTCAGCCTTCTTCCTTGCCTTCTCGGAGGATCCCTTGGCGCGAGCGTAGTCGGCATCGACCGAGGCCTGTTCAGCCAAGCGGGTGGCGTCTGCGTAGTCCTTTTTGCCGAGAGCCGCTCTTGCGGCTGCCAGTTTGTCCTCAGCGGCCTTCAGCTCAGCGGGTGCATCCTGACTGGCATTACTTTCCCTAGCCTCACGGATCGCCTTATCACCTTCCGAGATTTTCTCTCTTGGAAGGGCGGAATGGGCACCAGCACACCCACTCACCAGCAGCCCTAGAGCCACGAAGACAATGAATAATTGTTGGATTCTATTCCTCCTGTTCATTGCTTCCTCCTTTCTCTATGTGTTCCATTTGGATTTAACATTAATATATATTATACCTGATGACAAAAAAGAATGGGTCAAATCCCGCATTTTTTGATTTAAATGACAGTATTTTTAATAACGGTGAGAAAGTCTAGTCTGATGCCACAGCGGCCATCGGTATGATTTTCTTTTCCTACATAGGGATTGTAAATATCCCCTGGACAATAATCTTGATCGAGGGTGATCAGTAAAAATCCATTTCTTACAGGAATATCGCAAGGCATCTCATGATTCCTTCCGAAACTAGGAAAACCGGTACCGAGAATAGAAGGGAAGTTCTCTAGGGACTTTCATCGTTACATGATCCTTTAAAAGTTTCATGGCATAATGAGCTGCGCCCAGAAGGGCTGCCCTATCGTTCATGATCACTTTCACAGGAATATGAGCAAGCATGCCTGAATATCGCCCCTTGCTTTTGAAGGCTTTCATGAAAGTCGTGTTCTTTAATTTCCAGATGATCTTTGGGGCGATCCCCCCTCCAATATAAAGACCCCCAATGGCCATGACTTGAAGAGCAAGATTTCCAGCTGCTGCGCCATAAATGGATGTAAACAGATCAAGGGCCACCGTACATAATCGATTCTTCTCCTGTTGGGCCACTTCAGAGATCACGGCAGCCGGATCTTCCTGTTTCATCCTTTTCGTAAGCCATTCTGGCTCCCTCCCGTATCGTTTGGAATCCCGCAGAAACTGATAGATGTCAGAAAGGCCTGTTCCCGAAAGGACCCTTTCATAACTGACATGGTCGAAGCGATTCATTAGATATTTCAGGAGTTCCATTTCTAATGGGTTTCTCGGAGCAAAATCAGCGTGTCCGCCCTCAGACGGGGATGGGATGTGGTCCTTTCCATTCCAAAAAAGAGCTGCTTCACCTAGTCCGGTTCCGGCTGAGATGATGGCCGCATTTCCCCTCCGCTTCTTTCCCACATTGAGGGTTTCAAAATCCCTTTTTTTCAAAAGAGAAATGCCGTACGCATTTGCAACAAGATCATTGATTAACCCCACTTTTCGGAGCCCCAGCTCTTTTTGGAGTGATTTCGTACTGATCACCCAGGGTAGGTTCGTAACTTTCGTCTTTCCTTCAATCACAGGCCCTGCTACACCAAAACAGGCCGAGGCAATCTTCTTCTTTGCTCCGAGGAACTTCGTCACAAGGATTTCGAGCCCGCTGTAATGCTGGCTCGGAAAGATCTTCTCAAACAGGAGACGGTAATGATCCTTTGAGCCGGAAAAAAGGCCGAGACGGGTCTTTGTCGCTCCAATATCTCCTGCTAATAAGATGATGTTGGTCTGCTTCATCTTCCTCAAACGTCTCATGACCTTTTTAACCTATCCGCAGCCTCCTGATCGATTAACCAGATGATATCACCATGGATAGGATTGATGAGGCCCGCAGGGTAGCGGTCCCTTTCATGTCCATCTCCCAAGACTTGAGATAAGACGGTCGCTTTGGATCGACCTGACACAAGAAAGAGGATTTGAGATGCATGATTGAGAACAGGAAGAGTTAGGGTGATTCTGTTGATCTTGGGTTTTTCCAGATAAACTGGAACAGTAAGTCTTTCTCTTTCTTCAAGAGACTTCGAGCCCGGGAAAAGGGATGCCGTGTGGCCATCGCTTCCCATTCCCAAAATAATCAAATCGAAAACAGGCCAATCACCTGTGCCGAAGGATTCTCTTATTTCATTTTCATAGTCTCTTGCGGCCTTTTCAGGATCCTCTTCGCCCATAATCCGGTGTATGTTTTCAACGGGCATGGAGACCTTTGAGAGAACCGAATCGAAAGAGACCTTGAAGTTGCTCTCCTCATGGTCCTTGGGCACGCAGCGCTCATCGACCCAAAAAAAATGGACCCTTTCCCAATCGATTTGATGGCTGTACTCTTCAGAAGCCAACAGGACGTATAACCTTCTCGGAGTCGATCCTCCTGAAATCGCAACAAAAAATCTCCTGTTCCCATCAATCGCATCTCTCCCAGTCTTCACAAAGATGGAGGCGGCCCGATGGCTGATCGCTTCTAAATCCGAGAGCACTTGAACCCAAAGCTTCGGCCTCCCTTTCATAGTGGTCTCCAAACACGGCCGTCTCTTTCAATCAGTTGTGTGGCTTCCACAGGACCCGAAGAGCCAGCAGCGTAATTAGGAAATTTTTCGATGGGTGTCGTCGATTCCAGTTTTTCGATGATGGGAGTCAGCAAGGCCCATGTCTGCTCGACACCATCTTCTCTCACAAAGAGGAGTTGATCGTCACTCATGCAATTCAGCAGCACCCACTCGTAGGCATCCATTAACACATCTCTTTGATAGGAAAAGTCCATTGAGATTGGTCTCAAACAGACTTCTGAACCTGGATTTTTGGTCTGCAGGATGAGATTCATTCCTTCATCGGGATGCACCCGGAGCACTAAGGTGTTGGGTTCGATCAATTCGTTTAAGGTATTTGAAAACATCAGGTGGGGAACAGGTTTGAAGTGTATGGAGATCTCCGTCTTTCGTTTCGATAGTCTTTTCCCTGAGCGGAGATAGAAGGGCACTCCATTCCAGCGCCAGTTGTCGATCATTACCTTCATGGCCGCATAAGTGGGTGTGATCGATGTCTGAGGAATACCTGCCTCTTCTCGATAACCGGAGACCTGTTTCTGATCGATCTCCCCCCCATCATACTGACCGGTAACTATATAATCATTCAATTCATCCAATGGAAAAGGTCGGATCGAACGAAACACCTTCACCTTTTCATCTCTGACGGGTTCCGCACCAAAGGCAACAGGCGGTTCCATGGCGGTCAGGGCAAGGAGCTGGAAGATATGGTTCTGAAACATATCTCTCAACACGCCGGCTTCCTCATAATAGCCAGCCCTCTGTTCAATGCCCAGCGTTTCGGCCACCGTGATCTGAATATGGTCTATATAACGTCGATTCCATAGCGGTTCGAGAATAGAGTTTGCAAACCGAAACATCAAAATATTCTGAACCGTCTCCAAGGCGAGGTAATGGTCGATGCGGAAGATCTGCTTCTCTTCAAAAGAGTTTCTTAAGACCCCGTTGAGTTTCCGGGCAGAATTGAGATCCCGGCCAAAGGGCTTTTCGATGACCACGTGAGTATACCCGGTCGCTTCCCTGGAGAGACCTATCAGGCCGAGGTTGAGGATGACTTGCTCATAAAGGGTCGGTGGAATGGCCAGATAAACGATTCGATTCCCACCTGTTTGGTGTTTCTTTTCGAGTTGGGGAAGCATCTCTTTGAGTGGATGAGAATAGGTTTCCGGTAACCCATAATCAATCGGTGCGTAATAAACCCTGAGGGCGAATTCCTTCCAGGAGTCATCATCGACCTCTTCAGGGAAGACCGTTTTCACCGCAGAGAACGTCTTCTTTCGGAATTGCTCTGTGCTCATTTCTGTGCGACTCGTCCCAAGAAGAAAGAAGTTTTCCGGGAGTAACCCATTTTTGTAAAGCCGGTACAGTGCCGGAAGGATCTTCCTCTTGGTAAGATCTCCCGAGGCCCCAAAGATCACTAGACCGCAGGGGTTTGGAATCTCGACAGTACAAGAAGTCGCCCTGTGGAGGATTGGTTCTGCCTTCGGTGGGGGGAAGATTTGCTTCGATTTCATTATCTCATCTTTTGGGTTTTTTAGCCTTCTTCTTATCCGCTTTCAAGACCCGGTGACCTCCGAATTCCTGTCTAAGGGCAGCCAAGACCTTTTCCGAAAAGGCCTGCTCCTGACGAGAACGAAATCGTTGGAAGAGGGAGGAGGCGATCACCGGAGTGGGCACTGCCGTATCGATCGCTTGCTGCACGGTCCAGCGCCCTTCTCCCGAATCTTCAACGTAACCTGCGATGGAGGAGAGAGTCTTATCTTTTATAAATGCCTCTTCCGCAAGTTCCAGAAGCCAAGAACGGACAACACTCCCTTGATTCCACAGGTGGGCGACTTTCGAAAAATCGAGATTTTTCCCAAAAGGAGATTCTTTCATGATTTCAAAGCCCTCCCCGTACGCGGCCATCATTCCATATTCAATCCCATTATGAACCATCTTCACAAAGTGACCCGCCCCGGTTTCTCCGCAGTAAAGATAGCCGTCCTCCGGGGCAAGGGTTTTGAGAATTGGCTCCAGATATTGATAGATTTTTTTGTCCCCGCCAATCATGAGACAATACCCGATCTTAAGACCCCAGACGCCACCGCTCACCCCTACATCGAGATAATGGATTCCGAATGGCTTAAGTTCCCGCTCATGGCGAAGATCGTCTTTGTAGAAACTATTTCCACCATCTACGATGATATCGCCTCTGCTGAGCAGGCCTTTAAGGAGGTCGATGTGTTCATCCACCGGTCTGCCGGAAGGGATCATCAACCAGATGATGCGAGGAGGAATTAATTTCTTAACCAACTCTTCAATCGAATAGGCGCCTCGAGCCCCCACCTTCACGATTTCTTTTACTCGCTCCGGTGTGCGATTATAGGCCACGACCTTATGGCCTCCCTTCAGCAATCGTCTTGCCATGTTCATTCCCATCCGTCCTAGGCCTACGATTCCTATCTTCACGGACTCCTCCTCTGTTCGGCCCGCGCTCTTGGTAGAGACGAATCTCTCTTAACTGCAATTTCATTCAGCAAGGTGAAGAAGGAATCAGAAAAAGACTTTACCCCCTCTTTCTCCAGCTGTTCGGTCACCTGATCCAACTCTACGCCAACGGACCTGAGTTCCTGAGGTAACTTTTCTGCCTCTGCGAGACGATCGTTAATGGTGATCTTCGAGGGGCGATTAACTCCTCCACATATTTGATATCGCTATAGTTCGGATTCTTAGTTCCTGTACTCCCCCATAAAAGCCTCTGGGTATGGGCCCCCTTTGCTTTCAAGGCAGAGAAGGGCTTGTCAGAAATGATATCCGTATATTTTTTATAGGCGATTTTCGCATTCGCCACCGCGGCCTTCCCTAGGAGACTTTCGATCTTATCCTTTTCAGTCTTTGAGTGTGCAGTTGATAGACGGGCTTTAAGAAGCTTATCGGTCAGCGTATCGACCCTGCTGACAAAGAAACTGGCTACAGAGGCGATTTCGTGAATGGGCTGGCTTGAACGAACTCTTTTTTCAAGGCCCCTGAGATAGGCCTCTGCCACCTCTTCATACCTCTTTACTGAAAAGAGGAGTGTGACGTTAACGTTCACCCCGTCACTGATGAGTTCCTCAATAGCTGGTAGCCCCTGTTTTGTGGCTGGGACCTTTATCAGAATGTTTTTCTTGCCAATTGTTGAAAAGAGACGCTTGGCCTCTGCGATTGTTGCCTTCGTGTCATAAGCGAGATCAGGGGAGACTTCGATACTGACATATCCGTCCAGACCTTGGGTGGCCTGATAAGTTGGCCAAAGCATCGTTGCCGCGGTCGATATGTCCTCAAAAGCAAGAGCGAGAAAGAGTTCCTTTTCATCCCTGATCCCTTTATCGAGCATCCCTTGAAGAGAGGCATCATAATCCGGACTTCCTGAGATGGCCTTCTGAAATATCGTCGGATTGGAGGTTATTCCGCTCAGACCGTCTTCGTCAATGAAGCGTTTCAGTTCACCTGAGTGGATCAGTTTTCGGCTCAGGTTGTCGAGCCAGACACTCTGTCCAAGTTCTCTAAGGCCGATTAATGGATTGTTATTCATTCTTTACCTCCTTGAAGCATTCTCTCTCTATCTCGAGAACCTTCGCCAGTCTCCGGCGATGTCTTTCGGCTCCTGAGAACGACGCGGCAATCCAGATACGAACGATATCTTTTGCCAGCTCAGGACCGATGATCCTTGCGCCGAGACAGAGGACATTAAGATCGTCATCCTCCACTCCTTGATGGGCGGAGAAGGTATCATGGCAGATGGCTGCACGGACGCCAGGAAATTTATTGGCAGCCACAGAGGCACCGACACCGCTTCCGCAGATTAAGATCCCCCTGTCCGCTTTTTTATGAAGGATCTCTTGACTGACCGCTCTGGCATAATCGGGGTAGTCCACGGGCTCTTCGTGATGTGTTCCCAAATCGACAGGCTGATGTCCAAGGTTTCGTAAGAATTCTATAATCACTTTTTTTAAATGAAATCCGCCGTGGTCTGAAGCCAGCGCGATCCTCATCCTGGTCTCCTTCACCTTCTATCTAATAGGGTCTTTATCCTGTTCAGTATATTTTCAGAGTCAAATCCAAACTCCTTGAGGAGGGTTGGGCCAGGTGCGGAGGCTCCAAAACGATCGAGTCCTATGATTTCACCTTCCCACCCCACATATTTATGCCAACCGGTTGTGACGCCTGCTTCAATAGAAATCCGTTTGGTGATTTCAGGAGGTAGGACCTCATGGCAATAATCATCCGGTTGATTTTCAAAGAGTTCCCAGGAGGGCAAGTTCACCACACGAACGCCTATTCCTTCGGCTTGAAGTTGATGGTAGACATCCAATGCAAGAGGAATCTCTGAGCCTGTGGCGATGAGAATGAGCTGAGGTTTTCGGTGAACCGAATCGGCCAATACATACCCTCCTCTTTTGAGGCCTGTGGCCGGATGGTACTGGCTTCTGTCGATCACGGGAAGATTCTGTCTCGTCAGGATGAGGGCAACAGGACCCTCTCGATATTCAAGTGCCATTCTCCATGCCTCCACGGTCTCATTGGCATCCGCGGGTCTGATCACGATCAGGTTAGGGATGGCCCTTAGATTGGAGAGATGTTCCACAGGCTGATGGGTAGGTCCATCTTCGCCAATGCCGATGGAGTCGTGGGTGAAGATATAGATCACGTGGAGTTTCATCAAAGCGGCGAGTCTGATGGCAGGTCTCAGATAGTCTGAGAAGATGAGGAAGGTGCTTCCATAGGGGAGTAGCCCTCCATGAAGGGCCAGGCCATTCAGGATGGCTCCCATGGCATGTTCGCGGACGCCGAAGTGGATATTGGCTCCTTCATATCCCCAAGGCCCGGGATCGGAGCCTTGGATCTTCCCTTCACTCGGCCCCGGGCATTGAAAATCACCCTTACCCTTTAGGGCAGTGTTGGTTGAGGGATTCAAATCAGCCGATCCTCCGATGATAAAGGGAAGGTGCAAAGCGATGGCATTGATCATCTGGCCGCCGGCTGAGCGCGTGGGAATTCCTTTTGCATCTGGAGGGAATACGGGGACATCTTTATCCCAGCCCTCTGGGAGGGCAAAGTTCATCCACTGATCCCACTCCTTTCTAAGCTCTGGATGATGCTTTCCGTATGCGTCCAATTTCTTTTTCCATTCTGCTTCAAGCTGTGCCCCTCGGTCAATTGCCTTCCTGAAGTGCGTGAGAGCTTCTTCCGGGATATAAAATGTCGGTTCTAAGGGCCAACCGAGATTTTTCTTTGTTGCACTGACCTCCTCCTGCCCCAGAGGGGACCCGTGCGCCTCAAACGTATCCTGTCTCCGGGGACTGCCGTAACCGATATGGGTCTTGATAGAAATGAGGGAAGGACGACCCGTCTCATGTTGGGCCAAGGTGAGAGCTTCTGAGATGGCCTCCATGTCATTTCCATCGTCAATCATTTGAATATGCCAACCGTAGGCTTCAAAACGTTTGGATGCACTTTCCGTAAAGGTAAGCTTCGTTTCTCCAGCGAGAGAGATGGAGTTATTGTCGTAAAGATAAATCAACTTCCCTAATTTCAGGTGTCCGGCTAATGAGGCTGCCTCAGAAGATACTCCCTCCATTAAATCCCCGTCACTCACAATGGAATAGGTGTAATGATTGACGATCTCAAAACCCGGTCGATTGAACTTGGCGGCCAAAAAACGCTCCGCGATAGCCATACCGACTCCCATTCCGAACCCTTGGCCGAGAGGACCCGTGGTACATTCCACTCCTGGCGTTTCTCCATATTCAGGATGCCCAGGGGTCTTACTTCCCCATTGTCTGAACCGTTTCAGTTCTTCCAGGGATAGATCATATCCTGTGAGATGTAAGAGGGAGTAGAGAAGTGCCGAGCCATGGCCGGCCGAGAGGACGAAACGGTCACGATCAGACCATTTGGGATTCTTCGGATTGTATTTTAGGAATTCTGTCCAGAGCACATAGGCCATAGTAGCCGCCCCCATAGGCATTCCCGGATGACCCGAATTCGCCTTCTGAACCATATCCACCGATAACATCCGAATCGTATTAATACATAATTCGTTGAAATTCATATCGATCGATCGCTCCTTAACTCTTTTACTTTATTTACAAACTTCAGATAGTTTTCTTTAGGATCGCCTTTCAGAAAGATCCTGCTTCCGACACAGACGTAATCCACGGCGAGATCGACAAACAATTTTAAATTATCCAGAGATATTCCTCCATCCACTGAAATAACCTTATTCGGGAAAATCTTTTTGACCTCTTCAATTTTCCCCAGCACTTCATGTTTGAAAGGGCTCCCGTAAGCACCGGGATCGACTGTAAGAAACAGCAGGGTATCCAAGTGTTCTGACACTTTTTTGAATCTGTCAATCGGGGTTCCAGGGTTAATAGCCATACCTGCCATCAGTTCTCTTTCTTTCATCTGTTTGATAAAATCCAGAGGGTTGCCATCCGATTCAACGTGAAAAATCACCTTTTTCAGTTGGGGATGATGGATATGGGCCATCAGAGAAAGTGGATCCTTCACCATTAAGTGGAC
>SMTZ1_10004809_pt1 | contig 13568 bp, 10 predicted proteins | sample DeeMarSWOR136_30_FD_25667 | JGI IMG/M metagenome (IMG submission 25667) | reverse complement strand
ATGATTGGAAAAACTGCTATTAATATTACAGATTCACCAGGTTTTGCAGTAAACAGATTTTTTGTTCCATGGCTTAATGAATCAACTAGAATTCTTGAGGAAGGAATTGCAAATATTCCAACAATTGATAATACTGCAAAAAAAGTATTTAAAATACCAATGGGGCCATTTGAATTAATGAATGTAACAGGAATTCCAATAGCGTATCATTCAACAGAAAGCCTTGGCCAAAAACTTGGTGATTTTTATAAATCAAGTAACTCTCTAAAAGAACAATTTGGAAAAAAACAACCATGGGATTTGAGCGGTATAGTCGATTCGGCAAATGAAAAAGATGTTGAAAACCGCCTTCTTGGAGCTGTTTTTACTGTTGCATGTAATATTGCTGACGAAGGAGTATCAAATATTGAAGACATTGATAGAGGTGCAAAAATTGGCCTAAGATGGCGCAAAGGTCCTTTTGAATTGATGAATAAATACGGAATTGAGCAATCATATGAAATCGTTACAAATTTTGTTAAAAATCATCCAACGCTAGAAATCCCATATATATTAAAGTTTCATTATGAACATGATGAACCCTGGGATTTCAAATTTGTTGACCTAGATATAAAAAATGGTATAGCAAGGATTCTTATTAACAGGCCAGAAGCATTAAATGCAATTAATGAAGATGTAATTTCTCAGCTTGATGAACAATTTACAGAAGCAGTTGATAATTCAGATGTTAAAGCAATAGTTTTGGAAGGAGCAGGAAAAGCATTTGTTGCTGGTGCAGACATTCAATATTTTATAAAAAAAATAAAGCAAGATAAAATAGATGATATATGCAAGTTTACTAGATATGGTCATTCTGTTCTAAATAAAATTGATTCATCTGAAAAACCCGTTATTGTAAAACTTGATGGTTTGGCTCTTGGTGGTGGTGCAGAAATTGCACTAACTGCAGATACAATTATTGCAACAGACAAAGGTAGCATTGGATTTCCAGAAACAGGTATCGGTATATACCCGGGTCTTGGAGGTACTCAGAGAACGACACAATACATAGGAAAAGAGCTTGCAAAATATATGATATTTACTGGAAAAATTCTTGATGCAAAATCAGCTGAAATTATTGGGCTTATTGATTATATTTTTAAACCTGATGAAATAGATAATAAAATATATGAACTTGTTAAAAATAATAATATTAAAAAGAAAACAAAAGAAGAAATTAAGCTACCAGAAAATTTTAGGAAAATTAAAAATTATTTTACTGACTCAAATATTCAATCTGTTTTGTCAGGAAGCAAAGACTTAGATGAAACTGGCCTGAAGATTTCAAAGACAATTTCATACAAAGCACCAATTGCTATAAAACTTGCAAATGAAATAATTGATGAAGGAAGTAAACTTGATCTAAAAAAGGGATTGGAAGTTGAACTAAGTCATCTTTCTGAAATTTTTTCGACAAAAGATGCTTTAGAAGGATTAAACTCAGTAATCAATAGAAAAAGACCTAACTTTATTGGAAAATAATTCTATTGAGAAATGAAAAAGATACCCTCAGAAATCAAAAAGATTTTTTTTTTTATTCGTTTTTCCAAATAGGTTGACGTTTTTCTAAAAATGCAGCAAGTCCTTCGTTTGCATCATTTGTTTTCATGAGCTCATTTAGGTAGATATCTTCGATTTTCTTAATGGATTCTGAATAATTTTGGGTTGCTCCCTCCATAAATGCTCTCTTTGTTAACTGAAGAACAACTGCGCTATTATTTGCAATTTTTTCATTTACAAATTTTTCTGCTTCAACTTCAAAATTTTCAACAGGGAGAATATGGTTCACAAGTCCTAGTTCTTTTGCTTCATTTGCACGAATTGTTTCACCTGTAAGCATTAGTTCAAGTGCCTTTTTACTCCACATAAGTTTTGGAAAGATTGCAGCAGCAATTGGTGGAAATACTCCAACCATAATTTCTGGTTGTCCAAATTTTGATTTTTCTGAGGCAATCACTATATCACAAAATGTTGCTACCTCACAACCTCCCCCGAGTGCTGCACCATTAACAAGTGCAACAGTTGGTGCATTGATTTTGTGAAGATTTTTAAATATTTCATGAAAGACATTTATCATTTCTGCTACCTTATCTTTAGTATGATCTGATACATCAACACCTGCAGAAAATGCTTTTCCATTTGCATTTAGAATTAGAACTTTAAGGTTTTTTTCTTGAAATTCCTTTAATGCTTGGTTTATTTCTTTCATCATCTCGATATTTAAGATATTTAAGGGTGGTTTGTTAAAAATGATTCTTCCTATCAGATCTTTTTCTTCAACCCTTATTGTTTTATAGTCCATTACTTCACCTCAAATTATACAATATTAATAGTTGCTCTTCCTAGGATCTTTCCTGCTTCAAGATCATGTATTGCATTTTCTAATTTATCTAGGGTATAATCCTTTTTTGTAACAAGTAAATCCAAATCAACGATTCCATCTTCTACTGCTTTTATATTTTCTTCAAGCTCAATCATTGGGCATGCCCATGTTCCGTTAATTGTTAGATATTTATCCATTATTTTTTGATTTAAAAATTCCTGAACAGGTTTAGGTGGCCATCCAACTTGAATAACTGTTCGGTTTTTACTAACTGTTTCTACTGCAACTGGAAAGGTATCTGGTACACCAGAACAGTCTATTGCGCAGTCAACCTGGAATTTATCTTCTGCAAAATTTGAAGAAATTGTTCTTGCAAGTCCTGAAATTGCTTTTGCTTTATCTCTTCCAGTTAATTCTTTTATTTGAATATTATTTTCTTCAAAATAGGTTTTTGAATTTATTGTATGAGTTGCTCCAAGTTTTTTTGCAAATTTAAGTTTCTCATCAAAAATATCAACAGCAAGCACATTTTTAGCATTAAAATAACGTGAGGCAAGATTAACTGTTGGCCCTCCAACACCTCCTACACCAAATACAACTACATTTTTTCCTTTTAACCAATGAGTATTATGATCAAACAAATTATTAGGTTTGGACGAATTATGAACTATATGAGGTGGTACAGCCCTACTTTTCAATGCATGAAACGGTGTTGAAACAGCATCTGGAATAATACATGCTTCATTTAATGGAACATTATCTTTTATCTTGAATGTGTATCTTGATGGCACAGCAATAAATTCTGCATCCCCACCATGAACTCCATGACCAATAAATACTGAATTTTTACATCTATTGGTAAGTCCTTCTCTACATGCAGGACAGTTTTCATCTTCACATCCAGGGTAAACTGGAGGAATAATCACATGGTCACCAATTTCTAAACCTTTAGCTGATTTTCCAATTTCTTTAACAACACCTGCGATTTCATGACCTATTATTAGTGGTGGTTTAAATGGGACAAAACCACGGTATAAAGTCCGGTCCGTACTACATAATCCTACGTTTTTTGAATTGATTAAAACATCTGAATCTTTCATTTTTGGATCTTCAAAATCAGATACAATATTCAACTCTTCTTTTCCATATAAAACTGCAGCTTTCATATTCTTTCCCCCGGCTTTTGTGATATAGTAAATGGTATTTAACCTTATTCATTTAAAGGAGTGCGGAATCAGTAGTTACGAAAGTTTATAAAAAATTTTTGAAATATTGAAAATCTTTCTAACAAATTAAAGTAAAACAAGTTAGCTCTTAATTTATTTCGAGGAATAATAACCTCTAGTTCACCCCAAGGGCTTTCATCCCCATATGGATCCTTGGCTTTACATCTTATTATATATGTTCCTCTTTCTGTCCAACTGTGATTTTTTGTAATCTGTCCACCGGAGCTATATGGTCCAAGCCATCCACTGCTGCTATTGTCATCCCAGTCAATGTAATACCATATTGGATTTCCTTCAGGATCTGAAGTGGAAAACAAGTAATCATAAACTGTTTCTGGTAATCCGTTGGATGGTCCGTTAATAGTCGGTTTATCAGGCGGAAGGTTACCATCTTGTATCCACACCCAGGTTGTATCATTACTGGTGTTGCCGTTGTTATCTGTTACAGTAACCTTGACACTATAATTCTCAGCAGAAGTATAAATATAACTAGGTTTTTGCTCATCTGATGTACCTCCATCTCCGAAATCCCAATGCCAACTGTATGGTGGATACCCTCCAATAGCAGAACCAGAGAATGAAACCGGTTTATTAACCAGACCATAATAAGGGCTAAAAGCATAAGTCTTCAATTCCCCAGGTCCAAAACCATACAACCCTGTATGCCTGGGGTCATGCTGGAACATAGGCCAATGCATAGTTGAAAAATTATACGAACCATCTAGATCCAGGATATCAATTTTAAAGAAAGATCCTGGTGAACCCGGCCAAACCAAATAGGCATAGGTAAAGGCTACTTCAACGTCACCATCCCCATCCAGGTCTACAAGCAAGGGAGAGGAATAGATATTATTGCCATCAGAAATTGGATAGGGCCAACCATCTATCAAACTACCATCTGCATTAAAAGCATAAATTCGATGATTAGGATCAAGGGGCATAAGAAGAACATCTGGTTGATTATCATTATCAACATCTCCAAGGGTTATTGATAATCTTACGGCTTGCAACGTACCAGCCTCCACAGGCCAACCATTGATAAGCGTCCCATTATGATGCCATCCATATATATAATATCCAATATTAGCAAAAATCTCTAAATCACCATCACCATCAATGTCACCTAAAGCAGGGGTATTACCTATTCCATCCTTATCTGGAAACGGTTTAAATGTTTGAATAATATTACCCTGGCCATCAAGTATAAAGATACTTCCATTATTATTCCCAATCTGCACAACCTCTAAATCACCATCACCATCGAGATCCCCTACCTGCGAAGCTGCCTGCGCGATATCCCCAATATCCACAGGCCAGTTACCAGAAACCATTCTTCCGTCACCATTCCAGGCATATACATAATGATCTTTGGAACCAGCTATTACCTCTTGTCTACCATCATTATCAATATCGCCCAAAGCAGGAATATAAAAACTTCCAAAACGATTATTGTTAGTAACAGGCCATCCAGATACCATAGAGCCATTATGATGCCAAGCATAAATCACACCCTCTCCCGTACCATAATTTCCTCTAATATTACCTATTATTATCTCTAAATCGCCATCACCGTCAATGTCTCCCAACACAGGGGTAAATAAGGATTCGGCGCTTTTCATACTCTCCATAAAATGCCATGACTCAACAAACTTCTCTCCATCAAACTCAAAGACATACATCAGAGCATGCCAAGTATCATCAAAAATAAGGGCACTCACAACGATTTCCACATCACCATCATAATCCAAATCATCAATCGATGCCCCACTCATTATATAACCAGGTAGAAAAATGGGAAAACCTAAATCCATCTTCCGGGTGCCATCAAGCTCATAAGTATCAACATACGACTCTGTTTTGGAAAAGGAATATGTAACCACGACATCAAGATTACCATCCCCTTCAATATCACAAACCACTGTATCATAAATCATTGATTGATAAGTAGAATTGATTTCAAATTTTAATGGCCAGCCTTCCTGATGTACCCATTCATCAGGTGGATTTCTCTCTATATTCACTGGATTATCATTATAGTAGTACATCGGCAATTGGGGATTTTTCACTCCGCTATCACTGTCAATGGTGGTCTGTTCTAAATTTTCAGATTCTAGAGTAAGGTTTTGGGATGAATTTGTGACTCCAATTAAAGTAGAAGATAGGAATAACAAAATAACCAGGAATAAAATGACGTGTTTATTCACTTTTTTTCCTCCCATTATATAAATTCTCATAGATTTAGAAGTATATAAATCCTATTAGCGCATTTTAAAATATTTTAAAAATTTTTTTCAACTCTTAAAACTACCGGAAATTAAAAAAGTTATAAATAATGTTATATCATTCTGCTTTGAGACAAAGTATTACTTTGAGGGAGGTTTCAAATGTCGTTAGATTGGTTACCAAAAGATGATGAGATAAAAGATCATGATTTATGGGGAAATGAATTTTTTAGTAAAGAACCACCAAGTGTTATCTATAAATTAAAACCTGTGGTCGATTCAGAAGGAAAAACTGTAAAGGGACTAAATTCTGCATGGATAATTCTTAACAATCCAGCTCAATATAATTCATATACTACAGATATGGTAAAAGGAGTGATTGCAGGTTTTCATAAAGCATCAATGGATAGAAGTGTTGTAGCAGCAATATTTACAGCAGTTGGAAATAGAGCTTTTTGTACAGGTGGAAACACAAAGGAATATGCTGAATATTACACTGAAAGACCAAATGAATATGGTCTATATATGGATCTATTTAATGGAATGGTTGATTCAATTCTCAACTGCAAAAAACCTACTATTTGTAGAGTAAATGGTATGCGAGTTGCAGGCGGTCAAGAAATTGGAATGGCCTGTGATATAGCCGTTTCTTCTGATACAGCAATATTTGGTCAAGCAGGCCCTCGACATGGCTCAGCACCTGATGGTGGCTCTTCTGATTTTCTACCATGGTTTTTAGGAATAGAAGATGCAATGTGGAACTGTATTTCCTGTGAGATGTGGTCAGCATATAAAATGAAAAGACTTGGACTTGTAAGCAAAGTTGCACCTGTCTTAAAAAAAGATAATAAATTCATAAGAAATCCAATGGTAATAATTGACAAATGGACAGAAGATGGTGAAATAGTATATGGAGAGTTTGTTAAGGGTGAGCAGTATAAGCACGCAAAAGAAATATTGAAATCTACTCCTACAGACTTTGAACTACTTGATAAATCAATAAATGATATTGTATGGACCTATACAAATCTAATGCCAGGTTGTTTAATGAAATCAATAGACAGTGTTAGATTGAAAAAGAAGTTTTTTTGGGATCAAACAAAACTTGCAAATCGTCATTGGCTTGCAGCTAATATGGCAACTGAAGCGTATATTGGTTTCCATGCTTTTAACACTAAAAAAGAAACTGGAAAGGATATTATTGATTTTGTAAAATATAGGCAACTAATAGCAGAAGGACATCCATTTGATGATAAATTAAAAGAAGCAGTTTTACCAAAGCCGATAAAGAAAGTTAAATCCTAAGGTTTTTCAATTGTATAATATAGTTTTATTTCTTCTATTTCTTCAAAAATACGAGGTATTACCTTAATTTCCATTCCGATTTTAATTTCATTTTTTGGAATATCTCCAATCCATGCTAATAATCTTCCACCTTCCTTAAGATCAACAATACCTAATGTATAAGGGGCAATGTCGTCAAATCCCTTTGGTGCAGCATGAATTGTCGTATAACTATTTAGTGTCCCTTTACAAGAATACTCTACCCATTCAAATTTATCATCCATACAATTAAGACAGTCTGCACGAGGAGGGAAATATATCTCACCACATTTTTTACAACGGGTGCCCATAAGTTTTCCTTTTTGAAGATATTCAGCAAATTTGTCCACTTTAGTATAAGGTGTGAAATTTATTTTCCCAAAGTACTTAAATGGCATCTTTTCACCTCCTTAGAATTTGAACAAAGGTGTATTGACCAATTCCACCTACATTGTGAGTAAGACCAATTTCAGCACCAGTTACTTGTCTTTTACCTGCTTCTCCTCTAAGTTGTTTTACAATTTCTGTAGTCATTGAAACACCAGTTGCACCAACCGGATGACCCTTTGCTTTCAGTCCACCGTCTACATTTACAGGTGTTTTACCACCAATATATGATTGTTTTTCTTCAATGAACTTTCCACCTTTTCCTTTAGGACAGAAACCAAGGTTTTCATAAGCCATGATTTCAGCAATAGTAAAACAATCGTGAACATCTGCAACCTGAATATCTGAAGGTTTTACCTTTGCTTGAGCATATGCTTGTTTTGCAGCTTCTACTGCACTTGGAATTTCTACCAGATTTGGTCTACGAAGTAGAGACATTTGGGCAGATGCAGAACCAAGACCTTCAAGCCAAATTGGAGTGTCACTAAATTTTTTTGCAAGTTTTTCATTTGTTAAAATCACACAAGCAGCACCATCTGCATTTGCACAGCAATCAAAGACATTTACGGGATAGGCGACCTCATCAGAACCAATTACTTTCTCAAGTGAAACTTCCTTTTGAAAAAAAGCATGAGGATTCATTGAACCATAGTAATGATTTTTTACTGCTACCATTGCCATTTGTTCTTTTGTTGTTCCAAACTCATGCATGTGTCTATTTGCATATAGTGCATAGTATCCTGGAAAGGTGGTTCCAAAAATAGATTCCCATTGCACGTCTCCGACTCTTCCCATTAGAGCTAGGATTTCTTCTGTGGAAAGTTCTCTCATCTTTTGAACACCAATTACTGCAACTATATCATGCATTCCAGATTTAATTGACATATATGCAGTTCTTATTGCAGCACTACCTGAAGCACAAGCAGCTTCAGTAAGCCAAGTTGACTTTGGGTTCATACCTACATATTCTGCAACAACACCAGGTAGTGAACGTTGCATATGGTATTCTGGAACTGATCCAACAACTAGTGCATCAATATTTTCTCTTCTAAGATTTTTTGCATCTTCAATTGCTAATTTAAATGGCTCAAAAGCAAGTTCCTGAACAGTTGCATCACTACGATTTCCAAATTTTCCATGACCTATTCCAACTATTCCTACTTTCACAGATTTCACCTTTTATTTTATATGTATTGACCACCATCAACTTTTATTACTTCCCCAGTAATGTGCCTTGCTTTTTCACTACATAAAAAAACAACAACATTTGCAATATCTTCAGTTGTAGCAATACGACCTAAGACTGTTTCATCTATTGCCTTTTGAAGAAACTCTGCTGGAATGTTTTTTGCCATCTCTGTCATTACCATTCCTGGTGCGACCGCATTTACATTTACATTAAATTTACCAACCTCTTTTGCCAATGCTTTGGTTAGAGCAATTATCCCACCTTTTGAAGCAGAATAATTTGTTTGTCCAAATTTACCCCTAAGACCATTTATTGAAGTAATGTTAATAATCTTCCCAGATCTTTGTTCTTTAAAATGAGTGGCAGCAAGTTTATTATAAATAAAATAACCTTTAAGATTGACATTTAAAACATTGTCCCAATCTTTTTCACTCATCTTCCAGATAACGCTATCTTTGTTTATCCCTGCATTACAAACAAGGATATCAAATCTACCAAATTCTTTTTTAACTTGATTAAGCATAGATTCAGCATCACTTGAACTTGTAACGTCTGCTTTTATTACAAGACATTTTTTCCCTAATTTTTCAATATCTTTGGCTACTTCTTTTGCTTCTGTATCATGTTTACGATAATTTATTGCTACATTTGCTCCTTCATAAGCAAGTTTTATTGCAATAGCTGCACCGATTCCTAGACTTCCACCCGTAACAATAGCAGATTTACCTTCTAATTCCATATTACCTCCTCCGTTAAATATTAAGCAGAGTCAGCACTGTATATCCCATTAATTTATTTTACTTTTTTGTAAAAAAGAAAATTAATTTTTTTAAAAGCATTAAACCTAAAATTTTGATACTTTTTACAAACACAAACATTCAGTATGATAGCCTTGTAATATTTCATTGAAAAAAAGTTAAATAATTTACATAAATATTTTACTTTTAGCAGAATTTTCTCCTAATTCTTTTATTTTTTCTGTAAATTCTTTAGCTGTTTTTGCGTATTTGGGTCCTTCTGATGCTGAAATCCAAGAAAGCCTGAGACGTTCTGACTCTAAACCCATCTCCTCAAAAATTTTTTTTAAGGAGGCAAACCTTCTACGAGTATAATAATTTCCTTTCTGATAGTGACAGTCACCTGGATGACACCCACCTACAAAAACACCATCAAATCCACCTAAATAAGCAGTTATTACAAAGACTGGATCTACCCTACTTGAGCACATTACCCTAACAGGCATTATAGAAGGTGGATATTTTATTCTGCTTGTTCCTGCAAGGTCTGCTCCTGCATAAGAACACCAATTACAAAGGAAAGCAAGAATCTTTGGCATGAACTCATCATTTTTTTCCATATGATCACTCTATTCCTCAACTTCGGCAAATTCTTCTTCCTTAAAGGTTATGAGAGGAATTTCCTCTTCAACATTCTTCCCTGGAATATATTCAAACATTTTTTGAACAGATTCACCTATCTTTTTAAAAATAATTGAAATAGGTATATCAACAGGGCAGACATCCTCACATGAGCCACATCCGACACAGGATATTGAAATGTGATCTAATCTGCCAAGATGATAAAACAATGTTCCGGGAGGAACTCTAATTCCTCCTCTTTTTCTGAAATCTGCCTCATAGTTTGACGGTTTATATTCAAAATCTGAGTTTTCAAATCCGCATAACTTACAATAACAAATAGGGCAAACCTTACTACACCCATGGCAACCTATACATTTTCCAAATATCTCAATTAATCCGTCCATCCCTTTCATTTTTGTTTCAAGTTCACCGAAAATTTTTTTCTTTTCTATTTCTCTTTTATTGCAAATATTATCCAATTTCTTGCTATCAATTTTTTTTTCTAAAAGTTCTCCTTTTATATCTTTAGCAAGTTCCTCTCCCTTTTTTGTATTAAGAAATAAAACGCATTGTTTATCAAGCTCAGGATTACCAATTAGATCAAAGGTTATGTCTGCTGTATAGGGGATAAATTCTGTACAAGCTTTACAAGCGGGTCTCAAATCAGGAGAAATTTCACCTTTTTTGACAGTATCCCAATATTTAGAAAGATTCTTATCTAGTGCTCCATTTAAAGACATTTTAATAGGATATACGCCACCACATGTTGAGCTTATAATAAATATGTTTTCAAGACTCCCCTGTTCACGTTTAATTAGTTCTACAAATCCTCTTAGCTCACATGGTTTTAAAAAAGCAACAATTGGTTTTTTTGTGCTTCCTTTTAGTGTAAAACGTGATAATAACTTACCAGCATTTACAGGCATCAAGGGGTAAAAAGGCACAGCATCATTTAGTTGATCTGGATCTGTTATAAGTGAATATGCTATAGATCCATCTTTGCTTATTTTTTTTAGAGTAAAAACTCCTTTAACTTTATTGTTTTCTAATAGAACCTTTAGGAATTCCTGAACACCTTGGTCTGTGTTTTTATTTATCTTCAGTGCTTTAGTCATTTGCATCCTCCATTTCATGTAGTTCTTTTTCTTTATATGTAACAAGCGGGATAGGTTCATCTACGCTTCTACCAGAGACATAATCAAATAAAGCTTGAGTTTCATCAGCGATCATACTAAATATTTGAGCAACTGGAATAGATACAGGACATGCATCTTCACAGCAACCACAAGATACGCAAGAAATAGTCATATGCATCATTCTTCCCATTTGGAAAAGGGCTGTATCCGGGAGGAACCGTATGCTTCCTTTCCTTTCTGCTCTTGAAAGATAATCTTCAGCAGGATGTTTTACCTTATCAGAATCAAAATAACACAGACGACAGGAACAAACTGGGCAAACCCTCATACAGTTATGACAGTTTATACATTGGCTAAATGTATCAAGAAAATTATCAAGACCTCCTGTTTTTGATTTTAAATCAATATGTGACTTTTTTCTTTTTTTCTGTTTTTCCTCAGAAATATTTTTGACTTTTGCCTTCCAACTATCTATTTTGTCTTTTAAATTTATACCAAGTTTGTCGACTACGTCCTCTCCCTTTTCTGTATTTGAAATAATAAAAAAAGTATCTTTTTTTGCACCAAGAGTACCTATATGAAGATCCCCTGATACCATACTTGATTTGTCACATATCCTACACACCGGTCGCATTATTTTATCATCCAAGTTTTTAGCATCATCATCAAATAGTTGCATACTTTTCTTAGGATCATTTAGAAAATCAGATGTAGGTAAAACACCGGGGCAATCTATACTTATAAGAGTCATATTTTCTATATTTGTTTGACCAAGTTTTGCAAGCTCAATTACTGCACGAATTTCACAAGGCCGCATAATAGCAGCTATTTTCAAGTTTCCCTCGCCAAGACGGGTTACACTAGAAACAGCTTTTGCTCCCTGAACAAACATAACTGGTGGAAGAAGAAAGGCATCCTTAAGAAGGGATTTATCTTTAATAAGCACATATACAAATGAATCACCTGCTGGAACTTCCATAGGTAAAATTACTGCATCAAAAATTCCTTTATCTAAAGCTTTTTCTAATAAATCGATAATTGTTTTTTTTACACCAGATTTAGCAGGGATAACTGCACCTTTAAATTCATTCATTTTACAGCCTCCATGACTTCTTGATAGATCTGTTTAAATTTGAAATGTTTAATACTTGCAGCTCCTGATGGACAAGCAGCGACACAATTTCCGCATCCCCTGCATATAACCTCGTTTACAACAGATACTTTTTTATCCTCATCAAAAGTAATTGCCCCATATGAACAGACAGTTAAACAAGTTTTACAACCTATACAAAACGATTCAGATATGTGAGAAGTTTTTACCTCAGGCTCTATTTTTTTACCTGGAATAAGAGAAGAAAGTATTTTTCCTGCAGCAGCCTCTGATTGAACTAAAGTGTCAGATATGTTTTTCGGACCTTTTGCACAACCAACAATATATATTCCCTCTATAGATGTAGAAACTGGATTTATTTTTTCATGCTCTTCAGCAAAGAAACCCTTGTCATCTTGAGAAACACCTGTAATTTCTGCAACTTTAGAAGCATCAATCGTTGGTTCTAAAGCTGGTGCAAGAATCACCATATCAACTAGACGGCTATCTTTACCCAATTTTTCATCTATGTAATTTATTTTTAATTGATCCCCATCTTTTTTAATCTCAAAATCTGAAGATCTGATAAATTCAACATTATTATCTTTAGTTTGCTCGTAGAATTTCTGATCTGTTTTATTAGGGATACATAGATCTGAATAAAAATTAGTAACTTCAATACCGGGTATTTTCTCCTTGAGATACCAAGCAAATTTAAGTGAGTACATACAACAAATCTCTGAACAATAACCTTTTTCATCTCTGCCCACGCAATTTATTATAGCTACAGAGCGAGGGGTTGTACCATTTTTAAGAGAGATTTTACCAGAGAGATTCATTTTCTCAAATTCCAACGAAGTGAGAACATTTTCAAATTTTCCATACCCATATTGAGGAACTTTATTAGGGTTAAAAAGTGTAGAACCTGTGGCTAAAACTATTGCACCAACATTGAATTCAGCAGTTTCATTTTCTTCGGTTGTCTTTTTTATCTTAACTTCAAAGTTACCAAAGAAACCAATTGCTTCTTCTACCTCACTATCTGTAAAAACCTTTATGTTTTCGTTAGTATTTATTTCCTGGATTTTTTCTTTTATAATATTTGAGGCTAATTTCATACCTTGGAAATTTTTCTCAAAATTTGTTATTAATCCGCCTAATGAAGAGGTTTTTTCAACAAGATAGACTTTTCTTTTTGGGCTGGCTAATTGAATACTAGCTTCAATTCCTGCGATACCTCCACCGATAATCAATACATCAGGGTTACTTTCT
>SMTZ1_10009271_pt1 | contig 13569 bp, 15 predicted proteins | sample DeeMarSWOR136_30_FD_25667 | JGI IMG/M metagenome (IMG submission 25667) | reverse complement strand
AGAGTTATAACTAATGAAGATATAGATAAGTTAGTAGAATTAAACAAAAAAATTGGTATACACATAGCCTTTGAAGGAGGAGAAGCAGAGACATTGATGATAGATGGACCAATATTCAAGAAAAAGATAAAGATAATAAAAGCAGAGAAGAAAATGGAGAACGAGCATACAGGGATTTATGAGATTATAAAGGCAGAATTACAATGATTTCGTAATCTATCCGCTTTTATTGAGCTGTAATTTATAAACAACTTCTAAAAAACAAAGCCTATGAAGGACTCCTTACTCCTAAGAATAGCTTTGATAACCAGCATCATAGGATTAGGAGCATTAGCACTAATCTTATCAACCACTGGCTTGCAAGAAATAGATATATCTGAGGCAAAAGAGTTAGAAGAAGACACGACTATTAAGATAACAGGAACAATTGAAAGAGTGACTAATAAAGAAGACTTTGCAATTATTAATATAAGAAAAGAAGAAGAAATAACAGTGATAATATTTGATAATGTGGATATTAGTAAAGGTCAAAGAGTAGAGATTACTGGAAAAACTCAAGAGTATAAAGGGGAAAAAGAAATAATAGCAGACAAGATTATTATAAAGTAAGATCTATTCTTTGTGTTCTCTGGCTTTTTTTACAACACTCATAAAATCTCTGACTCTGTATTTATCTACCTCGTTGTGAGTATCATCATTTTCCTTAAGTGAGGTCCCAACAATAGCTCCATCTGCCATGATTAATTGTTCATAAGCATTTTCAGGAGTCAGACCAGCTCCAACTATTAGCGGATGTTTTCCTAGCATTTTTCTGAAATACTTTATTTTTTCTAAAGGAGTCTCTTTGCCTGTAGCTTCACCTGTTACCACAATTGCTTCTGCTCTTTGTACTCCTTGTTTTAAATCTTCTTCAAGGTTTGAACCTGCTACAGGCGTAAAATACTTTGGATGAACTCCTCCAAGCACGATTATATCTTGGAATTGTTTTTTTAGATTAGAATATGCCTTAAAATCTAATTCTCCTTCAACATATCTTCCTGCAACATAGTCTAACTGGATAAAGTCTGCATTGTATTCAGCAGCCATTGGAAGAGATAATTGAAATTCATTAGGTAGAACATTAACTCCTATAATTATATTTATTTTGAGTTTGGAAACAACTTTTAATGTATGAATCACAGCTTCTAATAAACCATGATAATTTTCAATGATAGCGCCGTCAATCCCTTCTTGTTCAAAGATCTTAAGTTCTTTAATAGCCCTTTTAACAGGATCAAAACCAGCCAAATGAATCATACCCAGGATAGGCTTGTTATTAAAAACCTCATTAAATCTGCTATTAAGTTTCATTTGAGTTAGGAATAGCATATTATTAATAAATCTTTAGTAAATCTTTTTATCTTAAGAGAAACATTTATAAAATCCTCTTTTCTCTCATATTTCTAATTCAGAGCATTATAGTTAAGGGGGTGTGATTTATTGGCTGCTAAGAAGGATTTTGTTCTTGAATGGGATAAAGCCCTAGGCTTCAGAGGAGACCCTTTTGTTGACAAGATATTTGCTCCTATCAACAGATTTCTTGTTAATAGAAAGGACGAGAAGGAGAAGCTTAACTGGTTCTTTATAAAGCATTACTTTTATGGAGCAATGGTTGGAGAGCAAGGAGTGGGCAAGACCACCATGCTTAAATGGCTTGAGGGTAGGCTTGAAAGGTATAACAGGATTCACGCAGTCTACATTAATGCAGCTGTTTTCAAGGAACAGGTTAATATCCTACATAAAATGGCAGAGCCCTTATTGTCCTGGTATGAGAAAAACTTTTCCAAGCCTCATAAGAAATTATTAAGCTCTGAATTCATGGCTTTCCTTAAGAAAAAACTAGGGCATAAATCTGTTGCTCTGCTCTTAGACAATGCGCATCACCTCACAGAAAAGAACCTTGAACTTATAAAGAGCCTGAAAAAAGAGGATTTAAAACTCCAAGTAATAGTTGCAAGCACGCCTAAAGAGTATGAGAAGAGCAGATTAGCAGAGATAGGAAATGATGAGCTAAGCATAACTCTCAGAAGACTCACCTTTGAAGAAGCAAAAGAGATGATTGCCATAAGGATAAGAGCCTTTGGTGGTAGAGGCATCTATCCCTTCTCAGAGGAGGAATTAAAAGAGATGTATGAAAAGGCTGATAAAAACCCAAGAGAGCTCTTAAAGATATGTCGTGATGAGGCTATTAAGATACTCATACACAAAGGAGAGCTGCTTAAGAAGAAGGCTGCTGAGGCAAGACAAGCAAAACCTTTAAAAACCAAGCATGAGAAGAGCAAGATTAGTGATGAAAAAGTGGATATCAAGATAAGAAAAGCAACTGAGGAAGAGGTTGAAGAGGATAAAGAAGAGCAGAAGAAGAGGTTTAGGATAAGGTTTGATTTCAGAAAAGAAGAGGACGAACCCAAAAAAGTGCATCATGTTCATGCTAAAAAAGAGGAGAGAAGAGCAATTCATGATGAGGAGCACAAGCAAAAGCTGCTTAACCAGATGAGTAGCACCAGTCCAAGAAGGAAACCCAAAGAACCTGAAAAAAAGGAGAAAGATGAGGAGGACATGTCTGAGACTGATAAACTCCTTAAAGAGCTTGCAGAAGAGTTTGAGGTGGATTGAATACTTTTTCTGAGCACAACATTTATAAAAACATTTATATATTAAGAATTAATCTTAAAAATAAGAGAGGTAGTGATACTATGGAAGGAGTTGAGATTGTTATCCGCCCAAGACATCTTGAAAGACTTGGTTTTAGCCTTGTAATCATAGCATTAGCGGTTCTCTTAATCCTTAAATGGAATGCAGGTACTTGTGTGATTGCTGATAATGAGACAACAACCACTCCAACTGCACAGACAGGTTTGAATGAGACTAATCAAACCCTTAATGCTACTCAGGAAGAAGACCTTCTTTGTACTAATAATGTGAAAGACCAGGATGAAACTGATGTTGATTGTGGGGGAGACAATTGTGATCCTTGCCCTGAGTTTAAGAACTGTAATATTGATTCTGATTGTGAGTCAGGCTACTGTCATGAGCATATCAAGTGCCTCACACCTACGTGTGATGATAATGTAAAGAATCAGGGAGAAACCAATATTGATTGTGGAGGGCCTTGTAAGAATACTAAAGGAGAGTACTTTTATGATGGTGAATGCCATACAGAGCCTAAACCAGAGTACTCTGGCAGAGTAGAACTAACCATAATTGATGTGGACACCTCTGTTAATGAGGTTTCTGGGTTTGCAAGGATTGATAGTTTGAAGTTTATGGTTGAGAATGGCAAAGAAACCAATGTGCTCTTAACAGCGAATATATATGCAAGGGATAGACATGGACAACCTTATTATGAGAGCTCAATAACTGGTGATGAGATAGCTGTTTCCTCAGTAGAAATACCTCTGTTAAGCCCAGGGGAGAGTCATACAGAAACAGTTGAGATTAAGAGGACGCTTACAGAGACAGAGCCTGATGAGGAGTACCAGCTTGTTATTGAGTTGTTAGATGAAGATGACGAGGTGGTGAGAAGAGCAACCTGGGAGAATACTCAGTAAAGATTATTTTATTTTAAATTATTCTTTCTGCTTTATTTTTAATAACTTTAATATCTCACCAATAGTGCCGTCAAAAAGTGCTTCTGCAGCATATCCTGGTTTTTTCTTGTTCAGCTTATTGACCAGTTTTGATATGGCTAGGTTGTACTCCCACTCTATGCTTACCATTTTTCGTACAATAGAAGAAAGCGATATTTGAAAAGGAGTGTAATCCATTTTTGAATTATACTCTGGTTCTAGTTTTTCATCAACTGATTTGAATTGCTTAATAATTTCTTCTTTTTGTTTTTTAAAATTCTTAATCCCAAGATTATTATGAGTATCTGTTATATAATCAATTGCTCTGAGTACTAGCTCTTTTGCTTTGTTAGGTGCTGGCGGGATAACTGTGTTAGAGATGTCCTGAGTATACCTGGTTGAAAGGATAGGTACTGCTATCTTGTCTCCGAGATCATTTATAGCTCCTCCTTTATCCAGAGTGCAAATATCTCCTACCTTATATGGTTCTCTTCCTATACATGAGATTGCACTGCTCCATTTATACATCTCATTAGCATATTCTTGGATTCGCTTTGCATCAGCATCATTCTTTACATACTTAATATACTTACTTGTAACAGAATAAGCAGTCAGAGCCAAACCAATAGTACCAGCAGCTCTTCCAAACACACGTCCTGTTCTGCCAAATAATTTTGAACCAGTGCTTACTACTTTTTCAATACTTTGGTTTTTAAGAGAGCTAACTACCATTTTTATTCCTCTTTAGTAATAAGTAAGTTAGATGTAAATATAAATCTTTAGAAAGATTTATAAAAAAACCTCTGAGCAAGCCTTTATATATCTTTCTGCTTTGTTCAAGTCAAGGGCTTTCCTATCCTCTGTGCGTAACCTTCCCTGAGCATCTATGAAGAAATCTTCTTGGTATTTCTCTTTAATCAAAGGCACCTTTTTCTTAACATTATCTGCATCAAAACCACCTGCAATCCCAATCCTGGTGTGAGGCATGGCTTGGTTAAGAGCACTCATCAGCTCAACAGAGTATTGAACCTCAAAATCAAGACCTTTGCCTCTTGAAGGATCTATTAAAGCATATTTCACCAGGTTATCATATTCTTTAGCTCGCTTTGCAATCTCTTCCAAGCCCAAACCTTCTGTTGCTCTTGGTGGGAGTTGAAGAACTATCTTAAGCTCTGGAAATTCTTTTATTATATAATTAAGATGTTCTAGTGGTGGCCAGTCTACATTAAGCTGCACAGCTCTGCACAAGTTAGCATCATATAAAGGATCATGGGTAAACAGGCTCAATATCTCTGTGCATAGACTCTCTTTTCTAGGTGTATAGTAGTGTATCATTGGCAAACCCCAAGAAGGAATTTCTTGGAGAATCTCAGGTAACTTGCTTAAACAAGGGCTTTTTTTCCCTTCACTATTAACATCATCTATTCTTTTATATGATGACAAAACACCAAACATAACCTCATACCTTATATTTGGAAACCCAGATTCTCTAAACATTTCTGCCATATCCTTAACTTCTTGTGTTGTCTTATAACCAGTTATTCCGACATATGCTTTTGCTTTCAGAAAATCTTGATTTTCTGAACCAAAAAATCTTTGATTTTTTGATTTCATTATAAACCTCCCTCATCAGGTTTGAAAAAGTAATTGTGATTATTTAATAAGCTTTCCGATTAAGCTTTTAAATTTCCGATTTTAACTACAAGCAGTATATAAAGAACTAGTTTGTGAATTCTAAAAAAATAAGGCGGGCCGCAAAGCCCAGATGAAACTCCCAAGCAATAATGATTAATTCATTGAGCTATATAAAATTTTCCTTTTGTGCAATGGCGCGGTCGCATAATCAGGTTATTGCGCCTGGTTGATGCTCAGGTGAGGCTCCCAAGCCTCTTGCGGGTTCAAATCAAAAATTCTTTGAATTTTTGGTGTTCCAAAAATCAGAGATTTTTGAGAACAAATAAGTTAACCCCCTTGCTTGGAGAGTCCCGCCCGCGCCGCACAATATGATTACTGAAATCTTAATAGCTTTATTAGCAGGCATCCTCTTTGGCATAATCACAGGCCTAACCCCTGGCATACATGTAAATCTAATCAGCTTACTCCTGCTAAGCTCTGCTCCTTTTCTTGTCAAGTTCTTCTGCTTAACCTCTCTTGCAGTGTTCATTGTTGCCATGAGCATAACCCACACCTTTATTGATTCCATACCCAGCATTTATCTTGGTGCTCCTGACTCTGACATGGCACTAGGAGTGCTGCCTGGTCACAGATACTTGTTAAAAGGACATGGATATGCAGCAGTTAAACTAACCTTGATTGGTTCATTAGGAGCTATCATTCTTAGCATTCTTCTCTTTCCCTTGCTCATACCTGTAGTTAAGTATGGTTATCCTTTGATTGAGAATTATATGGGTTATTTTCTTTTACTAGTTGCACTCTTTATGATTTTAAGAGATAAACAGAAGTTATGGGCACTCATAGTTTTTCTTTTATCAGGAACCCTTGGCTTAATAGTGTTAAGCATGCCTAATCTTAAGAATCCTTTGTTTCCGATGCTGAGCGGCTTATTTGGAATTTCAACTCTTATAATCAGTTTATTAAGAAAAGAATCAATTCCAAAGCAGGTCCTAGTAAAGAAAACTCCTTTGGATACAAAGAAAACTTTCAAGGCACTGATATCAGGCCAGATATCTGGTTTTTTAACAGCAGTTTTCCCTGGCTTAGGAGCAGCAACAGCAGCAGTTATTTCTTTGCAGTTTACTAAGAAGCTGGGTGACCACGGCTTTTTGATTTTGATTGGAGCAATAAATACAGTTAATTTCACTCTTTCCCTGTTAACCCTTCTTGTACTGAACAAGGCAAGGAATGGAGCAGTGATAACTGTTCAGAAACTAATAGAGAATATAACTTTGCCTCATATTCTTCTCTTTCTTTGCACTGCATTAATTGCAGGAGGAACAGCATTTATTCTGGGAATACTAATAAGCAGAGGATTTTCTAACTTGATAACAAAAATAAATTATAGAGCTCTTGTTATTGGAATCATTACTTTTATCTTTATCCTAACAATAATTATTTGCAACCCTATCGGATTGATAATCCTAATCATAAGCACAGCCATAGGCTTGATACCACCAGAAAAAGGCCTGCCAAGAATACACTCAATGGGATGCTTGTTAGTGCCGATAATAGGGTATTTCTTGCTGTAACTTAGAACTTCTTAATAGACATATTCCGAGAATGTTAATTACTATCAAAAAGTAGCAACAAAATAGAAAGCTTTATAAATGAAAGGCTTATTCATACGGAATATATTACATAAGGTGCCTTAAAAATGAATGAACAACTTGATACAATCATGGGGGCTCTGCATTCAGATGAAGCCCAATTAGCTTTTCTAAGAAGCATTTATGCTCCTGGCAACACAGAAGTTGCTGATAGAATTCTTGCAATGAGTGAAGATTATTCAATTATTGAAAAGGAAATTACTCATGCCAGAGAATCTGGAGACACTGACAGATTCAGATCAATGGCAAAAAGACACATAGATTATTATGTTACACATGATTTTGATATTCTACTAAGAGATATTGTAAAAGGATGGAATGATCCTGAATTAGCTGATTATGCTATTGTACAAATGACTTCAAAACCAGAAGATGATAGAAAATTAGAAGGTCCATTGCAGTATAGCGCAGAAATTGCTCAAGCATTTGGAAAAGAAGATGTTGCTCAAGCAAACCTTGAAAGATTGTTAGCTCTCCAAGAAAGAGACTCAGAATACAAATTCCCTTCAGCTCAAACTTTGAAAAAACTTGGCAGATTTGATGAAGCAATTGATAGATATTTAGAAGCTGAATGGACATCTGCTGCTTTCAATCTTGCAAAAGAAAAATCACCTGGAAGATTAACTGCAATTGCTGAAATTGGATTTAATGAATATAAACCAGGTTCAGGTTCTGCAGAATTTTATGTTGAATGTGCAACACAAATTGGAAAAACTGCACAAGCTGAAAAAACCTTGGTAGAGTATGCTAAGAAAGTTAAAGTTGATAGCTCACCAAGATTCTATGGGGGTGTTGTTACAGCTCTTGTTTCTTTAGGACAAGAAGGAGTTGCAAGAAAACTTGTTGAAAGAGTTGCTAAAAATGAAGAGCAAGTGAAAGCAAGTGACAGATATTATGAATTTGATAGATCAGAAGAAATGGCTAAGCTATATCATGCTATTGGTGAAACTGATGCTGTAAGAAACATTTATGCTGAAAGAATTGATACCAGAATAAGAGAGAGACATCATCCTTCAAATGCTTTGAATGATATTAAGAAAGCAATTGAATTTACTGGAGATCAAAGCTTTAGAGAAAAAGAGTTAGACATTTTTGAAAGACAAAGAGAATACCAAAAAGCTGCATCATTAGCAACTGAGCTTGGAAAACCAGAATTGGCACAGGTTTATACCACAATGCATGATATGATGCCCAAACAAGAATCTAAGTAATTCTTCAATTATTCTTCTGAAGCTACTACTTTTCTCAATATTCAATCCTATTCTCTCTGGTTCAGAAAGTAATTTATCAATATCCTCAATGGCTGTCTCTTTTCTGATAGTCTCTAATTCAGAACTCTCTCTTAAACTCCTTCCAGAACTCCTTGATAGGCAGATGCTGGGATATTGTGTAAGTAAGAAACCTTATGATTATGAACAGGATAAGGATTGCTATGAACAAATAGAATAAGTCGAGAAGACTTCTCTCAAACAAGAAGAAAGAAGCACTAGCACTAATAGCAGGAGGATGAAAACTGTTAGCCAAGAAAATAAGTATTGAGGTTAAAAATACTGCAAAGAAAAGGTTTAAGGCCAAGGGCAATCTAACCTGAAGATTAATAAAGTATAATAAGAAAGAAATAAGAATAGCGACAACATAAGAAACAATAGCAGTGTGCAGCTTGGTCAAGTGATGAGACTTAATATTAGCTAGAATAGCAGCACTAGCACCCACACTTGCAAAGAGCACAATGTTAGCAACACTGAACTCAAAGATTAAAGCAATTATTGCAACCCCAATACCAGCTATTAATGAAGGAACAAAGTGCTTGTGCCAAATAAGTCTTTCCTTTCTTAAAAACTTTTTAACATCCATTCTTTACATTTAAACTTCTTATTCCTTCTTCATAGAGTTAAGCCAGATAGCCAGAGCCCACACAGCAAACACAATAGCTACAACCCATACAAGCCACCAGATACTTGCCCAGAAGTTTGTAAAGTAAGCTCCTAGGAGGATACCAATGGCAATGCATGCAATCTTCATAATTCCTAGCTGCCAGTTAGCCCAACTCACTTTTTGCTTGCAGATGAACATATTATCACCTCTAATAAGCTTTTATTTTAGAAATATTTAAAATTTCCCCTTATTTCTCCTAATATTATGAAGAAAACCCTAGTCTTCGGCACCTTTGACATCTTGCACCCTGGCCATGAGTACTTTTTAAAAGAGGCTAAGAGGCATGGTGACCAGCTTGTTGTTGTAGTTGCAAGAGACTTGACAGTAAAACAAGTCAAAAAATTAATGCCTGATAATAATGAGCTTGAAAGACTAAAAATTGTTAAAAAGCTTGATATTGTTGATAATGCTCTTCTTGGCTCAATGGATAATGATAAGTACAAGATAATAGAGGAGATAAAACCAGATGTTATATGCTTAGGCTATGACCAAAAAGCCTTTGTAGATGATTTAAAAGCAGAGCTGGAGAAAAGAGGATTAAAGCCAGAGATAGTAAGGATAGGAGCTTATCAGCCTGAGGAGCATAAATCTTCTTATTATAAAGAGAAACATTAATAAAAAGCAAATAATACTCAAATAATTAAAATGGACTTAAACGAAAGAATCAGGCTTATTAAGGAAGTTGGAGAAGAGATTATCACAGAGCAAGAACTAAAAGAATTGCTTTCTAAGAAAAAGAAACCTATTGCTTATGATGGTTTTGAGCCTAGTGGAAGAGTGCACATTGCTCAAGGCATTCTTAGAGCTATTAATGTTAACAAGCTGACCAAGGCAGGGGTTCATTTCAAGTTCTGGGTTGCTGACTGGTTTGCCTGGGCTAATAATAAGATGGGCGGAGACCTTGAAAAGATACAGACCGTTGGCAAGTATGGGCCAATGATGCTATGGGTGATGTGAATTATTGGAAGAAAGTTATGCAAGTTGCTAGGAACTCTACTGTTAAGAGGATTATTAGGTGCGGCCAGATAATGGGAAGAAAAGAAGATGAGGTGCTTCAGGCTTCACAGATATTCTATCCTTGCATGCAGTGCGCTGATATATTCTACTTAAAAGCAGACATAACCCAGCTTGGCATGGATCAAAGAAAGGTTAATGTGTTAGCAAGAGAGATAGGTCCTAGCCTTGGGTTCTGGAAACCTGTTGTTGTGAGCCATCACATGCTTATGGGCTTGCTTTCACCTGCAACTGAAGCCACAGACGCGGCTCAAAGAGCTATTGATATGAAGATGAGCAAATCTAATCCTGACTCAGCTATTTTTATGACAGATACAGAAGAGGAGATTAAGCGCAAGCTTAGAAAGGCTTACTGCCCTGAGAAACAGGTGCATGAGAACCCAGTGCTTGAGTACTGTAAATATATATTGTTTGAGAAGTTCAAGGAGTTAAAAGTAGAAAGAGCTGCAAAGTTTGGCGGTGATATTAGCTTTGCTAGTTATAAAGAGCTGGAGAAGGCTTTTGCAAAAGGAGAAATACATCCTTTAGACTTAAAGAATATGACAGCCAACTATGTTAATCAGTTAATTGATCCTGTTAGAAAACATTTTGAAACCAATAAAAAAGCAAGAGAACTCAAAGAATTAGTTGACAGTTTTGAGGTTACAAGGTAAATAATTCTTTAATATGGGGGAAATGGAATAAGCATGGTACTAGTAACTGCTCACAGAGGCTTTTCTAGTAAGTATCCTGAGAATACTCTTCTAAGCATTAGAAAAGCAATTGATTTAGGTGCTGAGTGGGTTGAAGTAGATGTGTGGTTGTCTTTAGACCATCATGTCATTGTGTTTCATGATAAAAGTCTGGATAGGACTACTAATGGCAAAGGAAGAATTGCATGGAAGACCTTGAAAGAGATAAAAAAGTGCCGTACTAAAAAAAGAAACCAGCAAATACCTGTGCTTGAAGAAGTTCTTGAACTAATTAAGAAGAGCAAAACCAAACTAAATGTTGAGATAAAAACAATATGGGCTGCTAAGCCTGTTGCTGACCTTATAAAGAAGTGCAAAATGGAGCAAAAAGTTATGGTTTCTTCTGGAAAAATAAATGCATTAAGGATTGTTAAGCATGAAATCCCATCATTAAAAACAGCTTATGTCTTTTTTATTTCAAACAATCCTAGGTGGAATTATTTTGTAAGTTCTCTTGCTAAGCTGTCATTTACACTAACCAGGTTTGTGGTTATCCTAGTTGCAAAATCAGCTGAGGTTGATAATGTTCATCTTTCTTATCCCTTTGCTACAAAAGCTTTCATAAAAAGGCTTCATAGAAATGGGTATAAGGTGCATGTATGGGTTGTGAACACAAAAGCACTTATGAAGAAACTCATTAAGAGAAAGGTTGACGGTATAATTACTAATCATCCTGACAAGCTCAAAAAATTGTTAAGAAAGGTTAATACCAAGAAAAAGAAGAGCAGAAGGATTAGTCTTAAAAGATTAAACTTCATTGGCCACAGACGCAAGAAAAAAAAGAAATAATTACTGCTTTAACTTCTGAACAACATCCTTGACACTTAGTAGTTCTTCTTTTCCTGTCTTCATATCCCTAAGTTTTACCTTGTTCTCCTTGAGCTCTTGCTCACCTATAATAACTGTAAAAGGAATATTAAGACTATTAGCATAAGCCAGGTTCTTGCTAATACCTCTACTCATGAGGTCCATCTCTGTCTTTATGCCTGCTTTTCTTAGTTCCTCAGTAATCTTTATACTCTCCTGCCCTGTTTTTATAGGAATAATAAATGCCTGGGTAACACTCTTTTTCTCAAATTTCTTTTTCTTCTTAAGAGCCTCTGTAATCACTTCTAAGCCAAAGGCTATTCCAGTGGCAGGATACTCTTTTCCTACTCCAAGAAAGGCTCCTATCATCTTATCATACCTGCCACCAGCAGCAGCAGAGATTTTTATATCAGAGTCTTTTAAGAAAACCTCATACACTGGCCCTGTGTAATAAGCCAGGCCTCTTGCAAGGCTAGGGCTAAACTCTAAGCTCTCAACTCCGAAGGAGTTGCAATAACTAATTATTTCTTCAACCTCTTTTAATCCCTCAACACCAATACCAGACTTAATTAAACCTTTTAATCTTTCAATCAACTCTTTATTACTACCTTTCATATTAATAATACTCATAATCTTAGTAACAACATCATCAGGAATGCCTTTTTGTCCCATTTCCTTAATAACTTCGTTTTCTCCAAGCTTTTCTAACTTGTCAATTGAAATAATAGCATCAAAGCGCTTATCCTTATTAACACCTGAGAAGTCAAGCACTCCCTCAAGAAACTTCCTATTACTAAGCTTAATAACAATGGATAAGCCAAGCTGGTTAAAAGCAGAGTTAACAACAGCCAGTATCTCAGCATCAGCAAGCATAGAGCTTGCACCCACAATATCAACATCACACTGCCAGAACTCCCTCATCCTACCAGTTTTTACAGGACCGTCCCTAAAGGTTCTTCCAATCTCATAACGCTTAAAAGGCATCTTAAGCTCAGGATTCAAACCCACATACTTGGCCAAAGGAACAGTCAGGTCAAACCTTAAGCCCAGCTTTCTATCACCCTGGTCCTTAAGACTAAAAGTTTCTTTAAGCATCTCAGAGCCAATACTATACTTGCTCTCAAACAATTCATAACGAGTAAGCACAGGAGTCTCCAAAGGGCTAAAGCCATAGAGCTCAAAAACAGATTTCAAACTACTAATAACCTCTTCACGTACAATCTTTTCTTCTGGACCAAAATCCTTGGTACCTTTTGAATTTTCTAGTTTCATTACTATCACCTAGGTAAGTATAAATAGGCGGCGCTCAAAAGCAAGCTTTTGGCGCCACTTTTTTCCTGTGTCAAAAAGGCGGCGCCCGGGATTTGAACCCGGACCGGAAGATCCACAGTCTTCAATGCTAGCCAGATTACACCAACGCCGCCATTTTATTGGATTATACACAAGAAGGTTAAAGTTTTTATAAATATAACTATTTAAATCAAGAATTCTATTGTCCGAGATGAACACAACCAACTCGTTTCATTGTGAACCTTAGATAGGAACAACCATTTATAAAGGTTATGCACTTGGTATGGATTTATCCTCATCTATCCGTTCATAGCAATTGTTATTTATAAATCCATATAAATCTATCTGGAGTGTGAATATAACTTTTTCCGTGCTTGTCTTTTTTTACATGTTTTTTTAGCTCCTTATTGATTTCCCTGTTTATCTCTTTCTTAACAATCTTTTCATGGTCTTCTGGCTTTGTTTGCAAAATAAATGATAACACCCGCTTTGTATCTGAGTTCTTTGGGTCTAATATCCCGTCTACATAGAACCTTTGATCTGGTTCTTGAGTAGAAACTTCATGAGATATGTTTTTTTCCTTTAAGTAATCGATTATTACATTGTAAGAGATTATATCTTTGTGCTTGTAGTAAGGTGAAATTTTTTGTCTGATAGGGAACAAGTCTGAATTTGGGCTTTCTATGATTATACAAGCAAGCCCATTTTTTTTAAGAAAAGAAGGGATTTTTTCCAATGAATTTTTTTCTATTCGATACATTGAATGAAAAAAAGTAATTAAGTCATACTGCTTTTGTGCAACAAACTCTTCCCAAATAGTATGATGTCTTTCGTTGACAAGGTATTCCAGCTTGTTTTTGCAGAAGTTCTTGTTAAAAACATTTAATAATTCTTTTGAGG
>SMTZ1_10004807_pt1 | contig 13569 bp, 9 predicted proteins | sample DeeMarSWOR136_30_FD_25667 | JGI IMG/M metagenome (IMG submission 25667) | reverse complement strand
TTTGATAACGGTACAAATGAACGGTTGGGCAATAATAATTCCGAATAGGAATAGGGTTAAAACAATAATTTTAAGGATCTATTGCTATGAATACGCAAAGCATGTATGACCCATTTTTTGATCATGACGGTTGTGGTGTTGGTTTTGTGGTTAACATTAATGGAGAAAAAAGTCATTCTATCATAGAAGAAGGTATTACTATTTTGAAAAATCTGGAACATCGCGGTGCAGTTGGTGGAGACCAACAAACCGGAGATGGGGCAGGACTTTTACTTCAGATTCCTCATAAGTTTTTCTGTAAAGTGACTGATTTGGAATTACCACCTGAGGATAGTTATGGTGTCGGTTTTCTGTTTTTACCTCCCGACCACAATGAGCGTAATCAGGCGATGGATTTAATTTCGGAGACAGTACATCTTGAGGGTGGTACAATACTTGGCTGGCGTGAGGTACCTACTAATCCAGGTTGTTTGGGAGAACTGGCACGAGAGTCCAGACCATCGTTTTGGCAAACATTTATAACTGTTGACGACTTAAAGGGCGTTGATCTTGAACGAAAGCTCTACCTACTCAGGAAAATTTTTGAAAAAAATGCTGAGAAAAAGGGATGGGATATAAACCAATTTTACATCCCATCGCTCTCATCTAAGAAAGTAATTTATAAAGGTATGTTTGTCTCTACCCAATTTAGTTCTTTTTATCCTGATGTACAAGATGAAGATTTTATAAGTGCTTTTGCTCTGGTTCATCAACGTTATAGCACCAATACCTTTCCATCCTGGCCCCTGGCACAGCCATTCCGCTTTATGGCGCATAATGGAGAAATTAATACACTTCGTGGAAATATTAATAAAATTTCAGCGGGAGAAAAAACCCTTGCCTCCAGAATATTTGGTGCTGAAATAAACAAAATAGTACCTATCATAAATCCCGCAACCAGTGATTCAGCTATATTTGATAATGTTTTAGAACTTCTAACGTTGGGTGGCCGGTCCATTGAGCACTCACTGATGATGATGGTTCCCGAGGCATTTGGGTATAGATATCATATCAGTCAGGATAAACGAGCATTTTATGAATATCATGCCGCAATTATGGATCCATGGGATGGTCCGGCTGCGATTGCCTTTACTGATGGGACAAAGATCGCTGCATGCCTTGACCGCAATGGACTTCGTCCTTGTCGTTATTTAATTACAAAAAGCGGTAAAGTAATTGTAGCATCAGAAGTGGGTGTTCTGGACATTGATCCTAAGGAGGTACGCGAGAAAGGGCGACTGGGGCCGGGGAAAATGATTCTAGTCGATACAGAACTGAAGCGTTTTATAAGAGATAATGAAATAAAATCCAGAGTATCTCGCTGGAAGCCTTACCGCAGGTGGCTTGAAGAGAATCGTATTGAATTAAAAGGGTTGTTTCAGGTTCCCAGATCGATTGGAGTAGATTTATCATTACTAACTACCAAACAGCTTGCCTTCGGATATAGCAGAGAAGACTTACATACAATCATTCTGCCCATGGTTAAAAACGCGCAGGAACCTGTGGGATCAATGGGTAACGACACTCCCCCTGCAATACTCTCGGAAAAACCTCAATTGCTGTACAATTATTTTAAGCAAATATTTGCTCAAGTTACCAATCCACCGATAGATCCTTATCGAGAAAATCTTGTCATGTCCCTTATGAGCTTCGTGGGTCGCCAAAGTAACTTGCTCGAGGAGACACCGGAACATTGTCGGCAGCTAAAATTATACCATCCCATTCTTACCAATGAAGACATTGAAAGGTTGCGCGGTTCGCATTTAAAAGGTTTCAGAGTATGTCGAGTTGCCATGCTTTTTAAAGCGCAGGAGGGCGTCGGGGCGCTAGAGAAGGGGACCGCAAAATTATGTGCTGAAGTCGAAAAAAAAGTTAACGAGGGATATTCGCTCATAGTCATCAGTGACCGGGATATACAAGATGACAAAGCTCCAATCCCGGCGCTTTTAGCAATCTCAGCGGTGCATCATCATCTGGTCCGTTGTGGCAAACGTCATTTAACCGCATTGATTGTGGAGACGGGGGAGGCCAGGGAAGTTAATCATTTTGCTATGCTATCTTCGTATGGTGCAAGTGGTATTAATCCCTATTTGGTATTTGAAACCCTGATTGATTTAAAAAAGGAAGGTTATATTGGTGAGAATTTATCACTACAGACTGTTACCATGAATTATATCACAGCGGTTAAAAAGGGGATGTTGAAAATAATGTCGAAAATGGGAATTTCAACCATTCGCAGTTACCGTGGAGCACAGACATATGAGGCCATCGGTCTCAGTGAAAAGTTTATCCAAAGGTATTTTCCAGGGACCACAACACGGATTGGTGGTATTGATATAAAGCTGATTGAGAAGCATGCGTTGGAGCGACACGCCAAAGCTTTTAATAAGAAAATCAATCATGGATCAATTTTAGAAACAGGTGGATTTTATTCCTATCGCAGGTTTGCGGAGAAGCATGCATTCTCACCTGATATGATAACTTTATTGCAAAAAGCTGTACGTGATGATGATTATAGCGTATTTAAATGTTACAGCAGTGAGGTTAATGATATTAATAAAAATCTGTGCACATTACGTGGTCTGTTCAGGTTTAAGCCAGTTAATTCAATTCCCATAGAAGAGGTAGAACCCGCAGAAAATATAGTTAAACGATTTGTAACCTCTGCCATGTCTTTTGGCTCAATCAGTAAAGAAGCGCATGAAACGCTGGCCAAAGCGATGAACCGGCTTGGTTCGAGGAGTAATTCTGGTGAAGGGGGAGAAGATAAAAATCGGTATTACTCCTCTATCAACGGAGATAACATAAATAGCAAGATCAAACAAGTTGCCTCAGCAAGGTTTGGTGTAGATATTAATTATTTGATCAACTCAGAAGAATTGCAAATAAAAATGGCCCAAGGTGCCAAACCCGGTGAGGGTGGTCAACTCCCGGGATTTAAGGTGGATGAGATGATAGCTAAAGTGCGTCATTCAACACCCGGTGCCATGCTTATATCACCGCCACCACATCATGATATCTACTCGATCGAGGATCTGGCACAATTAATCTATGACCTGAAATGTGCCAATCCAGAAGCACGCGTTTCGGTTAAACTCGTGTCTGAAATTGGTGTAGGGACAGTTGCTGCCGGAGTGGCCAAAGCAAAGGCCGATATGGTATTAATAAGCGGTAATGACGGTGGAACGGGTGCATCACCACTTTCTTCCATTAAGCATGCAGGTTCCTATTGGGAAATTGGTCTGGCAGAAACACAACAGGTATTGGTGAGAAATAAATTGCGACATCGAATTCGGATTCAAGTTGATGGTGGACTTAAAACCGGTCGAGACGTTGTCATAGCCGCACTTCTCGGGGCAGAAGAATTTGGTTTTGGCACTACTTCTCTGGTAACTCTTGGTTGCATACTCATGCGCAAATGCCATTTGAACACCTGCCCGGTGGGTATTGCTACGCAGGATTCAAAATTGCGCAAGCGCTTTCAGGGCAAACCGGAATATGTTATGCGTTATATGAATTTTCTTGCTCAAGAAGTAAGAGAAATTATGGCACAATTAGCGATTCATTCATTTGAGGAAATGGTAGGTCATGTTGATATGTTACAGATAAATGATGCTATTGAGCACTATAAAGGTAAAGGACTCGATTTCTCAAAACTACTTTATATGACTGAGACACCGCCAGATAGTGCATTACGGTGCATTGCTCGGCAAAACCATGATTTTTCATTCTCATTAGATGATGAGCTAATAAAACATTTGGAATTGGTGTCCAATTCAAAAAAGCGGATTAGTATCAATATGTCTATTCGTAACTGCAATCGTGCTGTCGGGGCAAAATTAAGCGGAAACGTCTCTAAAATGCATGGACCAAAAGGGCTTCCGGAAAACACAATAAAGGTTAAATTTATTGGCTCCGCCGGACAAAGTTTTGGTGCCTTTCTTGCACCGGGTATTACCTTTGAATTAGAGGGGGATGCTAATGATTATTTAGGTAAGGGTTTATCGGGAGGGAGAATTATGGTATATCCTCCTCGTGGTTCAACGTTTTTAGCTCATAAAAATATAATCACCGGTAATGTAAATCTTTTTGGTGCTACGGGTGGCGAGGTATATATCAATGGTATGGCTGGAGAACGATTCTGTGTGCGTAATAGCGGTGCAGTTGCAATAGTAGAGGGAGTAGGTGATCACGGTTGTGAATATATGACTGGCGGACGTGTTGTCGTTCTTGGAAAAACCGGCGTTAACTTTGCTGCCGGTATGAGCGGGGGCATCGCCTATATCTTTGATGAAAATCAGCTTTTTGATACACGGTGCAATCTTGAAATGGTTGATATTGAACCTGTTGTTGATGTGGAAGATACCCGTTTTTTGCATAATGTCGTCCAGAAACATAAAAAATATACCAGGAGTAAACTTGCATCTCAAATGTTGCAGAATTGGGAGGAAATATTACCATATTTTGTAAAAGTCATGCCGGTTGAGTATAGACGGGCTCTGGAGAGAATTAAGACCCAGGTCTCAAGGGATGTAGATTTTGTGGGTATGACAGAGGAGGTATACTGATAATGGGTAAAATAACAGGATTTCTTGAATATCACTCCGTAAAAGCATCGAATCAAAAGACCGGTGAACGCATTCAACATTATATTGAATTCACGCCACTTCTTTCGGACACAGAGATCTCCCTTCAAGGCGCACGATGTATGGATTGTGGTACACCTTTTTGTCATTCTACAAGTGGTTGTCCCCTTGCTAATCTTATTCCTGAATGGAATGATCTGGTATACCTGGATCAGTGGTTTGAAGCATATGAAAGGCTAGAACTTACCAATAATTTCCCTGAGTTTACGGGACGTGTATGCCCTGCTCCCTGTGAAACAGCCTGCACCCTTGCAATCAACGACTATCCCGTAACAATAAAACAAATTGAATTGGCTATAATAGAGAAAGCATTTAAAGAAGGTTGGGTTAAAACCAGGCCTCCAAGTAAAGAAAGCGGAAGAAAGGTCGCCATCGTTGGCTCAGGACCGGCAGGGCTTGCAGCAGCACAGCAACTCAGACGCTCGGGGCATGATGTAACTGTATTCGAAAAATCACGAAAGATCGGTGGTATTTTGCGTTATGGTATTCCCGATTTTAAACTGGGGAAATGGATAATTGATAGAAGATTGGAACAAATGCGGGCAGAAGGTGTCAAATTTGAAAACGACATTAATATCGGTGAGGACCTTTCTGCACGCTACCTGCAAAAGTCTTTCGATGTTATTCTGCTGACTGTTGGAGCTGGAGAACCTCGAGATTTAAAGGTACCTGGTAGGGAATTGGAAGGCATTCATTTTGCAATGGATTATTTAACCAAATCAAATATGCACATAGATGGTTTACTCAAATTGGATCAGAGTATAACTGCTCAGGGTAAAAGGGTGTTGATAATTGGGGGAGGTGATACGGGTTCAGACTGCGTGGGTACTGCACGTCGCCAGGGAGCCAAAGATATACACCAGTATGAAATCCTACCCAAACCACAGGAATGGCATAACCTTTGGAATCCTGATTGGCCTGAATGGCCAAATATTTTGCGTACATCAACATCTCATGAAGAAGGATGTATAAGAGACTGGAGTATTCTAACGAAATCTTTTCAGGGTAGCCATGGACGTGTTAAGGAAGCATATTTCACGCGAGTTGAATGGCTAGAAGATCAGTCACAGGGTAACATTTTAATGAAAGAGGTGCCAGGATCTGACTTTTCGCTGGAAATCGATCTTGTACTTCTGGCAATGGGATTTGTTCATGTAGAGCACAACCGTCTGAATAACGATTTAGATATCGCATATGATAATAACGGAAACATTTTCACAGATAATAGCTATCGCACTTCAGTCGACAGCATATTTGCAGCAGGTGATGCCAATATTGGAGCATCCCTGGTCGTGCAGGCAATTTACCATGGACGTGAAGCCGCTAAAGCGATTGATCAGTACTTACAATCAGACTAATTCAATCGTATAACCAACCGATCCTTATGTAAAAAGCTGTTATTATATTACCGATAAAATTCCTTTTACATACCCTAAAGATTCAGCCAATCCGGGTAGAGGATCCATTTCATCTTTCTCAAACTCGAATGCAACCGTTCCTTGATAATTAATCTTTAAAAGTGTACTTAAGAAAAGCGGGATATCGATGATGCCCCGTCCTATTTCTATCGATTGGCCTTCTGCAGAAGCGGCTGTTACGTCTTTTATATGCACGTCATACAGTCGGTCAGCAAATTGTTCAGCCGCTTGTGCCGGATCCAATCCAAGACGCATGCTGTGTCCAATATCTAAACACAATCCCATGCGCTGATCCATATTTTTAATCAAATCATAGGCACTTTGCGGCGAGGGGTAGCGCTCATCACCAGGACCATGGTTGTGTATGGCTAAGCGAATGTTGTATTCCTGTACTTTTTTATTCACCAAGTCTAAGAGATTATGCTCAGGCACACCTATGATTACCTCCATCTCTGCTGCTTTGGCATAATCAAAAGCATGCTGTACTTCCGCCTCATCTTTCATGTAAACCACACCGCAACCATAAAGATCGAAACCTGCCTGTCGGACTTTTTCGGAGATTTGTTTTATTTCCTGGCGGGTGCTCTCAAGGGGTAAATGGAAGCTTTTAAAAGCTATTTTTTTTAGTTCTAATCTTTTAGTCATGGCTAGTGTATCGTCTAAATTAAATTTTCTGAATGTATAAGATGCAAGCCCAAGTTTAAGCCTTTTGTGACCAGAATTTTCAGTTTGTAGCAATGAATTTTCTGGTTCTCTTGCTTTTAAAGATCCTGCTACAGCAGCGGCAGCGGTTATTTGTAAAAATTTTCTTCTTGTTGTCTTATTCATGGTTTTCTCCAGATTTTTAATATCTTTTTAGCGGGACTGATTTGTCAGGTGGATTAATATAAAGATACAGATTTAATGTCAAGTTTTAAATAGAGAAAAATAGAGAAATAAAAAATTTTTACAAAATAATATAAAAAATGCTTGACAAACATTAATTTGTGAATTTAATTATAACGCGAACTGAGGACTAAAGTAATGTCATATAGAAAAGATAATTCTGATATGTTGTGGGGTTGGTGGCGTAATGAACCTGGATGGAGATTCTCGTGAATTAGAGTAGAATACTATATATAATCTTAAGAACCCTTCTCGTAATTCTGAGAGAAGGGTTTTTTTGTTTATGGAGAATCTATGAATTATACTCAATTTAAAAATTTAGCAAAGAGATATAATGTTTTTCCAGTCTATGAAAAAGTAACTGCGGATATGTTGACTCCTGTTATGGCATATCTCAAGATCAGGGAAAAGGATTCATACAGTTTTCTGTTGGAATCAGTAGAAGGAATTGGTCGATGGGCGCGTTATTCTTTCTTGGGTAAAAATCCTTCAAAAGTTATCTACAATACCTCTGATAAAATTACGGTAATTGAGAAGGGGCAAAAAAATGTAATTACAGGAAATATATTTCAATTTCTGAAAGAGGAAATAAAAGTTTATAAATGTGCCCAAAATGAGGATTTACCCGATTTTACGGGAGGAATTGTAGGGTATTTAGGATATGAGAATATTGCTCTTATTGAAGATGTCATCAAGTTTAAACGTTTAAAGGAAATCGGCACACCGGATTCAATTTTTGCTGTTTACGATACCATCATTGTTTTTGATCATTATAAACATCAACTGATTCTTATAACGAACGTTTTTATGCGTGGATCGCAGGATTTTAAAAAAGCATATCATAAAGCAAGAGCGAAGCTAAAAAAATTACGCGGAGAATTGATCAAGCCTGCGGGCAATATCTGCAATTTCAAATATTATGATTATAAAGGAAATGGCGGAAAAAATAAATTATTTGTAGCAGCAGTGAAAAAAGCAAAAGCAAATATATTTGAAGGTGAGGTATTCCAGCTGGTTTTATCTAAAAGATTTAATGCAAACTACAAGGGTGATTTATTTAATGTATATCGAGCATTAAGAATTATTAATCCGTCACCCTACATGTATTTTTTAGAACTTGCAAAGGATTTTACCATTATTGGTACTTCACCAGAAGACCTGTTAAAAGTAAAAAATGGTAAAGCGACAATTTTACCTATTGCAGGGACAAGAAAGAGAGGAAGAACTAAGGAAGAGGATATACAATTGGAAAAGGAGTTATTATCGGATGAAAAAGAAAAAGCGGAGCATATAATGCTGGTTGATTTGGCCAGAAACGACCTGGGAAGGATATGTAAGATTAATAGTATTGATGTCACAGAAAATATGAAAGTTCGACGTTATTCTCATGTGATGCATATAGTGTCTAAAGTAGAAGGAATGTTAGCGGAAGATAAAGATTGTATAGACGCCTTAATGTCAGCATTTCCGGCTGGTACCCTGACGGGTGCTCCCAAGATTAGAGCTATTCAATTAATTGATAAATATGAACAGGATACCAGAAATGTCTATGGCGGGGCAGTAGGATATATTGATTTCAGTGGCAATCTGGATATGTGTATAGCCATTCGTACGCTTTTTGCCAAAGGTAAGATAATTTTCTGGCAGGCAGGTGCAGGTATCGTTGCTGACAGTGATCCCGTTATGGAATTAAAAGAAGTAACTAATAAATCAGCTGTTCTAATTAATGCTTTAAAATATGCCGAGGTGATCAATGAAGATCTTGGTAATCGATAATTATGATTCCTTCACATTTAATCTAGTACAGCTTATCGGGATTTATACCAATGATATTATTGTAATAAGGAATGACAGAACCACAATAGAAGAGGTAAAAGCAATAGCTCCGGATAAAATTGTAATTTCTCCAGGTCCCGGTAGACCCGAAGATTCTAAAATATCGCTAGATGTAATAAAATTTATGGGTAAAACTACATCGCTGTTGGGTGTATGCCTTGGGCATCAGGGAATAGCTGTTTGTTTTGGTGGCAGGGTAGTAAATGCACCAATACTAATGCATGGAAAAGTGTCTAATATAATTCACGATGGCAAGGCAATATATGAAGGTGTCCCCCAAAATTTTGAAGCGGGACGATACCATTCTTTAATGATAGATAAAGAAACTCTAGCGAATGATCTCGATATAACTGCTGCAACTGCGGATGGTGTTATTATGGGTGTCAGACATGAAAAATACCCAATAGAGGGGATTCAATTTCATCCCGAATCTGTATTAACTAAGGTAGGTGAACAAATAATAAAAAACTGGGTAGCGCTATGATTAAACAACAAATTGAAAGAGTAATTGCTAAAAGTGATTTATCCTTTGACGATGCGCATCAGGTGATGTTAAAAATTATGACAGGGGAAGTCAATAATTCTCAGATAGCTGCGCTGTTAGCTGCACTGAAAAGTAAAGGAGAGACAGCAGAAGAAGTTGCTGGATTTGCCCAGGCAATGAGAGATAAATCCATTAGAATTCGATGTACTGATGAACAAGTCATTGATGTTTGCGGCACGGGAGGGGATAACTCAGGTACATTTAACATCTCGACCGTTACTTCATTCGTCGTTGTAGGGGCTGGTGTGAAAGTTGCTAAACACGGTAATCGTTCTATTTCCTCGAAAAGCGGTAGCGCTGATGTGCTGAAAGAATTAGGAGCAAACATCAATCTTGCACCGAAGTATTCAGAACAAGCTCTAAATGAAATAGGGATAACATTTTTATTCGCACCGGATTATCATCCTGCTATGAAACACGTGGCTCTTGTTAGAAAGGAATTAGGGATGAAAACAATCTTTAACATTCTGGGACCTCTGACTAATCCAGCTGGCACAAAAAAGCAGCTCATCGGAACATTCAGTACGAAAACTTCGGAAGTGATGGCCAATGCTGTTAAATTCTTAGGCATGAGAAAAGTCTGCTTCATCTGTACTAATAACAGATATGATGAAATTTCATTAACGGATAATACCGAGGTAAATGAATACTCTGAATCACACGGTTTGAAGAAATATACGATTACTAATGAGACTTTTGGTTTCCCTAAAGTAGATGACCGCGAACTTATTGGAGATAGGCCTACGCAAAATGCTAAAATTATTATTGATTTATTAGAAAAAAAGCATAAGAATGCGGTTTATTTTGTAACAGTTGCTAATGCAGCGATGGCTTTATATAGTGCCGATTATTCCACGGATTTAATACAATGTGCAGCAGCAGCGGAAGATTCAATATTATCAGGTAAAGCATTAGAAAAGCTGGGTCAATTTATTTCTTTTGGAAAAAACGTATTATGAGCATATTGAAAGAAATTCTAGAGGTTAAAAAATCAGAAATAAAGGCCTTAAGATCTCGATATCGCATTAGTGATTTTAGTGATAGTGAATTTTTTCATAAAGATAAGCACAGTTTGCAGGAAGCATTGACGAAAAAAAGTACCATATCTCTAATTGCCGAGATTAAAAAAGCAAGCCCTTCAGCCGGAGTAATAAGAGAAGACTTTAATCATTCCCGGATTGCACAAATTTATTTCCAGAAAGGGGTGGATGCCATTTCAGTTTTAACCGATAAAAATTTTTTCCAGGGCGATATTTCATTCCTTAAAGATGTAGCTATAATTAATACTACGCCAATTTTACGTAAAGATTTTATTATTGATGAATATCAGTTGTACGAAGCAAAATCAAATGGTGCCGATGCCGTTTTATTAATTGCAGATGTTTTATCACAGAGTCAAATTATAGAGTTATCTCACCAAGCGCAGGAAGTAAATTTGGAGATCTTACTTGAATTAAATTCTGTAAAACAAATAAGCAAAATAGATTTTAAACAGAACAAACTAATTGGTATCAACAACAGAAATCTCGAGGATTTCTCAGTTAATATATTTACCACACTTGAAATAGCAAAGGTTTTGCCTGATTCACTAATTATTGTTTCTGAGAGTGGTATAAGTACGAAAGATGATATTGAAAGGCTAAAAAAAGCAGAAATTGATGCTATTCTAGTGGGAGAATATTTTATGAAGTCAAATGATATAGGCCAGTCGGTAGTTGAATTAAAGAAATGGTGTGAGGATGAGAGTTAAGGTTTGTGGAATTACCAAATCTGAAGACGCGCTGATGTGTGATCGATATGGAGCTGATGCGCTCGGATTCATCTTTTATCCCGGGAGTAAAAGATATATAAGTCCCAGTAAGGCCTGTGATATGATTAAACATCTATCACCATTTATCATGAAAATAGGAGTATTTGTTAACGAGGATCCTGATCATATAAATACTCTGGCATCGCAAATCGGATTGAATTGTATACAACTGCACGGGGAAGAACCATCCCACTTTGTCCAAAAAATAAATCTTCCGGTTATTAAGTCTTTTCGCATCGGTTCTCATTTTGATTATACGATATTAAAAAGATATAAAGGATGCTCTTTCCTTTTAGATTCTTATTCTGCGGATGGATATGGAGGAACAGGACAGTCATTTGATTGGGGTGGTATTCCCATGGAGCTAAGACAGCAAATTATTTTAGCTGGAGGAATTTCTGTATACAACATAGAGGAAATATTTAAAAGGATTAAGCCGGAGGCTGTCGATATATCATCTTCTTTGGAGTTGCATCCAGGTAAAAAGGATACTCTTAAAATAAAAGAGTTTTTCAATATATTCAATTCCTTGAAAATGGAATACAGAGGAAAATAGTATCATGTATGCAAAAAGATCAGGTAAATATACCTGGCCCGATGAGAGCGGTAAATATGGTGGATTTGGAGGTAAATTTGTACCAGAAACTTTAATTACTGCTTTGAATGAGTTGGAAAAAATATTTTTTGAATCAAAGGATAATGAATCCTTTTTAAACGAATTGAATTTTCTACAAATATCATATAACGGTCGTCCAACTCCTTTGACCTTTGCTCAAAGATTAAGTGACTATTATGGAAAAGCCAAGATATATTTAAAGCGTGAAGATTTATGTCACACCGGTGCCCATAAATTGAACAATACACTTGGTCAGATTTTACTTGCCCAGAAACTGGGTAAAAAGCGAATAATTGCTGAAACAGGGGCGGGGCAGCATGGAGTTGCCACAGCTACAGTATGTGCAAAATTTGGATTGCAATGTGTCGTCTACATGGGGGAAGTAGATGTCGAGCGTCAAAAGCTAAATGTTTTCAGGATGCGCATGTTAGGTGCAGAGGTGATTCCTGTGAACTCAGGAAGCAAAACACTCAAGGATGCAACAAATGAGGCCATAAGAGATTGGGTAACTAATGTACAGGATACACACTATATAATTGGTTCGGTAGTCGGGCCCCATCCTTATCCCCAGATTGTACGACATTTTCAAATGGTTATAGGAGAGGAGACGAGGCAGCAGGTTTTGGCACTTGAGGGCAGGCTACCAGATTTTATCATAGCGTGTGTTGGTGGGGGATCAAATGCTATCGGAATTTTTTATCCTTTTTTGGAACAAGTTGATGTTCGTCTTATCGGTGTCGAAGCAGGAGGTTATGGTCTGCATACTACCAAGCATTGTGCTACCCTATTGAAGGGCAGTCCTGGCATTTTTCAAGGCATGAAAACATATTTGCTTCAATCGGAACAGGGACAGATTTCTGATGTTCATTCAATCTCAGCTGGACTCGACTACCCTGGTGTTGGTCCAGAACATTCTTTATTAAAGGAAATTTCAAGAGCTGAATATGTTTCTGTAACTGATAATGAAGCACTTGATGCTGCAATAAGATTAACTAGACTTGAAGGAATACTACCTGCTCTGGAAACTGCCCACGCTGTTGCATACTTAGAATATTTAGTACCTAAAACACATAACGGGGAAATCGTAATAATTAATATAAGTGGTAGGGGAGATAAAGATCTCGACATAATGATTAAACAGATAGGTGAGAATATTTAATGTCACACATTAGAGGATATATTGATAAGATCAACAGGCATAACAAAAAAGCACTTGCGGTTTTTCTTACTGCAGGATATCCAAATATTAAAGACTTTGTAACTTTGTCAAAAGAAATATTACAAGCTGGAGCAGATATATTTGAAATCGGAATACCGTTTAGTGATCCAATTGCTGACGGTCCTGTAATTCAGCGATCGTCACAAATCGCTCTCGAGCAAGGAGTTGATTTACAACTTTCCCTGGAATTATGTGAACAAATACAAAAGAGTTCTGATAAACCCGTAATTTTGATGGGCTATGCCAATCCAATTATAAAATACGGCATAGTACGTTTTATTGAGGATGCGAAGAATAGTGGTGTTAGTGGTTTAATTATTCCTGATGTGCCACTTGAAGAGTTTGATGATTTTTGGGGCAGCTATAACCATGATATTGATATCATTCTTCTTACAACACCCACTTCATCCGCAGAAAGAATAAAAAAAATTGATGCACGCAGTTCCGGATTTGTTTATTGTGTAAGCCTTACCGGTACCACGGGTGTAATAGATATATTTACAAGTACGGTAAGTAAAAACTTGCAGAGAACCTATAAATTAATTAAAAATAATAA
>SMTZ1_10005898_pt1 | contig 13571 bp, 7 predicted proteins | sample DeeMarSWOR136_30_FD_25667 | JGI IMG/M metagenome (IMG submission 25667) | reverse complement strand
TGTGAGGTGTGTATATGAGCTCAAGGCTGGATGGCGTGACTTTTCACCAAAAATTGAGTCAAGAGAAAAAGAGGTCATAATTTGGCCAGTGTAGGCTTGAAGGATAGAGATCCATTAGAAATCAAGGTCAAAAGGCGGTCTTGGAATTAGACAAGATAGGTTTTTATGAAAAAATAGAAAAAAGAGAGGGTTGTCAAATCTACGGGTGTTGCTCTTGTTACACGTGTAACATTAGTTAATTTATCTTTACTGTTTGTATTCCATCAACAGAATGATAATTTATGAGCTCAGAGAGGTTCTATCCCCTGAAACCTTGACAACCCAAAAAGAGAATATAAAAATAGAAAAAAAGTATTTGATATTTCTTTTCCTCGTATTCCCCAGCTAATTTCTGCAGCGGTGTTGGCCTGTAAGATAACAGAATGTTCACCTCCTGAAAATTGGGTATTTTTTCATGGAATATAAAATCGAGCATTAAAAGAGTGATACACCCCTCACCAACGTGGTAAAAAAAGGAAAAATCAGTAACTGGCTTTTCCGTATGCTTCTAAAGCTTTTTCTTCAGCAGTTCTTGCTTTGGATTCGTTTCCGATCTTTCGCCATAGGTCTGCTGCTCTCTCGAAGTAATCTGCAGCTTTCTGGAATTCACCAATTTCCTGCACCTTTAAGCCTGCTTCCTCGTATAGTGCGGCAGTTTTTTCTTTGACTTCTTTTGCTCTGCGTTCGTTCCCAGTTTTTCTCCATGAATTTGCTGATCTCCTATAAAATTCAGCAGCCCTCTGGAATTCGTTAGTTTTTTGTGCATTTATCCCTGCTTCCTCCCATAGTATGGCAGTTTTTTCTTCAGTTTCTTTCGCTTTCACTGCGTTTCCTAGCTTTCTCCACAGCTCTGCTGCTTTTTCGTAAAGTTCTATAGCTTTTCCTACTCTTCCAGTTTCTCGCCATCGATCTGCTGCTTCCTCGGAGAGTTCAGCAGCTCTCTGGAATTCTGTAATCCGGTATGCCAAGGTGCCAGCTTTTTCGTAGCTTTCAGCAGCTTTCTCTTCAACTTCTCTTGCTTTTGTCAGGTTTTTTGTCTGTCTTAATAATTCTGATGCTTTTTCGTAGAGTTCCATAGGTTTTTCTACATTTTTAGCTTTTTTCCACAGATCTGCTGCTTTCTCGAAGTAGTCTGCAGCCTTCCAGAATTCACCATTTTCTTGTGCTCTTAATCCTGCTTCTTCGTAGGCTTTGGCAGCTTTTTCTTCAGTTTCTCTTGCTTTCGCCAAAAGGTTTAGCTGCCTGTATATTTCTTCTGCTTGCTTGTAGAGCCCTACAGCTTTTTCTACTTTACCTATCTTTCGATACAGATCTGCAGCATTCTCGTAGTTCTCAGCTGCCCCCTGTGAATCACCTGTTTGTTCTGCCGCATTGCCAGCTTCCACGTATCCCATTATTTGCATTTGGTCGTTTTCTTGGGTTTCAGGTTGTCTGCCATGTTGATGTATTGCAACTGTAAGAGATAAAGCAATAAGCAGTGCTGCTGCAATAGCAGCTGGGAGCAGAAGTCCAGTGCCATCTTCCACAGTGACATTCCATCTGAGAGAGTCTATCAGCTCACCTTCAAGGAGAAGCTCAAAATCTATGTAATCAGGACTGTGACCCACAGCTTTGACTGGAATATTCAAGATTTCACTTTCTCCTGCATCAACACGGATTTGCCAGTTGGTTTCAACCAATTGAAGACCTTCAGAGGCAGAGGCTGAAACCTGGAATATAATGTCTTTATTCGAGGCATTCTTCACCTTCACCTTCAGGTTCACTTCATCGTTCAGTTTCATTTCTAGAGGAGGAGAGATTATCTCAAGAGAAGCTTCAGGATTCACCTTCACATCAGAAGAGACCTCAGATACAATCTGGTCTCCAACCTGAAGCTCAAACGTTAGTGTGTGAGTTCCTTCTTCCAGAGTAATGAAACTTACACGTAATTCCTTGGAAGAATTTCCTCCTATTTGTACAGAATAGGTAGGTTGGGCTAACCTGATACCACTGGGGGCACTGACTTTGACAGTGTAGGTTGTTGTCTCTTGAGAGGGGTTAGTCACCTTCACCAATGCATAACCACTTTTGCTGGTCTCAAGGGGTGTGGTCAGAGATAGTACTGAAATTGTTCCTTTGGGTTCTTCTTTCTTCACTGTGAGATATACGTAAGTGTTCCAGAGGCAGTCTTCGTCATGGTAGGTTACACCTATTCTGTACAAACCCTCTGAACCTGTTGGTATGGCAAACACGTAGGTCACAGTTATCTGCTCCGTCCCTTCATCCACGTCGGCACCTTCTTTTAGTGGAAAAACGATTCCACCCAGCTCCCCAAGGTCTACTAAAAGGGTTTCTTCATTAAAGGTAAATGCGCACTCAGCATCTTTGTCAGCTGTTATAGTAAGGGTACAAGTATCTCCCGGGGTTACTGTTTCTCTGTCGAGACTGGCAGTTAATACCACATCATCACAGGAACACTCAGGTTTTGCCACGTAGTAAACACAAGTATACGAGGTCAGAGCTCTGGGTTTTGCAGTAAGAGGATTGGTTATGTAGTTGGAGTAGACTTTATAATCGTAGATTTCTATCTTCACCTCGTGAGCTCCCAGGGGAAGGGAGATGATACTAGGCTTATTATCAGACCAATTTCCAGAAGAGTCAGTTTCGAACTCTCCCTGCCATTTGTTGAGAACAACAGTTCCAGCGTAAACAGTCATCTCGTAGCCGTACTGTGTGTTATTTTCTGCCCCTGTCAGTTTCCATAAGAAAACAGCTTTCTCACCCACTGTGAACTGTGCTTCATCACCGCAGCCTTTATCGGTGGTAATGGAAACTGTTGGACCATCAGATTGTGCCTGAAGGTTACACAGACTCACAAAAAGAATTGTACAAAGAATCAAGATGTACTTTCTATACATGAGCCTCCCCTCTTTTCAACATACTCGTCAAGGGGTAGCTCGACGATACATCTGCATCCTTAATGAAATTTCCTTTCATATTCATCAGCCTCCTTATTTCTTTCAATACTTTCTTGGTATTTATGCTTTATAAATTTTTCCGTTTTTTATAGATGCTGCTCCAGTGTTAATTTTCACAAACATAATGCAGTTCTCCTTCAGCTTTTGTTGCTTTTATTAATACAGTATTGCTTTTGCTTACCCTTATGCATGGCATTACCTCGTTTTGATACTAATTCGACTTCATATCCTGATAAAATCTCACAGCAATAGGATCTCTCCTTCATGCCATCAACTCTGTAAATTTCTTTCACTATTTTTTTGGTTTTATCCTATATAAGGACGGGGTTTTCTCAAAAATGATAAACCTGAATACAATAGGCATAATTCCAGTTCTTTGTTCTACTAATATTGAAGTTTGGCTGAATCTGGCTGACTTCTTTTATTGTCAATTTTTCTAGCATTACATAAATTTAAGACATTATTTCACAATGTTACACGTGTAACAGAACGAACACAGATGTGACAATCCTCTATTGAATAAAAGATAAAAAAAGAAAAGAATTAATAATTTCAGTTTGGAATATGATTCTCTCAAGGTTCTCTGCACTCTTCTTGTCTTGCCCTGAAGTCAGCAATGTGCTGTTTATTCTGCTTCTACAGGGTATGCTAATCCGTGGGCTTTTTCGTATGCTTCTAAAGCTTTTTCTTCAGCTTCCTTCGCTCCAAATTTGTTTCCAGTTTTTCGCCATATATCTGCTGCTTTCTCGTAGAGTTCTCCAGCTTTCTGGAATTTGCCAGCCTCTTTTGATTTATCACCTGCTCTTTCGTATGCTACGGCAGTTACTCTTTCAACTTCTCTTGCTTTGGATTCATTTCCGGTCTTTCTCCAGAGATCTGTTGCTTTCTCGTAGTAGTCTCCAGCTTTCTGGAATTCACCAATCAGGTGCCCCAAGGTGCCAGCTTCTACGTAGGTTTCAGCAGCTTTTTCTTCAGCTTCTTTCGCCTTTGTCGGGTTTCCCCTCTGTCTCTGTATTTTTGCCGCTTTCTTGTAGAGTTCAATAGACTTTTCTACATTACCAGTCTTTCTGAATAGATCTGCTGCTTTCTCGTAGAGTTCAGCTGCTCTTTGGTATTCTGTAATTCGGTCTGCCAGGATGCCAGCTTCTTCGTAGCTTTCAGCAGTTTTCTCCTCAGCTTCTTTCGCCTTTGCCTCGTTTCCTGTATTTCTCCAGAGATCTGCTGCTTTCTCGTAGAGTTCTACAGGTTTTTCTACATTGTTAGCTTTTTTCCATAGGCCTGCCGCTTTCTCGAAGTAGTCTGCAGCTTTCTGGAGGTCACCCTTTTCTTGTGCTCTTAATCCTGCTTCCTCGTAGGTTTTGGCAGCTTTCTCTTCAGTTTCTCTTGCTCTTGCCAAAAGATTGAGGTGTCTATATATATCTGCTGCTTTTTTATAGAGTCCTACAGCTTTTCCCACTTTGCCTATCTTTCGATATACATTTGCTTTTTTCACATAGTTCTCAGCATCCTCTTGTGAATCGCCTCTTTCTTTGGTCTTATCACTGTTTTTCTCGTATTTTCTGGCTGAGAGCTTTCTATCTGGGGTTAGTTTCATTACAATTCCCCCTATCAAAGCGAAGAATGCTACTCCCCCCATAAGCATCATGAGAACTTCAGTATCAATCTCTCCCACATAGGGGATAGTTGATGGCGCCTCCACTCTTATAGTGCTAGAGGTGCTGCCGAGTCTCTGGTTTCCAGCTCGAAGATTGAAGCGCATTGTGTGATTTCCTTCTTTTAATGCTGTGAAATGTATTGTTATCTCGCTGGAGTATCTTTTTTTCACTCTTAAGGTGCGGGTATCGCCTGGGTTCAGCTTTATGGCATTTTCTGGGTATTCTATTAGAATAGTGTATGTTATGTCCGTGTCTGAAGGATTGGTTACCTCCAACGTTACAGAACCTTTTTCATTGACTTTTAGGGTCCTGGACCGAGATACCACTGAAATAGTTCCTTTAGAATAGGTGGTCGTAGGTCTTGAAGTTTTTGCAGGTTTTGAAGTTTTTGTCACTTTCACAGCGCGAGAGACACTATCGAGTGTCCGTCCTCCAGCCTGAAGCTCAAACGTTAGTGTGTGAGTTCCTTCTTTTTGAGCAGTGAAATTTACACGCACTTCCTTAGAGGAATTTCCTTCCACCTGTACAGAATAGGTGAATTGGGCAAACCTGATACCACTGGAAGCACTGACTTTGACAGTGTAGGTTGTTGCCTTCCCAGAAGGGTTAGTCACCTTCACCCTTGCATAACCACTTTTGTTGATCTCAAGGGGTGTGGTCAGAGATAGTACTGAAATTGTTCCTTTGGGTTCTTCTTTCTCCACTGTGAGAGATGTATAAGTGGTCCAGGTGCAGTCTCTATCGCTGTAGAATATGTTTACACTGTACTCACCTTCTGAACCTTTGGGTATGGTGAATGTGTAGGTTGCGAGTGTCTCCTTATCTCCAGCAGCCACTCTCCTATCTGAGTTCATTGGTCTGACTATCCCACCCAGCTCTCCCAGATCTATCTCCATGGATTGTGCTAAGAAGATAAAACCGCACTTCATTCGGTTGTCAGCTGTTACAGTAAGGGTACAAGTATCTCCTGGTTTCACAGTAGCCTTGTTGAGGGTGGCAGTTAATTCCACAGCTTCACAGGAGCACTCAGTTCCAGGTATTACCACCTCCCCTTTTACGTAGTAAACACAGGTATCCGAGGTCAGAACGCTGGTATTTGTGGCATGGGGATTTGTTATGTAGTTGTAGTAGACTTGACAATCGTAGATTTCTATCTTCACCTCGTGAGCTCCCAGGGGAGGGGAGATGACACCAGGCATAGCAACAGACCAATTTCCGTATCTATCAGTTTCGAGCTCTCCGTACCATTTGTTGAGAACACTAATTCCAGCGTAAACAGTCATCTCGTAGCGGTACTGTGTGTAACTTTGTGCTCCTGTCAATTCCCAGGAGATAACAGCAATCTCACCCACCGCGAACTGGGCATTATCACCGCAGCCTTTATTAGTGGTTATGGAAACTGTTGGACCATCAGATTGTGCCTGAAGATTACACAGACTCACAAAAAGAATTGTACAAAGAACCAAGATGTACTTTCTATACATGAGTCTCCTATCCTTATGCCTTCTTATCCGGCATCTTTGCCACATTTTCTTCTTCATTTCTATCGCCTCCCTTAAATTACTTATATTGTTCTAGATGGTTGTTGAATATATATTTTGGGCCTATACTAAATGTGGTTTTTGGCTAATAAGCTAGAGTAAGAAAGGGTATATAATAAAGAAAAGAATATATAATATAAAAAGAAGGGTATATAATAAAAAAAATAAAAGAGAAGGATATAAAAAAGAAGGATTAGTCTATCCAATATCTAATAGGAATTATTGAATATAGATTGATTCAGAAAGAAAAAATCTGGAAAATTGAGAACCTACGCTTTGATCTTGAGAGGAAAAAAGTCATTTCAAAAAAGTGGAACCCGCAAAATATTTAATGCAAAAAAGAGCTACTATGAGATAATGGATTCATCACCATGAACAAGAGGAGTTGATTTTATGCTGGAAGAATACAAGAAAAAAAGGAATTTCACCAAAACACCTGAACCTGAAGGAGAACCACAAAAAAATGGGGATACATACGTTATCCAGAAGCATGATGCTTCCCATCTCCATTATGATCTCAGATTACAAAAAGATGGCGTCTTAAAGAGTTGGGCTGTCCCTAAGGAGCCGCCCCTCACTACAGGTGTCAGACGACTGGCAATCCAAACAGAGGACCACCCTGTGGAGTATGCTCTATTTGAAGGTGAGATCCCCAAGGGTGAATACGGAGCAGGTACAGTGGAAATCTGGGATAAAGGGAGCTACACTATAGAAAAATGGGAAGAAAAAGAAATCATCGTAAATATTCAAGGTGAAAAACTCCAAGGATTGTATTGTTTGATCAAATTCAAAAGTGATAAGAACTGGCTATTCTTCAAAAAGAAATCTCAGCTGTAATCATAATGACACTGGTTAATAACATCAAGAACAGGTTGACTCCATCATTTACTTTGATAATCTTTTCCATAATTAGCAGTTTCTTCGTCTCAAATCGTGCTCACACTGAATGATAATATCATAATCTGCTGCTTTCTCGTTATCCAATCTCCCCAGATCAACCTATCCTGTGCTGTTGGCTGGAACTCTCATACGATTCGGCTGATTTCCTGTAGTGAATTAACAGTTGGTTCAACAAATACAGATACTATGATCTACGTGTGCACAGGGCTTCTGATTTGATATACCCTCATTATGTGAACCCTGCAATTATGACCGCAATCGCAATACCAAGATTACAAGAGCTATGAATACAACTATTATACCTCCTAAGAGGAGATATGTGGGTATGCCGCCTGCCTGTCTTCCTGTCTCTTCTGGTGTCTCCTCAGGTGCCTGTTCTGGTGTCTCCTCAGGTGCTTCTTCAGGTGTTTGTTCTGGTGTCTCTTCAGGTGTTTGTTCTGGTGTCTCTTCAGGTATTTGTTCTGGTGTCTCTTCCGGCTCTTCTGTTTCTGGGGGCACAGCCTCTCCTTTGTACATCCCCCAAAACTCCATGGCCTGAAACGGGTTGTAGAAGTACCCATTCACCCAGGTGCGCATGACTTCAATGTGTGCAGTCTGGGCCAGCCATACAAAAGGTGCATCTTCTTTTATGATCAAAAGAATCTGGTAGTATAAATCTTCTCTGGCAGCACTGTCTTGTTCCCACTTTGCCTTGTCAATTAATCTATCCAGTTCCCTATTTTTGTAGTCTGAACCCCATGTCGCCTTTGCATTAGTAGAGCTGCACATAGAATCCACGTAATTATCTGGATCACCGTAGTCGGGAAGCCATCCTGAAATGATCATATCTGTGTTCTCATTTCTGATCGTACTGTACATTATGGGCCAAGGGATTTCCCTGATCTCCAATTTGAACCCAATCTTTTTCAGACTTCTCTGCCACAATGACGCAATCTGAGATCGCACCTCATCTTTTGTAGGTATTACAATTTCTGCACCCAGTGGTCCACCAGTCTTAGAGTCAATCCGGTAGCCTGCACCACCCATGGTATACCCCGCATTATCCAGTACCGCATTGGCACCTTCTATATCGTACGTGTACGGTTCAATATCGTGCCAGCCAACCATTCCTTTGGGTATGGGGCCATTCAGCCTCTTTGCATATCCAAGATACACAGATTCAAGAATCGTGTCATAATCTGCAGCCATGCACAAAGCCTGCCTCACCTTTTTATCGGCCAGAGCTCCTCTGCATCCCAGTACAATGAAGGTAGTATCATATGATGTGTGTGCCAAGACAGTGATCCCCTCTGCCCCTTCGATGTCTGTTATTCTGTCCTCTGGAAATCCTGTGGCAGTGTCGGCATCTCCCCTCTTCAAGTAACTGATTCGGTCATCAATCTCTGTAATGAACAAGATTTTCACATTTTCTACCTTTGCAGGCCCTCTCCAGTAGTTGTCATACCGTTTCAAATAGATATAACCATCGGAAATCCATTTCAACAACTCGTAAGGTCCAGAACCAGCACCACCTTCATTCTTGTTCAGCCATTCATTCTCCTCATTCTCTACTACACCTCCATGAGCTTCTACCACATCGGGGTTGACAATAGAAGCTACTGTATAGCAAAGAATGGGCAAAAAAGCTGCATACGGCTTTGTCAGCGTGATTCTAACGGTGTAGTCATCGATAACCTCAATAGAATTCAGATTCATGCACTGGGCCATCATCCAAGCGGGAGGCTGGTTCATTGTCAAAACTCTGTCAAAGGAGTACTTTACTGCATGAGCAGTAACAGGAGCACCATCGTGAAAGGTGGCATCCTTACAGAGGTAAAAGGTGTACTCCATACCATCAGCAGATACAGCCCAGCTCTCTGCAAGGCGGCCGTTGATCACAGTAGTTTCAGGAGTATCGTATCCAATCAGACGATCATACAGATTCTGAATCACTAAAGAACCTCGTGCATCATAGCATGTGGCAGGGTCCAACTGATCTGGTTCACCGTAGGCCAGAATGGTTAACGTGTCAGAATCTGCAATTGTAGAATTCAGAGATGTTCCTGCTGCAAAAATGTATCCTGCAAAACTTGAGAGAACACTACAAGCGATGACAAAAGCTCCCATCCATCTTACCTGTCTCTTCATCATTGTTTTCTCCTCCTATTCTTTCTCCTCTCTTTGTTTCTATAGTTTTAAACTTTTGGGCTACTCGGTTATCAATAGTCAGATTTTCTCTCACATCTGTTACACGTGTAACAATAAATTTCTTTTTATCTAGTATTTGAAAAAATTTTAGTATCAAAAGAGATTAATATTTGTCTTAAAACCGGGGCCGAAGCCCCGGCAAGACCCCTGAGGTAGGAGACAACGAGGTCTAACCAATATTGCTAATCAATACTATATAAACTTTTCGGTAATCAATATTTGTAAGCAGTTAGTTCTTATACAGTGAAGGTGAAAAGAGGGTATGCATTTTCTGGAGTATGGCGTAATCAAAAAGAAAGCAGAATACAGAGTGGCTTTGGTGTATCCCAATGTGTATAAGGCAGGTAATTCTAATTTAGGGTTTATCTTTGCGTATAATTTGATAAATGAAAAAGAAAATTTTGAGTGTGAACGATTTTTTACAGATTTCCCCAGAAGTATTGAAACATATTCGAGGTTGAAAGATTTTGATGTAATAGCTTTTTCGTGCAGCTTTGAAATGGATTACTTTACCGTGTACGAGATAGCCCACCAATTTCCTGAGAAGATAAAGATACTGGGTGGAAGGACCAGCTACAATCCGTTCCCGTTGAAAGAGGTGATCGACTATTTTTTTGTGGGAGATGCTGAAGAGTCCTTACCTGAATTTTTGACTCAGTACGAAAATGGAAAAGACCTCTCTGATGTTCAAGGTGTCTTTACCGCAGGAAAAGGTAAGGCGAGACAGTCCCCTTTAGAGTATCACCCTGTATACCAGCCCATCCAGTGGGGGGAATACTCAGAAGCTTTTCCTAGGAGTTTTCTTTTAGAAATTTCTAGAGGATGCTCCAGAAAGTGTCAATTCTGTTTAGTTTCTCACTGCATAGGAAAAAAGAGGGAGAGATCATTAGACCAGATCCAATCCGTTATAGAAAAAGCTGAAAAGCGAACCAAATTTGAAACCATCGTGTTAATAGGACCAGACTCACACTCGCGGTTGACCGACATTATTGGAATCTGCAACCCATACCGGGTTAGCTTGCCATCTTTGCGAGTTGAACACATCTCTGAAGAACTCTTGACTGCAGTAAGACCAGAAACAGTCACTATTGCTCCTGAAACCTCTGAAAGACAGCGATTCAGCCTCAACAAGGTTATAACTGATGATGATATTATTAAGAAAGCTTCATTGGTCTCCAAGTATGCGAAGCGGATGAAGCTCTATTTCATGGTGGGGCTACCAGGAGAAACTGAAAATGATCTAAAAGAGATGGTGAACCTCGTAAAATCTGTTTCAAAAATCATCCGCACAAAGGTGACAGTGTCTCCTTTCGTTCCCAAACCCCACACTCCCTACGCAAATCACCAGTATAATATTCAATCAGTGGAGAGGTCTTTGAAGTTTTTAAAGAGGTACATCAGAATTTCAGGGCCTGCTGCCAAACAGGGATTCATCCAGTGGGTTTTATCCATAGGCGATGAAAGAGTGGGTGAATATCTGAAAAACAGAAAATATTCTGCATGGAAAAAGCTTGAAAACACTGAATTTGAAAGAAAATGGAAATTAATTGAAATTTAGATCATTTATATTTTGAATCTCGTAATGACTATCTTTACATCAGGATCCTAGATCTTTGTAAAAAAATAAAAAGGGTTATAAATTTTCCAGACATTTCTCAGCCTCTTCTAACATGGCAGTAGCCTGTAGCGCCCAGTAATTGGCAGCAATGAAGTTCCCTTTTTCGTAATTCTCCTGTGCCAGCCGTAAATATTCTTCCGCCAATTCCAGCAGGTCCTTACAGGGTGTGGTATCCTTTCCCTCCCTCTCTGCAGCGGCAAGTTGTTCCTGGAGCGATTCTAGTGTTCTATCTGCTGCCTGTATCCTGTTGTCAGCCACAGGCTGCATCTGCTCGTTGGGATCTGTGGGGGGCTCGTCGTTGATTTGGCCCGGGCCGGGAACATTTACTCTGTTGGAGACTGCTAAAGGAGAGAACACTGGTTCTCCAGAAATTGAATCTGTTCCATGTGCATTTCCTACAAAGGTGAGGGAACCTCCCATACCACCTGAAAAAGCCTGGTATGTCCACACAAAGGTTGCAGAATCATCTGCTACTAAATCTGCTGACGCAGGTACTGGACCAGACACTAATAGTGCGAAAGCAGTTCCTGAAGACACCACAGTCAAAGGCGACGGAGTGACACCAGTGATAGTATTATCATCCATGTTGGTGACCTCCATGGCTACTGTAACCAATTCACCTGAACCAACAGAGCCTGGTTCTGCAACTATTTCTGCATCCAGTGGATAATTTGTAGTGTAGTACTGCTTCAAAAATTCCTCCCAGAAGGTATCCTGTGTTAATTCCACATCATTTTTATAGTTGCTCAAATAACCCACAGATGTGGACGGAAAGTAAATAGACATGCCGTGAGCGTTTTTGTTCATGAACCCATGACCTTCTGCAATGACTGCTTCCTGTATTCTGTTCATCAATATGTACGCATCTTTCTTTATCCCGCTGTTGGGTACATAAGCACGGATTAACTGTGCAAAATGGTACAAATCGATGTAATCTAAATCTGAAAAGAACTCCACATCGGCTCTTGCTTGCTGTATCTCTGTTTTGTACTCCATAGCGCCTGCAAGATGGAGGGCAAATATATCCAGCGCATCTACCGCTGTACTGGTGGGATTCAAATGGACAGCAGACTGGGTCTCGTACCCACTGATCCCGTAGAAATTCATGTAAGTTTTCACAATTTCTTTGGAGAGTGCAGCAGGAGAAGCATAGGGGTTGTGCACCAGATAGTACAGAAACCTGAGGTAATCCCAGCCGTCTCCTGGCTCGTACTCTTCTGAACCCACCCGGTAGTGTGCGTACGGCATGATCTCGTAATCTACTTCCACCATCCCCATGAAACACGCGTCAAATCCCACAATGTCCAGCGGGTAATCACCGTTATTGGTCACTGTATCTAAGGCTTGGCCCACCTCTTTTATGGATAAATGATCATTATCTGTATCATCTATGCATACCCATTTTATTGGTCCAGATCCAGATTTCCAGCCTGATCCGTGATCCCACAAGACCAGTAAATAATGATCTGCAGCATAGTTGGTCTGCGCCCACGTGACAAAGTTCACCAGTTCATTGGGATCTCCCATGTTGATTTCACCCATATTCGCCACTTCAGTTGAAACAATCGTGTTATCGTACCCATTTGGATCCTTGGTAACGTAGTACCTTTTAGTATTTTCCCAGTTTCCATTAGTATTATCATACCCTGGACTTCTATCAAATTGGACCACTACATTGACTTTTGATGTAGATCCTACAGCCTCCATTTCATTTAAATCATCAACAGCCGCAGGTTCCAGGTTATTATCTCCATCAAGGTACACCATCACTGTCCAGCACGGGTTCGCATGTAATGGTGGAATAAGTGCACAGATGAGCACTTTCAAAGAATTCCTCGGATTCATCTTTTTCCTCCTATGCATTTTTTTCTTTTAATGTAGACCATCTTCTATATAAAGTTTTCGGTAAAAAGTAAGGAATATATGAGAAATGTACAGACGCTTCACAACCTCTTTTTTAATTGGATGGGAAATTTACCTGAATTACATCGTATCAAGAAAGGGATGGTTACTGAATGTATCTAATTTTCAATTTTTTCAAGAAAATAGAAAACTAAAGTATAAAACAGAAATCCTTTTGCATATACACCTTTTTTTGAGAGAACGTGAAGAGTTCACAGAGATGTTACACGTGTAACAAGAGTGGTTAAACTTAAGATCAGTATTGGCAAGTTCACTCTGATGGATTAATCTGGGGAAGATGGATTCATGGTGTTCCGAGGTCTCTTAATTTTCTCTAATGAATCAAATGCTTTGTCTTTAACTTTGCCGAAAATTCCTTCACCTTCGTCTTTTAGAGCATTCATTAATGGATCAACAGCTTTCTCATGTCCTATTATTCCGAGTGCTTCTGCTGTTCTACATCGAACATCACTATCTTCATCGGTGAGAGCTCCAATCAATGGATCAACAGCTTTCTCACTTGCTATTCTTCCAAATGCATCTGCTGCGCTCCTTCGAACACCACTATCTTCATCTTTAAGGGCTTTCACCAGTGGATCAACAGCTTTCTCACTTCCTATTCTTCCGAGTACATTTGCTGCGCTCCATCGAACATCACTATCTTCATCGGTGAGATCTTCAATCAACAGATCAACAGCTTTCTCACTTCCTATTCTTCCAAGTGCATTTGCTGCACTCCTTCGAACATCACTATCTTCATCGGTGAGAGCTC
>SMTZ1_10014137_pt1 | contig 13572 bp, 13 predicted proteins | sample DeeMarSWOR136_30_FD_25667 | JGI IMG/M metagenome (IMG submission 25667) | reverse complement strand
CATACCCAGTAAGGCAATTCCACTGTGGGATTCTCACGAACCCAGCCGGCCAGGTCAAGGTAGTCCAGGTGATTTGTCCCCAGCCAGTTTTTGCCATGATCAGGCTGGCCCCAACGCCAGTAATGCTTACGACCTTCACGACTGGTCTTGATGTTATTGTGCCCGTTCGACATGACCGCCACGAAAAGGTCACCATGCCGTAAAGCCCAGCCCCCAAATTGACCCCAGACGTAGATTCTTTCAGGATCGATGAACAAATTGGGATTCTCCATGGCCCAGGCGGTGGCAGCCAGCACCCGCCGCTGTTCGTGGTTCCAGACAACTCCCTCGTCCAATCCGCGTAATGTCCCCAGGCACTCATGGTCACCGGCCCAAAGCGTGCCTTCCTCGGCCAGACCAATGGTCACTGCCCCTCGCACATGGCGCCTCGCCGCATGCCAGCCCGGATTGCTCAACTCGGTTGCGCTGCAGCCGTAGGTACCCAGGTTCACATACAGCGGGAGACGCCGGTTTGAATCAGCTAACGGCAAATCGGGCCATCGAACCATGTATATCTCGACCGGCCGAGGGGCATGGACCAGCGGCGGCTCCAGCCAGCATACGTAAACGTCTACGGCTGGGGCATCACGCCGGGATTGTTTCGTCCGCTGATAGATAATTGCTGGGAACTTCGCCGGCTTCTCGTCGACTGCTTTATCAAGATTTTGGTCACTGGTGAATTTACTCACTACCTCCCGGCCGTTGACCGATACGGTCACTGCATAGTAGTGTTTGCCGGGTCGCCTGGCGGTCAATACTGCCAGGCCCATAGCGCGTGGCAGTGGTGGCTTATCGTCATTCAACCGATATCGCGTCATGATGTGTGCCAGACGCAGATTTCCCCCCCGCAAGGGTGACCTTTTGGTTATATCTTTCTGTGGATGTTCCGTATTAGCAATCGCCAAAAGATTCCAGCATGAGAGGGCTTCCGGCACCTCGCAGATAAGATCGGCCCGGCCGAGATTGCCTGTCGTAATGGATTGCTCATGCCGATAGACACGATAAATAATCCGGCGTTTGGCCTGTGCATCCAGGACGGCCCTTTCGAATTCCTCGAAGGTCGGCTCATCCTTGCCAACCACATCATAAGGTTCCCGCCAGGTCAGGAAGGTCTGACCGTCACTGTGCTTAGCTTTTAGTTCCTTTACCACTGGAAGAGGCGAAGAAACCCGGCCAAGATAGCTGACTTCCAGAACCGCCTCCTGTAATTTAGCCCGGCCGGCCTGGATAATCTTTAAGCCCTGATTGAGTTCAATATTCGAAACCCATGCCCTAACCGCGTCCGTTGCATTGAGCGAACGGTGAGTCGGTGGATATGTGGCCAGACACTTTTCTGAAATACCGACCGGCAGTAGCTTAACCGCCGAATGACCTCCCCAGTCTGAGCGAAATGGAAACCGCAGAATCGCCCGTTGGATTTTGGCGCCTTTTGGCAGCGAAGACAAATCGAAGTGTATTAATTCCTGCTCGATTTTCAGCGTGCGAGGATACTGTACGTCGGCAACGCTTCCAAAGGTAGCGGTTACAAAGCCCTCTTTTGCCCCTGCTGTCGTACTTATTCCGATGCAAAATATTGCAACAAGGTAAAGTTGTAGGATTAAAGAAGCGCTATGACATTTAGCTCTGTCAGACTCAACAGAGTTTGCTGCCCCGCACACACAGCCGTCAAGCGGCTGTATCCTCCACAATCGATGGATACTCTTCATTGCTTTTAGCTCCGTTCCCGTGCCGTGGATATATTTACCTACAGCTACGACTACTTTAATTTCGCTGTTCAAGAACCTAAACGGCCCAACGAAGGAGATTACATGTTTATATCAGATAAAATTGAGAAAAGCAAAAGAGATAACTTTTTGTTAATATAGAAAGTATCTCCATATCTTAATGGCAGGGCTGACCTTTTTGATCCTGGCATTGACGATTGAGCGTCCCATGCTGCGATGCAGTTTCGTCTCAACTCAGCGCTGTTGCTTGAGCAAATTTCCAGCCAACAGTGTACGAAAAACTGTTGACAAGTCCTCTTGACTATTGTCTCATTTCATAAAATTAAGCTGAATATAATGCCTTCGCTGTTCCGGTTATGGAATCAATGGTTGTACGGGGCAGAGGCACAGAAAGAATACAGGAGGCCATACTTAAGGCGCGTACAGCCAAACAGACCATTCGATATGGAGCACGATAGAGAAGAGGAAAAGCGATTTTTGATGTTTAGAGTTGAGTATTAATAATCTTTTTGGGAGTTGACAACATGCTGGAGCGGATTCCTGTAGCTGATATGAAAACAGGCGAGACAGGAAAAGTAGTTGAGATTTTTGCTGGAAGAGGGGTACATGATAGATTGCGAACTCTTGGGATCAGGGAGGGAGTGAAGGTTACAAAAGTAAGCGCGGCTTTTGCGCGTGGTCCGGTTGTTCTGAAAGTGTATGGCACACAGACGGCACTGGGATATGGGATTTCTTATAAGGTTATTGTGGAAGTGGAAAGATGAAAAACATATTGATTATGGGCAATCCTAATGTGGGTAAAAGTGCCGGAATACACGTTATTGCATCCAATTATCCGGGGACCACAGTTGAGTTCACTCAGGGGACCATGCAGTTAAAAGATGAAAAAGCCGTTCTCATCGATGTTCCGGGGACATACGGCCTGGAAGTCACCTCCAAAGCCGAAGAAATAGCGGTAAAGATGCTTGAGAACGGAGATGCGGTTATTGATGTTGTTGATGCAACCAATCTTGAGAGGAATCTTCATCTTACTTTACATCTTCTTGAGAAAAATATACCTGTTATAATCGCGCTTAATATCTGGGACGATGCAAAGCATAAAGGTATCACAATTGATGTTAAGAAGATGGAGGGAGCTGCTCGGCGTTCCGGTGGTTCCTACCGTGGCGGTTACGGGAGAAGGGATTAAGGAGCTTGTCTGTCGTATTCCCGAGGCATCAAGCCCTGAGATTGCCGAGCGAACCGAAGAGCAGAGATGGACGGAAGCGGCCAGAATTATTGACAAAGTTCAATCACTTCAACATCGCCATCACACAGCCATGGAGATTATTGGTGATGCTTCTGTCAAGCCTCTGACCGGGATTCCCATGGCTTTTCTGGTTATGTTTGTCGTATTTAAACTTATCCGTTTTGTTGGAGAGCAGTTGATCGGAAATGTCTTTGAGCCGATTTTCGAGCGGCTCTGGAAGCCACTGATGATGCAATTGAGTTCGGTATTGCATCCGGGAAGTTTCCTCCATTCCATTGTAATTGGAAAGTTAATTGAGGGGGAAATTGATTTTGTTCAATCTTTCGGGGTGCTCACTACGGGTCTTTTTGTCCCAATAGCGATGGTTTTGCCTTATGTCTTTTCCTTCTACTTAGTTCTGTGCTTCCTGGAAGATTTTGGATATCTGCCCCGCCTGGCTGTGCTTCTCGATAATCTCATGCATAGAATGGGGCTCCACGGCTGGGCCATTATTCCTGCGCTTTTAGGACTGGGATGTAATGTTCCCGGAGTAATGGCTACACGAATCCTCGAGAGCAGAAGAGAGAGGTTCATAGCCGCAACTATAATTTCAATAGGTGTGCCCTGTGCCGCTCTTCAGGCGATGATATGGGGATTGGTTGGAGAACGCGGCGGCCGGTATGTCGGGATAATATACCTGAGTCTCTTTATAGTTTGGATTGTTCTGGGACGGGTGCTGGATATGATTCTTAAAGGCCAAAGTCCGGAACTAATCATGGAAGTGCCTCCTTACCGCCTGCCCTCTTTACAAACTATATCGAAAAAACTCTTGATGAGGATGGTTGCATTTTTGAAAGAGGCCCTTCCCATTGTTCTGTTAGGGGTTCTGGTTGTAAATATTCTTTATTTCCTGAAGGTATTTGACGTTATTGCCAACTTGACTTCACCTGTTATCACTAATGTATTCGGGCTGCCTAAAGAGGCGGTGGCGGCAATAGCGGTAGGATTCTTTCGTAAAGATGTTGCAGTGGGAATGCTTGGAACGCTTAATTTGACTGCCAAGCAGCTTGTGGTTGCTGCTACGGTCCTTGCCATGTTCTTTCCCTGCATCGCTACCTTTGTCGTCCTGTTCAAGGAGTTAGGTGTAACCGATACGTTAAAGAGCATCCTGGTTATGTTGATTAGCAGTTTAGTTGTTGGAGGCTTACTGAATGCAATTTTGTAATGCGGGTCCATGCCGGCAAAGAGACAGTTGCTCGGCCGGGCAGGAGAGAGCGGGGCAGATTCAGGCATAGAAGGAAAGGCAAGTCGTAGAAAAGGTGGTTCTATAATCAGAGGCCGGCGCCCTGTTCACTCCGCCTTGTTTGAAAAGGAGAGATTGTGCCTGCCCTCCCGAAACCGCTCAATTGAGAATGAGAAAAGTTTGTTGGAAGCCGATTGGTTTAGGGAATCTATTAACTTGGAGAAATTGAAATGGATGAACACGATTATACGCGGCGTGGTTTTCTAAAGGCAATGAGTTTGGGTGCGGTATCGTTGACCCTGCCGGGATGCGTAAGCGGAGCGCAACAGCCTGGTGGTGATTATTCCCGGAAAAAGCCTAATATTGTCTTAATTCTCGTCGATGACCTGGGATGGCGGGATGTTAGCTGTTACGGCCCCGCCCCCGGAGGATTCTACGAGACGCCGAATATCGACAGTCTTGCTTCTGCCGGTATTCGTTTTACAAACGGCTACGCAGCATGTGCGGTCTGTTCACCGACGAGGGCGGCCGTGATGACGGGCCGCTATCCATCTCGCCTTGGTGTCACTGACTGGATACGTTCCCGCTTTCAGGGTGGTAAGATACCTGCCGATAAGAAGAATCCGACCGAGTATGTCGGCGGCAAAAACAAAAAGCTGCTGTGTCCCCCGAATGCGCTGTGGATGGAGCTCGAAGAGCTAACCATTGCCGAGGCCCTCGAATCTGCCGGCTATACATCCTGTCACATAGGAAAGTGGCACCTGGGCGCCGACGACTGGTATCCGGACAAACAGGGTTTCGATTTTAACATTGGCGGCTGTGACTATGGCCAGCCGCCTACATATTTTGACCCGTATTTTCGAAAGGGACAGGGTGATATCCCGACGTTGAAGCCGCGCCGCATGGGCGAGTACCTGACCGACCGCGAAGGAGATGAAGCTGTCAGGTTCATCCGTCAAAACAAAGACAAGCCATTCTTCCTCTACATGGCCCACTATGCAGTCCACACACCAATCCAGGCCAAAAAGGACCTGACGGAAAAATACCGCAAAAAACCTCGATACGGCCAGAAGAATCCGGTATACGCGGCGATGATTGAAAGCGTTGATGACGCCGTGGGCAGGATTTGTTCCGTCCTCGACGAGCTTAATCTCACAAAGAATACTCCTCGACGAGCTTAATCTCACAAAGAATACTCTCGTTATCTTCACCAGTGACAATGGCGGTCTTTCGGGTGTCACCAATAACGCCCCACTGCGTGCCGGAAAGGGCTATCCGTATGAAGGTGGTATCCGCGTACCCGTGATTATTCGCTGGCCGGGCGTGGTAAAGCCGGGCACGGTCAGTCACGAGCCGGTTACCAGCGTCGATTACTTCCCGACTGTTTGTCGGGCCGCAGGTGTTCCGCTGCCCGATGACCGCGACATAGACGGTGTATCGCTTGTTAAGCATCTCAAGTCCGGCGGCACCGGCAGGCTTTCCCGAGATGCAATCTTCTGGCACTTCCCGCATTATCGAGGGGGGATCGTGCCGTACAGCATAATCCGGGCCGGCGATTGGAAGCTGATTAAGCGGTACGAAGGCAAAACTTTCGAACTATTTAATCTAAAGACCGACCTCTCGGAGAAGAACGAACTGTCACAGCAGCTTCCCGAGAAGGTCGAAGAGCTCGATGAAAAACTGAGCGGATGGCTGCGTGCCACCAGCGCCAAAATGCCTAAGCAGAATCCGGCTTATCAACCGGCCGGTAAATCATAGAGCAAGAGAAAAGACTAAAAGAAGAAGTAAGAAGACAAGTTGCACAGAAAGGGGAAATGTAAATATGGTAAATTATACACGTCGTGATTTTCTCAAAGCCGCAGGATTACACGCCTCCATCTTTGCCATACCCGGCTGTATAAACGCTGCGAAACGGCCGGCTAATGAAAAATTGATTGAAAAGCCTAATGTTCTTTGGATTACATGTGAAGACATCAATCCATACCTGGGCTGCTACGGTGATACTTTTGCTATCACACCGAACCTGGATAAGTTGGCAGCAGAGGGCGTTTTATACACAAATGCTTATGCAACCGCCCCGGTTTGTGCTCCGTCACGCTCATGTCTGGTCACCGGCGTGTACGCTACTTCTCTCGGCACCCAGCACTTGCGCTCTGACGTAAAATTGCCAAAGCGGATTAAGTGTTTTCCTCAATATTTGCGAAAATATGGATATTACTGTTCAAACAATTACAAAAAAGATTATAACTTTACCGACATAGACGTCTGGGATGAATCAAGTCAAACGGCCCACTGGCGCAAGCGCAAGCCCGGCCAGCCGTTTTTCAGTGTGTTCAATTTTACCTCCACGCACCAGGGGCAGATTAACGGCAACGACGAAGAGTTTTTCGCCAAATACCGCTCAAAACTTAAACCCGAAGAACTTCACGATCCGGCCGATGTACCGCTGCCGCCATATTATCCAGATACTCCTATGATACGTGAAATCTGGACCCGCTATTATGACTTGATTACTTTCATGGACAACCAGGTAGGTGATTTATTAGGCCAGCTCGAAGATGACGGCCTGGCTGATAATACAATCGTGTTCTTTTTTGCAGACCATGGTTTAGGTGTTCCCCGACACAAAAGAACTCTGTATGATTCCGGCCTGCATATCCCGCTGATTATTCGCTTCCCCGCCCGATATCAAAACCTCGCACCACTTAAAGCGGGCCGGAAAATCGACAGACTTGTTAGCTTTGTAGATTTCGCCCCGACGGTTTTGAGCCTGGCGGGATTGCCAAAACCCAGCTACATGCAGGGCCGGGCGTTTCTTGGCGTCTGGGCCGGTCAACCGCGGGAATATATCTTTGGAGCATCCAGCCGGGTAGATGAGGTCTATGAACTGTCGCGGTGTGTACGCGATAAACGCTACAAGTATATTCGCAATTATATGCCGCATCTGCCGTATGTCCAGCCAAGTGAATATCCCGACAGAGCCGACATTATGAAGGAACTTCGCCGGGTAGTGAAAGAGGGCGAACTTACCGAAACTCAGAAATTATTCTGGCAGCCGGCCAAACCTTTGGAAGAGCTTTATGATACTTTGACCGACCCGCACGAGGTAAATAACCTAACTGACTCAGCACAGCATCGGCACATCCTCGAACGTATGCGCAAGGAGCACCGTAAATGGATGGCCGCCACTTTTGATATAGGCCTGCTGCCTGAAGGCCAAATGCACATTCAAGCTGAAGGCTCGACACCATACGAAATTGCACAAGATCCAAGGAAATATCCTCAACAGCGTATCTTAGAGGCCGCCGAATTGGTGAACAAAGGACCAGAGGTACTGCCCAAACTTATCGAGTTATTAGAAGACGGCGATGGCGGCGTTCGATATTGGGCTGCTGTTGCTATCGGCGCGCTCGGTGAGGAGGCAGAAACCGCCGGCGAGGCGTTAACCATGGCATTGACCGACGAAAATCCGATCGTTCGATTCGCCGCTGCCGGTGCACTATGCAAGTTGGATCTGTGTGAAAAAGCCCTGCCTGTGTTGGCTAAAGGTCTGGAAGACCGGCGGGAAACGGTTGTCCTGCACGCAGCTCGCGAAATCCAGAGCATTGGTGAAAAAGCCCGGCCAATTGTCGAGCAGATAAAGCAAGCTCAGACAGGATGTAAGAAACCGGATGGAACCTACAGGAATAATAATCACGCGATGTTTATCGACTGGGCCCTGAAATACGCCTTGCAGAATTGTCAGGAATAAAAACTTAGAGGATTGATTACTTGGTTTGAGGTTGTAGGCCCGGCCTGCTGAGAAAAGACATATTTTTTATCTTTGGGAAATTGTTTCTGGATCCTGTTCTATAATTTCTGTGTCTTGTCGGGGATCGTGAAAGCAGGAATAGTCAGTTTCACCTGCGGCTGCGCGGGAAACGAGGGAAACCTTACTTTAACTTAATAGGAACGGAACCTCTCTCGTTAATATGGGCCATGAATGTTCTCAACTCTTCCAGCATCTTTCGCATTTCCTCGGAGGTTTCAACCAGGCTTTCGTACAATTGCGCATCATTAACCAGCTTGCCGGCGGAGCCCTTGCCGCTGTTTACTTTTTCCAGGGTTACGCGCATCTCCGCCAGCGTTTTGCTTAATTCTTCACTGGTTGCAGCAATAGACGTAACGAACTTATCAACATCGTTGTCAAAGCCTTTCAAGAGTTTGGTTCCGGTAGCGGAGAACTTCCGAAATTCTTCGAACATATCTGTGGCTTTCCCGGATGCAGTGGAAAGATTGGCCAGAATCGACTTGAAATCATTTTTACTGTTGGGATCACCGACAACATCATTAAGGTTCTGGGCCAGAATCGATATTTTTACAACCAGTTCCTCCAGTTTTTTCTGGCTTTCCTCCGGAAAGAATTCACTGGTCATGCCGGTTGAGCCCTGAAGAAGTGTGTCGGCAGCCAAAAAGGCATTCGGTTCATTGGGCGAGGGTATATTGGCGGGATCAACCTTCAGATCGATATAACTGCTGCCCAAACCACGCGTCATCAGTTTCACCTCGACATTCGAGGGAATCTTGGCGTGTTTTTTATCAATACTCAGGCGAACCAGAATTTGATGATACACCTGACCGGTTTTCAAATCCCGGCGCGGTTCCGGATACATAACACTTGTCACTCTGCCTATTTGATAGCCGCAAAATTGCACGGGAGTGTCCTTTTGTACTCCGGGCGCGGTGGGGAATTGGACCAGGACCGGGAATGAACTGAATTTGGTGACGGCCCCTGGTAAATCTCGGAACTGAAATATCAGCCAGACAAGCGCAATTAGTGCGCCTACTACGAAGATGCCTACGATTAAATTACGCCTTCTTTCAGAGGTTTCATAATCACTCACTTTTTGCTTCCTTTCAAATTGGTCCGGCCTTCCAGAAATAACTCCCTTATGGCACGCAAAGGATAGCCGCTTTTATTGAGTTTTTTTATCAGCTTAATTCGCTCAATAATTTTCTCATCAAACATCCGTCTGCCGGTCGGCGTAACTTCCGTCGGTTCGAGCATACCGACCATCAGGTAGTATTGCAAAGACTGCCGGGAAATGCCAGCTTTTTTTGCGGCCATACCTATTGGCATCAATTTTTTCTTACTCATCGTTTCACCGTTCCATTAGCCGACTTTCCGGCTTTGTTTGCAAGGGCCAACAGAGAAGCCCTTATCTGCTCAAATGTCGGCTGCCTTACCGCCTCTTTAGGGCCTGATTTATCTGATTTTCCCCGGCTGTGCGAAATCATGAGCACATAATCGAAGCCGGCTGGAATCTGGTCCTGACTTTGCCGGAAGGCTTCCCTTAGAAGCCTTTTTAAACGGTTACGCATAACCGCATTGCCCCAGGATTTGCCGACAGAGATACCCAGCCGTGGATAGCCGCAATCATTTTGGGCCATATACAGCGTAAGCACTCCATCACTGAAACGCCGTCCACGATCCAAAACGTCTTTGAACTGGCGTTCGCGAAAGAGCCTCTTACTTTTCGCAAAAGTGAACCGCTTCAAAGTCCCACCGTTTTATAATTTTTCCTGTTCCTTAGTCTATAGACTGTTAATTCACCTTGCCTGTCGTTGTTGCCATCTCTTCTGCCGTCTTGCGTCTGTGCAGGACTTCGGCGCTTATTTTACGCAGGGTTTTGCGATAGTCCAGAACACCGACAAGCTCATCGCTCTCGTCACTGGTTACTACCGGCATATTTTCCAGATTATATCGTTTCATCCACTCCATCACTTCCTCAAGTGGCTTGTTCGGATTTGTTTTGTCCCGTACCGGTTCGGCAACGTCACAGGCCAGAAGCCAACCGGCGAATTCCCTGTTCGCAAACATCTCCTTAATGCCCGGAATTGTGATGATACCTATAAGCTGTGACTGTCCGTCAACAACCGGATAACACACGCTATCTGATTTGCTGAATACCTCGAGTATCTCTTGTAGCAGCAGCTCCTGTGGAATAATTGTCGGCTCAGTATCCATAACGTCGGCAACCTTATAAGTTTTTATCAGGTCATCTTCGGTTATATTAAGGCCGACTTCGCCTGCCTTTGATATCGCGTATTTTACCAGCGGCGGTGCAATCAGTTCGTTTATGATAGTCGAGGCCAGTACGGCACTTAGCATAACGTCCCCGAAGCCGGGGAACTTCAGTGAAGCTAAAAGAATCAAACCTATGGTAACTCCCGCCTTTGGCAGCAGTGCAAAGCCTAAATATTTTCTCACTGTATCCGGCGCCCCGGAAATCTTCGCGCCGATCCATGTTCCCGCATATTTGCCCATGCATCGAGTCAGGACTATCAACGCCGCCAGTATGCCTGTCGCTTTAAGGACGTGAAAGTCAAAATGAAGCCCGGCCAATACAAAAAACACTGCATATAGTGCGGCCTCGACATCCTGGAGGACGCCGAAAACTTCCGTTCTTCTTACCTTATTTACAAGGATAAAGCCCATCACCATATTAGCTAAAATAGATGACAGGCCCAAATAACTGCTTATCCCGGCACAAAGCATTACAATCCCGAACACCACGGCCAAAAGCAATTCACGTGCTTTCGCAAGCCTGCTGATATATATCAGGGCGACGGCAAAAGCGGCGCCAATCGCTATGGATTCGACTATGTGTAGAAACGGAACGCCCAATGTCTGATAAATGGAAATTCCATCAGTGCCGTTGGCCAGTGGCTCAGATATCCCCGTGGCGATGGCAAAAGCGATAACTGCAATTGCATCATCGAGTGCTACCACCGCCAATAAAGTCGTGCTCAATGGTCCTTTTGCCTTGTATTCGCTCACTATCGCCATAGTGGCCGCCGGGGCCGTCGCGCACGATACTGCCCCGATGATAAAAGCCATCGGCAAATAGTACTGCCAAAACGTTTCTCCCGGAATTACCAAATGACCTGTAAGTGCTAATGCTACCGTTACTAATAGGCATGCTCCTATACTTTGAAATATTATCACCCAGGCAATGCTTTTCTTTAGGTGCTGCAGCGATTCTGCCTTAAGGCTGCCGCCGATTAAATATGCAATGATCCCCAGTGCAATCTCAGTGATGATGTCCAGTTTGTCTATTGTTTCTTTGGGGATTATATGAAAAAGGGAAGGGCTCAGTAAGGCACCGACGATAATATAGCCGCTGATCTTGGGAAGCTTGAATTTTTCCAGTGCCAGTCCCCCAAGAAAACCGGCCACTACCATTATCCCAATTGATAATAGCGGGTTCATCGTTGTTGAGTCCCTTGTTCTGAGGTGTCTCGCTGAATTTCAAAAACGTAAAAATAGGCCATAGTAATATAATCTTCGACGATTTAAGCAATTCTTACTGTCAGGACCTTGTTTTACCGTCCTTGTGCAAAACGTCTTCCTTATGTATACTATCGGCTTTTTGCTGCCTTGACAACACCTCTGCGCTCAGTGCTCTTCGGACTCCGCGACAATTCAGGAGACTAAGGAGTGTGTTGTCCTCATCAGAAGTGACAACCGGCAGGTGTTCTATATCGAGGAGTATGGTTTTTTCAAACGCCTCCGACAGTGGAATATCCTGCGTAACCGTCGCTATAACAGGCTCCATGATATCAAGAGCCACCAGCCAGTCGTTCAATTCCTGTGTTGCAAAGGTATTTCTGATATTGTCGAGCGTAATGGCACCGACAAGCTTTTTATCACTATCGACAACAGGATAATAGAAACTATTAGTATTGCTTACTAATTGGATAACCTCGCTCAGGGACATACCTGCGGTAATAACAGACATTTTTGTATCCATGACATCGGCAACTTTGTAAGTTTTTATCAAATCGTCTTCGGTAATGTTGAGACCAACCTCGCCCGCCTTTTTTACGCCCACTTTAACCAGCATCGGCCCAAGTATTTCCATCAAAAACGTCGCTGTCATTATGACCATAATTATTGTATGCCCGAGAGCTGTATCAAACTGCTGGCCGGCCAGAATAGCCAGGCCGATAGCCACGCCGGCCTGCGGAAGCAGACAAATCCCTAAGTACTTGCGAACGGTAACTGCCGAACCTGAATATCTGGCACCGAACCATGAACCGAAAATCTTACCGCCTGCCCTAAAGAGTGTGTATACGCCTATCATTATAAGCATCCAGAAGCCCAATTTGCCGAATTGCATATGGGCGCCTGCGAGTACAAAGAATGCGGTATAAATGGGGGGAGAGAATTTTTCGACAAGTTGAAAAGTACCCTTACTCTGGCGGGGCATTAAGTTGGCAATCGTTATACCGAACGCCATGGCCGGCAAAATCGGGTCGATTTTCGGTATCATTGAAATGCCGACAACAAGCAGGAGACAGCTTATCGCAAATTCCAGGATTTTATCGTCGGCTCTGACAAACTTTAAAAGGTAATAAAGCAGCACACCTGCCAAAATTCCCAGCACGATGGCCCCAAGGATTTCAGCCAGCAGTATGAGTGTCGTGTTTAATACCGAACTTTGGCTGGTACCCATAAGTGCCTTGGCTCCTGTTGCCGCGCCGCGGTAAAGCAGCAGTGCCAGCGCATCATCCAATGCCACGATAGCCAGAACTGCCGCCGTTAACGGCCCCTTCGTTTTGTATTCCCATAGCACATTTACTGTTGCTGCCGGGGCTGTAGCCGAGGCTATGGCGCCAAGCAAAAGTCCCATTGCAAGTGAAGTGTAAACTCTCTGGGTCGCTCCGATGTTTTCAACTATAGAGGGCAGAGCCAGCCATACAACTGCTGAACCGGCAATCGTGACAAGTAAGAAAGCGCCCAACCCCTGGGAAAAGAGGATGATAAAAAATTGTCTGCCGTATTTTTTAAATACCTCCGCCCGAAGCTCCGCACCAATCATAAAGCCTATGAGACCTAAGGCGAACATCGTTAAGGGCTCAAGCGACTCAATGGTTTTTGGAGTTATGAGTCGTCACCCAATAGTATTCCAACGACGATGCAGCCGACGACCTGTGGGATATGGAACTTTTGAAAAAGCCGTGCTCCAAACGTGCCGCCTAAAATGATAAGGCCAAACAGCAAGGCCAGGTTAAAATGCCCGAATGTATCAGCGCTCGCACTAACGGATGTATAAATCATATTAATCCATGTTCAAAATTACGTACAAGTTGAGCTTATTGAATGCTTTGATTACTGCGACTTTCCTGTATTTTTATGAAACCGAGACTCTGTGTATACTATCGGCTTTTTGTTGTCTTGACAGCACTTCCGCACTGAGTGACCTGCGAACATGGCGGTAATTCAGGACGCCGATAAATTTTTTGTCCTCATCGGATGCGACAACCGGCAGGTGCTCTATGTAGAGGCGTTTGGT
>SMTZ1_10011227_pt1 | contig 13572 bp, 9 predicted proteins | sample DeeMarSWOR136_30_FD_25667 | JGI IMG/M metagenome (IMG submission 25667) | reverse complement strand
TTTTAATTGATGGCTATCATAAGCTTTTTGCCATCGTTAAAATTCAAAATTTTCCCTATCTGCCGGTCGCAGTCACATTGCTTTCGATCGTTGTTGCATTTTTCATTGCCAGAAAAGAAAAGGCAGTGGGTGAACAGATCCATTCGCAATCATTATTAGCCAATGCCAAAGAATCGTTTCTGGACATTATTTCTTCAGTAGTTGTCCTTGCTGGTATTTTGTTAGCTTATTTGAAGATACCTTACATCGAAGGCGTAATTATAATTTTAATTTCACTGTTAATTCTAAGATTAGGCGTAGAAAACGTGTGGCGTTCGCTGCTAATTCTGATGGATGCCAATCTGGACCGCGAACTCCAACACAAAATAGAAGAAATGACACAGGATATTTATGGCGTAAAAGAGGTATACGATGTCAAAATCAGGGAAGCTGGTCCCTTTCGAATGGTCGAACTTAAATTCACCACCAATCCCTCATTGACAATTTTTAAAGCCCACGAACTGGCTGATGAAGTAGAAAAAAAAATAACGGCTTCGTTCGATCATATTGAATCGGTATTTGTACATGTAGAGCCAACCACACAGAAGCTCATCAGCGCAATTATTCCTGTACAAGAAGTTAATGGGTTAGACTCCAAAATATTCGAACATTTTGGCCGCGCGCCTTATTTTGTTATTCTTAAAATTGAAAATATTCATGTTGAAATTGAAGATTTTTATTTGAATGAATTTCTTGATAAAACAAAACATATTGGTCTCAATGTAGTTAAGGTTATTGTGAATTATGGGATTGATATGCTGTTTACCAACAGGATTGGTGAAATATCACTTTATATGCTGAAAGATAATTTTATTGATATTTACCTGGTCAAAGACGAAAATTTAACGGTGAGAGAAGTGATTGATCTGTATAAACAGAATCAGTTGGCTCGCATTACCACCCCGACTCATACAGTAGATGAGGCGGTTGTGGATTAAAAATAAATCTTTTGTTCGATTGTTGCATCTAATAATAATGAACCTGGATGCAGTAAAAACGATCTAACAATATCTAAACAATTATAAAGATAATCATAGAAATTATGCTGACTTATGGATTTAAAGGGAATCTTATTTGTTGATATAATAAAATATAATAGCTTGTTTTTTTTCATAATTTTGCATATATTTGAGAGTCGATGAATGCAGTTAACTGGTATTGTTAATTAACCTTCTCAACAATAGTTAAAAAATTATGGAGAATGACAAAACAACAGGTTACAGGACCCAAACAGACGTAATTTTGGACAGTATTGCCGATGGTGTTTTTTCAGTTAATCGTGATTGGCGCATCACGACGTTTAATCGGGCAGCAGAAATGATAACAGGTGTTCCCAAAGAGGAAGCGTTGGGCCGCACCTGCCGTGACGTGTTTCATTCCAATATTTGTGACAGTAATTGCCTGTTAAAGCAAAGCATTCAAAACGATCAACCGATCACCAATAAGTCAATTTACATCATTAATGCCAACGGAGAACAGGTTCCAATCAGTATTAGCGCTGCTCCATTAAAAGATGCCGACGGCAAGATAATCGGGGGAATTGAAACTTTTCGCGATCTTTCAGTGATAACCGAATTACGCAAACAACTGGAAAAGAAATACACGTTTCAGGATATTATAAGTAAGAATAAATCCATCCAAAAAATATTTGATATTTTACCTGATATTGCTGTCAGTGATAGTACCGTGCTGATACAGGGCGACAGCGGCACTGGCAAAGAATTGTTTGCTCGAGCGATTCATAATTTAAGCCATCGGGAGAAAAAGCCATTAGTTGTGGTGAATAGCGGCGCGCTGCCTGACACGCTGTTAGAATCTGAATTATTTGGCTATAAAGCAGGCGCATTTACAGATGCCAAAAAGGACAAACCCGGTCGCTTTGCCATGGCACAAGGCGGGACGATTTTTTTGGATGAAATCGGTGATATTTCACCAGCATTGCAAATTCGGTTGTTGCGTGTATTACAACAAAAAACGTATGAACCGCTTGGCGCTGCCGAATCTGTCAAAGCAAATGTCCGTATCATTGCCGCGACTAATAAAAATTTAGAACAGTTAGTTGCTGAGGGAATTTTTCGACAGGATTTATTTTATCGCCTGAATGTGGTTTCTATAAAGCTGCCGCCATTAAGGGAAAGAAAAGAAGACATTCCCCTGTTAATAAATCATTTCATTACCCGCTTTAATAAATTGAAGAACAAGAACATTACTGATGTCTCAGATGATGTGCTGACAATTTTAATGAATTATGACTTTCCCGGGAATATCCGGGAACTGGAAAATATTATCGAATATAGTTTTATTTTGTGCCGTGATGGAACAATTCAAATTTCACATCTACCTGAACAATTGCAGGCAAAATATATCGACTTAAGCAGCACATCATCTGTTGGCTTGACGCTTGCTGCCATTCAAAAACGTGCCCTGGAGCAAGCGTTAATTCGTAACAATTGGAAACGAATGGCTACAGCCAGGGAACTGAATATTGATAAAGGAACCTTGAGAAGAATGATTGAGCGGTTGGGAATAAAACAGCCGTAATAAAAGCTTGCTCCTCATTTTATCATTAAATAATTTAAAATAATTAATGGAGAATTGCTATGGAAGAAGGTAACAGTTGGTTGTGCTTGACCACCAGGAGGACCAGTTGGTGAGCCGACAGAAGCAAAAACCGAGAAACAAGACAATAAAATTAAGGAGATGAGATCAAGTTGGAGTCCACCTTAAAAATAATAAGTTAGGTGATTTTTTGTATTCTCTTAAAATCTTATGGCAAACACCGAATTTAATAAAAAAATAATAGAGCATTTTACAATCCCCAGAAGTATCAGCGAAATAGAAAATCCTGATACTGCTCTATATCAGGAATACAGGGGTTACGCGCTGCCATTGCAGAATTTTTAATAAAGGGTGCGATGTTGCTTTATACCTTGAAGAATTTGAAGATATTTTTGTTGTAAATTGATTCAGGTGAGAAAAACAATGAATGAAATCAAAGTCACTCCAATTGGAGTTATCCATACTCCATATAAAAAGCCAGAGAACATTCCCATTCAGGGCCCATTTAAAAATGACGTTGAGGGCTGCGTTGAATTGAAGGAAAAATACATACCTGGTTTAAAAGACCTTGATAAATTCAGTCATGCCATTTTAATATACTATTTCCATCTTTCCAACAAGGAACATTTGCAGGGGAGACCATATTTAGAAGATAAAAAACATGGCATTTTTGCAATTCGTAGTCCAAACAGACCAAACCACCTGGGATTTTCGATTGTGAAAATAAAAAAGATTAAAGGAAATAAAATATATTTTACTGAAGTGGATATGCTTGATGGAACGCCGTTATTAGATATAAAACCCTATGCCAGGTATTTTGATTGTCGGGAAAATGCAGTTTCTGGTTGGTTAGAGAAACATTTTATGGATGGAAATATTCCTGAGAGAACCATACTAACATAATATATTCAGAAAAGGATGAATGTGATCATGGGAGTCATGAGCATTAAGGGATAAAATTAATCGAAACTAATACTACTTAGTCAGATTAAAGGGAGGAATCTGTTAGTCCAACATGCTAATAGAAATTAATATTTTTGTTCGAAGTACAGATTTCTCCTCACTTCGTTCGTCGAAATGACAGGCTAATTTTATCAATTTTGATAATCTGACTAAGTAGTACTAATTAAATGCAACCAAATATTTTTCAAATTCCAATAATTTTGTCCTGGATTATTTTGTCAACAATTTATAAACCAGAAATATAGTTTCTCATCTCCTCTACTATTTCCGCACTGTGCGTTTTTTTATTCGTTTCCAGATCAATATAAGTTGCATTCGGCATCATAGAAATCATCTTCTTTAGATTTTCAGGCTCATGCAATGAATCTTTGGAAGCCCCAGCGATCAGCGTTGGATAGTAAATATCTTTCAGCAAATCCCAGGCTTCCCAATTCCACAGGTTCATCACTGCTTTTTTTAATTTCCAGGGATCAGCAGCGTCCAAATTGCCGCAGTATTTTTCATACTGTTCATAATCACTTTCGATGTCCAGGCGAAACGTTTTTAAATACCATTTGACAACTGGTTTGATGATTAAGTACAGCGGCGGTGGGAAAAGATATATTGCGACCTTTCCAAACCTGGGGACACGAAAGACCGCGTTCGGTCCAATCAGAACCAGGCATAGCGGATCCCGGTCAAGAAATCGACAACAATCCAGGATTGCCGAAGCTCCCAATGAACTGCCAAAAAGTACGTATCTTTTATCTTTCATATTGAAATGAGAGATTAAGGTAACAATGTCTTTGCTAATGTCTGTAACCCCATATTCAACCTTCCCCGTTACCTGTGATGAAATTTTCTCCCTGGTTTCGATATAATATATTGTAAAATCTTTTGTCATTTCTCGAAGCACTTTTTTCCAGGCAGATATGAGAGTAATCCAACCAGCGACGAATATAATTGATGGATTGTGGCGATCTTCAGCAGGTATAAAAGAAATGATTCTCAGCGTAACATTTTCGTTTATAGGGATCAGTTCTTCTTTGTATATAGAGCCTGTAGCACAGTACTGAGATAAGTCTTCCATTTTTAACCTCGAAAGTTATTAAGCTCCTGGCTGTTAGCTTTTAGCTGCAAATTTTTCAATAACCACAAAGGCACTAAGACACAAAGTTTTAGTTTTTGTAGGGATAAAGGATGAAATTTTATATTACTGGTTCACTTTTTTCCTCAACCTTTAACTTTGTGATTCTTCGTGTTCTTGGTGCCTTAGTGGTTCAGATATTATTTTTAACTGTAATATTTGGGATTAAAAACACACTATAGAACAGGAAGATTCAATAAACCTTGTATGGTTGCATGCCATACACGAGACAATTCAATGAATAAGGTTTGAAGCAATTATCTCTTTTTACCAATCAACCTTTCCCCAATTACCAGGTTGCTTATTTACCTCATAATCCAATTACCAGATTACCCATTCATCCGTTTATACCATTTTTTATTCTGCTTATAAATATTTTTAAATTCTTTAAATAGTTTATCGTAAAGGTGGCGATGCTGCGGATTGGGATAAAAACTGTTGTCAATTTTGATATAACTTTTTATATCCTCGAAGGAGTGAATATATCCAAGGGTCATGCTTGCCAACAATGCCATTCCTTTCGCGCCAGCTTGCTGTGGATCTTTGACTCGTTTGATTTTCCGATTAGTAATATCAGCTATAATTTGACACCAGACATCGCTTTTTGCGCCACCACCGATAATATTCAGTTCATCAACTTCTGAATAGAGTTTTTCCAGCGTTTCCATTGCCCAGCGGGTATTGAATGCAATCCCCTCAAATACAGCTCGAATAATATGTTCACGAGAATGATTGAGTCCGATATTAACCAGCCCGGCTCGAACGTACTCGTCATCAAGAGGACAACGTTCACCAAACATCCAGGGCGTAAAAACCAGTCCCTCTGCTCCCGCGCCTGCCTGTTCAGCTAATTGGTCCAGAATTTGATAAATCTCAGCGACCTTCCGTTCCTCCTTTAGTTGCTCTTCATGATAGAGTACTTTATTTTTCAGCCATTCTAAACATACACCAGCAGTCTCTTGATGCGCCATTGCCAAATAATACTTTTGTGGATTAGTGCTTCCGATACAACCGGTGTAATGAGGGATATCGATTTTCCGTTTGGTAAAATGACCTGCGACCCAGCCACTGGTGCCCAGGCTAATATGAAGTTCCCCCTCATCAATAGCACCAGAGCCAAGAGCAGCGGCGCCCAAATCACCCGCACCATTAATGATAGGAGTACCAGCAAGAAGTCCAGTTTTTTCCGCAGCCGTTTGAGTGACTTTGCCAACAATTGCCGCGCTCTCTTTGACCTCAGGTAATTTGTCGCTAGAGATGCCTGCCAATTTACACAATTTTGGGTGCCACTGATTCCGATTTCTTCGTGTATCGAGAAACCACCAGATTACTGCTACATCCACCGAAGTTACCATGCTTCCCGTAAGTTGATATATAATAAAATCCTTGGCATCTAAAAACTTATAAGTTTTTGAAAATAATTCTGGCTCATATTTTTGAAGCCACAAAATTTTCCCGATCTGATCTTTGCCAGTATGACCAGGACTGCCGCCAGTTATTATTAAAAATTTGATGAGATGAAAAATATTGTAACCGAGAATTCTTGGCCGTATCCATAACTTTTCCCGCAAAACATCGGCAGCACGACCATCAAGCCAGGTCATGGAACGCATTAACGGTTTACCGTCGTTGGTTACAGGGATTAAATTTTGCATCTGGGACGAAAAGGTCATGCCCACGACATCTTTCGCATTTATGTTTGTTTTTTTCAATACAGCCTGGGTCGTATTACAAACTGCAGTCCACCAATCATAAGGATCTTGCTCGGCATATCCAAATTCAGGATGATACATGGGATAATCCTGTTTTGCCGAATCGATGATATCTCCATAGATAGTAATCAGAATAGCTTTATCACTACTGGTTCCCATATCGTGGGAAATGATGTATTTTTCTGACATGACTTGTTGACCTCTCTATTTTCTTTTTATAAATGAGTGTAGTCTAAAAACCGATTCTATCACTCAAATAATACAAATTCATTACATAAAAACAATAGGTTATAAAAGCTATGGAATCGGTATATCGACTTTTTAGACTGGGCTCATAAATTTAATTTTTACTACTGTGATATTCTTTTAATCCCTTACTAAACCACTCCCAAATCTTTTCATGAAATTCATAGCTCGGTGGATTATTTTCCAGTATTGTTAACAAACACATTTCTTCCCTGTCCTGCGGAGTAAACCGGAAAATCCTCGTTCGATCGTACAGAATTGGAAATTCGGGATGAAATTGCACACCCAGTACATGGGGAAATTTTTTATGTTCGATTGCTTCGACGACTTTTCCATCTAAATAAAGTGGCGATGACCTTCATATCCTTTCCCAGCTTTCCGACCATCTGGTGATGCGCACTGATGATAAATGGTTTGTCCTCCTTTGTAAAACCAAACTCGTTCAGGAATTTGCCGGTTTTTAAAAGCTTTAGTGGATGCATGTTGTAAGGGATAAGTTTTTCCTCTGGATAAAGTTTGGCAAAGGGATTGGCGTGCCACTTATCTTTACTCAATGCAATTATGTCCTCTAAATATTTTTTACCATACTTCTCGGACCAGATATCCTGAATTAATGTCCCCCCGGTTCCTACATTTAAACTCTGGCAACCGAGACAGATGCCCAGTACAGGAAATTCTGGTCGGGATTCTAATAACGCTTTAAAATTTTTATCCTGAGAACCACCTAAGAGATGGAATATAAATGATGTCTCCAAAAAACTTCGATAAGGTGTATTGATTGAACTAAGCAGGTTGGTCTTGTTATTATAAATATAAGGTGGAATATCAGCCCAACCGAAAAAAATGATGCCGTCTGAATTTTTGAAAATTTTTTCGAAATCGTCAGAAAGAGCATTCTTTTGAAAAACAACATCTTTATCGATATCATCAGTTAATTGATGGAATCTTATCCAATCAAGACTATCCTCCATTACAAAGTCGATTGTTTTTTGATAGTCTGTTTTCTCTTTTTCATGGTAAACACCGACAACAAGCAGATTCTCAAGTTTAATTAATCCTTTTTCTCTAAGCATAACCAGGGATCGGACACTGCCCATTGATGGATAAAGAATTGTTAGTGTGATTTGTTCAGAACTCGCTGCTGCAGCATCGAAATACCGGTGTTGTGAATAGATCGGATTTATAAAAAAAATGATTCAAAAAAGGATAGAGAAAAACTTAACCGTAAAAAATCTTTTCATAGTTAATCTCCTAAAATAAAATAATTTCATTTCAGAGCTCGATAGTAACTATCAATATTATAAATCGCTGCTAAAGGATTATGCCCTAACACACGATCTTTGGCAGCTAAAACTGTACACGGCGCTTCGGCATATTTAAAAAACAAAGAGTCATGTCCAACACATAATCCCAGCATAATATTGAACTCAGTCTTTTCATCATTGAGAACCATGGCTTGCAGAATCGGGTTGCACATCGGTTCAAATTCTCCGATGGCGATTTTTTCATGATCATGAACATCGATCGTTTCTTTGGGAATGCGCCCCACTTTACAAATAACAGATACGATTTCAAAGCCCTTACCTGAAAGAATTTTTTCGACAACTTTGGCTTCACGAGCAAGTCCCGAACAGAAAGCAAGTCCCAAACGTTTGTAGTTCATCCTATTAGCAAACTCAATTATTTCAAGGATGCGGGGCTTAATTGGCTTGACAAAAGCATATCCCAGCTCTCTGTCGGCGTAACCTTCTCCTTCCTGTATCGAAGCAAGTCTGGCAAATTCCCTCAAATCGGGCTTTTCGTATGCTTTGATCGTCTCTTTTATCAATTCGTTTTTGTTGGTTGTGGGACATGACTTCGGAGAATTGCCGTCTTGTTTACGGCAGATGCGTTCAGCCATTTCATAGGGACATCGGGCACAATTGGGTAGTCTTTTATTCATGTGATCGATTGGTTTTAAAGATGAAAAATTTACTTATGGAACAATTCTCAACATCCACGAATCTCTCATGGTTGGATTCTTCGATCTCAAGAGAATTCTCGTGATACGATCTCCCCAAACAGACTTCAATAGATTATCTTCAATCGGTAAATTTTCTAATTTTGCTGTCAACTTTTCAACATTATAAAATAAATTTAATGAAGCCAGTGTATTGCCCGATTCTTCACTGACCCGTTGTAATATAATTTTTCCAGACTCATCCAAACTAACTTCACATGCCGTCATCAAAGAAAGGGCAATTTCCTGGGCTTCTTTATTCAAATCGAAAGCATCAGTGACCAGAATATTCTCACCTCGATTCAATCGAATCGTCCGAACCCATTGATTAATACCTGCTGCTGGAGGATAGGCGCCAGCGATATCCAATCTCAACTGGGCAAAAGAATCATCAGAAGTATAAACAACTTCTCTTGCGACAAATTTACGACCCTCTTTTTGCATCACACCATCAATGGTGGGTAAATTATGATAGGCAGACTGCATGGTCCAGATATCGTATCGCTGTGCACTAAAAGTTTTCCTTGTATACGTTTCCACGCCGACATCAATAATCATGGGCTGCCCATCCATGTATACGATGAAATTTCCGATATCATTGTGATTATGGCTTTCAGCGTTGTGTCCGCCTTTGGCAGCTACATAAAGTCCTTTCTCAGACCCCGCTTGCGAGCGCGCTGCCATTACCTGGTTACCTTCCATCCAGATGTCTCGTAATAGCGGTTGTGCTTTTTTCGCATTCATAATTTCGGTGAAATTTAAAATGCCTGGCAATTGACGTCCTATGCTGCCCTGGAAAGGCACGCCACCTTGGCGCTGCAATGAAACCATGTAAGCACCAAACGAAGCTAACTTCTCGTCTCCAATACGTTTGCCATAACGATAGGTCAAATCGGCTTCTAACGTGACTTTTGCCGAGGCATCTGCAAAATTAATAAAATATCGATCGGCAATATGAGCGCGATAGATATAGCGTCCCATTTCCTGGATCAAAGGTTCATTGTAAATATTAATGGCTCCATCTGTAGCGCTGTACATCAATTCAAGACAATCAAACAGCGAAGCTGCTGCCCGGTTCCAGTAGCCTGGTCCTTCATCACAGCCTCCATCAGGGGGATAGCTGTCAATAAAAACATCGAGACTCCTCAATATTTTTTCAATGGCAGCGATTCGTTTGGGCTCATCCTTTTCATTTAATAGCACAACTGTCAGCCAGTTGGAATTCACCCAGGGATTCCAATTATTCACGACTACACCCGGTTCAAATCCCATCCACCAAAAATCATCTCGCTCAAGGCATGGTATCAGTATCTTTCTTTCCAGTTCCAGTTGAATGCGCTGTTGAATGAGAGGGGAGACTTCGTCGAGTTGATCTCCAAGTAAGTAACTCGTCCACGCCAATAAGCTGCCTGTTTCACCAGCAAATAGATCAACAGTCGGTTCGGAAATATCGGGCAGACCAATTCCCTTTGCCTGCATGCCAATATGAGCAGGTACTCCCCAATAAGTTTCTTCGCAGATCATCCAGATACCATTCACGATGTCATCCATAAAACGACGGGAGCCTTCAACACATTCAGCCAAAACCAAACTGCACAATGCTTCCCGTCGAGCGCTTCGTAATTTTTGAAAATTTTCACGATTGCCCGTTCTGGCAAATTCTAGGAAAAGCGTAGCTGGTAAAGCTGGCCACTGGAAGTTTAAATATCTCTCACCCCTCGAAATAAGTTCCTGCCGAACTTCACCAGGCAACGCCTTCCAGGATTCACGGTCTTGCCAGGTTGGAAAAGGATGGAAGTCATGCCGGGGATTTAATATGTTGTTTAATCTGGATGATGGATAGATTCTGCTTAGCAAAGAATGTTTAGATTGCGAATAGCTATTTTTGCAACAAAACAATAAAGTCAGTGCAAGCATTATTAATATAGCAATTTTGTTTTTCTGTTTCATCATTATATAAGACGCCTCGATAAATTCGACGATAGCTATTATTACCGTGATTTTTATACTCAGCTCAAAGTGATTTTGATCGCGGTCGTTATGCTTCGGCGCAATCGAATTCACTTTTGAATTTAGTTCTTCTGGTAAACTGATTATACTAGCATTTCTTCCCATGACTATCACTCCCCCTTTCATCTATCATACAAATAGTATTTGCATTACAAGTTATACAAAATCTTACTAAGATGCAACATCTTTTTGTGTAAGCATCTTCATAAAGGGAAAACATTTTAAGAATAGTTTTGATCAATATTTGTAGCCATTCATATATTTAGTGTCTGAATGGGGCCAGATTATTTTTTAATGTAACAAAAAATAAAAGTAGACCGTATTCAATAAAGTCATAAATCATAATTAAGGATGTTTCTTTTAATTATGTTGCCATTATTTTAATTAATAACTATTGATCAAATCAGGGATGTAGAAAATGAAGAAACAACGAGTAATACTGCTTGTTTTATTTTGCTCGCTGATCATAGCATTTACCACAGCCATCAGTCAGAATAAGTACCGAGATACCTGGCAGAAACCCGAGGCGATTATGGATACCATTGGGGTGAAAGAAGGCATGGTCATTGGTGAAGCTGGCGCTGGTGAGGGTTATTTCACATTCTGGTTGTCGAAACGAGTGGGGGAAAAAGGTAAAATTTACGCCAATGATATTAATAAGAGAGTTCTTCGAAAAATTGAGCAGCGATATAAGCGAGAAGGAGTTACCAATATTACAACAATTATCGGCAAACTGGCCGATCCACTCTTTCCTAAGGGGGAATTAGATATGGTGGTAATGATGATGGCATTTCATGATTTTACAAAAAAAGTCGAGTGGCTGGAAAATGTCAAACCGAGTATGAAGCCGGATGCCCCATTGGTAATCATCGATCGTGATCCTGAAAAAGTCAATGGTGGTTGGGGACATTTTATGACAAAGGATGATATTTTAAAAACAGTGAAACAGGCGAATTTTGAATTGGCGCGCATCGAAACGTTTTTGCCAAAGGATAATATTTATATTTTTCGGTTAAAAAAGTAGGGCAAAATGCCGTTTTGTCCTACAAGTTGTGAGGTAAAAATGAATTCAATGATTCAAACGAATCAACTCAAACGACGAATCAGCCTGACGACTGCTACTGCCATTGTAGTAGCAAATATGATTGGCACGGGTATTTTCACAACATCCGGTATCATGGCAGCAAATTTACCCGGTCCAGGTTGGGTGTTATTATGCTGGCTATTCGGAGGATTAATCGCTATTTCCGGTGCACTATGCTATGCTGAATTAGCCACCCGTATGCCTGAAGAGGGCGGTGAATATGTTTATCTAAAAAAGCTCTATCATCCAGTTCTCGGGTTTTTAACTGGCTGGACCAGTTTCTTTGTTGGTTTTTCAGCTCCTATCGCCGCGTCTTCATTTAGTTTTGCCTTATATATTTTTGCTGGATTCAATATCGAATCAGCGACTGTGGTTGGTTTACCAATTATTTTCTCTAAAAAAATGGTAGCTGTCTTAATTATTCTGACTTTTACCTTTATACATTACCTTGGCTTGAAACTTGGATCACGGGTTCAAAATATTTTAACCGCATTAAAAATCGTTATTATTTTGGGATTAGCCTCCACCGGCTTGATAATTAGTAGCGGTAATTGGACTGACATAACATTTCAAACAAATGATTCGTTAGGTGGTATCGCTGCTGGCACTGCTATGATGTTGGTGATATTCTCATACAGCGGCTGGAATGCCAGCGCTTATATTGCTGGCGAATTAAAAAATCCACGCAAGACATTGCCGGTATCTTTAATTATTGGAACATTGATTGTAATCATTCTTTACCTTGCTATCAATCTGTTTATTTTTCAAGCTGTTCCTTATTCAGCTTTAAAAAATGTCAAAGCGGTTGTGGAATTAGCTTCGGTTAAAGCATTTGGCGATTGGATGGGAAATGGGCTCAGTTTGTTAGTATCGATCGCACTGCTTTCGTCTACGAGCGCGTTCATTTTGATTGGTCCACGAGTATATTTTGCAATGGCTCAAGACCGACTATTTTTTCCCTTTGCTGCAAAGGTCCATTCAAGGTACCGAGTCCCTGGCAAATCGATTTTGATTCAAGGTGTCATAGCAATCATGATGGTAGTGATTGGCTCTTTCGAACAACTGCTGATCTATATTGGCTTTGCACTTGGTATATTTCCCTGGTTAGCTATTGCAGGATTATTCATTGCAAGAAAAAAGCAGATTGGAGAAGCTTCGGCAGCTAAAGTATGGGGATATCCAGTTATCCCAATATTTTATCTGTTAACCAGTTTGATTTTAATGACAGTTGCATATATCAATAGGCCAATGGAATCCACAGCAGCGGTTATTACTGTTTTATTGGGAATACCCTGTTACTTTTTATGGATAAAGGGAGTGAAATTCTCGAACAAAATATTTCCACAATAATAATACTCACCACTGTGTTAACATTTCAATAATGTCTTGACTCTATTGAATTAATTTTCTATATTTTGAACAATTTTTTAGATTAATTCTCTGACGTAATCTGTTAGAATTGAACAACCCTGGGGAGCATTGTACGTCAAAAGAAGAATATTAACAGGTCCCATAAATATCTAACTATTGTGGAGAGAGAAAATGCAAATCATCGATCTAACTGAAGAGCATCAAAATTTATATTTTTTATGCCTCGAAGATTGGTCTGATGAAATCAGAGAGGCAGGGGATCACAAAGAGAACTGGTACGACAAAATGAAAGACAAAGGGTTTGGTGTGAAGCTGGCAATTGATAAAGACGGAAAAGTAGGAGGGATGATCCAGTACATTCCGATCGAGCAATCTTTTGCTGAAGGACAGGACTTATATTTTATTCACTGTATTTGGGTTCATGGTCATAAAAAAGGGAGGGGAAACTTTCAAAAGAAAGGTA
>SMTZ1_10009015_pt1 | contig 13572 bp, 16 predicted proteins | sample DeeMarSWOR136_30_FD_25667 | JGI IMG/M metagenome (IMG submission 25667) | reverse complement strand
CGGATAAACCCCTCGCCGCAATCCCCAAACGCCGCCCCCGGAACCACAGCAACGCGTCCTTTCTCAAGAAGCATATCAGAAAACGCGACCGAATCGTTTGAATGTTTTGAAATATTTACAAATGCGTAGAATGCACCTTTTGGCGTTATGCAGGAGACGCCTTCAATTTCATTTGCCCGCTTCACAAGAAAATCCCTGCGCTTTTTAAACTCGGAAACCATTTTTTTGATTTCATCATCGCCTCCTTTCAATGCCGCGACTCCCGCGCTCTGGACAAATGATGTTGCACAGGAGACGGAATGCGCCTGGATTTTATTCATGGCTTTTGTTATTTTTAACGGTGCAGCCGCATAACCAAGACGCCAGCCGGTCATTGAATATGCCTTTGAAAACCCGTTCACAGTGATTGTTCTCTCTTTCATTTCATCAAATGATCCGATGCTTACCTGCTCGTTGCCGTCGTAAATTAATTTTTCATATATTTCATCTGAAATTACAATAATATTATTTTCAATGCAGAGGTCTGCAATCTTTTTTAAATCGCTTCCCGAAAGCATCGCTCCCGTCGGGTTGTTCGGGGAATTTATTATAATTAATTTTGTTTTGTCTGTAATTTTTTCTTCAATTGATCCGGGAATTAATTTAAATTCATCCTCCTCTGTGGTTGGAATAAAAACCGGCTTTCCTTCTGCCATCTGAACCATCGGCACATAAGAGACCCACCACGGATCAGGAATAAGAACCTCGTCTCCGGGATTTACGGTTGCAAGAACGGCTTCGTAGAGAATCTGTTTTGCACCGGCGGAAACAATAACCTCGTTGGGCGAATAATCAATATTATTTTCATTTTTTAATTTCTCTGAAATTGCAGTGCAAAGTTCGGGAACCCCTTGCGTGGGAACATATTTTGTAAAGCCACTGTTTAATGCGTCTATTGCCGCATCCTTGATGTACTGCGGTGTGTCAAAGTCCGGCTCGCCTGCGCCGAAACCGATAATGTCAATTCCCTGTTTTTTCATTGCCTTTGCTTTCGCGTCAACACCGAGTGTTATTGACGGCTCAATATTTTCTGCCCTGTCTGAAACCATTGTATATCTCATTTTATATTTTAATTCTAATTTTAATAATTAAGAATTTGTAATAATTAATTAGTAAAAATAAATACAGTAAATATTAAGAATAATACAAAAAAATGGCAAACGAATACGATTTGATTGTTGTGGGAGGAGGAACGGCAGGGCTTTCTGCCGCACTCACGGGAGCATGTTATAAATTAAAGACACTTGTAATTGATGCCGCATCAGCCGGCGGTGCAATGATGAACAATTATCCCTGGAAAGTGGTTGACAATACGCTTGGCTTTCGGAACCTGAAGGGAAAGGAAGTTGCTGAAATTTTTGTTAATCATGTTAAGGATGAAGGAGTTGAAATACATGAAAAAGAAGGTGTCTCGGATATTAAAAGAACCGGTGATGCAATTACCGTTGAAACATCAAAAGGCAAATACTCTGCAAAGGCGGTGGTTGTTGCAATCGGGATGCTTGGAACGCCATTCAAGCTCGGAATTCCCGGCGAGGACCTTGAAAATGTATTTTTCACATTAGCAGACCCAAACGCCTATGCAGGCAAAAAGACATTAGTTGTCGGCGGCGGGGACACAGCAGTTGAATGGGCGGTTGCGCTTGACAAAGGCGGTGCTGATTCGCATATAATTCATCGCAAGGATGTTTTCCGGGCGAATGAAAAGAACCAGAAAGACCTTGATGAAAGCGGGGTTAACATACACTGGTTTACAGAAGCAAAGGAAGTGATCGGCGATAACGGGAAAGTAAAGTCGGTAAGGTTGATAAACAACCAGGCAAATGAAGAAACGATTGAGAATTACGACTATGTTTTCTTTGGCATAGGAAGCATTACAAGTTCCGATTTCCTTGAGAAGATCGGTGTTGAAACAGACGAAAGGAAAAGAAAAATCAGGGTTGATGACAGCATGAGAACAAACATTGAAGGTGTATTCGCTTCCGGAGATGTCGTCGGAACATGGATAAAGAACCCGCAGGCAATCGGTGAAGGAGCGTATGCGGCAATCAATGCTTATAAATATATAAAGAAACCGTACTGGGGAGAGGATGTCGGAAGGTAGGATTGATTAAGTTGTAACTTCGGTTGATTTCAAAAATCACCTGTCTTTTTCCATTCAAGTCCGAAATCATCCAGAATTTCAATTATATTTCTCCTCCGGGAACCTTTTAGACCTTTCCAGTCAATAACTGCAAAATCAGGTCTGGGAACTGTTTTTTCAATCATCTGCTCAATCATTTCCCTGTCCAGGAAGTCAGCGGCATATTTCGGTGCGATGTGTCCTGCCGCGATTTTATCTGAAATTTTTGTAAAATTCGGCGCATAGTGCGGTCCTCCAAAGCCGATTGCTGTCGGGACTTCTTTGATATCGCGGGTTAATATTTCATAAATTACATCTGCTGCAACTTCGCAGGCAGAAAGGTCATTCCACTGTTCCTCGCAACTGCCGACCTCAATAAAAATCACGGGAAAGGAAAGGTTTGTCGGACCGTGATGCGTAACCTCAAAACTTACATCATAAGGAATGTTGTTGCCGTAAATTTTCAATAAATTTATTGCCTTTTGAAGGTAAAGTGCGGGAGCATAACTGAGTTCCCTTTCATTCCCGCCGGCTCCGGGGGTTGAAAAATTCCCCGGCGAGTGGCATGTAAGCGTCGGCTTTTTTGACTCCGACCTGTGTCTTGAGGCAAAGACACATATTTCCGGTTTAAAAATATTTAAATAATCAAGATAAATCGCATCATTTTTGCCGCAGGCAATTGAAATATCATTTTTCCCGTAAACCGGGAAACCGTCAAATGCTTCTCCTGTCTCTGAAAAATTAAATTTATCAATCAAAATTTTTACAATATTTGTTCCCGCAATATCTTTTTTTGAGAACACGACCAGTTTTTTTATTTTTTGTAAACTTTTAGACATTTATTAATTCTTAGAAATAATAATTTATATGGAACTTGAACTTCACGCGATGGAATTCAGTGCTGTGCATTTTATTATCGGTCACGAGAAATGCGGGCGCCTGCACGGGCATAACTGGAAATTGAGCGTCTCAATAGAAGGAATTCCGGGTGATTCGGGAATGATGATTGATTTTGGCGACCTGAAAAAAATTTTGAAAAAAATTATTGAAAAATACGACCACGGGGTTTTAATCCCGGAAAGAAACAAAAGAATAAAATTCAATAAGATAGGCGATAAGGAAATTGATTTTGAAATCGGCTGCCTGAAATACATTTTCCCCAAAGAGGACTGCGTATTTTTGCCGATAAAAAACACGACATGCGAGGAACTTGCGGTGTTTTTCCGGAATGAAATATATACTCAATTAAAACAAAAAAAATTTAAATTAAATTCCCTTGAAGTTTTTGTTGAAGAAAAAGACGGACAGGGCGTAAGATACGGCAAAAATGTGTGAATCAAAGGTTTATATCCTGGAAAAAGAAGAAAAGAAAATTGTAATGGAAGAAGCGGCGAAAATATTGTTTGAAGGCAGTAAAATTAAAGTTTACGGAATCTTAGGCAATCTTGAGGAAGTTTCATTTAATGAAGCATGAAATTGTCTTGAAGAGGAAATGAAAATACTCGCTAAAAATCAATATAATTAAAGAATAATTTAAATAATATTAATTTTACCTGATTTATTAAAAATGGAACATGAAATTTTATATAAGCCGTCTTATTCCCTGCTGAGGATAAAGATGGCTAAAGGAGAGGAAATTTCCGCTGAAGCGGGTGCTATGGTAAGCATGTCTTCAGGGATTGAAATGGAAACCGCTGCACGAGGAGGAATATTCGGCTCTTTGAAAAGAAGCGTGCTTGGAGGCGAAAGTTTCTTTATAAATAAATTCAAGGCAAACGATTCCGGAGAAGTGACTTTCGCACCGACCCTTCCCGGAGATATTTATGCAGTTGAATTAAACAACGGGACAATATACGCCCAGTCAGGGTCATACATAGCGTCATCCCCCGGGATTGAAATAGACACAAAGTGGGGGGGGGCAAAAACATTTTTTTCAAAGGAGGGTTTTTTCCTGCTTAAAATAAGCGGCACAGGCAGTGTATTTCTGTCAAGTTACGGGGCGCTTCATGAAATTGAACTTTCCGCAGGAGAGAAATATATTGTTGATACGGGACACATGGTTGCATTTGATGAAAGCGTGAATTACGATGTTAAACGGGTCGGGGGATTGAAATCAACGCTTTTCAGCGGCGAAGGGCTTGTATGTGAGTTAACAGGTCCTGGGAAAATTATGATACAATCAAGAAGCGAGGATGCGTTTTTATCGTGGCTGATCCCGAAGATCCCGAGAAGGGAATAATTAAAAAATTTAATGAAAATTTAATGAATAACTAAAAAATAATATGGAAAAACGAAAATCGCAAATCAAAAGGAAAACAAAAGAAACAGATATTGAATTAAATTTAAATTTAGACGGCGCAGGAAAAGCGGAAGTTAACACACCGGTTAATTTTCTAAACCATGTACTTGAGAATTTCTCAAAACACTCGCGGTTTGATTTAAAAGTTAACGCGAGAGGGGATACACATATTGATGACCACCACACGGTTGAAGATATTGGAATATGCTTGGGCGAGGCACTCAATGAAGCGCTGGGTGATAAACGCGGTATTGCGCGAATGGCTCATTCAATTGTCCCGATGGATGAAACGAAGGCAGAGGTAAGCGTTGACCTTTCAGGGAGACCTTATGCGGTTATTGATCTGCCGTTTTCGGAATTTCATGAAAGGCGCGTTGGCGACTTGAGCAAGGAAAATGTGGTGCATTTTCTTGAATCGTTTGCATTAAACGGGAAGTTCAATCTGAATGTGAAAGTTGCGGGGAAGAATGACCATCACAAGGTTGAATCATGCTTTAAAGCCATTGCAAAAGCACTTTATGATGCGACGAGAATTGTTCACGGGGATGTTCCTTCAACGAAAGGGAGAATTTAAATTTTTCTAAAATTAATACATTGATATGAGGTACATAGGAAATAAATCAAATTTATTGGATTTCATATACAAACCAATAGAAGAAAGGGATATTTGTAATGGCATATTCTGCGATATATTCAGTGGAACCGCAAATGTCGCAAAGTTTTTTAAAAACAAAGGATTTCAAATAATTTCAAATGATTTTATGACCTGTTCCTATGTTTTTCAAAAAGCATACATTGAAAACAATAAAATCCCAAAATTTAGCGGGCTTTCAGGGATTATTGAAAAACCGAATATATCCAAAGTAATTCAATTTTTAAATGATTCAAAAGGCAGAGAAGGTTTCATTTTTAAAAATTTTACATTAGAGGGAACAAAAAAATCAATGAGTAAATATAAAAGAAATTATTTTTCCCATGAAAATGGAAAAAAGATTGATGCTATAAGGGATAAAATTGAAGAATGGAAAAACGAGGGAAAGATTAATGAAATTGAATTTTATGTTCTCCTCTGTACTTTATTGGAAAAAGTGCCGTCAATATCAAACATTGCCGGAACTTACGGTGCTTTTTTAAAAATAAATGATCAAAGAATGTTTAAACCGCTTTTGTTGAATGTTCTGAATTTGATAGAAAGCAATATAAAACATTATTGCTATAAAGAATCCGCAAATCAGTTGGTAAGAAAAATTTCACCGGATGTTCTTTATATTGACCCTCCTTATAATACAAGACAATATGCATCAAATTACCATATACTTGAGAGTATTGCTGTGTGGGATAAAAAAATAAGAGATAATAAAACAGGACTGCGAAATTATAATGAACAAAAATCCGATTATTGTTACTTAAATAAATGCGCATCTGCATTTGAAGATTTGATAATGAATGCCAAATGTAAGCACATAATATTTAGTTATAATACAGAAGGTATTATTCCTTACAATGAGATCATAAGAATCCTATCATTGAGAGGGGAGCCGATAGAGTACCGGCAAAGATATAGGAGATATAAAAGTAATGGGAACGGTATTAAAAATCATAAAGGAAATGAATTAGAGGAGTTGTTATTTTATGTTAGGACAGAGAATAATAGTTAATCAAATAATAGAATCTATCGTCTTGCGCGTGATTACCTCATTAGAACAAAATAATGGCTCTATATCCCCCAATATAACCCCTTTTTTATAAGAATTCACTTTTTCAGCAAGATATAACCCCTCGTTCATTGGCAATAAAGAACCTTTCGCAGAGGATTGCTTTTCTATCTGATTTATATGGAAGTTGAATTTCTTTTTTGTTCCGTTGTAATAACTTGTTGCCCATATATAATGTGTATTTTTTACTTTATATTCTTTTTCCAGAACATCCCTGAAATTGTAAATATAATCAACCATCGCTCTCTGTGCGTTTGAAGTAATCTTAAATCCTGTGGAATATGCTTTTGCATCAACAATTAACCCATACGAACTGTCTTTTGTTTTTGCACGATACCAGAATAACGAATCTGGCTCTCTTGGACCCCCCAGCAATATTCCTTCAAAACCAATTATTTCATTAAACAATCTGTAAACGGATTTTTCAAATTCTCTGGATAAAGTTGTTCCGCTATATGCTTCTCTCAATATTTTATCCACAAAAGTACAATCAATGCGTGTAATATGTGTTAATTCTGAATGCAATCTTCGTATGCTCTTTTCAACTTCTTTATTAAGTTCATTTATATCTTCTTTGAATAGTGGAAAATTCAATTTAAGTTTCTCGGTCAGGATAAATTTTGAACCTATTTTTTGTATTAAGACACCTGTATTTATCAAACCTTCAATATCCTTTATTATTTCGTTTTCTTCACAATCAACATCATTCTTATCTAAAAAATCCTTCACACTGTGCATATCAACCGCTTTTCCTCTTTTCTTATTCAAAAATTCTAATATCAATGCCCTCCTTTGCCTTAATAAAGAGGATCCTGCCTGTTTTCTTGACGCCAACATCTCATAAGATATATTTTTCCAGATTTTTCTTTGTGTACTTGTTCCTGCTGCTTTCCTATATGCTTGCCTTCCACGATCTGTGATTTTATACGCATGTGGAATTCTTGCCGAGTATTTTGTTTTCCCTTCAACATAAATCAACTCCTTTTCTAATGGTTCAACCCATCTCATCTGTGAGAGATACCCGGCTATCATTCTTGCGTATTTATCAATTGTGCTCTCTTTGTTTGATATTATCCTGTTCTTTTCCTTATGTGTTTTTGCGTTATGGTGCTCCTTTACAAATTGCTCCTGTGGATAATGAAGAAAGCCCCGTTCATTTTGAAACCCTAATTTCTCACCGATTTCAAATTTTGTTAAATGTGTGCCTCTGACTAACAAATCAAGCACCCTACATGCAGGAGGATACGATAATAAACCAATTTCAAAAATTCTTTTTTCTTCATCTGACTTGGGTTTAGAGTTCAGTAAATCTATACCCAGATCGGTAATTGAAAAATCGTCTGTTTCCCTATCATATTCAACATATCCCAACGCCTCTGCAAATCTCGTATAGTTCTCATCTGCCCAGCGTCCGATATTAAGCGCATCACCAACAATTTTTTGACTTTCCGTTGCGTTTAATTTTTCCACACTGAAAACTTCAACTGCTTTTCTCAATTGACCCAATCTTCCAGCATCCTGAATCCATCCAAACGTTCTTTTTGCCATATTTTATACTTCTATACTTCTTTCCTAAATATTAAAATATATTGATGTAATTGATTAGCAACAAAAGAAAAAGGATAACCATACGGATATAAATTTATTGTTTTATCATACCATATCTTGTATCCTTTAAATTGAATATCATTTATTTTTGAAAATTCCCGAACTATGTCTGCATGGAGCATATTGTGGTGTTCTTTTGTTGGCTGCAAGTCCTTGCAGAAAATAACAAGATATTTTTTATTCTTTAAGAATTTTATTGTATTTCCAATAATTTTTCTTAATTCTTTTAAAAACCCCCGGTAATCCAGATTTCCCAGATCAAGCGGTGATTCCGTAAATGGTGTTGAGTACCCCGTTCCTTTTTTTCTTGAGCCGCCAGTTCTCTTTTTTGATAACATCATCGCGTAAGGTGGATCAGTTAATATTAAATCAAACTTTCTCTCATTAACTTCAGGATAATCATCTAAAGTTCTGGCGTCTCCGACCACAGATGTCTGCTCCTTTAAATGTTCCTGACCACACACTTTTTTATAAATTTCAATATAATTTGGTTCAAGATCGATTCCTACTGCATTTCTTTTAGGAGATAATAAGGACGCACCAAGGAGTGTCCCGCCAACACCCATAAATGGGTCTAAAACCCATTGGTTTCCCATGGTGAAAAAATTTATTAACTCTGCCATAAGTTGGGGGGGTTTTGGTGAAGGATGTATTTTTCTTAAATTATGCCCATGTGATTCGTTTCCGTTTGTAGAATACATTGTTTGAATAAGCGAGTCATTTAAATACCCCCATAATTTTAGTTCTTCATCAGGATAATCAGTCACATGTACCGATTTGATAAAATATGTCCATTCCTTGCCCGTTAACTCATTTAACGGATTTCGCGTGTCATAGATCCCCCTTTCACCCAAATCTACACCATATTTTCTGCTTTTTTCAATTTTCTTACCGGCGAGTGTTACTTGACTCATTGTAATTGTGATTATATTACAAATTAAGATAATTCTTAAATTAAGTGTGATATGCCTAAAAATTTTTGATATTTCCAGTTTTAGAACATTCGACAGGCTGTAAGAGAATACAGATAGATTTTGCGAATTTTACAAAAATCATATAAATATTATACTAATTCAGAATTTAGTTTTAATTATCCATGAATTTATTATAAATTTCAATTTTTGACTTAATTGTCTTACAACCTGTCGAGGCAACCAATAATTTTTAAACATTCAAATTTAAATTAAATTATGAAACTAAAACTAACAGCGGTTCTGGTAAAAGAGGAGGGCGGCGGATATTCTTCGCTATGCCCGGAATTAGAAGTTGCAAGCCAGGGAGAGACAGTTGAAGAAGCCGTTGAAATGCTGAAAGAGGCGGTGGAATTATATTTGGAAGATGAGGATGCAAAAATCCCGGAAACGGTAGTCCAACCTTTTGAGATTACTTATAAAGAAAATGTCGGAACACCGGAAACTGCCTGTGCTGTCGGGGCATGAAATACTAAAAGCCCTTCAAAAGGAAGGGTTTAATGCTGTCGGGAGAAAAGGAAGCCACATACGGATGAAAAAGAAACTGCCTGAAGGGACACGGATTGTTACCGTGCCTGTGAAAAAAGAAATAAAGCCCACTACTTTGATGAGTATAATAAAACAATCGGGCTATACAAAAGATGAATTTTTAAAATTATTCAGGAAGTAACGCAAACCAGGTGAGTAAAATTTCAGTGGTCTGGATTGATTAATCTGTTTTTCAATCCCTTCTTATAACCATCCGCAAAAGCTAGCGGCGTAACAATCGCCGGCACAATTGCTATTCAAAACCGGTGAAATATTTCCTGACCCGGGAAATGAAGCACATCGTAAGTAAAACTTGCAAAAGCCCTTGCACGATGCAACAAGAATCATTCACGACAACATTCCTTCAACAAAAGGCGTCGTTTAAATTTTTCTAAAATTAAATTTTCATTGAATTTCAACACTCATAAAAACAGGACCTTTTAAAATAATTTTTTTATTTTTTGAGGTTATAAACCTTCTTGCAGCTTTTGCAATTTCTATGTTCAAATCAGACGGGGTTTTTGCCATCTTGACCTGCAGCAAACCTTTTTTACTGCCGGTCTTTACGGTCTTTATTTTATTTTCAATTTCATACACAATCCCTGACGAAACCGCATCAAGAAAATTAAATTTAACTTTAATTCCGTCCTTTTTCACTTCAATCAAATCACTGCTTAATTTTCCGGGGTTTTTCGGAATACCATAGACATTCCCGCAATAAACATAGATTTCATTTAAAGCAGCAGGTCCTAAAAGTTTTGTGTTGTCTTCTTTTTCAACAACAGAAACACTGATTTTTTTATCAAGAAAATCGCCTTCATACACCGGAAAACTGCACGGTGATTTTTCGTCGGCATGAATTTTTGCGGTTTTAGAAATTTTCCCTGCAAGTTCCCTGCCTTCTTTAGTTTCGGGTTCATGAGCAATTCTCACCTGCTCTGCAATCTGTTCATCGCTTAAATCAAGATTTTTATAAAATTGAGGATACAAAAGTTCCCTGACATCACCGATTTTATCCCTTATCATGAGAACCCTTTCAAGCCCGAAGCCCAGGTTAAAGACAGGAATTTTTATATCATAATTCGCAAGCGCGACCGGCGAATACATCCCGCAGTCGGCAACCTCAATACTTTCCGAGAAAACCTCGTATTCCATGCCCGGAGCGTAGTAATTTGAAGTTGCTTTTTTCTTAACGAAATTAATATCATAAAAATTCAATTCATTTAAAATTTTCTCTGTTAATTTTTTTCCTGAAGCGAGAGAAATATCGTCATCCATTATAACACATGAAGCCCCGTAATGCGCTCGCAGGTGCGTTGCGTCAAGTTTCTGTTCCCGCCTGAAACGAAGACCGATTGAAAATAATTTCAGCGGTAATTCGGAATCCTGCATCACCTCAAGTGTCGGAAACCATGCAGCTGTCATGTGAGACCTGAGAGTTTGCTTGCTGCACACAGGCGTTATGTTTTTGAATTCGGGAAATAAATTTATTATTCCTGACGCCTGCTCGGTCTTAATTTTTAATTCATTAACCATCACCTCAAGAATGTTATCGCCCTCAACCGCTCCTTCACGGTAGCCCCTCAGAATTTTCTTGAAATTTTTGATATTAATATACGGTGCAATTTCCCTTACCTCAAGAATCTTATCATCGCTCAAACCAATGTCCGGTCTTGGCAGACCTGCAAGATAATAAACCCGATCAAGAATCACAGGCGCCTCAGGACCGTACTGCTTATAGACATCATCCTCGGAAATGAAAATCTGGTTTTCAACCTCTGAAAAACCGAATTTAATGAAAATTTTTCTCACATCCCGGATTAAAGCGTGGATTGGATGTTCAGTGCCTGCACCTGTTGTATAGTCCTTTTTGCTTTCCTGCGGCAGCAGTTCTGCTGTTTTGAGCCATGCCTTTTCAAAGTTTTCCCTGGCTTCCTGTTTTATTTGTTTTGTGTTGAAGGGCATTTTATGTTAAATAATTAAATTTATTGGGCATTAACAAAGCATTTATATTCTTCTTTCATTGAATTCCGGTTTTGATAATAATTATTGCAATTTTTGATTACCCCTGCCACTGTTTATTAATCCGTAAATGAAATCCATTAAAGTCATTTTATTTAATTTTTCATTTCCTTTAAAATCCCCCTTATTGCAATTAAATCCGTTTTTGACTGCGGTTTTATTATTTTTTCAACGGGATCCACAAATAAAATATTCTGCTTCGTTAAAAATCTTATGCCGTGAGATACATGAACATATTTCATTTTATCATCCCCGCTGAAATTCCGAAGGATGCCAATAACTTCATCAAACATTTCTTTATCTTCATCTTTCAATGAATATAAAACCTCCTCAACCTGTCCTTTTCTTATTTTCAGGAGTCGCTTTGCGGTTTTTTCTATTTCTGTTCCACTGATCTTTGCAAGTATTGCTGTTATCAGGTGTGTGGGTTTTCCGCCGACATACTGCCACACCACATCCTGCTCTTCGCCGCCGAGATTATACTTTCCTAAAAACTTTTTTGTTGTTTGCTCGTCAAATTCATCAACAAGCAGATATTCACATCTCTCCTGAAGCATTGCCTCACTATAGACCTTTTCTATAAATAACGAATCTGAAGACAGGGCAAAAACATGGCATAAATGCAATTCCTTTGTCAGCCGGATAAAAAAATTAAATAATTTATAAATTAAATATTCATCAATTTTTAAGTCGCCGATGACCTGCAGTTCATCAATTATCAAAATGGGCTGTCTTTTATTCCTCTTTATCTCCTTCATAACTTCTGTTATGTATTCAAACACATTCTTCGGTTCGTTATCTTTAAATACCACATCTAACAGATTTTCCGGTATCGGAATGCCGTAATATTTACCTGCACCTGCCAGAACCCCTTTTGTAAACTCCTGTATCGTATCTCTTTTCTTTTTACTCTCCCTGTTGATCTCAAACAGCGATTCAATAAAGTCACTGTAATCTGAAATAAACTTTCCCCTTAAGTTTACATAAAAAACCACATAATCGGGAGGTAAATTTTCAATAAGATCCATTATTAAAGTTGTCTTTCCGGAGTTTATCGGTCCGTAAACAAAGGTTATGAGGCGAGGATTGAATTTTAAAATATCTACGATTTGCTCTGTTTCAGACTCCCTATTAAAAAATCCCATATCTTTGATTTTTTCAATTTTCATTTTTACCGGTTTTGGTTTTTCAATTTTAAATTTTTTGATTATTTGTGAAACACTGATATTCTTGTTTAATTAAATTCCAATTTTGATAATAATTATCACAATTTTCCCTGTCAAAAAATTCTATCCTGCGAGGATTTATTGCCATTTTTGAGTTATGCGAATAAATGTTTGAATAAAGTGAAATCAAAAAATATTTGAATAAAGTGAAATTGTTTTAATTATATTTAGGATTCACGATAAATTAATTTAAGTTTAAGATGCAGGACCATAGTTTGCAACCGGCAAATACATCCCGCAGCCAGCAACCTTAATTTCTCCTGAAAAACCTCGTATTCAATATGTAAAAATTCAATTCATTATTATTTAATTGACTTTTCAGCAACCATCTGGCAGTAAATTATATCATCAAGAGTTGCAAGTAATGTGTTTATATTTTTTGCCCCAACCCTTGTTATAATTTTATCTTTATTTCTTTTAGTTTCAATTTCCAGGTCCTCTTTTTTTATGTTATCAACATTTAGTGCGAATGCAACACTCTCGCAGTCCTTTGAATCCGTAATTAATGTTGCGAAATTCATCATACCATCAATTTTGCCTTTTCATGCGTGTAGCGCCAGCCTCCTGGAAGAACCCCTGTTTTTTTGTAGTACTTTTCAATCCGCTTTATTTTTGATTCTATTAACTGCAAACTGCGCCTGTTATGCGTGTCGCGGGTATTTTTCTCAAGATGACTTCTTAAATTTATTGCTTTATTTATCAAATTTTGCAGGTCCTCGGGAAGTTCCGGCAGCAAATCATTTTCTTTTAAAATTTTACTTATCTTTTTCCCGGTAATTTTTTGCACATCACCGACACCGTACTGGTCCCGCAGTATTATACCCATCATACTTGCGGATTTTCCCCGCCTTGATAATTTTACAATTTCGCTTACTATCTCTTCAGGGCTGTAGAGAATCCATTCTGACTGCATTGACCTGCGGGGTTTGTCTGAACCCGATTTTCCTCTTTTTCGTGCATACATTCGTGCCATTTTTAGAATATAATTTTATTTCAAGGGTATGGACAGGCAAAAAGCCGTTCCATCCGTTTTTAAGAATTA
>SMTZ1_10005844_pt1 | contig 13572 bp, 10 predicted proteins | sample DeeMarSWOR136_30_FD_25667 | JGI IMG/M metagenome (IMG submission 25667) | reverse complement strand
TAAATGACCTAAACTAATGCGTTGGAAATGTTATGTTTTAATCATTGGTACATTAGTATTTTGGTCCTTGTTTCGGATTTCGTGCTTCGGATTTCGAATTTTTGACCGAAAAAATGGGGTTTTCGGTCAAGCACTAATTAGTAGATGCCTTACCCAATTAGCTTAAGAATTTTCAATGTCCTTTCGACAAAGCACCAATCGATGTTATAACAAAAAGAATAAATGTTATCACCACAGCGTATCTTAACATTTTTTCCTTATATCCTATTAATAGTGAATTGGTATCTATAAATTGCATCTTTGCAATCGGCAATTGTAGAGTTTCTAAAATTTCATCTCTTATCTTTTTTCCATCTATATTCTGATCGGATACGACAGTAAATCCATTTAGATAAATCTTTTTTAGCGTAAGCTCGTCTTCCGTCTTATATAAACAATCATCTCCCTCGCTCTCTGCAAAAACAATTGGATGTAGTGGAATACTCTTTTTGTAGCTATTAATTATCCCAACCACCGAAAGAGGGTCACCATCTTTTGCCATATAATAGCCATTAGTGGGGTCAATCATAACCCATTTGCCAATTTTCCTAATAAATGCCTCTGGTACAATATGCCCTTCTAACTCTAAAATTCTTGCTGGAATACCTAGCGATTGACAGGTAATAACAAATAATCTGGCATAAGAATCACATAGTACAGTTAGAGTCTTATGCCTTGGATTACTAATGATTTCCTCTACCAAAAACTTGCCACCACTACAATCCAGTTTTCCAAATTTTAATTTACTCCTCACCCAATTAGCAACCGTGAGTAATGAATCAATACTCTCACTACTATTATGGGGTAGTAAATCTTTAATCTCTTTGAAATTATTCTGTGTTATTCTATGAGGAATAGTATAATCAAAAACATATCCATCTATCTCAACCGTCATTGCCTCAGTTGGAGGTGTATTGAATTCTTTTGGATCTGAAGTAGAATAAACCCTCACAAAAGAACAAGGGAGTGTTTTTAAATAGTACACTTCCACAACGAGAGCAGCACAAACTACAATAAGAATCACTATCCATATTTTAACTCTCATCTCTCACGCTCTTAATAAAACATGTAATCTTCCCTCTCACTCCAACCTGTGTTATTACTCGGGGCATAAAATAGTTTACATATCATTGCGAGGAGTAAGATTCGCTCGGAACAGGCTCTGCAATCCTAACAGACGACTATAAAATGAGATTGCTTCACTTCGTTCGCAATGACGTTTCTTCTTTCTGTAAACTATTTTTTGACCCTATTAATAATAGCCGCTCATAAAGTTTTATATATTTATCAATAATGTGACCCATCGAATAATTCTCCTCAACAGTTTTTCTCGCTTCCTTTCCAAGCCTTTGTGCCAATTCTTCATCCTCAAGCAGTTCTAACAATACTGCACTCAGTCTAATCGAATCTCTCGGCGGTATCAATATCCCATTGTATCTGTCTCGAATCAAATCACCATTTCCTCCAACAGAAGTTGCCACCACTGGTAATCCACACGCCATCGCTTCCAAAATCACATTGGACATGCCTTCAGACAGTGAAGGCAATACAAAAATATCTGTGTCATAAAACTCACTTAGTATATCTTCCTCTCTCCCCTTAAAAGTTACCCTATCCTGAATAGCCAAATCTTTAGCCATATTTTTCAAAATGATTTCATCAGGACCATTGCCAATTATCGTGAGCCTCACATCATCAACTTCTGACAATAAATGCTTAAATCCATTAAGGAGATAGTCAATCCCCTTGTAACTATCCAGTCTTCCAATATAGGTAATATTTCGTATATCATTTTTATCTTTTGAATCACTTTTAGAAAATCTGTCAGTATCAACACCATTAGGAATTTCTACTAACATATCCTTAGAAAAACCGTTGCGCAATATTTCCAAAGATGCCTTCTTACACACAGAAATAATTATATCAACATTTCTTATCCAGCGAAGAAAAAGCCTCCCAAACTTACCCTCTTTTAAAACTTTTAAATCACTCGTTTCTCCAGATGAGGACATTTTAACGATCACCTTTTTTTTAAAGATATACTTGAAGAATAAAGCAACAATTGTATGAAAACCCTGAACAATATGGCAGTGGATAATATCGTAATCTTTTCTTTTCTTATATAAAAAAATAAACACTGATACGATATAACCTATTCCCCACAAGATACCCAACTCTATGGTTCTTATCTCTCGATACACAGGAATCCTTCCTATTACTTCATATCTAGGTAATCCTTTAAGCCTCCTTGTCAAAACACAAACCTTAATCCCCCTCTCTCTCAACCCACTCGCTAATTGTTGAGCTTGTACTTCCGCCCCACCTAAGAGAGGATAAAATTGAGAAATAATCATTAACACCCTTAACATAGTTTGCTCAGCACAATGGGAGTGCCTGCCCTGTTAAATAGATTTTTTATTTAAAAATTACACTAGTATACTTTTCAGATTGTCTTTATGTTACGGGTTGCGGGTCTTATACTTTCTTATCGTCACACTTTTTTATCACACGTAACTCGCAACGTACTACTCATTTCTTCACATCAAACTATAGTAAAGATTTATATACTCATTTGTAATGTTTTCCTGAGAAAATTTTTCTTCGATGAGGTCTCTTGCCCTCTTTCCCAATTGTTTTGATAACTCCTCATCATTTAAAAGCCTTAATAGTGCCTCTGCTAAACCGTTAACGTCCCTAGGATTAACTAAAATGCCATACTCTCCAATGTGATAGTGAGGTACAATTGTATTTTTTGCACTTGAATCCAGAACCTCAGTATTCCCCCCTACGAGGGTAGCAATCACTGGTAATCCACAGGACATTGCTTCAAGCAACGATAGTGGCATTCCTTCAGAGATAGAAGGAAGAACAAAAATCGAAGCATCGTGATAGTATGGTAAAACATCATGGGTAATCCCTACAAATACAACAAGATTTTCTAATGTAAGTTTTTTACATAACTCTTCTAAAGTAGCTTTTAGTTGCCCTTCACCAACAATAAAAAGCTTTACACCATTTCCTTTTGACTTAATGATATCCATTGCTCTAATTAAATACTCCAATCCCTTTTGTTCCTCAAGCCTGCCAACAAAACAAATATTTTTCGAATTTCTGTTTTCATGCCTTTCAGGGGGTTTAAATTGATCACTATCAACACTATTTGAAATATGGACAAGTCTTTCTATAGGAAATCGGTTTTCAGTCAATTCCCTCTTTATATCACTCGAAATAAATATAATTTTATCAAGCCGCCTGGAACTAGCTATCACGAGCTTCTCCCACTTCAGTTGTGTAATCCTCCAGAAATCCCCAAAGCGTCCTGAACACTCAAGCCTAGATACAACCTTCTTTCTAAAGAGATATTTCATCAAAAGAGCAGGTGGAACAAAAAGATACAAACCAAAACACTGAATAATGTCATATTTTTTCCTGTACTTTAATAGAAAGTAAAGAACAGAAAGCATATAGGTGAGCTCAAATAGATGCCACGCTTTAATCTTTCGATACACAGGAATCCCCTCAATCTCTTCATATTCAGGTAATCCATCACAGTGCTGAGTGAGCACACTAACTGAAATTCCTTTCTCCATTAATCTTCTGGATAGTTTATGGCACTCTTTCTCAGCTCCACCAACAAAAGGATAGAACAAACCTACTATCATTAATAAATTAAATCTTTTTTCAGGCATGTAAGACATGGAACAGAAGGATATAGATTTTTATTTATTCGTATTTTTGATGACAGGCTGCATTGAGCACCCCTCTATTTATTGCCAATGTGTTATCTCTGGTGTACCAGAAATAATTTGAAGCTCACAGCTCTATCTTCTTGTTTCCATTAAAAAGTCGCTTCAAACCGGACGTACGGTATATGAAGCGAGAACATCGGTATAGAGGAGGATAGACAGAAAAAAACTTCTGCACGCGCTGTGGTAGTGGCTTTGCGGGAAAAATTTCTTTCACCGTGATAAAATCATTTGCCTCCTTCATCTGTATGTACAAGATGCATGTTGTGCAGGGGATGTCATCAACGGATTTTACTTTTCCCAGCAGCATTTCTCTGGCGTAATTGAGTTTTTCGCTGTTGATACTGGGGATGTAACCCTCCTTGAAAGCATTGCCACCGAATTCTCCCCAACTATTCCAACAACATCCCATGATTTTGCCGTCCCAGTTTACCCGCGGGCTCTTCCACAACGCATAACAAACACTTCGCATGTAATTCCTGCCAGTGACCTTCATAAACTCCTCGCGCGTGACTGCGGGCCAACCAGTTTCTGTCATAACAAAATCCTTATTTCGAATCGGCGAATAGTCAGAATCCCACGACATTTTGGGAATGAAGCTCATGTTCAAATCTTCAGCCATCTTTTTTGCCAAAGGTAGTTCGTGCTCATTGTGGCCAAAAACTATAAACTGCCAGCTGAGCTTCGGATAGTCTGCATGGTATACCTTTTTAAATTGATTAATAATGTTAATGTTATCAATCACCCGATCAAAATCGCCCCCGACTCGATACATCCGGTAAATTTCCTGGCTCGCACCGTCTATTGAACAAAGCAAATGCTTGAAACGATATCTGACGAGACCCTCAAGTACTTCATCGTGAACGTTATTCAAATTAACCCCACTGGTGTTAGTCATCGAAACATTTTTTCTGAACCCACACTCAATGATTGGAAGCACATCAGGATTGAGAAACAATTCACCTCTGCTCTCAAGATTAACTTCTTTAATGTGCCGGTTAGCACTCAGGAGGTTCTTAAAATCCTCAAATTTAAGATATCCGTTCCCAACAACTGGAGGATATCCTGTGCTGGTCGTAGGACATGTGGGGCATCGAAGCTGGCAGCTTGCGTTGCCTTCTATGGTTAAAATTTCAGGCTTCAACAATTGTGCCATACTACCGTTCCTGAAAAAAGGGGCTTCACAATCACACTGAACCTTAAAAATGATGAGCTCACGATTGCCGTAGGTCTCCAAAGAGATTCCATGCTATTTACAGACATCCATCAATACAGCTTCTGTTTGCTCTGCCACCCGGTCCCAGTTGTAAAAACTTATCACATCTTTGCGAGCATTGATGCCCAGATCTCTTCCCCTCTCACGATCTCCTTTCAACTCAAGTATTTTTTCGACTATTGTTTCGACTCTATTCCCAACTAAGAGACCATTAACCCCATCTTTGATAATAGTCGAGATCTGTCCCATATTGGAAGCAACTACAGGTTTGCCTGCTGCCATATAATCAAAAAGTTTTAGGGATGAACCATAAAATCCATACTCAATCCAATCATACTCTTTATACAAGCAGAGGCATATATCAGTTGACGCAAGGTAGTGGGGAAGATCACTATATGGTACTTCGTGCAACACAAATAGATTCTTGAGCACCGGGAATTTCCAGAGACTGTCTCCAGTGAGAACGATAAATATAATATTCGGATCAATGTGTTGCATCCTATTTGCTATTTCAAGTACCAATTCAATTCCTTGCCATGGATTCTCAGCATTTCCCATCCAACAAACCTTAAACTTGTCCTTTAAATGAGTCAGTGCGGTCTCCTTTAAATTGTCCGGTTCAAAAAGATGAGGGTCTGAACCATTTGGAATATAATAAGCTCTCTTAATACCTAAATATTTTTGAATATAGTCTTTAAGAACTTCAGAAACGCCAATGGCTGCATTAACCAATTGAGCGAGAATTTTTCTTTTCCGATTCTCACTCCGTATTAAAGCATCACGCTCTGCCCCTGCGGGAAAGCTTGCCTTTAATTCTTCTACGGGGGCATTAACTTCCCACACAACAGGAAGGGAAAAAGGCCTGATTAACTTGAGGAGAGTGGATTTCTCAAGAAAGGAATGAACCGGCCGTCCAGCTATCCTGATATAGAGAACATCTGATTCCTTAGCTAATGTAAGTGCACCCCATTTTGTGCGTTCAAAGTTTATGCAATTAGGATTCCCATCACCAAGACAGGAAAGAATCTGATGTCCCCTCTTCTTCAGTGCCTCCATTAATTTAAAGCCATGGACAGACCTGCCAGTACGTAAAGGATAGTAAGGAACGTAAAAAAAACCTATTTTCACACTATTCATCCTTTATGTATACACTTTAAAATAATATTCCAAAGGTTGTGTATGCTTTTTTGCATAGAAAAGTTATCTTCAATATGCTTTCTTGCCCTTTGCCCCATTTCCAGAGCCAGGTCCGGTTTCTTTGCCAATTGGATCATGTGTTCTGCCATCCCATCTACATCAAACTCATTTACCAAAAATCCGGTTCTATTCTCAATAACGACATCTGTAATGCCAGCATGACGGGTACTCACCACAGGTAACCCTGATGCCCCTGCCTCCAAAATTCCCACCGGAGTTCCCTCTGAGTCACCATAGCGTGTTGTGACAGAATGTTGAACAAACGATCTGGCTCCCCGCATTGTTTCTGCAACCTCGTTGTGGTTTTTCGGTCCCAAAAACTCAACTGCATGAGTCATTCTTAAAGCATATACTATATGCCTGCAAGGCTCAAGCAAGGGACCATCTGCTATCATCACCAGACGAGCAGAGGGACACCTCTCCAGTACTTTTCTGAATGCTAATAAAGTGAGGTGGGGTGCCTTCTTGTCCACGAATCGTCCGACAGTAATAAATACAGGTGGGTTCTTATCAGGATGTCCATCTTTGAATTGATCAATATCCACACCGCAGACATTATAGTGGACCTTTTCTCGAGGGGCCCCGAGTTGCAGAAGCTGTTTTTCCATGTGACGAGATACTGCAATAATAGCACTCGCACAGACAAACATCCTCAGATAATGGGATGTATATGGCTCCAACACAAGATCGTTGTGTGCATCAAAACCGTGAAAATGAACAACTAGCGGTACCCGAGCCTTCATGCATGCATCCATTACAGCAACTCCGGTGGGACCGTATTCTGCAAGGACCACGTCAACCTTGTGAGAATGAAGGAATCGTTTCAGTACAAAAGCAGATAGTGCATCCAGCTCGCTGCCGCAAGTAAATTTTGCATGAGAAGTCGATCGCGTGAAGTACCTACGCAATGTTGCACACCATCTTGATGCAATTCTGAGAGAGCGGGGAACCAAAGGCTTGTCTCCATTTCCCTGATGTGTGAGCATCTCGAGTCCATATAATACAAGTACTTTTGCAGGTAGGTGATGTATGTGGCTCTGGATAAATGTCTCGGAATAGGCACTTTTACTGGTATGGACTATACAAACACTTTTACTGCTTCTCGGGATATCACTCATTTCAGCTGTTCCCTGAAGTATTAGGCGGCTTTACAGCAGTCCCAGACAAGCCAGTTATCAGGCAGCCTTCGTAAAAGTCAGTCGGTAAGGTGTCAAGTTTTGCAAGTAACCACACTATAGGAACACATAAGAAGGATACTGCGGGTCCCACGATGAAACGATAAAGCCGATTTCTAGACCTCCCCTTAGCCCAAAGTGCAAGGATTTGTCCAAGGCTTGCATCAGGACCGCCCAGGGGTTTGAGTTGGACATCTGCAAATCCGGCATTTTTTAAATGTCGTTTCAAAGAAAAAGGTGTATAGCGATATTCATCAAATGGAACAGTATGTAAGCGCCAGAGAAATGGCACGGTAAAAAATAGCAATCCCCCGGGTTTAAGGACACGTAAAATTTCTGCCATCACTATTTCAGGATTGGGTAGATGTTCAAACACCTCTGTTGCCATTGCACAATCTACCGAACTATCAGGAAGCGGAATAGTTTTACCATTCCACACTAGATTAGGATCAAATGGATACCGGTCATTTGGTTTCAGGTCAAGTGCAATATACCTAGACATGTTTTTGGCTTCAGCGATGAGAAAAGATCTATAGGGCTTTGCTTTGCTCCCCACATCTAGAAGCACTCCATGAAAGTTTGGCAGCGCTTCTTTTAATGCTCGTTCAATTGCATTATGTACAATAAATTGCTCCAATGTTGTCGGAGTACAGGGAACATTCAAAAAGCTGTGCTGTGAATGATTTTGTTCAGGCATACAAGATTTGATGATACGCTTTATAAAACTTAGCATATTCCTCATACGGTTTTTTATTACTACCACTCCTGCTGGGATACGGTTATCTTCGCGTGCTAATCCCGGATGCACAGGGGGTAATTTTATCCTTCTTGGCACACGGATGGCATGAGGTGTTTGTTTCAGTCTCTCTACATCCTCAAAGAACTTTATCCAGGATTTCACACAACCATCATGAGAGTAGCTATTCTTAATGGTAGCACGAGCAGCATGTGATAAGCGTTCCCACAAAACTTTATTTTCTCTCAGCCTCCTCACCGCACTCACAAAGGAGTCACCACGGTCAGCAACTAAAATTCCATTTTCCCCATTACTGATCAGTTCAGGTATTCCACTTGGTATCTTGAGACAAATAGGCACAAGACCGCATGCCATGGCTTCCATGAGGCTGATCGGTAATCCCTCGTAATCCGAAAGCAGTACAAATAGCTGACCATCAATCAGGTGCTGTTGAATAACATCACTATCTACAGGTCCTTCCAAATGGACCGGAAGATTTCTTCCTTCATGCCACAAAATTTCTTCAACTTCTGGGCGCTCTGGTCCATCACCATAAATGTATGCCTCCGTGTCCGGAATTTCTTTCACTGCCTGACACAAAGCACGTGTAACTGCGGATATACGTTTTTGCTTTTCAGAAAGTCTTCCTGCATAGATCAGGCGAAAGGATCTATCTGGCAAATGAGCAGAATTCTTCGGTACAGGTGCGCCACAGGGAATTTTTCTGATAATTGTAGCATTCGGTTTCCGCAAAAGGACCTGGTGCTCCAGGTACTCTGAAACACAAACCAGAGCGGAAAGCTTATAATCTGGTCTTCCACAGACAAACTCATCAAGCACACCATAGTGAAACTCATCATCCGAATGCATTACACCCACGGTAGGAATCCCTGCTTCCCTAACCCACCGTACAGCATAAAATGCAGGTACCATCAAATGCGGCACAAATATATCAGGCTGATTTTCACAAAGAGATTCAAGAATCCACTGAACGCGTTGTTTTGTGAACTCCTGTCTTAACACTGCTTTGCAAAGAATGCCTTGATTTTGCAAAGCCATTACAGTAGGACAGAGTGCCGGGTCAGAATGCGTAATAAATAAAACTCTCACATCTATTCCCTGTTGTTTTAGATCAGGCAGGAGCCGTCGTAGCCACGCATTCGGTCCCCCGAAGTACCCAGAGCGGTCATAAGCACAAAAAGTGACTTTCATAGCTTTCTATAATTATTCCAGTTCTTATAATCTTACTCCTGAATTATCTGCGAAGTATATAAAAATCAAACCTCACATTTATTTTTTTCTTGTAGTGCTTTGTATAATTCAAATGTTTCAAGAGCAATTCTTCTCCAGTCTAGATTTTCCAAAGCATAGTTTCTCGCAGCTCTTTTGCGTTTTTGCTGTTCTGTTGTATCATCCGCTAAATTCAAAATAGCGTCTCTCATTCCATCTATATCTTCCAGGCTATAATATTCTGCAAAAGATATATCAGTGTAATCACTCACACCACCAACACTAGTAGTTATAATAGGAAGACCACATGCACTTGCTTCAAGAAGTGCATTGTTGGCTGTACAATCAATTAAAGGTAAGAAAAGAAGCGTTGCCTGTTGGTACAGATCCCGTAGTGTAGCATCTGAAATATCAGAATGCCACCTGATCTGTTCGTAGTGTGCTATTCGATAAAAATGTGTATCGTTGATTCTATCTTGAGGTACAATTAAATCAAAAATAATACAGCGATTTTTTTCAAGAACTTTATCAATAACAATTGCAAGTTTTTGAATATCTCGAAGCCAGTGACCACAAAAAATGCAATGAGGCTCATTAGCAGATACATCGTTACCATCAGGAGCTGCTGGCTCAAAAAAATTTATATCAACTCCGTGCCGTATAAAATAAACTCGTCCGGGAAGATATCCCTCAAAAAATCTTTTTTGTGCTGTACTCACAACAATCAATGCACTGAGGGAAGAAACCACATTTGGATTTCTGTGTGCCATTCGCCACCAACCAGGTGGTTGATGGGAAGTGCCAATAATTTGTGCTGATAACCTTTTTTTGAGATGTGCAAGAATGCCATAATCCATTTCAAGATACATTATGTGCACAAGGTGAACTGAATGTAACAGTAATGTGAATAATACATCTACCTCAGCTAACATACTGTTACAATCATAATAAGGTAATTTATTAATTCTTGACGAGCACCATGAGAGAATAAAATGTGTTCTTCTTTTTAAGAAATTGTTATTTCTTGCAACTAGAACATCCCTAACGTTTACCTGCCCTATGTTTTTTATATATTGACAAAGGATATCATATCCGCTGTGTTCTCCCATCCAGGGGAACTTCTCACGTAGCAAAATAACATCCGTAGAATGTTTATAATCTTCCATTAAAATAATCTTTTATATATATACATTATATTTCTACTTTTTGAGTATGGAGTGTAGTGAGACAGAGTATATCTTCCTGCACAGTCCCAAAAACGTGCTCCACATAAACACTACCTTCTGACTAATCGTAACCTATCAGCTCTTGACTAATTTACAGTTTCAGTGTTAGTTCAGCATTTTTTCTAATTCTCGCAAATTTTCTTGATTATAATCTTCTATAAAATTTTCTGCATTTTTAATGAGCAATTGACGCCAGGATTCATCATCCATCAAATTTGATAATGTATCTATAAATTCTAAGTCTGTATCAGCTACTAAGAATGCCTTATTTCGCAGATACTCTAGCCCTGCCATTCCTGCCGAAGTGGTCACCAATGGTTTTCCATACGACAAGGCTTCAATTGTTTTAATGTTCAGACCTGTTCCGAACCGTACAGGATTAATTACAATATCCCCTTCATTATAAACCTGCTGAGCGTTTTCGAATTCTCCCAAAAGAGTAATATTTCCTCCTGCATCCAGCACATTACATATTTGGCCGGCAATTACTAATTCCACATCAGGATATGTTATTGTGAGCTTGGTTAATACTTTTTCCATAAAAAAAGTAATGCCATCTATGTTGATCGGGTTTTGAGAAGCCACAAACAATAATTTTTTGTCAAAATCAGTTTTTCTATTAGGACAGTAACTAAGAATATGACCGATCTGTATCACTTTTTTATGGGTAATCTTTTCAAAAAACCTTTTTTCATGATTCTGAATAGCAGTAATTAAGTCTGCTCTGTTTAGTGCTTTGGCTTCTTCTTTTTCATAGGTGGAAAACCATTGTGGCTTCTGATCATTGTTCAGATACACCTTGAAACGGTTAGTGAATATGTCGTGAGTATCTAAAACTTTTAAGACGTTTCCACTAAAATTCAAAAATGCTTTTGAAAGGAAAACATATTCCACAACAACAATGTCAAATCTTTCCTCTTTCTGCAACGCGGAAATAAATTCATCCAGGTTTGTATCATACCAGTCATCGATATGAAAATTATATTCTCGTTCATCAGAGGAATATGTAAAGCTGTAGAAAAATCGTTTCCAGAAACTCAGGGCTATAGGTGGAAAAAAAGACCCCGTGCCGCAAAAGTAGTATACCTTACCTTTCCAATACTGGTTCATAGCCTCTTTATCGCCCTTCTCCAGCTCGACAAACAAAAAGTGCACTTCAAACCCAAGCTTTTTCAGTGCTGCTGACAGATTATATACCCTTATTCTATTCCCAGCATTCTGAGGATGTGTTGGTGTTGGAGATATAATTAAAAGTTTTTTTCCACTCATCTAAAGAATCGGTGCGATTTAATGGTATAATAAGCGATATGACTACTGAAAAACGCTCCTACCAAATACTAAGAAGTGCTAAATGCACTGTTATAAAGCTGCTCTGTTTCAGTAATCATCCTAAAGTAATTAAAATGCTTTTCAACCCTTTTTCTCCCTTCAGCACCCATCTGCTTTCTTTTTTCAGGATCTCTTGCAAGTACCTCTATGGCTCTAGAAAGTGCAACCGGATCACCAGGGGGGATAAGTATACCAGTTTCTCCATTCCTCACCTCTTCGACTATTCCACTGACATTGGAAGCAATCACAGGTTTACCTGCTGCCATCGCTTCCAGCACGGTTAACGGTAACCCTTCAAAAAGAGAAGGCAGAACAAAAATGTCTGTTTTAGATAAAATGTAGGGGATGTCACCCCTAAAACCGAGAAACAGAAACCTATCTTCCATACCTGAATCTTTCACATCCTGTACCAGCAATTCTTTTAAGGGTCCCTCGCCAACTATAAGGAAGCAGAGGTCCGAAAGGTGCATTAATCGCCGGGCAGCTTTTATAAGGAAACAGTGTCCCTTATGCTCAGCTAGACGGGCAACGGTAGACACCACTGTCTTACCGTTAGTCAAGTGTGAAATACGATCTCTCACATTTCTGGAGTCAGAAAGTTGGAATCTACTAATATTAATTCCGTTACGTATCACCGTTACCTTCTCTTCAGGAACCTCGAAAAAATGTATAAGATTTGATTTATTCTCCGAACAAACAGCAATGGCTTGAAAAATTCTTGAATAGATAAATCGTTTATAGAATTTCTCATAGGGTTCCACCTTATAGTTATGGGGAACAAGATGCTCGGTCAAAACAATCACTTTCCCAAGAAGAATAGCTGCTAAAATCGGATATCGGCAAAATGAAGGCCAGGATAAATTAAAGTGGATAAGGTCAGGCTTTTTGTTTATAAAACAGTAAAAAGATCTAATAAAGCTTAAAAATGGATATCTATTAGAAGTATTAACCCACTCAACAGATACGCCTCTTTCAATAAAACATTCTTCAAAACTTCTTTTTTCGACTTCCATTGGAAATATAACCTCAGGATCATATTTATCCCGGTCAATAGCGGTGACAAGATCAATGAGATATTTCTCTGCTCCACCCCAGCCACGGCTATCGGTAAAATAGATTATCTTTTTTTTATCTTGCCCTATTCTTTTTACCATGAATACGTTGATAGCATGTTAAAGAAAAATAGAAATGTACCTTTAAGAAGACTACTCTCTAGTCGATAAATATACTACTCTCAACGGTTAGCTATGACTCTCAAAACCTTTTTGATACCCCTTTTCCAGAGCGGTTTCCTGTAGTGAGGAAGATTTTGAAGTGTTTTAAATGTTTTTACCTCTTTAACTTTTTGAGCTTCTATAAAAAGACTCACCTCAGGTCTATTGTCAAGCAATGAGATACCTTCAATCTTACTGTTACCAAAACCACTCTTTACCACATTGCCAAATCCACATGTTAAAAGGAGATTTCTTAAAGAATCAAAGTCATAAAAATACTTATGTCCACCAGAGATTGCAACATACATAAATTTATCTCCTAAAGTATCTCCCTTAAAACGAAACCCATTGTGAGGACCTGGCTGATTGAAAAATGCCTTATCCTTCTCAACATATTTTCGTGCAAAAATTTCCAGGTCAGGTACAATAATTCTAATAAGTGCATCTATTTTGGATATGCGGTT
>SMTZ1_10004805_pt1 | contig 13572 bp, 13 predicted proteins | sample DeeMarSWOR136_30_FD_25667 | JGI IMG/M metagenome (IMG submission 25667) | reverse complement strand
AAAGAATAACCATGGAAGCCACTCTAGCGGCGCTTGAAACAGAAAAAGTGCATGCCTGTTCCGATTTAGGAGCGGCTGGTATCGGAGCTGGTATTTGCGAATCAGCTAGGTATGGCAGATTTGGAGCGTGGGTTGACCTGGAAAAAGCACCAGTTAAGGTTCAACTAATTACGCCGCCGGAGATCTTAATTTGTGAAAGCCAAGGTCGAATGGTAATTCAGGTTCCTCCTGTGCATGTTCCTGAAATATTGGAAGCTATCCAGGCTAAGGGGGGGGTTGGTACCGTTATCGGAGAAATTACTACTGATGATAAAGAAGTGTTCATGTACGGTAATGAAATCGTCGCCGTAATCCCAAACAATCCTTCCAAGGAAATTCTAGACAGCTTGAAGGGAGGGATATAAATCGCATGACAGGTGAATATGCTCAGGCCGGGGTAGATTACACAAAAATAGAGCCATTTAAACAAGCAATGACTGAAGTAGGGAAAAAGACCTTAAATTTCCCAAATCGCCGTCAAGTTTTCATTAATCAGGATATACTGCATGCCCATGGAGCTGTCTATGAATATCGGGGTAATAAATCCCATCTATGGTGCAAAACTCAGGAGGGTCTTGGAAATAAGAATTGGATTGCTGAATGGATGCATCAATTTGCTGGTACAGGCAGAACATACTATGAAGGCATTGGTATTGATACCGCTTTGATGGCAGTTAATGATGTGATTGCCCAAGGAGCAATGCCAGTTGTGTATACGGATGAAGTTGCAGCAGGAGACAGTGAATGGTTTGAAGATGAAAAAAGAAGCAACGACTTAGCTTCTGGATACTTTAGGGTATGTGAAATGGTGGGTATGGCTTTGCCAGCGGGTGAATCACCATCGCTGCGTTATCTAATCAAGGCTAAACCTCCAGTTAAAAGTGCCCCATCTTTGAGTGGCTGTGCAACTGGGATTATTGCTCCGAGCAGTAGACTCATCGCTGGCCGAAAGCTACAAGTAGGTGACCATATCATAGGAGTTACATCCTCGGGGCTCCATGCTAACGGAATTTCGCTTGTTATCAAACGTGCTCTGGTACTTCCTGATAAGTTCCTTACCAGACTTCCAAATGGGAACACGCTTGGGGAAGAGGCGCTACTTCCTACTCGCTCCTATGTAGCTTTGGTTGAGGCATTGCTAGAAGCCGAAGTAGATATACATGCACTTTTACCTGGCACTGGTGGTGGAATAAGCAAAGTGGCCTTTGACAAGAGACCATTTACTTATCGCATTCATACTTGGGTGGATGTGCCTCTTATTTTCCAGTTTATGAGAGAACTCGGAGTAAAGTTGGAAGACTGCTTAACAACTTTTAATTGGGGAATCGGTTATTACATCTTCGTGCCACTTTCTGAAGTGAAGCATGTTATCGATATCGGACGAAAAGCTAATTATCAGCTTACTGATCTTGGCCTTGTGGAGGAAGGTGAACGAAAGGTCATTTTTGAACCTGAAGGTGTCACTTTACCTCCTCCAGGCGAATAACTCCAGCATAGTACCAATATAGCAAAGCTCACTCAACTGGTTGTTATGCCACAATAGCTAAGAAAGGGTGAGCTTTTTATTTAAGATTTCGCCAGCCAGGTCTTTTCGTGAGTACCTCCCTCACTTTCGGCTGAAATCATTCGTTCTCCCTCTTATATTCTTAGGTGGCGTCAGGTACTGAAACATTTCACGAATTCTTCGGACTTACTCTTTTAGATGCTCAGGAATGGCTTTCAACCACCCGTCGAATTCAAAATATGAATTCGTATCTAGGTCTGTCAAGCTGACAGAAGGATCAGCAGATGCTTGGCCGAGAGACTTCAGCGCATATGCCAGCTAGAGCATCCTGTAGCGCAACTGTCCCATGCTCTGCTGCTCTATCGGGTCCGGGTCGTACAGCAGACTAGGGTGACAACACATCTTGAAAATGCTTAACTGAGGTTGACACAATGTGGTATAATATAAGATATGATAAGATAATAATAGATAATTGTAGACAACGTCGTATATCACAACGCCAGTGTATGCTGAAGGAACCCGGAGGAGGTACGGGGCTTGGTCTGTATTTTGTCTACGCCATCATCAAACAGCACGGAGGGTGGATAAATGTTTAGAGTGAGCACGGGCAAGGCTCGACATTCAAGCTCTATCTGCCAGCTGTTGCCGGCAAGTCAGAAGCTAAAAAGGATGAAACGATTTTGGCAGGTGAGTTTCAGAGCAGTGGTCAACGGATTATGTTGGTGGAGGATTATGGAAGAGTCCGTGAACTTCTCGCGGAGGCGCGAATGACCGCTTCTCCTGGCCTTCAGGCTCCGATAGAGGGACTTGAGCTCTGGCAGGCCTATCTAAATAGCATGGGGTATTGTACATAAGAAGATAGTTCCTACAAAAATTGGAGAGGGTTCTCATAGGTTGTTATTAATAGCTACTTGATAGTTGGATATAATCTACCACCAATACTTGGCGGAGGGTGCTATGTCAACCATAATAGATATAATAAGGGTTTCCATCGGCAACATTTTTTATGATATTGCTTTTATAGCAATTGTAGTTGGCGTTTTAAATATATTCTTTTTGAGCCTAGCTTTGGGTATCGGCATAATCGTTTTTGGGATACTAGTCATTAGTATAATCTCAGTGCTAGATAGGCGGGATAGAAAGCGCTATTAAGCAAAAAGTCTTTCTGATACCTCCTCTATCCGGCGGGTAAAGGATCGTAAATTCGCCAGAGCTGCCTTTGATCTATGCTAACTGGCTCCCCGAGCAGGATTCGAACTGTGAACTAGCGTAAGCCCTCGTGTTGGCCTACTTACTTGCCTCCACCTCGCCACTTGACAGCACATCCGTAAAGTGGTATCTTTTTGCCCATCTAGTCCAATCTATTCACCTCGTAGGAGCATCTCCCTCGTAAGACGTATCCTTTTTAGGCGTAGGATAGTCCCCCAAGTAACCCCAATGGTAGCTATAACCCCTTAGCTCACGTAAAAGTCCTCGAGGAGGTTAAAATGGCGCACTACGAGATATTGATCTTAATCGTGGGGATCATTAGTATCCTGATGGGTCTGCTTATCATAGTGAAGCCGAAAATCTTACCGTACCTTGTGGGAGGCTATTTCGTAGTAGTTGGTATACTCTGGATTGTAAGAGCTTTCCTCTAGAATTCGTTATTGTAACTCTAAGGATATAGCTGATATCTTATACCTCTATTGTTGTGGCGACGAGACAAGGAGCTGAGATGTATGTCCGTCCCCACCGCTATAAAGAAGACCCTGTCCAAAACTTGGCTCTCCGAGCAGGATTCGAACCTGTGAGCTGGCGATACCAATTTTAGGTGTCAAAATCGCCTTTTTAGGTCTCTGAAGATACAACACACGGACGCTATAACTTCTGATTAAGGTGTCGCCGTTTTTAAAAAATTCATTGCGATTGAATATAGCATATACAGAAGTATCTTAATTGGTTATTCCAGCGATCAATGGTGCGAGCCCCATTGACAACAGGATAAGTTGTTTAGCCTGCATAGACCATCAGTGGACTATAGGCCTGATACAATGTTGTCTACGTGTGTACCCTCGTGCGCTATCGTTATGCGATTTGAACAAAAAAGGAGCGTAAATAGTAATCAATCTGTTAATATACCAAGGCTAAGGTCTGCAGGTGATTTTATGCGGACCTTTTTTTATTTCAATCCTCATGAGCTCGACAATTGAGTTCTATAAAGGGAACCTATTTAATTTAAATTAAAAAGAGGTTAAACTTGGTATAAATATGAAAAACTTAAGAAAATATGGAAACAAGCCTTTCAATGTAGCTGTCATTCACGGTGGGCCAGGTGCACCTGGAGAAATGGCACCGGTTGCTCGAGAACTCTCCTCCGTTAGGGGTGTTCTGGAGCCACTTCAAACAGCAACAACACTTGAAGGGCAGGTCCAAGAGCTAAAGGCCGTTTTAGAAAAGAACGGAGATCTTCCTGTCACATTGATTGGCTTCTCATGGGGTGCAATGCTCAGTTTTGTTTTTGCCGCCCAGTATCCTTCATTCGTAAAAAAACTCATACTCATTGGGAGTGGGGCCTACGAAGAAAAATATGCCGCAAACATTATGAAAACTCGGTTAAGTCGGCTTCGTGAAGAAGAAAGAGAGGAAGCCCTTTCCCTCTTGGAAACCTTGAACGCCCCTGCCATTGAAGATAAAAACACGCTCATGGCCCGATTTGGAAAGTTGATATCCAAGGCTGACTCATATAATCCCTTGCCCCTTGACAGCGAGATACTAGAATGCCAGTACGATATCTATCAAAGTGTATGGGAGCAAGCTAGGGAGCTAAGAAGCAGTGGGAAGCTTTTAGAGCTCGGGAAGAGGATCCAATGTCCTGTAGTCGCGATCCATGGCGACTACGATCCCCATCTTTCCGACGGGATCAAAGACCCCCTTGCTCGTATTCTAAAAGACTTTCGACTCATCCCGTTAGAAAAATGCGGTCATTGTCCTTGGATCGAGCGGAGTGCGAAAGATAGATTTTACAGTATCCTTAAAAAGGAAGTATTGAGGAAATCCTCAATAAGAGAGGATTCTGTCAAGTAAAGAACATGAATAGCAAATCTGACTCAAACGTGCCCCTAATGGACCCGGACCTGAAAGCCAGTATCATCAAGAGAGCAATGCAGTTAGTCTTCACTCTCATTTTCCAAGGGGCGATGCTATTTCTTTCTTCAGGCCTACTGAACTGGTTGTGGGCCTGGGTATTGATAAGTATGTACCTGGTTGGGATATCGATTAATGCTGCCATAATGCTTCGTTATAGCCCAGAGACTGTTGCGGAACGCGCCACGGTCGGAGGGATGAGGGGTTGGGACAGAATTATTGGCGGTACGTGGGCTATAATGCGCTTCGTACTCATCTTGCTCGTCGCCGGTCTGGATGTGCGTTTTGGGTGGACTGGTCCAGTCGCGCTTACATTTCATATCGCAGGTGGAGTCGTCTTGGTACTGGGGTTCGCACTTTTCAGTTGGGCAATGGTGTCAAACACCTACTTTGCAGCGGTTGTCCGAATCCAGGAAGATCGCGGGCACACCGTCTGTACCACTGGGCCATACCGGTTCATGCGCCACCCAGGTTACGTCGGTGCGATTATTCAGTCGCTCGCGCTACCACTTATACTCGGCTCACTCTGGTCGCTTATTCCAGGCGGACTAGCTGCGCTGCTGATAGTCGCTCGCACGGTGCTTGAAGACCGAATGCTCCACAATGAACTCGCCGGCTATCGTGATTACGCCCGACAGGTACGCTATCGCCTGATGCCTGGCATCTGGTGACCTTAGCTGTATGAATGTTCGACTTCAATAAAAAAGGTACATATGATGGGATCGGGCTAATGGACACTCTAGTACCATCACTTACTAGCACTACAAGTCTAAAATCCACCGACTAGACCTTCATATTATCCAATAGACAAAACCCTCTGTGAGCCCTCACCTCATCATCGTCGCTCAAGCCTTGGAGATGGCAAGCTCAAAGGGCACAGCTTTTCGTTTATCGTGTCTACGCTATCCTAATCCAGCGTCTGTTCCCAGCCTCCACTAGGTCCCCAGTTTGTGTAGCTCCTCCTCTAACCTGGTTCTGCGCTATAGGCATTGACCAAAAAAGCGTTGCATGCAACCTTTTCTTTCTCACTTTGGCCTTGACCGCGAGGAATCGTAACATTAGAATGGAGCTATGAGGCAACTGGGCAAACGCAAACTACTTGATATCACCTAGTCTTTTTTGTGTACTGCTGACCCTAGCCGTCTTCCCACAGGAGGTATTTTGAAGGATATGACAACACGAGACAAGAAATTATCCCGAGACGGGCAAGAGTTGGAGTATATCTTCCGCCCCAGCTCTATCGCTTTAGTAGGGATTACTAGCGATCCGAACAATTGGATGGGTCAGGGATTCTTAAGGGGTCTGCTGGAATTTGGCTATGCCGGCCAGATATATCCAATAAACCCCAAGGCTAGTCAAATCCAGGGGCTGAAGGCATATCCCTGCTTAGGGGATGTGCCCGGATCGGTGGACCACGTCATCTCCCTGATCCCGGCCCCACTGACCCCCCAGCTTATTGAGGACTGCGGCGCCAAGGGGGTGAAGGTGGTTCACCTCTTCACCGCCGGCTTCGGCGAGACTGGCGAGGAGGAGGGGAAGCGACTGGAGGCTGAACTTCTGGCCATAGCCCGTCGAGTGGGTGTGCGCCTCATCGGCCCCAATTGCATGGGGATTCACTATTACAAGAGCCGGATCACTTTCGGTATGGGCATCCCTGAGGAAGCGAAGGAGAGCGGGAACATAAGCTTCCTGTCTCAGAGCGGGGCTAACGCGGGAAACCTGCTTCAGATGGGCTCGCTTCGTGGCCTCCGCTTCAACAAGGTCGTCAGCTATGGAAATGCCGTTGACCTCAATGAGTCGGACTTCCTTGAACATTTTGCCGCGGACCACGATACGGAGATAATCGCCGCCTATATAGAGGGAGTAAAGGAAGGCCCACGGTTTCGCAGGGCGTTGATAAAGGCGGCCGCGGTCAAGCCGGTCATCGTGCTCAAGGGAGGCAGGACTGTAGCAGGCGGTGGGGCAGCCGGCTCACATACGGGGGCCTTGGCAGGCAACGAGGAGATATGGAGTGCCTTGCTCAAGCAGGCAGGGGCCATCCGGGTCTACAGCATGGATGAACTAAGCGATCTGCTTGTGGCCTTCCGCCATCTACCGCCACTGGCAGGTCGCAACGTGGGGGTGATCGGATCCGGCGGCGGAGCCAGCGTGGAGGCCGCCGATATCTGCGAGAGCGCAGGCCTCTCTGTCCCTGTCCTCCCTCCTGAGATCAGGAGTCAACTCAGGGAGTTTACCCCAGTGGCGGGCACCAGCGTCAGAAATCCCATAGACAGCACTAGCATGTTCATGCCACAGGATATAACTCGAACCGTAGAGTTAGTTGCCAGCTATTCCGGGATCGACTTCATCATTTTTCATTTAGAACTGGGGCTTGGCATCATTCAGGGTCCGGCGCGAGTCATCGTGGAGACAGGTCGTGAAGTGATAATAGAAACAGCTAGGAGAATCCATAAGCCCTTGGTCACAGTCCTCAGCTATGGGGGCAGCGGCCAGGGAATATCACTCTTCACGGATACCAAAGACAAGTTCGTTAAATCGGGCCTTGCCGTCTTCCCCTCCATTGAGCGTGCAGCTCTGGCCGTTAGCCGGTTTATCTCATACCATGAGACTAAAAACAGTGCCTATATAAGTGGCTCCCCGAGCAGGACTCGAACTGTGAGCTAGCATGAGTCCTCGTATTGGTCTATTCCCTTGTAGGCCGTGCTGTACAATAGACAGAACCTTTGAAGTGAGGTTCATATTCTCTATTTGATGCAGCAGTTTTGGATTACTTCAGACTAGGCATCAAATCAAGACCTTTGCAGATAACTTCTGACCTCTGCTGTCTAGACCACTGAAGACAGGGCTAGTATAATTGTTGCCAAAGGAGTCCCTATTAGTTATCAGGAGTTCAGAATGAGTTCTTTACAAAAAGTGACAATAAAATGGCTAGACCCTGTAATGGTGGCTTACCTTAGTATTACAGGACATTACACCCAGATTCCCACCGCCTTTGGCAAACTCTATAGCTGGATTAGCCAGAAGGGATACAGGCCCCACGGCCCGGCGATTACGGTCTACTACAATATACCCGGAGAGGTTCCAGACGACCAATTGCACTGGGAGGTGTGCAGCGCTCTCTCTGGGAATGTGGCGGAGAGTGCCCCTGACCGAGATGGCTTGGGAGTAAAGCTGTTGGGTGTTGCCCAGGTAGCTACAACAATGCACAAGGGTCCATACGAAGAAGTTGAAGAAACTTATAAAGCTCTGCTGGCATGGATTGCAGCCAATGGATACGAAATTATCGGGCCGGTAGAAGAGCTGTATTTCAATGAACCGGCAAAGACGCCGCCTAGCGAGTTACTTACGGAAATTAGATGCCCAGTATGCAAGAAATAGGGAGCAGGGCAAAGCTTTTAGTGGAGCGTGCAATCCCGACCAAAAATTAGTCTAACTAAAGGCGAACACCGTCTTGAAGGTCATATCTGGGGTTCTATCTACTAAAAGACCTGTCTCACCGAGCAAGATTCGAACTTCGAACTAGCATATACTCTAGCGTTGGGCTACTTCCCAGCCTCCACCGTCGCCTCTTGACAGCACACCCGCAAAGTGGTAGCCTTGTGCCTACCTAAACGGCTACGATTCCCCTAGTAAGATCATACCACATAGATGACCTCCTTTGTAGCCAGCCCCCTGGCTCTGATGGCAGACGTAACAGAAGAGATGGGAATCAACCTACTTGACTATCGCCTACTAGCCACTACGATTTCGTAGTAACTTTGAACCAGGAGGATATCATGCCTGTTGACCCGGAGGCACAAGCGCTACTAGATATGATGGCCGCGACTGGCATCCCCGCTTGGAATACGCTCTCGGTAGAGGATGCGCGAAAAATGATGGATATGATGGCAGAGTTATCAGGGCTCATACCAGAGTCCGTTGCTAAAGTTGAGGACCGGCTGATAAGCGGTCCAGCCGGGCACATTCGAGTGCGTGTCTACACGCCACAAGGAAGTGGACCTTTTCCTGCGCTGGTTTTCTTTCACGGCGGTGGGTTTGTCCTCTGTAGTATCGAGACCGAAGACGAACTCTGTCGAGCGGTGACAAACGCGGCTGTCTGTATCGTGGTGTCGGTAGATTACCGCCTCGCTCCGGAACATAGATTTCCGGCCGCGGCGGATGATTGCTACACAGCAACCAAGTGGGTTGCCGAAAATTCCGATGCCATAGGCGGTGACCCGACTCGCATTGCCGTCGGTGGCGACAGTGCCGGTGGCAACCTGGCGGCAGTCGTCGCACTGATGGCGCGGCACCGTGGCACTCCTGCGTTGGTCTACCAGTTGCTCATCTATCCGGTCACCAATTTTGCTTTTAACACCCCGTCATATCAGGAGAACGCGGAGGGCTATTTCCTCACCAGAGACGCGATGGTGTGGCACTGGAACCTTTACCTGCAGAACGAGGCCGATGGCCACAACACCTATGCTTCTCCCTTACAGGCGCAAGACTTGTACGGGCTGCCGCCAGCGCTAGTTATCACCGCCGAGTTCGACCCCTTGCGAGATGAAGGAGAAGCGTACGCGGCCCGGCTGCGTGAGGCGGGCGTGCCCGTAGTATGCACACGCTACAACGGAATGCTCCATGGCTTCTTGAGCATGCCCGTCGAAAAGGGGAAGAAGGCGAGGCAGGAAGTAGCCGCCGGTTTGCGGTCGGCCTTTGCCAAATAGGGCAGTATCAGAACTCGTTTATGACAAAACTCCTAGGAAATGTTGCATTTGCAGATTTAAAAAGCAGTACTTAGTCTATGTGCATCTGAGAAGGGCTAAAGAGGAGTTGGCAAACATTTGAGAACAGGAGGTACTAATGGAATGGCATGATTTGCTGGCAGATGGTTATGGACGCGTGCTTGAGTTTATGCAGAGTGTGCTCAGAGGGCTTACTCAGGATGACTTGAACTGGCAGCCTCGTCAAGATTGTAATAGCATAGGTTGGTTAGCTTGGCACCTGACACGTCAGCAAGACACCCAAATAGCTTCGTTGATGGGAGATGAGCAGTTGTGGACGAGGGATGGATGGCATTCCAAGTTCCACCGACCACCTGATCCCGGAGATATTGGATTCGGCCACACTCCAGAGCAGGTATCAGCATTTAAATCTCCAGATGTTCAGACACTACTGGATTACCATCGTGCAGTGGTGGAACGGTCGAAGCAATATTTCCTCACCCTATCAAGGACTGACTTGGACCGCGAGCTTAACGAACCGTGGTTCCAGCCGTTGCCTACGGTTGGTGTGCGGCTAGTCAGCATATTGGAAGATAGTCTACTGCATGCGGGCCAAGCGGCTTATGTGCGTGGCATGTGCCAAGGCAAAGGATGGCAAAAGTATTGAGCTGTATGTCGTCCGCAATATTTCGATATATTGGCCTTGAGGATAACGGACACTTTAGGTGGGGTGAGCAGACTACTTGTCTGGATCTCTTATCAGTCCCCGCAGATAGGCCATTTGCCCGACGTGCTGAAGTCTGTCGCAGATTAGGATGACTATCAGGTGGCCGATGCTGACCTCGCCGAAGATGCGGGATTTCACTATCTCATCTAGTCTGGCAGGGTCGACGTTGCGGAGGAACTCCAACGTTCGGGCTCGCACCGCCTCGCCATAGGCGAGGAGGTCGCTCAGCTGTACGCGGGGGAAGTTATCCACTTGCTCCGCGGTATAGCCAAAGCCGATGATACGGGGATCATCGGGCAGGTTCAGCTTCTCATGCCACTTCTCCGATTCCCACACCTGGGGCACCCGCTGGAACATGTACTGGCAGAACCAGTCCTCCACTCGCAGGATATGCCATAGAATAAAGGCAATGTGGTTTGCTCCGGGCTTGGGCTGCCACATCAGCTCATCCGGGCTGAGGCTGTCCACCGCCTGATTAAGAGCTTCCTGTGTTCGGTTCAGGACCTCCATGGCAAAATCCTTCACTTGCATTGTGATCCTCCTGTTCTTATGTTTGCTTTATGCCCGCAAACCTGCTCTTCCGTTGCAGTACTCGATATTTCTGCGATTCACGAACTCATGATATCGTCTGTAGTAACACATTTCATCCACAAAAGTGGCACACATTGCCCCTGGAAACACCAGCCACTTCGGAAGCCAGAGCCCTGGCTCCTGATGGTACTATTATTGCTCTTTCTGACCTTTAGTGTCCTGCTCTAAGAACCAAATACCTTCTTAAAAGTCCTCGTTTAGCTTCTTTCTACCACAACCTCCCGTTCCAACATTGTGACTACTTCATGAAGGCGCACGGGTTTGAGTGCGCCGCCGAAAGAGTGTACCATGCGGTGCAAGGTTCATGTCGACCTCGGTTTATCACCTCGTTCCTCAGCGCTCCTCATCTAGCCTATGGCTGAAATGCTCACTCCCCGAAGGAATCTAGCGCTAACCCTTGAAGAGGCTAATAAGTTCGTCTAAGGCTCCACCTTAAAATCAACTTAATGTGGTAATGGTCACCAAGGATCGCTGCCTCTAGATAACGCCTTCTTTTTCAAGCTTAATCAGGTCCTCCTTTGTAAAGCCTAAGAGTTGATCGTATACTTCTTGGTTGTGCTCACCTAAAAATGGAGCTGGCTTATCAATCATTCCCGGAGTAGCCGATAGTTTTACGGGGATTCCTGGAATGCTGATCTTTCCCATGTAAGGTTGCTCAATCTCCTGAATCATGTCTCGTGCCAGAAGGGAAGGGTCAACAGCAAGCTGATCAAGAGTTATAACCGGGGAGAAAGGGATTTTAGCCTTGGTAAAGGCTTCCGTTATTTCGTTGATCGGCTTGTTCCGTGACCATTGCTCAATAATATCATACACCAAATGAGCGTTTTGCCACCTTTTGATGTTACTGTCAAATCGAGAATCATCAATAAGATCTTCCCTTCCAATTGCTCCAGTTAATTTCATCCACATCGGGTCAGTAGGGACCTGCAGTACGAAATAACCATCACTGGCTTCATAGATGTCAGTTACGCCTGCTCCAGGGTACCGATTTCCCTGTCGCTCACACTTTAGGTCAAAATTGACATGGTCTATAAACTGGTAGCCTAAAGTAAAAAACACGGTATCCATTAGTGAAACATCTATATGTTGCCCTCGCCTTGTCCGTGTCCTCCAGAATAGAGCCATAAGTACGGCAGAAAGTGCCACTAGACCGCCAAGTATATCAGCTATTGCTGCGCCGGCTCTCACGGGCGGCTGTTCGGGATAGCCCGTAAGACTCATTAATCCCCCAGCCGCCTGGGCCACCAAGTCGAAGGCAACCCTATCCTTGTATGGCCCGTATTGCCCAAATCCGGAAATCGAGGCAAGGATTATTTCTGGGTTAACCTTCTGTAACTCCTCATAGCTGATGCCGAATTCCCTCATTTTACCTGGTGGGAAGTTCTCGATGATGACATCGGCCCTTTTAGCCAAATCCCTGAATATCTGGGTGCCCTTTTTTGTGCTTAAGTCTAAAGTTATGCTCTTTTTATTCCTGTTTGCCCACAAGAAGCGGGAACTCTGGTTACCCACCTTGAAGCCATATTGCCGCAATTGGTCTCCCACCTTAGGCTTTTCAATATGGATAACTGTGGCACCCATATCGGCGAGAAGCATCCCGGCTACAGGCCCAGATAGGTACTGGGCCGGTTCTAGTACTGTTATCCCCCGAAGGGCTTCTTCCATTGAAACCTCCTTTCCCTCCTGAAATGCAAAAATGGGCATCCACTATTCTGCGAGTAATGGACATATCAGGCTTAAATATTATGCCCCAGACAGTGCTATTATAGCCCCTTCTTGCCCTCAGTGTCTCGGGCTTGCTAGTATCTGGCACTGCTTAAGGAAGTCTTGAGCTGCCAGCAGATAGTAGGGAGCTTGGTCTCTCCAGGGCGTATATTAGCCGGGTTTACCGACGGATAGCCATGGAGTTACTCACCCAGGAGTTTCTTTCTACAATCGAGAAAGGCCAATAGAGGCAAGTCTTCTAATCTTGGCCCAACCTACCTTTCCAGCCTTGTAACTACTTGATGAACGCACAGGGGTTCGGCTACTTCCACCGCAGGCTAGCCACCTGCTGCTCCCCTCAGGTTGACAATTCCCCCCTTTAGCGAGTATTCTGCTCATTGATGCGCCATTTCATGCACCCTTTCGCGGCAACTTTGGCTACAATTTCATAAGTCTTGTGGGTGATTGTATGATGTCGAAAAAACTAACGGCGATTCCGGAGCTATGTTCTGGCTGCAGTATTTGTGAATTGGTATGCGCAATCAAACACTTCGGAGTCAACAATCCGAAGAAGTCGGCGATAAGAGTACTGATCACGTATCCTCATCCAGTCATGAGAATGCCGATCGTGTGCAGCCAGTGTAAGGTTGCCCCATGTGTGAAGATATGTCCCACCGATGCCCTGCGATGGAACGATGGCGTCGTCCAGCTAGACGAGGAGAACTGCACTTCCTGCTATAAATGCGTGGAGGCATGTCCCTTCGGAGCGATTTATGCTCATGAAGACTGCGACCTGCCCATCAAGTGTGATATGTGCGGAGGCGACCCTGAATGTGTCAAGAAATGCCCCAAGGGTGCGCTTAGGCTCATACCTGTAGCCGCACTGGGTGAGTTCAAACGCCTCAACAATATCCTGAGCTATACTCAGATGAAGGAAATCGAGTTCTACGAGAAGGGGGAGAAGAAGATTATCCACTATGCCGATATAGGGAAGGAAGAGCTATGAGTGTGAAGAGTGGATATTTTAAGAAGCACCTGCATGTAGACCTTACAAAGGGCAGTGCTGAACGCAGGGACCTTCCGGACACATTTATCGAGAAGTACATCGGCGGGCGCGGCTTCGGCGCGAAACTGGTATGGGACAATCTGAGGAAGCATGACTTCAATGTAGACCCCCT
>SMTZ1_10020680_pt1 | contig 13574 bp, 13 predicted proteins | sample DeeMarSWOR136_30_FD_25667 | JGI IMG/M metagenome (IMG submission 25667) | reverse complement strand
AGCATCCCAGGCCGAACCTGGTACGGCAACGGTCAGACCATCCGCATCTGCGTTATAGCTGACGGCAAAATCACCTACCCAACCGACTTTCAGATAAAAAGCATAGAGGCACTCGTGGAAGCGCTGTATAGAAAGTTCGGCATTCAGCCTCAATCCATCTACTACCCTGGCGATTGGCGGTAGTCCGGCAAGAAGTGTGCCGGACCATATAATAAACGCGTGCGATAGGTTGCTGTCTGAAGTTTCGTTTCCATATAAAAACCCCCGCGTCTTCTTGTCGAAGACAATAGCGGGGGTCATTTTATGGAGGGCGGTTATTTAATAAACAGCTTTCTAATTATTTTTGCTATGGCCTCAACTGCCGCCCAATATCGCGTCCTGGCCTAATCCATCTCCGGCACCGGAGCACCCCACCATGGGCACCACGGCCCCGGAACACCTCGGCCCAATCCGCCCATACCTCTACCTCTGCCTTGGAAGCCTCGGCCCCATCCGCCCATACCTCTGCCTTGCATCATCATACCTCTGCCTCGCATGCCTTGGCCCCATCCGCCTATACCTCTGCCTTGCATGCCTTGGCCCCATCCGCCCATACCTCTGCGCATTATCGGCGGTCCTGGCTTCTCCATAACTGCGGGTGCAGCTTTACGTCTTTCAAGGCGTTCTTTCTTTGCGTCGGGCTGTGCTACTCCAGGTCTGCCGCGGACATCTGGCCCGGCCTCGATGGGAGCGCCCATTACTTTTTGCACTCTTTGCCTGAACTGATGCATCTTCCTGATTAATTGCCCCATCTTTTCCCTGTCGTTTTCCCGATAGGCCTTTGTCAGTTCGTCTAACAATCTGCCAGCCCCCTCTTGTATAGGCCGATCTTGCCCAAGACGCTGAGGTGTCTGCTGCAAAGCCCGCACACGCTCAGGCTCGACTTCTCTAACTGCCATTAGCCGGCGCCTCTGTTGCATACCCCCCATACGCGCGCGACCAGCCTCTTCACCTGCTCTTGGTCTGCGAAGCTGTTCCACCTGGCCTTTTTGTTCTTGCTCTGCTTCAGGCCTGTCTCTTTCTTCTTGGGCGATGAGATTTTCAGCTCCCACAAGCAGAATCACCGCCACGATACCCAACATAACCATCTTTGACATGTCTTGCTCCTTTCCAAATTATGGTTTATTTCCGGTTTTATGCACCGAATTTCCATAGATACAGACGGATTCAGATAGGGTATTATTGCAGTTTTGAGAAAAATTCGCAAAAAATGTGAAAAAAATGCTATAATCCCCTACCTTTTCAGCCAATCCGGAAGCTGAATGCCTTTCGTCGGGCTGTCTATGCCGGGAGCATACGGCTTGAGATCGAGGATCGGGCTGCTGTCAAAGGCGTCGATCTTGTCGATGTGAACTACCCCGCCTTTAACACCGCTCCTTTTAGAGGCTGGGTTAACTGAAAGAATCTTGCACAGGCTCAGAGCAATCAGATTGGGCCGAACGGGCGCACGGCAGGCGAAGACGCCCACTTTACAGACGAGTGGATTTTTCTTGTTGCCCCGCGGATGGACCTGAAGGATGCTTCGTTTTCGGGGTGTGTCGTTCTTGTCAAGCCAATAAAACACCCACACGTGTGAAAAGCCGTCCAGCCCTTTGAGTGCATCTGCGTACCTATCGAAAATCCACAGCCGCACTAACTTGCCTTTCTTCTCCACCTTACCAACGGGATATAATTTAAAAAACACTTTCGTTTGCTCTTCTTCCACTGGCTCTGCTTTTTTCAGGTCACTGGCGAATGCGCCTCCGCCGATACAGGCAGCCATCACCGTGCTCTTCAAAAACAAATCACGTCTGGAAATGTCCATAACAGGCTCCCTTCAAGTTTGAATTTACCGTTTTTATATAATGAGATAATAACATAAAGCTTCTCCTTGGGCAAGGTGAAATGGAAGGCACCCCAAGCGGCGATATGGGTCAGGACCGTGAGCGCCTGACCGGTTCTCCTTAATCATCTCTGAACAATTCTCGGTGTGTTCGACCACGCGACTGTTTTTCCGAGGCAAAAACTTTCCTGTTTTGCCGGACATCGCGAACCTTCACATCCTGTTTTGGTTTCTACCGTGTCGATTCAGGCTGGAAAAGGTCTTTCTGTACGAAAATAGCAATGTAGTGACGTGTGTCGCTTATCAGTTCGTAGCGGATAGGAATCCAGCCGGCCTCCTCAGCCTGCTTTGACAATTGGCTTAGTGACACAGCGTGCGATGTATGCTGACCTATGAGCTCGGCGTATCTCTCAATCACACATATACGGCCGGTGGGCTTGATGACATCCCGCAGGTGACGCAGATAATCGACGCGGCCATCGGGTTTCAAATGATGATAGACCATCGAGAAAAACGCCAGGTCACAAGAGTTTTCCGCCAGATTGGTATTGTCGGTATCGCACAAGTAAGGTTTGATCTGCGGTATATCCGTAAACTTTTCCTTCATTTGGTTGACTTTCTTTTCTTCGACCTCTGAGGCGTGAATAATGCCCTTGTCGCCGACGAATTTGGCCATGTGCTCCGCCCACCAGCCGTCGCCGGCACCGATGTCTACAACGACATCTCCCGGTCTCAAATCCAGCTCTTTAAGGATGTACTTGCTCTTAGCACGAAAGGGGTAGCCGGAACCATCGGCACGTGCATATTGCTTCGGGTCGGTAACCCGGGTGCTCCGCCACGAGTACCTGGAGGTTGGGCCAGGTAAACTACCAGAAACAACGACAAGGGTTAAGAGCGTGAGTAGTCGACTTATTCTTCGCATGGTCGGTCTCCTTAGTTATGTTGTGAACTGTTCTGTTGAATTTTTGACATTTTAGTTTCGTCTCTATTGCGCTGGACCGCACAGCGTCTCAACGTCGCTTGTAAAACGCAATAGCCTGAACAGCGTATGCTCCCACGCCCGCTGCCAGGATGCCAACCATCACAATGACGTTATGTCTGGCCATAGCCAGATTCGTTGACACCCTCGACGCTTGTTCCTATGCCCGGCCTCGACGCCGGACCAACGACCAGATGTAATAAACAGGGATGCCCGCGAGGATGCTGCCGAGGCTATACAGCGAAGGTTTTCGCCACTGCAAGAACGCGAACACGGCCATAAAGAGGGTTACCGCCATGAATATCGCCGGAACGACCGGATATCCCGGCACGCGAAACGGTCTTTCCAAGTCTGGCCGGCGCCATCGAAGAATGTACACCGCAGCGATGAAGAGCAGAGCAAAGAGTGACAATCCCACCGAGGCATACCTGTACAAGTCTTGGAAGTTCGTTACGAACAGAATAATGATAGCGCACATGCTCTGCGCGAGCATCGCGTAAACGGGAACCTGCCCCCTCGCTCCTGTATGCCCCGCTACAGATGGGAACAATCCATCCCTTGCCATTGCGTAGTAGATACGCGGGCCGGTGATAACAAAAGCGCTCACTGTGGCCAGGAACGTTAATCCGACCGCAATGGAGAAGATGCTGGAAGCCCTCACCCCGAACAGATTTTCGACCGCGAGCTGGGGAACCTGCTCTGCGTTGGCAAATCCGACATCCACGAGGGGTACGGCGTAGGCGAAAACGAGGTTAAGGGCCAGATACAAGACAATTACGAGCCCAGTGCCCAGCAGAAGGGACCGTGGGAGAATTCTGGCCGGATTCTTAACCTCGCCGGCCAGATAGCTGGCAGCGTTCCAGCCGCTGTAGGCGAACATGACGTAGAACAACTGAGTAGCCGCGGTCCCAAGTTTGACCTCTCGTATCGCCTGCCCCTCCGCAATGTGGGTCAACCGTCCCCCGCCGAACAGAAACGCCATCAATACAAGGGCCGCAAACAAACCGAGCTTGAGAATCGTGGTGAGATTTTGTGTCCAGGCAGACTGACGGTGACCAAAGAGATTGGGCAGAGTAATTGCGACAATAATAACAGCGGCCGTGGCCTGAACAAGGCGATCCGCTTCCGAGACCGGTCCGACTAATCCGAACGGTGTCAACAAATACCTGGCTGCTATGTGGCTGGCAACAGCCAGCGGTGCCGAGAAGCCGAGAAGAAACGACGTCCAACCGGAGAGAAAGGCAGGCATCGGGCCGTACGCTTCGCGAAGGTAAACATACTCCCCGCCTGCCCGGGGCAAAGCGGCTGCTAACTCCGCCACGCAAAGAGCCCCGCACACGGCGAGCAATCCACCGAGGGCCCAGAGCCCAAAGATGGCGGGGTAGTTTTTCAGCGAAGCCATCATATATCCGGGCGAGACCAGAATCCCGGTCCCGACCATGCTGGCGATCACCACGTAGGTCGAAGTCGATAGACCAAATCCTCGTCGCAGTTCTTCCTTTGGCATTCCCATTCTCCTTACAGCACTGCCGCCGTGAATGCGTGGACGGGCTGCGACCATTCGCTCCCGTGCTTCGCAATCCCAGTCCGCGTCCGTCATCGTTTCTTGAGTGTCACACCGATACCCTCCTTTGCAAATTATGGCTTATCGTTGTTCTGACATATCGGTTTAGTACGGGTATAGACGGATTAAAAAAGCGAATTTATTGTATTTTCCAGGAGAAATCATTAAAAATATGCAGAATACTTGATTTCAGAACTTTTTTACAGCTCCCATTTTCAGCAGACCGAAGTTTTCTTTCTCTGTTAGAATCACCCACGCACGCCAATCTTTTTTGCGGATTCGCGCAGGTTCGATGGCTCGTGTATCCTTGAGCCAGACCAAAAAACCAAACTTACAATTCATTTTGCTCCGCCAGTATTCGTTACTGCCCCGGATATACTCGTTGTATCGCTGTTTTATTTCGACTATTTGTCTTGGCGTTAAGTTTTCAAAATTTTTAACCGCCGCTGCGGTTGCCGTCGCGCAGACCGGGCCGGAGCTTACCTTCAAAAATAATTTGTCGCCCGGCAGGACCCGCCCGAAAGTATAGTGCCTTGTTTTCGTAAAACGCGATTCGATACGTTTTTGGCCGCCTAAAATCGCATCTAAGTAGGGCTTCTTCAGGATTACAAGATGATAATTTGCCATAAGGTTAAGGCTTTTATAATAAAAAATATACCGATAAATTGCAACTGCTTTGACACGGAACTAAAGAAAATTTATCTAAAGAAAATTTATAATCAGAACGATTTTTTGGAGGACAAAAAGATGGAATCGATTTTGACTGTAATAGGCATTGTTTTGGTTTTAGTTGTCCTGGGCCTTTTAGTTTGGCTCATAAGCACCAGCTTTGCCAACAGAAGGGAGATTGCCGGCCAGGCCGCCGGTATCGGTCTTCTCCAGCAGCAGCTCGAAGCACTGAAAGCCGCCCAGGATAAAACTTCCGAGAATTTGCAAAAGTCTCTGCAGACAGGCCAGAGCACTCTTACCCAGAGTCTCCAATCGAGCCGGGAGGTGCTCAGTCGGCTAAACAGCCAGATTGGCGAACTGCAGGGCACAAATAAGCAAATGCTCCAGGTCGGAACCGAAGTAAGACGGCTTCAGGATATTTTAAGCTCTCCCAAACTTCGGGGCCAAATGGGCGAATGGTCGCTCGAAAACCTTTTGGCCACTATACTGCCGAAAAACAGCTACACACTCCAATATACTTTCAAGGACGGTAAAACAGTCGATGCCCTGATAAAACTGACCGACTTCTCAGTTCCCATTGATGCCAAATTTCCTTTGCCTGGTTTTGAGAAAGTCGTAAAAACCGAAGAAGGATCGGAAAAAACCAAACTTCGTAGACAATTCCTTAAGGATGTAAATAATCATATTGACAAAATCGCCTCTGATTATATAAGGCCGGCTGAGGGGACACTGGATTTTGCAATTATGTATATACCCGCCGAGAACATCTATTATGAAACAGTAGTCAAGTACCTCGGCGAAACACAGGATATTTTGCAATATTGCTTTGATAAAAAGGTAATCCCAGTTTCGCCGAACCTTTTATACGCATATCTTATGACGGTGGTGATGGGCCTGCACGGCCTTCAGATAGAAAAGCAGGCCGCCGAAATCCGCCAGAACCTAAAACGGCTGAACGCCTCTTTTGCAGATTTTCTTTCCAACTGGGATGTTCTCGGCAAACATCTTCGCAATGCCTATAGCCAATACGACGAGGGCCACAAAAAACTCGACCGCTTCGGCCTACACCTCGACCAAATCCAGGGCGAAACGCAAGAAAAAACATAATTGACAAAATAGTCAATAGTCGTTAGGGAATAGATTCCTGCTTCCGCAGGAATGGTATACTTAATGCTAACAACTAAGTGCAAGGAGTACGAAAATGGAAGAAGGCAAGCTAATTAATGTAGGTGATGCGGATTTTGAAAGCCAGGTTCTAAAGTCCGATGTGCCGGTGCTGGTGGATTTTTGGGCTCCCTGGTGCGGCCCCTGCCATATGGCCGCGCCGGTACTTGAGAAAATAGCTCAGCAATACAAGGGAAGATTAAAGGTATGCAAGCTCAACGTTGACGAGGCACGCCGGACCGCTATTGATCACGGCATTATGAGTATACCAACATTGAATATTTTTAAAGGTGGTGAAATAGTGGACCAGATTATCGGGGTTACGCCAGGCTATGAGTCTGATGTTAAGAAAAAGATAGAGCCGCACTTACAGGAAAGCGCGGGGTGATTTTAAAATGAGCGATGTTACCTATGATGTTATTATTATAGGCGCTGGCCCAGCCGGCCTTGGAGCAGCTCTTTATACCTCGCGCGACAGACTAAAAACACTCGTGCTTGAGAAATTCCAGCCCGGCGGCCAAATCATTAACACAGACAGGATAGAAAACTACCCTGGTATTGAACAAATCGACGGCCCAGGCCTGATTGAGCGGATGCAAAAGCAGGGTGAGAGCTTTGGAGCCGAGATAAAGACTGGCTGCGAAGTTACTAACCTGGAGAAGCTAAAAGACGGCAGCATCGCTGTTTATTGTGACGGGGATAAATTCTCCGCAAGGGTTGTCGTTCTGGCACCGGGTAGTGGCTATCGTGAACTTGGTATCCCCGGCGAAGAGGAATTCCGCGGTGCAGGCGTCAGCTACTGCGGGACGTGCGATGCACCGTTTTTCAAGGGCAAGCAAGTCGTCGCCGTCGGCGGAGGCAATACCGCAGTCGAAGAAACTCTGCATCTGGCCAAATTCGCCGATAAAGTTACGATGATACACCGCAGGGACGAATTTAGAGTTATCAAATATAGCACCGTGGCAACCGCCATAGAGGGCGAAGGTAAAGTCCAATCAGTCAAATTAAAAAATGTCAAGACAGGTCAGGAAGAAGACTATCCCTGCAGTGGGGTATTTATATTTATTGGTATGGTGCCGAATACCGGCTTCTTGAAGGATTTTGTGGAGCTGACCGACAGGGGATTCATCAAGTGCGACTGCGCATATCTTCGAACAAACGTGCCGGGTGTCTTCGTGGCTGGCGACTGCAGAATCGGTGCCGCTATGCAATTGGCAACAGCCGTCGCTGATGGCGTCATTGCTGCTATGATGCTCAAACAGTATTTCAGAGATAAAAAATGGTGGAATGAGCCGGTCAGTGATTTACTACAGCCAGGCGGGTGGTAAACTAACGAAAGGGCGTATCGGTGGACTGTATTGCTCTGGCAATAATCCAGCGTAATCTAAAAAATATTCGCAAAATGTATTGGAATTAGATGGCCGATGCGGGTATTATAACGATTTAGATAAATTCGGCGATTTTACCGGATGCCTCTTGCTTGCCGTCTTTTCGGAAAGTCCGGTCGCGGGGCAAAGGTTTCCTGGGAAGTCTCGTTCGAAAGGATAAAGTAATGACTGGTAACGTAATTGAGCTAAACGACGCCGCTTTTGATGAGGTTGTTCACAGCTCTGATGTGCCGGTCCTGGTTGATTTCTGGGCACCCTGGTGCCGACCTTGTAAGATGATGGCTCCTATTTTAACGGAAATTGCCGCTAAGTATATAGACAAGGCCAAAATCTGCAAGCTCAATACCGATGATGCTCGCGACAGCGCGATAGAATTCGGCATAAATGCAATACCGACAACTATTTTGTTCAAAGACGGCCAGGTGCAGAAGAAATGGGTCGGCTTAACCAGTAAAAAAGACCTCACCATAGCAATCGACGAACTGCTCTGATAATGTCCAGCTTGCCTTTTTGCTCAACCGTCGGCAGAGCCGGCGAGTTTGAGCAAAGCACTAAAATGATTTACGAAGACATCAAGGGTAAGAATGTCCTTGTTACCGGCTCCAGTAGTGGAATCGGCGCCGCAACGGCAGTTTTGTTTAGCCGGCAGGCCTGCTTTGTCGGAGTCCACTACTTCAGAACAAAAAACGGTGCAGAAAAAACCCTTGAGCAGGTGAGGAAAAATAGCGATGGCCTCTTACTTTACGCCGACGTCCGCGACGAAAAGCAGGTCAACGAGATGGTTGAGCAGTTCGCCAAAGAGGCCGGCAGCATCGATATACTTGTCAATAATGCCGGCTCGCTTATTGACAGACAGCCCTTTGAAACCGCAACCGTGGATTATCACGATGACATATATGCCACCAACGTCCGCAGCATACTTTTGGTAACGAGGTCGGCTTTGCCATATCTGAAGAAGTGCAGGGGTAATATTGTCAATATCGGTTCTGTGGCTGGCCATCACGGCGGAGGTAACGGCTCCGGAATCTACGCAGGTGCAAAAGCAGCAGTCGCCACTGAGACTATTGCTATGGCTAAGGAATTTGCTCCATACGGCATACGGGTCAATAGCGTTCTGCCCGGCTTTATTGAAACACGTTTCCACGAGCGGTTTAGCACACCACAACGCTGGAAAGAAGTTGCCGAGCAAACGCCCCTTGGAAGAAACGGTACCCCCGAGGATATAGCAAAGGTGGTACTGTTCCTGGCAAGCGAGGCAGCCGGCTTTATCACAGGCGAATATATCGCCGTAAATGGCGGCTTATATATGAGGGCCTGAAAAACAATCCTTGCGGTTCGAGGCTCTTTTTGGTATAAGAACGTTTGAATTTTTCGGACGGGATTTATACCGTCTAAAAGATAAGAAAAGGACGGATTCTCCATGCGACTTTCTGCACGGATGCAAAATGCAGGATACCGGATGCCGGATATGCCTCACGCGGCGCCGCGCCGACGGGCTCGATTCTCGCGAATCGAGAATCGAGAATGGGTAATCCAGCCCGCGGACCGTCGCTGTGCCCAGCTTGCCAAATCGCTAAAGGTTTCGCCTCTTTTAGCACAGGTTTTAATCAATCGCGGTATAACCGACCACCACGCCGGTGCCGTTTTCCTCAGGCCGAAACTGACGGAGCTTATCCAGCCTGAGCAAATGCCGGGAGTCGAAGCAGCAGTCCGCAGATTAAAGTACGCTATTAGAAATAAGGAAAAGATCACCGTCTATGGCGACTATGATGTGGACGGCATTACAGGCGTTTCAATCCTCTGGCAGATTCTAACCCTGTTCGGTGCCGATGCTGATTACTATATCCCTCATCGAATCGATGAAGGCTACGGCCTGAACGAAGAAGCAGTCCAGGCACTGGCGAAATCCGGAACAAAACTCTTAATCACCGTTGACTGTGGTGTTACAGCATTTAGCTCAGCCGAGCTTGCCGGCCAATTGGGCCTTGAGCTGATAATTACCGACCATCACCAGCCCGAATCCAAATTGCCCAAAGCCGTTGCTGTTGTGCATCCTGCGCTGGAAAAATCATACGCCAACCAGGATTCATCCGGTTCGATGGTCGCCTTTAAGCTGGCTTGGGCATTGGCAAATGAATTCAGCCCAGGTCGAAAACTTGAACCGGCTTTGCGTGAATTTATGATAAATGCAACGAGCCTGGCGGCAATGGGAACCATCGCCGATATTGTGGACCTGCGAGGTGAAAACAGGATTCTGACAAGCTACGGACTCAACACCTTGCCTCAGTGTAAGCTCTCTGGTATCCAGGCCTTGATTGAATCGGCTGGATTGACAGGCCAGGGACTCGATAGTTTCCACATCGGCTTTCGGCTTGCACCAATGCTCAACGCAGCAGGGCGGATGGGACACGCTCGTTTAGCCGTGGAGCTTTTGACCAGCAATAGCCGGATTCGCTCAATGCAAATAGCCGAATATCTCAAAGAGCAGAACGGTCAGCGCCAGCGATGCGAGCGTAAGATATTTGAACAGGCCTGCCAGATGATAGTCCAGCTCGGCCTGAACCACCCCGATCGAAAGACCATCGTTCTTCCAAGCCAGGACTGGCACACGGGCGTAATGGGCATTGTGGCTTCGAGAATAGTGGAAAAATTCTATCGTCCAACGATTATGATTAACACCAGCCCAGCCGACGGTATCGCTCAGGGTTCCGCCCGCTCAATTCCGGGCTTCTGTTTGCTCAGCGCAATCAGAGCCTGCTCCCCGCATTTAATTGATTTCGGCGGCCACAAAATGGCGGCCGGTATAACCATCGAAACTCAGAAGATAGACCAATTCGCAGCCGAATTTGAGGCCTATGCAAAGAAAAGCTTGGGCGAGAATGATGTGGTTGCCAAACTACACATCGACGCAGTGGCTAAATTGGGTGAATTTCGCAAAGATACCGTCCGCGAACTGCAAATGCTTGGCCCTTTCGGCCAGGGCAATCCCAGACCAGTTTTCGCAACGAAGGGCGTTCGTCTTGCCTCCCCCCCCAGAAAGGTCGGCACAAGGGGTGAGCACTTGCAGCTTGCCGTAACCGACAATACAACCGCAATCCGCTGCATCGGCTTCCAATTCGGACGATTGGAGAAAAAGCTGCTTGAACACGAGTTCTTCAATGTCGCTTATCAGCCGCAGATTAATACCTATAATGGAAACAGCAATGTTGAGTTCGTCCTGGCTGATGTTCAGTTTGAATAAAACTTAATTGCCCCGGTTGACTGTTATTTTATCAATCTTGAACTGCCCTAAAGTGGTGACTAAATTGAAGAAGTCCGTTGGCTCACCGTTGCCGACAGCCAGTGCAATATGACCGGCGTCATAGCCGCCTCGCCCGGTACCCTTGAAAGCCGCGTCCAGTCCGACCCATTTACCGCCTACATAAGCCTGCGCCCAGGCGTGTCCGCCGAAGCCTTGACGACCGGCAAAATCCTTCACGTATGCAATCCCCACAACCATTTGGGCCGGAATCCCAACGGCCCGGCACATCGCTGCCGAGAGCACCGCATGCTCGGAGCAGTCACCCTCTCTGCTGGCCGCAACCTCCGCCGCTGATGCATAACCAATCGACAGACCCTTGTTCTTGATATATTTGCCAACAAACGCTTCGATCCTCCCGACCGCCTCAGCCGCATCGTTAGTACGACCCACCGCACTACGGGCAAGGGCGATTATCTCTTTGTGGTCACTCTGCAGAAATCTCGTCGGCTGCATCGCCTCCAGAATGGTTTTGTCATCGCCTTTATAGGGGAACTTCGCTCCTGCTCGTGCCGCTATAGGTCTGACCGTCACCATTACTGTGCCGTTCTTGAGCCCCACTACACTTTGATTATCGTTGGATGGTATTATCAAATTAGCTGTTTGTTTCGTCGGGCTCAAGTGATAGGTAATCGATTTAACCGAGCCCAGATTATCCAGCGGCACCGGACTGGCCAAAAACATCTTGTCAATTACCTCAAACACGTCGTTCTTACCAAGTGCAAACTCCTTTGCGCAGGCAACCATCTCAATTTGCATCCCTGCTATGGGCGTGATGACCTTTTGTGTGCGAAGGTCTTCATCGACATAGGTGGTGCTGATAATCTCACCTGCGCCCGGCATCTTAACGATAGTAACGACTTCTGTCAAAGTCACGACACGCCCCAGCAGGTCAACATTTCGTTTCGGCCCAACGCTGATTTCAGCGTCAAGGGCCTGCATGATGCTTGCGCTGAATATGTTAGCGGTATATTCTAAACCTTCCTCGAGACCTTTCTTTAACGTTAGCAGGCGCAGGCCCTCAGCCATCACAGAACCGCTCGGCCATTCGAACGTACTCTTCTGCTCGGTTCCCATTGAGGTCATGGTCAGATTCACAACGCCATTCGCTCCCATCGTCCCCGACACTTTCATCGTCATTAAACCTAATTCCTGCACAACCTCAAAACCCAGCGGCTCCCCGTCCATCGTCTCGATACTGGTTTCCGTCGTATTGATAGTCACCGGAACAGTATCTCGACTCATCGTTATGCTGACTTTTTCGCTCGTAGTTACTTTCCCGCCGGCCACGTCCCGCCTTTGTATAGCATAGCCGACCTTCTTGCCTTCTATAAATACAGCAAAGTGCTCAGTTTCATCTACCGTAGCTTCCTCCGACGTTTGTTTTTTCAGTGTAGGTTCCTCCAATGCAGGTTTCTCCGGCGCGAGCTTCTCCGGCGTGGGTTTTTCTAGGGCGGATTTCGTTGGGACGGGTTCCTCCGGGACGGGCTCCGGTTCCTTTTTGCAGCCTGTTGCTACCAATGCTAACACTAAAAAGACGCCAACAAGATACCACGCTCTCATAATCCAGTTCCTTTCATAATATCACCTTGGGATTTCTCAATAGATTCACTGCCACCAAGTATATACTCAAAACCATAATTTTTCATCGCAATAATTTTTCTTTTGGCTAAAATAAGTAAAAATTCTTTGTGGAAGTGTATGACTTTTGGCGAACTCCTAAATCTGGTTTCATCGGACAAAATGCCCGGCATTTGCGCCGATTCACGCCTTGTCAAAGCCGGCGATATCTTCGTGGCTATTGAAGGCACTGTTTATGATGGTCACGACTTCATCGACCAGGCCGTCGCAAATGGCGCGAAGTATGTTGTTTGCCAACAGCGTAAAGCATCGTGCGTGAAGCGCGAACAGAGGCATAAAGGCGCAAAGCAAACGCAATACGCAATACGCAATACGCAATACGAGACTATTATCGTTGACGATTCTGCAGAAGCGGCAGCCCTTCTGGCACAGGCGAGCAGGGGTAATCCGGCCTCGAAATTAACAAACCTCGCCGTTACCGGAACAAACGGAAAAACCACTGTTGCCTTTCTTGTTCGTTCGGTAATTCAAAAGGCCGGAAAAAAGTGCGGCCTTATTGGCACTATCATTTACGATACCGGTCTGGCCAGTTCGCAGGCGGCTCTTACAACACCGGATTGTCTGGATATTGCTGAAGCGCAATCGCAAATGGTCAAAGCCGGTGCAAAGTATATGGTCATCGAAGCCAGCAGCCACGCACTTGCGCAAAACCGGCTGGCGGCTATTAACTTCAAAGCTGCCGCTTTCACTAATCTCGCCGGCGACCATCTGGATTACCATAAAACCGGAGAAGCTTACCTCGCTGCCAAAACCAAACTTTTTCAGACTCTTTCACCTGATGCTACAGCAGTGTTGAATAAACAATCCTCCGAGGCCAAACAAATCGCCGGCAAAACCAGGGCCAAAATCTTATGGTATGCCGTTGATGAACCGGCGGATTTAACTGCTCATATCGAATCGATGAATATAAGCGGAACGGCTTTTGTCTTGGAATATGCCGGCCAGAGACAAAAAGTGAGTACTCCTTTACCGGGCCGGTATAATGTTACTAATTCTCTTGCGGCGGCGGG
>SMTZ1_10017635_pt1 | contig 13574 bp, 11 predicted proteins | sample DeeMarSWOR136_30_FD_25667 | JGI IMG/M metagenome (IMG submission 25667) | reverse complement strand
CTTTCAGGGTCTTCCCTGACCCCTGAGAAATAGACGGCAATTCCCCTCTCTATCTTATCTAGTCCGGTCAACTGATGGCCTTTTCCATAGCGTCCTGGGTACCCCTTGTTCCAGCCCTTGCTGGTTTTTGAGCGACCTTCCATGGCAACTATATCCACATAGTGCTGGTTGTTCCAGACGGGATTGATGCGATCGAGCTTCCCCTCCCACACTGCCATGCCAATTTCAAATAGATCTGTGCTCAGCTTCCGGGAAAGCACCTCCCACTCAGGGTCGCCATGTCTTACGTTAATCTCAAAGACGTCCAAGTTGTTATATGGATCAAGATTTAGGCCGAAGTACAACACACCCTTATAGTCCCATCCCAACCCTAAATCCCCCCTGTTGTAAATTGCATTTACCGTCGGGTTCACAATCTCCTTTATAATCCTGTTGACGAGCCATGGGGTCACAAGCTTGTGGGGCACATAACATCCCGTCCCCCCTGTATTGAGATTTCCGCCGAACTCCCTTATTGAGTCCTCATCACCGGGATCAAAGGCCCTCTTGTAATCCTGGACAAACATCTTTAGCGGTAGTGCATGCTCGCCATCGAGGTAGACGAAAAAGGAGATCTCAGTGCCATACTTTCTTTCCTCGATCACAACCCTATCACCTGATCTTCCGAATATCTTTTCTACCATGATCATCACAACCTATGGCGCCCTTTCCCGCTGCCAGGCCGTTTGCCTTTACAAAGACCTGATAACCGATATTTCGAACATACTGCTTTGCCTTTTCTGGGTCATCAAAGACCCTGTACTCCGGCTTGGGTACAGCTATTTCCCGTAAGATATCATCAGTAAATGCCCTGTCACTCTCTAATCTGACGTATTCCCTCTTTGGCCCAATTGTGCTTATTCCTTTTCGGTTCAAGACATCCACAAGACCCTCTTCAAGGGGGTTTTCTGAACCTATATCTACGAGATCAACCTCTTTTTCCAGGCAAAATTTCGCTACCTCGTTGAAGTCTCGTATGTCGATACATTCTATCAATTTCCGCTTGCCCTTCAATGTGTAGGAGGCTCCCGCATTGCCCGGGACAAAATACACCTTTTCAACGTGCTGGCTGTCGCCGTATTTGTCGGCAAGGGAGTGATCTCTCCCTCCGGTACCATATACGAGGACCTTCATTCCCTTCCTCCCTAACTGGTAATGCAAAGGCGCTGAAACATATGTGGACGACGGGGTGGGCAGAGAAGTTTGATGTATGAAGTATATTGGGATTGCCGCCCCATGTCAACAGCAATTGCTCAATCGCAGGGCCTCTTTAGACTTGTCTTTCCCTTTCCTATTCTGTTATACTTGCCGAAATTTTGCGGGTACACAATACCTCGTAGTGCTTACCAGTTCTACCAAGATGAGAATCGGCGTTATTTCCGATACCCACCTAAAAGGTGTGAGTCCTCGGTTAATAGAGATATACGGGGAATATTTCTCTGAGGTCGATATGATCATCCATGCTGGAGATCTTGTCTCGATGGAGATAGCCGACTTTTTGAGCCAGAAACCTCTCCATGTAGTTCAGGGAAATATGGATATTGTGGAAATAAGGGAGAGCTTTCCCCAAAAGAAGGTAATCGAGGTGAGCGGTTTCAGGTTGGGATTGATACACGGATGGGGTAGCCCTTTTGGAATAGAAAGGAGGATAAGGTCTGAGTTTGATGATGTTCATGCTATTATCTACGGCCACTCTCACAGGCAAGCTAATCATACTGACAAGGGGGTTCTTTTCTTTAATCCAGGCACCGCCATGGGTTTCAGCGTCAGCGGATCTAATTCAGTCGGGATGTTGGATGTAGGGGAGAGGATAGAAGGCACTATAATTCCACTCTGAGGTTCGGTGATGGAGATTCTTTGGGCGCCTTGGCGAATCGAATATGTGAGCTCTGGTAATAGGGAGGGCGGATGTATATTCTGTCCTCGTGATGACAGGGGTCAGGATGAAGAGAGACTGATTTTATTTGTGGGCGACCTCAGCATTGTCCTTATGAACAGATACCCTTATATAAATGGCCACCTGTTGGTGGCACCACTGCGACATGTCTCTTCTTTGGATGCCCTTTTGCCCGAGGAGAAACTCGATCTCATGACCGTAGTTGAGAAGTCCATTGGGGTTCTAAAGGAGGTTATGAACCCCGGGGGATTCAATGTGGGTTTAAACCTTGGAAGGGTAGCAGGTGCCGGGGTAGAGGAACATATCCATTTCCATGTTGTTCCCCGATGGAGTGGGGATACCAATTACATGACAGTACTGGGAGAAGTGAGGGTGATTCCAGAGCACATTCAGGCGACTTATCGAAAACTGTTGCCTTTTTTCAGGAAATTCGAGAGAGAGTGAGTCTATATCGGTCTATTATTGGTGTTGCCGGTCATAACCCTTATCGTTTTGGGAGGTCCATAAAGATCTCTTGGTGACACTAAATTCTTCGTCTTCAAGGCCTCAATGTGGTGACCCATCTTCTTCAGCCTTATCCGCTGGTCCTGCCCCTCCTAAGCCCCTGCATGCCTTTTCTTGTATTGTGGCGAGCGGCTACCAGGCCGTTGCCAAAATAATACTTGCAAACACAATATATTCGATATAAAGTTAGACTGAACACAATATCTATGGAGATAGGTTATTGGTCTCATCTCGAAGGGATCGAGGCGATGGCCTGTCACTGTAGAAAGAGAAAGGTCCTTGGATGATCCATAGATGCATATCCGTAAGGGATGGGTTGACCTCCCTCCTTTTACCGGTCTTGCTCCTCCTTTTCTTGGCCTCCTTTAGTCAAGCCGCTGTTACCTCGTCGAATTCCGCCAGGGCCCTTTTGCAAAAGGCAAGGCGCTGCACAAAAGACCTTTATCGATCTGAAGCTAAGAAGAAGTACAGGCATAATTGGGAGAGATGTATAGGGAAATATGAAAGGGTTTACAAGGGCTTCCCAGGTACAGCGGAGGCAGCGGAAGCTATGTTCGCTGGCGGCCGGTTATGGACAGGTCTCTGTGGCTATTCAGGAAGGGGTTCCGATATAGAGAGGGCTATATCGCTCTATCGAGAGCTGGTAGAGAGATACAAGGACCACGATCTCGCTGATGATGCCCAATACAGGCTGGGGGAGATCTTTTACAGATATAAAAAGGATCCGATGCAGGCCTATGTCGAGTTTTTGAAGGTAGAGGTGAAGTTTCCAAATGGAGATGCACGGCCTCAGGCATCTGAGATGCTGGACGAGCTCGAAATCGTCCTTGGGAAGAAGAGGGTAGTAAAGGAGGACAAAGTCAAGAAAAAGAAGTTAACCTTAGTAAAGGAGATCAGGCACTGGTCAACCCCCACCTACACCAGGGTCGTCTTAGACCTGGAAGATCAGGTCAAATACAGGGACCATCTGTTGAAGAGGGATCCTGAGCTCGGCAAGCCAAGACGCCTTTTTGTGGATCTACATAATGCCTGGATTAGCAAGGACATAGAAAGCACCATACCCATAAAGGATGGATTACTGCGTAGGGCTCGGGCTGCTCAATACAATAAGAAGACGGTAAGGATCGTCCTGGATATCGACAATATGGAGAGGTACAAGATCTTCCATCTCTATGACCCCTTCAGGATTGTCATTGATGTCCAGGGCGAAGATCGGAAACCGATAGGGAGAGTTGCTGCTAAGCAGCCGCCTGAAGGAAAGAAGATAGAGAAGGACACGGAGGAAGGGATCTCCTTAGCCAAGCAGCTCGGGCTGGGGGTAAGGAGGGTCATAATCGATGCTGGCCATGGCGGAGGAGACCCGGGGGCCATTGGCAGAGGTGGCCTAAAGGAGAAGGACGTTATGCTGAAGCTGGCAAAGTTGGTGGCGGAGAAAGTGAGAAAGGAGCTTAAATGCGAGGCGATCTTAACAAGGAGCAGTGATGTATTCCTGCCACTGGAGAAGAGGACCGCAATTGCTAACGTGCAAAAGGCAGATCTCTTTATCTCCCTTCACACAAATGCCCATAAGGATAGGAGTGTTCACGGCGTAGAGACATATTTTTTGAATATAGCCTTAGATGAGGACGCCATGAATTTGGCTGCGAGAGAAAATGCTACATCCAGAAAGAATATAAGTGACCTCCAGATGATCCTGAATGACCTCATGCTCAACACAAAGATAAACGAGTCCTGTAGACTGGCGGAATTTGTGCAGGGGGGTTTGGTGAAGGAGTTGCGGAAGAGATACAAACGAGTCATGGATAGGGGTGTAAGGCAAGCCCCATTCTATGTCTTGATTGGTGCAGAGATGCCGGCGATTTTGGTAGAGGTAGGATATATTACCAACGGGACTGAAGATAAGCGCCTTAAGAGTGATAGCTACCTCAATATAGCTGCTTCGGGTATAGTGAAGGGCATTGACCTATACATAAAGGATATGGGACTGGCCTACAAAGGAGGATAGCAGGGGGCTATTCGGGCAGCTTCTCAAGTCCAGCAACTTCCCGTAGGGTATTGATAAGGTAGCGGTAGTTCTCAAATGTCACATCAGGCGGCACCATGTGGTCTACGGATGGGAAGTAGCCACCAGAGTCCAGCAGGAATGGCACTTTGGACATAACTTCCTCGCGTATTGCATCCTTGCCTTTCAGAAGGGCTCGTTTGTCTATGTTACCGCCCACTATGATGTCCTTGCCATACTTCTTTCTGAGGGCAACGGCATCATTTCCAGCAGCGCACTCCAGTGGCCAGAAGAAATTGATCCCACATTCGAGCCACAGGGGGATAAGCTCGTTGATATTCCCATCGCTGTCCACCATAATTACATCGGTACCAGAGCTGCGGAGTATATCTGTGAGCATTTTATACCGGGGCATCATAAATCTCCTGAACATAGCAGGCGAGATCAGGGGGCCGCTCCTAAAGGCCATGTCTTCCCAGAAGAGGGCCTGGTCAACCCTCAGGTCCTTTACCACGCGTTTGATACACTCAGTCTCAAGGTAACATATCTGATCCATCATGTCCTCTATCAGATCTGGGTCATCGTAGAACATATAGAGGAGCCTTTCGAGCCCCGTCCACTCCCGGAGGTAGCCAAAGAAGCTCCCTACATAGAGCGACGTCGGCGCATCCCTACTGTTCATTTTCTGAACAAATCCGTTCCAATCCGAAGGCCATCTTTCAGGGGAAGTCGGCTCAAGCCTCTTCTTGTATTCACCCCACGAAGCCCTATCCTTGACCGGATGATCAAGGTACATCGGCATCTTCTCAGGGTGGTCTTTAGAGACCTTGACCTTTTGGCCGCCTTCATTTATCAGGGTAACCGTGTGCTCATCCTCTGCAATCAACTCAGGCTCATAAGTGGGGACTATGGGCGGAATCTCGTACCTGTAGGTAGCCCCGCCGATACCGATTTCCCTATCCATAGAAGAACCAGTCTTGATCTCATGGAGTAGACGCATGTGATCGAACTGGAAGTATTCAGCGCGAAAGCGAGTATCTAATAGCTCCTTTGGAGCGCCTTGCTTGATCCAATCCTCCAGCGTTTCCGACCAGAAGCTATTGAGGTAGGGACTCAGGAGGCACAAGTCACCTGGCCTCTCAGACCGGCAAATACCTAAAAATCGCTCTCTCGTCAAAGTACCCATCTCTAACCCTCCCTTGGCCCGGGCGTCACCCCAGAACAGCCCTTGAGATCACCATACGCTGGACCTCTGAGGTGCCGAGGTGCCCTCGTAGATCTCAGTCAGTTTGGCATCGCGGAAGTAGCGCTGCATAGGGTAGTCCATCATATACCCGTAGCCCCCGAAGATCTGGATGCCCCAGGTGGCTGCCTTCATGGCGAGCTCAGAGGCATACAGCTTTGCCATGGCGGCATTCTTGGAGAAGGGCTCCCCCCTGTCAACGAGGGAGGCTGCCTTGTAGACAAGGAGCCGGGCGGCCTCGATCTCGGTTGCCATATCGGCCAGCTTCCAGGCAATGGCCTGGTTGTGGCAGATGGGGGCACCGAACTGGACCCTGCTCTTTGAGTACTCGGTGCAGCGCTCTAGCACCGCCTGGGCAATACCGACTGCCTGGGCGGCAATACCGATCCTGCCGTGATCAAGGGTGGCAAGGGCTATCCTCATGCCCCTTCCCTCTTGCCCGAGGCGATTGGCCACTGGCACCCGACAGTCCTCAAAGAATAGCTCCGCATTGGTTGCAGCCCTCATGCCCAGTTTGTTGAACTTCTTGCCCTTGGTAAAGCCAGCTGTTCCCTTCTCCACCACAAAGGCGGTCATGCCCCTTGGTGCGAGCTCGGGGATGCCCGCAAACACCACCACGGTATCACACACATCCCCATTGGTGATAAAGGTCTTCTGTCCGTTGAGGATATAGGTATCACCATCCCTGAGCGCCTCTGTCTTAATGCTGCCGATGTCAGATCCGGCATCTGGCTCGGTGACCGCGAAGCTGCCCACCTTCTGCCCCTTGGCAAGGGGTGGGAGGAATCGCTCCTTCTGCTCATCGGTGCCGAACTGATCAATGAGGCCAGCACACAGGACAAGGTGGGCATCTAAGATATCGGCAGTGGAGGCGCAGGCCTTGGCGATCTGAAGTTGTTCCAGGCGAACTCCTCTGCCTGGTCGAGCTCATCGGCGATGGGTATGAGCTCATTTTTGGCAAACTCCCGTGCGGCCATCTGGATATCCTTCTTCTCCTTGGTGAGCTCAAGGTCCATGGGTTGCCTCCTTTCCGTGCCCCGGCGACCCTTTAAGCAGGTCTGGCACACCGCGGAATGTGGGACTGTTGAACTTCATGTCACTAGTAATAATCTCTAAGGACTTGTAAGATCCCGGACTCGCTGACTGTCATGGGATTGCTCGCAAGGTTTGCCGCATCCTTTGATGTCTCAAAGGCAATCGTTTTCAGATCCCCTTTTGGTATTTCGAAATCCCTCAATCTCGAGGGTACATTCAGCTCCTTATAAAGTTTTACAAGACCTGTCTCCAGATCGTCTGAGCGATCCAATGCCCAGGCTACATCAGAGAACTGCTCCTGGCAGGCCTCCTTATTGGCCTTCACAAAACAGAGGAGGCCTATGGCAACGGCCTTTCCATGAGAGATGTGATAACGGGCACCGAGGACGTGAGCAATAGCATGACCGATGCCGAGGCCCTTGGTAAAGCAAATCCCTCCATTAATGGCAGCCATACACATATCGGTCCTCGCATCGATATCCTCTCCGTTTTCATAAGCGATCCTCAGGCTCCTGCCAATTAATTTCACACCATAGAGGGCCAGTGCCTCATAATAGGGATGGTAGGGGATGGCTCTTCCTACGTAGCCTTCAACACAGTGCCCCAGCGCGTCAATGCCTGATTCCGCCGTTAGTCCTGGGGGCATGCTCTTACAGAGAGTGGGGTCAATGATGGCAAGGCTCGGGATGAGATAATTGCTCATGATGATGAACTTTACATCCCTCTCCGTATCGGTAATAACCGCATATTGATTGACTTCGCTGCCGGTTCCTGAGGTAGTGGGGACACAAAGTAACGGTGGTATTGGGGGTCTGATTTTTGCCGTGCCTCCTACCATGCTATCGTATTCCGTTAAGACCCCGGGCTGAGACACCCTCACAGCGATTGCCTTGGCTGCATCCAAGGAACTGCCTCCCCCCACAGCGATGAACCCGTCGCAGCCTTTTTCCCTGTAAAGTTGATATGCCTTCTCGACTTCCTCGACCGGTGGGTCAGGTTCCACTTCAGAGAACACAACCGAGGTGATTCCACTGTTTTCAAGAATTTCCTGAACTTCCTCGGTTCGACCAATCCTCTTCATGACAGGCCCTGCTATGAGCAGGGCATTCTTTATGTTGAGCCCTTTGGCGCGTTCACCCAGCCTCTGGATGACACCGGCGCCAAACAGGATAGGTGGTAGGGAGGGCAGGCGAACTTCCCAAATCTTCTTTGGCACTCTGAAAGTCTCCAATCTCCCCCATAGGTTGTCCAGCTCGGAATCTTCCACATCGAAGACATGGCCTGTCGGAGGCAGTGCCTCGGTTCGAACAAAAGCCGGGTAACGCTCATAGATCTTGCTAAACTCGGCGCCCTCATTAAATTTCAGCTCATCCTTTAAGGTTTGCTTTCCTATCTCAACGACATGGTCAGCTATCAAGCTCAGCCCATAGCGTGCATTCAGTAAATCAGCCAGGAACTCATAGATTGAGGCCTGTCCTCCGGGGATTGAATTGATGCAATATCCAAAGCTATCGCAGGTCGCTGCCTGGACCTGCAATCTCAGAGAGTTCACTATCTGTCCGTTCTTTTGCAGCGGGATTCGGTAGGTAAGCCCTGCAGTATGGTCTGCTCCCATGGGGCTCGTTGCATAGGTGACACCAATTCCCTTCACAGCCCTCGGGTCATGGGCGGGAATCGCCTGTCCCTTGTACGCAGGGATCCGGCTGATATTCAAGGCCTTTGCCGTGCTCACTACACCATTGGCCAAGGTGTTGCCGAACTCAGTTCCCTGCTCGATTTCCATCAGGAGTTTAATGGCTGATTCCTCATCACCCATCTTCATTTTTTCAGCACTCGCTGCCACGCCCAGGCAACTCCCTATTTCTATCAAATCAATACCCAAGTCGTCGCAGATGAATTTGAGTCGTCCTATGGCATCCGGATCGGCAATGCCTAAATTGGTTCCTAGCATGCCGATTGCCTCATATTCATAGGCTGATGCGAGGGTTTTTCCATCGGCATCCGGATAGATTATTGAACACTTAACCACACACCCAGGCATACAGCCGTGCATTTTGCCACCACGTTCGAAAAGATTCTTCTGGATGATCTCACCCCTCACCTTCATGAACCCCTCAGGCCTCCCTGAGTGATAGTTATCTCCTGGCAAGGTCCCTTGCTTGCTTGAGTTGGCGACTGCAAAGGGGGTTCCATATTTTGAATAAAGTCTACAGGCGATGTCATGCTCTATAGTGTTCACCCAGGATTTAGCCGTCTTCTTAAACAAGACTCGATCGGCAATATTTACGGGCCTTGCGCCCGAATCGTCTATGATGATCGCTTTCAGTCCCTTGGAACCCATGACCGCACCCAAACCGCCTCTGCCAGCATTTCTTGAGGGGTCACCGTAGATATCGGTAAACGAGACAGAAGCCGCCTTATACTTCCTCTCACCGGCAATACCTATAGAAACTATAGCCGATCTCCTGTCGTACTTCTTATAAAGCTCCTCCACCAACCCGTAATTCTTCATGCCTCTATACTCCTCAGCAGGCACGAGAACGGCTCCATCCTTTGAAATCTCCAGACAGTAAAATCTCCCTTCCTCGGCAGCACCGTCAAGTACAACTGCGCGGATTCCCAACCTATCCAGCTTCTGGGCCGCTTTACCTCCGGCATTCGACTCCTTTATCCCCAAGGTCAAGGGGCTTTTTCCACCAACGGAAATCCTCCCCAGCTGAGGAGCCATTGTTCCAGCTAGAGGGCCGCACGCAATAATCAGCTTGTTTTGCGGACCAAGCGGATCGCACTCAGCAGGCACCTCTTTATTCATTATCTTGCCAATGAGACCTCTCCCACCAATGAGCTTCCACTCCTCTGGAAGATCCTCAGAAGTGACTTTTCCCTGTTCCATATCAACGCGCAGTATCCTCATCTCCGTTCCTCCTTTCAATTATTTAGCGAGATGTCCCGGACTCCACATTGGGCCTTGGGATTCGGCGGGAAACGACTGTTGTCGGAGAATACATCATTCCGGCATAAGATGTCAAAGCAGAATTCAGGGGTCTTTGGACCTCTGCGAGAGGGAGTTTTTGAATTACACTAGGGAGGGAGATTAGCAGGCACAATCGATGGGGGAGTACTGGATACCAGTTTTACTGATTCTGCAGCCACTTGAGGTACGCATCGATAAACATATCAATATCCCCGTTCATCACCCGTTCAGTATCTCCAACCTCAAGGTTCGTCCTGTGATCTTTTACCAGCTGGTAGGGGTTGAATATATAGGACCTTATCTGATTCCCCCATGCTATCTCTCTCTGGGATTGGTGTCTGAGCTGTTTTTCCCTATCCTGTTTGTCTTTTTCCAGTGCATAGAGTCTTGCCTTAAGGATCTTAAGGGCAAGTTCCCTATTTCGATGCTGAGATTTCTCATTTTGGCACTGGACAACCATATTGGTAGGTAAGTGGGTAATCCTTATAGCAGAGCTCGTCTTATTGACGTGCTGTCCACCTGGCCCACTAGCCCTGAAGGTTTCTATCCTCAGATCTTTTTCATTAATATCTATCCTTATGTCATCCTCAATCTCCGGTAAGACAGATACGGATGCAAAGGAGGTATGTCTCCGCCCGCTGGCATCAAAGGGGGAAATCCGGACCAGCCTGTGGATGCCATGCTCCGATTTTAGGTAGCCATACGCATAGGGACCGCTCACCGTAAATGTAATGTTTTTTACCCCTGCCTCATCTCCAGCCAGGTGGTCAATAATGCTGGTCTTCATCTTTCTTGACTCCGCCCATTTGAGATAAAGCCTGAGTAGCATCTCCACCCAATCCTGGGCCTCTGTTCCTCCCGCGCCTGCATTGATTGCAACAATGGCATTTCTCCTGTCATCCTTATCCCCCAGCAGTGTTTGAAGTTCGTAGCTTTTTATCTCTTTTTCCAGCTCGAGAAGCTCTTCTCCTAGATCGGCGATTGAATCCTCGTCGTTTTCTTCATGGGCTACCTTGGCCAGGATGCCGAGCTCTTCCAACGCGTTTTTGTATCTATGCCACTCCTCCAAGTTGTTGCCGAGGAACCCTCTTTCCTGGCTTAGTCTAGTTGCTTCACTCTGGTTATTTTGCCAGAGGTCCGATGTGGATAATATTTTCTCTATCTTCGTTAACCGCGCTTCGCCCTCGGCAAGGTCAAAGATGCTCCCATAGATCTTCTAATTTCCTATTCAGGGAGTCTATCTTCTCCGCTATCTCTGTATAGTACATGATCTCCTCTCCTTGATTAACATCCAGATGAGTCTCGTAACCGTTATGACAAGTGTTAGTATAGCAAAAATATCCCCTCGTTGTGAATAGAATGTTCTTCTGCCGCCCAGTCTTATCTCTTCTCTTAGAACCTCTCGCTCAAACAGCCCACCGCTCTTCATTATCCTTCCGCTTGCAAGTATAAAGGCACTAATCCCGGTATTCGCAGCTCTAGCCATGGGTAGATCGTTCTCTACACACCGAAAGACAGCCATGCTCAGATGTTGATAGGGAGCGCTGGTACGGCCAAACCAGGCGTCATTGGTTATATTCACCAAGAGTTCAGATCCTTCCATAGCGAGTTTTCGGGCGATATCAGGAAAGATAGCCTCAAAGCAGATTAATACCCCGATTTGAAGGTCGGGGGTACTGATTGGCCTAACCTCCTTACCGGGGGAGAAATCTCCTGCTGCAGGAACCAGGCGATGGACAAAGGGGAGGTATTTCTTGAGCGGGACATATTCCCCGAAAGGGACAAGGTGAACCTTGTCGTAGCAGTCAAAGACCCTATCTTCAGATACTACATATGCCCTGTTGTAATAGAGAATGGTGCCTTCATCCTTCTGGTATGCGGGGGAACCAAACAGGATATTCGCATTCGTTGTTTTTGCAGCCCTCAAAACCTCCTGAGAGAGGTGCGATTTATCTTGGAAAAAGAATGGAACGGCTGTTTCAGGCCAGATGATGATTTGGGGTCTGAAATCCACTGATTTTTCCGATAGCTTGTTGTAAATAGCCAGTGTCTCTTCTTGAAAATCCGGGTCCCATTTCAGGGATTGATCAATATTTCCCTGGATAATGACTGCCCTCAACGCCCTTCCCCTTAGGGCCCTCTCTGCTTTTTCCCTCAGATTATTGTAACCATATACCAGGACACAGCCTATGAGAAGAGAGCTAAGGATTATTTCTGTTGCCACGGACTTCCCTTTTTTTGAATAGGGAGCAAAAAATATGCTGTGTAGGAGAAGATTTACCAGGACAATAACAAATGAGACGCCGTAGACGCCGACAACATCCGATATCTGTATGAGTGGCAACCTGGAATACTGGCTGTACCCCACGAGGCACCAGGGGAAACCAGTCATAATGTGGGCTCGTGCATATTCCAGCGCAACCCACACACTAGCCCCCCAAAAGCGAGATAGGCTATTTTTCTCAAACCCGACTAATATCAGGGCGAAAAATGCCGGGTATAGTGCCAGATACAGGCAGAGGAGCAACAAGACCCCGACACTGAAGATGAAGTTGATATCGCCGTAATGGGAAAGTACTACAACTATCCAGTAGACGAGGGCTAGATAGTGGGAAACGCCGGCCAAAAGCCCCAATTTCAATGCAACCGATGAAGATTTACCCCTCAGGCTGATGAGGAGGGGGACGAGGGCTATCCACGCTATCCAGTCTAGATCAATAGGTGGGAAGCTCGCAGTCAGCATGAGCCCTGAAAGCCCTGCTAACCCAGCATCTTTTAAACTAATCCCATTCATCCAAGGCACCTGGCTTTAATTTCACGGCAAGACAAATCGGTTGAGCGGGGGAACTGGCCTCCTTTTTATACCTAAACTTGGGAATTTTTGAAATCCATAATATAGGGGCTGATCCCCTAAATTGTACTTGACTATCCGGAGATTGTTTACTATAAACTAGGACAAGTATTTGAGCGGGCATAGCTCAGCTGGTAGAGTACAAGCTTCCCAAGCTTGGTGTCGCGGGTTCGAGCCCCGTTGCCCGCTCCATACGAGAAGAGAGTTCTGTTCCCTTTTCGAGGTAGCCAGTTGTCCCGAGGAGAAGCGATGTTACTTTGAAAAGAGGATGGGTTGATCCGATAACAACTGAGTTGGGCTTGAGGGAGCGGGCTTTTTCAGCCCGCTCTTTATGTTCGAGGTACTTGTGATGCCGGAAACCAAGAGGATTGTGAGCGAGGTATCGGCTTTAGCTGAAGGTCTTGTAGGTGAGTACAGTATGGAAGTGGTAGATGTTGAGTTCAAGTTTGAGGGTCGTAGATGGGTCCTCAGGGTTTATATAGATAAGGAGGGAGGGGTTACTGTAGACGACTGCGTTAGTGTGAGTAGGGAGCTTGGCGATTTGATTGAGGCAAGAGACATAATTGATTGTCACTATGCGCTTGAGGTTTCCTCCCCAGGGCTAGACCGACCATTAAAAAAAGAACGCGATTTTATACGTTCAGTTGGTAAGATGGTAAGACTAAAGACATCAAGGCCTATTAACAAGAGGAGGAATTTTACCGGGCGCCTTACGAATGTGAGCGAAGGCATAATAAGCCTTTTAGTGGATAATGATAATCTAGTTCAGTTACCCTTAGAGGAGATAGATAAGGCGAGACTGGAATATGAATTTAATAATTGATATTTGGGTGGAGAATTGAAGATGATCTCAGATCTATTGAGGACTATTGACCAGATCCACAGAGATAAGGGGATTGATTCTAAGGTACTGATCGAGGCAATTGAGGAGGCAGTGAGCTCAGCTGTCAAGAAGAAATTTGGTCCTGACTATGAGCTGGAGGTAAGCTTCAATAAGGAGATGGGAGAGATTGAGGTCTTTGAGTTCAA
>SMTZ1_10004803_pt1 | contig 13574 bp, 12 predicted proteins | sample DeeMarSWOR136_30_FD_25667 | JGI IMG/M metagenome (IMG submission 25667) | reverse complement strand
AAGTCTGGTGTCCAATCCTCAAATGTGAAGACTACTTCTTCTCCGGGTTCGATATCGGGTCCTTGACAGGCAAAGTCGTAATATTCTTCTTCAAAGCCCATAGCAACTACTTGGACATTATCAATATACCAGTAATCAAAGTAGTATGGATTTCCTTTTACCCAAAATCCAATATATGTTGTCTCTGAACCTCCAAACATAGGAACATCAACATCATAGTTTGCGTTACCACTTGGTTCCACATGCCAAGCTGCATACCAGGTTTTTGCATCGTAACTGTATCCTGCCTCAAGTGAATACAGTCCTGTTCCAGAAAAGTGGTCTATCATTGATAGGAATTGAAGCCTCAGCATGCCATAGTCTGATGTGTCAAATGCCATCGAGTAGAAGTAATAGTCTTGGTAAGCATAGTAATATGGTAGCATTGCCTCATAAGGAGATCCTCCCGATTGAGATGTATATGATTGTATCCAACCATAATAATAAGCGATAAAATCATGTTCATCTGTCCAACCGCTGCCTTGACCCGGATAATAATAAGAACCTGGCCAGTCGTATTCTGTAAACAATGTACCGAGTATTAAAGGTTCTCCAATGCTTAAATCAATTGGGATACAACACTCAGCGTATTGTCCAACATTTCTCATTGTTGCTTGTACTGGGAATGTTTGTCCAGGCAGTGACTCATCTCCACCATGAGGAGAGTCTATACTCATAACCTCTATATCATGCATCCATGGGTACCACAAGTCAAGTAAGTACCATTTGTGGTCATTTCTTGGCTGTTGATCTCCATCTAGTATAACAAATGCATGAACTGGATACTCTTCCCATGTGTTTTCGGCTGATTCATTATGCCATTCACTTGGTGTCCATTTCGGGAATTGTATTTGTTTTTCTTCTCCTTTTGCAAGGGTTACATCTGTTACTAGTTCGGCATACTCTGCACAACCACCACATGCCTCAAGTGTAACATCATCAAGCCATAGGTAGTTAAAGTAGTAGTAATAACCAATATAGTTCCACATCATCTGGAATTCTTCACCTATTGGTTGACCGAAACCGTAACATCCAATCTCATATAATTGTCCCTCTTGGTTTGAGCCAACTGGATTGTCCCAAGGACTTACATCCTTCCATGGACTGGTAGAATTTCTTCTAAACTTGACATAAACTGATGCATATTGTGCATATGTGCCATAATCACCTGCCCATCTGAACCTCAGATTAACCTTCTCAGCGCCAGTACAATCGGTTGCCGGACTCATAATATAGTTGTCATAGTACTGACCTCCATAATATTGATCATACTTGTAAATTCGTGCTTCACATGGCTGTCCACCGGCAGTGTTTGAATAGACTATTGACCAATAATCAGTATCCCAGCCTTCTGGCAGTACACAATCGTCAAAGTATTCTTGATATATTATTGGTCCTGCTTCACACTTTATTATTTCCATTTGTGCATCAAATGTCTCAGTGTTGTTACCAGAGTTTTTAACTGTTATTGTCATATCCATGTTTGGTTCTGCACGGCCTGTCAGTGGGGAATCGATACTTTTTACTCCAACATCATGCTCTGGTGGTATACATTCACCCATAGCCATCATACAAGTCATTTCAGTGTTACTCGGGAAATTCTCAATATACTCTATATCTCCTGTTTCTAAATCCATTGTCGCGCCAAATGCTCCATATTGTGTATTATAGGCAGATAACCAACAAATGCCAGTGTCCCAGTCAATAGTACCGTCCTGTGCATAAAGTAGGTTCATATTACATGTTGCTTTTTCTGTAGCCTCACCAGTCTCAATGTCAATTGTGTAAAGTATGGCATTACCGCTAAACTTGACATCCCAGCCGTAACAGACACCACTTAAATCGAATGCAATACAAATCATTGCATTAGAACCAATACCGAAACTACCAATGTATTCTTGTGAACCATCTTCTGGGTTAATTTCATAAAAATCGTAACTTGCGGCCCCATACAATCTGTTATAAACTGGGTCCCATGCACAACCGTTCAAACCTGTTCCACCACCGCCAATTTCTGTACATTCACCAGTATATGGGTCTATTGTCCATAAAAGACCATTGTTATACTGTACACCATACCATACATGGTCACATGACCAGGTACCACCTGCGAGCCAATAATAAGTATCTGCATCTGAAAGCACTTCCGCCTCGCTTGGGCTTTCTAACGGGTAATAATAAGTCTTATATGGCGTACTTATGGCATTCATACAATACCCTGTATCAGCAAGTGGTTCTGCTATTGGATTACTTTCGCTGTCTGCTTGTGCTTGAGAAAGTGTCATGCTTGGTTTAATTTGTGGATCTAGTCCAGTTATGTCCCCTAGTTTAAAATCTTTATCTTTGGTTTCTATTTCATTCAATTTCTTTGATTGCGTTTGGATAGGCATTGCTGGCAATGCACTACTGAAAATGAGAGTAGCCACAACAAGCAACGCTATCGAGATAGTCGTTGTTTTTAACTGCTTTTTTCCTTTTTGGGAATACGTTTTATATATCTCTCGCATTTTTTACCTCCCTCAAATTAACATTAGTTAATGTATAGGGAGCTTAAATATTTTTCTCAAATTTTACGTAATTTTTATATAAAAATATTTTTATATTATTTTTATAGATATAATTAAATATCATAGAATATTAAGCTAATTATGTAATAATAATTCAAATAATTAATAGATGAGAAACGTTATAACAATATAAATCTTCCTAAATTATAAATAAAAAATTATCATTTTTTATATTTATGGCACATTTTTTTTTATAAAAAATATATTATTGATTCCTAATATTTTTATAGAAATATTATTGTAATAAAAATTTACTTCGCATAAAAAAATGTTCTCTATCATTAGATTTAAAAAAAATTATTAAAATTTTAAAAATTTCCTTTCCAAAATTTTCATAAATATCTTATATATTAATCTACATATAATAAAAATGAATTATAATTTGTTTGAAAGAAAGTTTTAAGTTTGAATATGTTTTTCAGGACATAATAAAATTATGAAAGAAAAAATTAGAATAAAAAAAGATATAGAAATGTTTGAGGAAAATCTTACCAAAATAGAAGAAAGGACATTATCTTTTTCACAAAATAAAACTATTGAACTAGCAAAGCAATACCACCAAGATGCAAAATATTATATAAAAAAAAAGGATTTTTTCACAGCCTTCGGTTGCATAAATTATGCACATGGATTACTTGATTCTATAATCAAATTCTAACTAAAAAAGAATTTTCAAATCACTATCAGGTTTTACACCTAATTTTTTTGCAACATTACCCTGATTTAAAGCAATCTCAAGCAAATTGCTACTACCTATAGTTGCAAGTAGTTCACCCTTTTTTACAAAATTATATGACTTTACAAATTTTGTCCCAAAATTATTAGTTCCAATAAAAATATTAACTTTTTTATCATAATTTAAAACATGGCTTAATCTGATACCATCAATATTTGTAATAATATTTCCAAAACTATCAATATAAATTATTTTACCTGTGGCTGAATTATCAGTTATTTCAAAATTTCCAAAGTCTAAATCTACAAAATCTGTAACAACTGGTCCAATTTGTTCAAAAAGTACACCGTTTAAAATATGAGCTGCCACTGGAGTAAAAACATCTCTTCCATGAAATGTATTAGAAATCGAATCAAGCATAAGTTTTGGATTTGAAATTTCATATATTGTAAAATTTCCCAAATTTCGAGCTGCCGGTATCAAAAGACCATTATCTGGACCGACTAATATCTGGGATGGAGTTGTAATAACTATTCCTTTTCTTTTTGTGCCCACACCTGGATCAACAACAGCCACATGAACTGAACCTCTGGGAAAAAAAGGCACAGAAGTACGAAGCACAAATGCTCCTTCTCTAATATTATGCGGACAAATTTCATGTGTTATATCAACAATTTTTGCATCAGTAATTGATAAGGCTACTCCCTTCATTTGTGAAACATAGCCACTATTTGACCCGAAATCTGAGAGAAATGTAATCAGCTTCATTTTATCAACTTAAAAAGCGAATTAGTAAACTCTATTACTAATTTAATGTTTTTTGAAATATTTTGTACAAAACTATTTATGTGAGAACGTTACATAATATATGGGTTGGATTCTCGTGGAGATGAAATACAATAAAAAAGACATAGAAGTTTTAGCAAAAATTTGGGACAGAAATAGCAGTAAGATTTTAGTCTGCCCTCAATGTAAAAGTAAAATGATTATTGTTCAGGTTGAACCAATACAGGACAATGAAAATGCATACGTTCCTTATGAAACAATAATTGAATGTACCAATTGTGATTTTAAAATAAGTGCTGAGTCTTTTTCAATTTTAGGGTCTGTAAAGGATTTTGATATGAAATATATAGATATTGCAAGTTGGTCGCCAAGCGGCAGTAGAGTTATATCCCGCTATGAGCACCTATTAAATTATGATTTATTAAAAATGCTGAAAGCATCAACTGAACTTAAAGAGTTTTTAATTGTAAATAAGCAAGTGATCCAAGTAATTGGCTAAAAAAATCAAAAATTTTATATAAAATAAATTACAAAAATTTATTATAGTGAATAATTATGCAAAGAAAATCCAAGGTCAAGCCTAAGAAAAAAGCCCCTGATGATATCCCAATTATTTGGGTAAATATCATTTAATCCCTTAATCTATGAATACATAAAACCATCGTACTCGTTTTTATATTGTTTCTTTTTACCTGTGCGATGCTTTATAAATTTACGTTGACGTTTTTTTCCAATAAAACTGAAATCACGTCTTAAGAGTCTAATATAGGTTTTATCTGGTAAGGGTTCTAATCTAATGATTCCTTTCATTTGAAATTTCTTAAGCGACCTAATAATCATGTCTTTTGAAACATTTAACTCATTTTTAATATCCTCAACAGTTACTGGATAGGTTTTTTGTAAAATTTTTATAATTTGTTCTTCAAGTGTTCCAGTAGTTATTTCAATCATATTTTAACATCTCTGATATGATTCATAGGCTCTAAGGCCTTTTCTATCCTGATTAAAAAGAGCTTTTACCTCATCTTTCCACTCTGCAGGATAACCTTCTGGGAAATTTATACATCCCATACAAGTATCAAAGCCAATTGCCTTCTTTAGACTCTCAATGCTTGTATATGAAAGGGAATCTGCTCCAATTTCATATTCAATTTCATCAACAGATTTTATTTTTCCGTTCTTATCCCTTGCGATAAATTCCTTTTTGCTACGCATATCGATACCAAGATAGCATGGGGCGATAAGGGGCGGACAACCAATTCTAACATGTACCTCTTTGGCACCTGCCTCCTTTATACCTTTAACAAGCTTTCGAATGTTTGTTCCACGAACAATTGAATCATCAATCAAAACAACACTTTTACCACCAAGAACAGAACGTAGATATGAAAGTCCCTCCTCAACAACCTTATCCCGGCTCTCCTGTGTTTGCTGAATAAAAGAACGCTCGTCCTTATCCTTCATAATACCTTCATCAATTGGTATACCTGATTCATTTGCATAGCCAATTGCATAATGTCGGCCAGATTCAGGAACAGGGACAACAATATCAGCATCAACAGGGTAACTCTTTGCAAGCATACGACCTATCTCAACACGTACATTATGAACACTACGACCATTAATACGGGTGTCAGGTTTAGCAAAATACACAAACTCAAACATACAGGATTTTTCCTTTTTTTTGATAATTTGCTTCTCATATATGTTAAAATCTGTATCAATTATTATAACAGAACCACCTGGAATATCTTTTATATATTCAAAGTTTATTTTTTTGAAAACCCGTGTTTCTGATGTAAGACAGTACATGCCCTTGGATTTTCCAAGAACAAGAGGCCTAATTTTATAAGGATCAGTCATCGCAAAAAGATAGGGGTTATCACCTGAATCTGCTAAAAACAATGTAGAATAACTTCCTTTTAAACGGGCCATAAGATATTTACAGGAATTAAAAATCAAATCAGGAGTCAATTCCTTTTTATATAATTTATCAGCCATTGGAAGTAGGAAACAATGAATATCACAATCAGTTCTCGGTTTTCTTTTTGTTAATCTAAGCATTTCAGCACAATTAAATATATTTCCATTATGAACAGCTGCTAGGAGGGGATTCACCAAATATTCAGGTTGAGCATTATGCCTCAAGGATTTTATATCATCCATACCTGCAGTTGAATATCTTGTATGACCAAGTCCGACATTTCCAGAAACGTTAATCTTTCTTTCCTCGTTAAAAACCTCTCTAACTAAACCCGGATCTTTTGTTACATGAATATTTCCATCATACATCAACATTCCAGCTGATGATTGACCGCGGTGCTGTACAGAAAACAGACTATGGTATATAAGACGTGAAACAGGTCCTCTCCCAACAATACCAACAATACCACACATGGCAAAAATGGAAATGATAAGGCATTATTTATAGATTTTTTACTAAATGTTCTCCCATTCCTTAAGAACAGATTGCCATTTATACTCTCTTATACCCTCAATTGATTCTATTTTGCTGATGATTCTTTCATATCCTTTTACAAGAGTTCGCGTTCTAATCTTAACAATGAAATCATAATCACCAGCTACTGCTGTTACGCGATTTACACCCTTTATATCCCATAATTTTTGCATTGTTGCTTCGATTGGATATCCAGGTTTCATTTTGATGAATATATAAGCTTTAATTAGTGTTAATGCAAATGATATAATTCCAAGAAGCATTAATATAATCCCGCTAAATCTAATTAATATTAGAACAGGATCAGTTGAAATTGGATCAATAAAACCAAAGTAAGCAAGTGCAATTGAAACAGGTATTGTAAAAATAATAACTGAAGATTTAACAGCTTGGGTTATACTTGCTTTACCTATACCTAAGGCTCTGATATAAAATACATATGAGAAAAAGGTTCCAACGCCTGCCATGCTTAACCAGCCAAAATGGTTAAAAAAAGCATAAATTGATTCATTAAAATTATTGGTTCCAGTATAATAATCATAAAACCAAACAAAAATCATAGTAAAAATACATGCAAAAGTAACATTCCATAAACGAATATTTATAGCATCATTAGCTTTATTTTCAATTTTCATCATCTTTAATTTTCTCTGATAGATTGATTGAAGCACCCAACCAGGATTAATTATTAGAAAAACAATTGCTAAAGATTCCAAACTTATTGTTCCTGAAAGACTAATAGAACCAAGTATTGCTCCAAGTGTTACTATAACTGAAGATTGTACTTCAACAAGAGTCGGTGTATTTTTTTCAGTTATAGATTCGATAATAACTAGATATAAAATTACAACCTGAGAAAAAGGCAGAACAAGAGATGGATCTTTAATCAAAATTAATAGCCAAAAATAGCCGAAAGTCAAAATTGCATTTCCTGCTCCAGCAAGAATATGATATTTTATTTCTTGTTTTTTAGGTAATCTGATTTTCTTAAAGCTAGGGTCAATAGTCCTTGCTCCAATACTTTTTCCTTTGTATGAAGTGGATAAAATGAGTGTTAAAAGAAATGCAATTAAAAAACCCAAATAAAATATGGATAATCCAAGTACAAAAGGACTTTTTAGATATTTTTCTAAAATTACGTCTATTCCTGATATTAATGCAGCAATTATTGAAGAAGAAAAAGCAAGTACATAAAATAGATATTTTTGTCTTATTTTCATAGTGTAATTTCTTTTTCAATTATTTGAGTTGTTGTTTTATTAACTCCTTTAATCATTTGGATTTTATCAGTAACCTTTAAAAGTTTTTCAAGGCTTTTAACCTGAGCTCTTACAACAATATCAAACTCTCCTGCGACGACTGAAATTTTCACAATATTTTCAATTTTTCTTATTTCTGATATAACCTTTTTTGTACTTCCTGGGCTTAAGTGGACTAAAATATATGCACTTATCAAAGCATCACCTTTTTTACAGGCCGGAATTATGTTCTCTTTATAAAGTTATTTATTATTTTATAGTTTTTTATTTGATATTATTCAAATCCATCTATTTTTATAGAAGGAAATAAGGAAAGATTTAAATGATAAGTTATGTATTCGTGGTAAGGAGGTATAAATAATGGCATATACACATGAAGGATGGACTTTATACACAAGAAGTGTAAAGCTTAAAGGAGGAAAGAATCAAACAATTTATTTCTTCAGTAAGAGACAACCAAAGAGTGGTACACCCTGTGAACTACCAAGCGGTTACTCCGTTGGTGTAAACAAGAGAACTGGTCTTCCTTATCTTAAAAAGAGGTAGGAAAATTAATTTTCTTCACTTCTTCCTTTTTTTATTTTTTATTTTGGATAATAAATAGTAAACATTATAACTCTCTTAATATATTAACATCTGTTAATTTAAGGGGGATTAGAAATTAAAAATAAAATTGCTTGTATACTAATCTTCATCTTGTTTTTTTCAATTTTTACTGGTGTTTCATCATCTAAAAAAATGTTAAAAGAACAAATACCTATCTCTGGCTATACACACACTGTTTTTACAGAAATATGTACAGCTCAAAACTGTAAAAACTGTGATGAATGGAGTCAAACTGTTTATGAGGCATATAACTCTGGAGATTACGATTTTTATTTTGTTGAAATGATAAGATTTGACCATGATGGAGAGGACCTTAATGAGGAAGTAAATAATTGGGCAATTAATTATAGCATCTTAGCGATTCCAGATTCTTTATTTGATGGAGCTTATGAACGAATTGTAGGTAATGAACCGGTTTTATTGCCAAACGCATTAAATTCATGTGGGAATAGGGATGTTGCAGATATAACTGGGGATATGATTGTTTTATGGCTTGGTAATGGTACTATTCAAGTTGATATTTCTATCGAAAATAATGAAAATACACAATACAATGGTCATATACGAGCATGTATCACTGAAATAGTCTCTAGATACGATACTTATTATGGTAATCCTTACCACTTTGGATTTTTAGATTACGCATTTAATAAAGAAATTACAATTGATTCAGGAGAGGTTTATACAGATAGTATTATTTGGAACGGTAATGAACATAGTGATAAACATGGTGATAATTTTGGCGATATAAGTTCTGATAACATACAAGTAACAATGGGTATATTTAACGATGAAGGATATGTGGACGAATCGGTAATGGCTCGTATTGGTGAAAATCATCCTCCTAATCCACCAACTAATCCCTCACCACCTAATGGTGCTATTAATATAGATATAGAAGCAGATCTATCATGGGACTGCAGCGATCCAAATGGAGGATCTCTTGAATATGATGTATTTTTTGGTTCAGTAAATCCACCACCACAAGTAACATCGAAGCAGTCAGAAAGAAGTTATAATCCTGGAACAATGGATTATGAAACCAAATATTATTGGAAAATAATTGCCTGGGATAATCATGATGCATTCACTTCTGGTCCAATTTGGAGCTTCAGTATAAGAGAAGAGGGCGTAGAAAACCAAGCTCCAGTGGTTGAAATTATAAAACCTGAGAAAGCACTTTATATAGGTAACATAAAAATACTTCCAAGATTTTTTCGTTTAACAAAAATATTTGGAAGTTATACAATTGAAGCGACTGCAACAGATTTAGATTCTGGTATAGAGAAAGTAGAATTTTACATAAATGGAAAATTAAAGGGAACTGATACAATACAACCATATACTTATGGTTGGACATGGGAAGGTTTAGGTTTTTTTAAAATATATTTTATTAAAGTAATAGCATATGACAATGAAGGAAAAACTTCAGATGACTGGAAAATCGTAAGAAAAATCTTCTAAATTACATTTTACCCTATTTCTTCATATCCACCTATTTTTAAACTAGGGTCACCAAATAGCTGCCATTGCTGAACCATTTTTATATCAATTACAGCGTTGTCACCAAGGAACTTATTTAGGTAACCTGTCAATGTTTCACCATAATTTTCACCAAGAATATCTCTACCTTCCTTACCATAAATCTCTAAAAAACGTAGCTCCAGCCATCCATCTAAAACTTCTAAATAATCAGGTATTGAATTATTATCCATGTCATCACTTCCATGGGTTCCAAGACCAGTATTAGAAATTGTTGCAATAGCACCACTGCCTTTTTTAATGGTCAAATACCAACTCCAACTTCTAGGCATCCATGTTATATGACGACGTGCATATTTGTGGTCTAATATATAATTTAAAAGTGTCACATCAAACTGTCCATTATGACAACCACCAACTATCGTAACCGGATTTTTTCCTTTATTTCTTAGAAATAACATATCTTGTAAGTCATAGCCCTTAGTCCAATTGACACCGTCAGGTGGATAATGCGTTGACCAAGTACCAGGGCTCCCATGCCCACAGAAATATGCAAAGCTTGCCCCTTGATTCATTGCTGTATTTACTGTTTTTCTATCAATATGCTTGTCTTCATCCTCCCTTGCATAAATTCTTACAGGATTAAAACCTGGCATAAGTTCTACTGCCTTTTCAGATATTAATTCCCCTTCATTATAATGATAGGTATCATTATAGGAATCACCTGCTACAAGAATAAAATTATTAAACCATTCTTCATCCCTATGATTACTTTTTTCATAGTTAATTATCTTTTTAACTATGATTCTTACTTCTCTTGAATTTCTACAAGGTATTCTTCCAAAGTAAACATCTGGATATAGATCCATTTCTTCTTGAAAGGTTGCATTCCAAACAGAAAATAAGTTATCACCATTTGAATCCCAGCTTGAAAACTGCCCTTCACCATCGTAAATGTCTGCATAGTACAAATCACTTAGAAATGATTTCTCTGGGTATTCTTGTTCATCTGGTGGAACAACTTGGCTATATCTCACTGGTAGATGCCATTTATACCTTTGACCCTTAAGCCCACCAACAAGTAGAACATATTTGATTCCAGCTTCTTCAATTGCTTCTTTTATAAATAGTTTTATTTTTTCTGCTTCATCTCGACCATACCATATTCTGTCATAAATAAAATTCAAGGTAACTAGTTTTGTTCTAACCCCAAGATTATTCTTATGATTAACAAGCGGTCTTAGAGCTCTCTTAAATTTAGATGGAGAAATAATTAAAAGATCATACATGTCTTTATCTCCCAAAATTGGATAGGATGGTTCTATATAACTAATGTTTACACTAATGTTTTCAATAAAATTTAGTTGATTTTCCGCAGGTATATACCTAACAGGATAAACCCGGACTGTTAAAAATGTTGTATGTTCAGCCAGTGATAATCCTCCACCGGTATGGTTTAATACCCAATCTGTAGGATATGGTTCATCACTTTCATAAACACTAGCATCCATTCCTATTTCATTGTATCCATATAATATACTGTCATAGGATGCCTTACAAAAAGTAAGTTGACCAAGAAGGTCTATAACCTGAGGTTCTGAATGCTTATAGGATATATCTATAACCTTTGAGCCAAAAACAAGCTTAAACACCGATATATTGACTGGTAAAACAGGTTTCCCTGGATTCCAATCAAAAAGAACGTATTGATTATGATTTGTCTCATTAACCCTGACAACCCAATAGTTACCATGTTTTACAATCTCAGGGTATGAAAAAGATAGTTCTATCTGGATATTTTTAATATAAGACATTGTAGTACTCTTTTCATTAAATTCAAAATGTTTAACTTGTGATCCAAAAGCAGTTATGCCGCTTGAAAATATAAAAATTATAATTAGTAATATTGATACGCATTTTCTATATATATCTTCATTCATTTAATGCCTCCAATATATTATATATAAATCATTATATGTTTAAAATTTTTTCTTAGTATAGATATTTTTGAATAAAAAAAGATTTTCTATAAAAATTTTAGTTAGTAATACTTTTAATTAAATTTTAAATTCTATATATGTTTTTAAATTATTTTGTTAGAGGGATTTATTAAATAATTAATCTTTCCAGTGCGTTATACCCTTTTATGGCATCTTTTTTACTTACAATAAATGTGACCTCAAGATCAACTGATATTATTTCTATTACATTGACATCTTCCCAGGCTAAACTTCGTGTAAGTTTGAATAAAACGCCTGGTTCCTCAATACGATTTTTTCCAACAGTAAATGATAATGCTACAAGATTTTCTTCTATTTTTTTAATTTTCTGATTTTGTAATAAATTTAATATTTTTTCTTTATAACGCTCATTAGTGACGATTGCAACATGGGTTCTTCCATAAATTACATGTAATATGTCTCCTTTTTCATAATCAATAAGGTCATAGAATCGTTTAAGTTTATCAAATAAATCCTGAGTTTTTAGTATATTTATATCTATGATATGTGTTTTTAGATTAACTTCTGAATATTTTGTATCAAATTTTATATCATTGAATTTTGCGGTTAGTTTTTCAGCATATCTTCTTAGTGCAGTTACTATTGCAAAATGATCTACCTCTCTTTTCAATTCCTTTTCAATTTCAGGTTTTAAATGTTTTGCAACTGAACCATAAGAAGCAATTCCTTTACTCAAGGCTTCATGAAGATATATTCTTTCATCAACCATTTTATTTACAATATGGCTTATTGTTACCATAACTATCATTATCAATCAGATATATAAAAAACTTATTGATATATATAGTTTCAAAATATTTAAAATATGGTTTAAATTATATCATTTCGTTTTTCTAATTTTTAATCATAACAGTATGACAATAATAATGTCAATTCCCAATTATTTTGACTAGAATCATGTCACAATATTAATTTGTTTTATTGAACAATTGTAATCGGTGAAAAAGATGAAAGGAAAAAGAAAAATTATGGCAATATGGGTTATATTGCTATTGATTACAATACCATTAGGTGTTGTGGAGGCAAATGAAAAAAATGAAAACGAAGAAACCGACAAAAGTATATCAATAGAAATAACAACACTTGATTCAGATGAAATTCTAAAAACCGAAATAATAAAATTATCAGAGCAAGATCTAGTACAATTTGAAAACACAATATCAATTCTTTTTGATAAAATTCAATCTGCCGAGAGCTTTGAAGGTGTAAAAAATATTGTTAATAATCTTCTAGGAGGAAACAAACTTGGGATATTTTCAATTATAAAGGCATTATTTTCAAAAATTTTAGTTGGTAGAACATACGTTATTAGCAATGGACGTGGCTATAAATTCAATCCGATAAAGAGAGGTGCAATAAAAATTAGGAAAAAATTATCATTTTGGCACTATTCATCAGATGATATGCTAATAGATAGGACAATTATTTTAAAACCATTAGCATTAAAATTTAGAGTTTTAAAAGGCTCACAATTCGGAATTATGACTCGTTTTACAGGGATATTCATTTACATAGCTAGAAAATTTCCACAAAAAAGCTATACATTTTTTATGGGAATGGCACGTCGTGTAAATGGAATACAAATGCCCTTTTCAAATTAAAATATGGTTCTATGGGGTCTGATTTTATAAATTTTGAAATATCACGTCTTTCATATTTTACTTCCCTTCAGGCCCCAAT
>SMTZ1_10007074_pt1 | contig 13576 bp, 20 predicted proteins | sample DeeMarSWOR136_30_FD_25667 | JGI IMG/M metagenome (IMG submission 25667) | reverse complement strand
CTTCTGCCGGGTTTGCTGGCCCTTGTTATTTCAGCGATAACGGCCCGGCCGTCCTGGGTGTACTTTAGAGTAACTCTTAATATCCCCTGTTTACCGTCATCGATTCGGTCGAAATCTTCGATGTAGCCTTCCTGTTTCAGGACAGTCGCTATGCCTTCGCATGTTTTTGAGGCTTTAATCTTGACCTGTTTTCTGTTTACTCTGGCGGCGTTGCGAATTCTTGTCAGCATGTCAGCTATTGGATCGCTTAAACTCATAATTGGCCTTAAAAACAATTAATTATTGACTATTGAATTATTTTAACTTTAGTCACTTTAAGCACTCGAATTTACCAGCTGGCCTTTCTCAGTCCCGGAATCTTCCCTTCGTTGGCCAACGTTCTAAAACAGACCCGGCAAATTTTGAACTTGCGGTAAACAGCCTTTGCCCTTCCGCAAAGCTGACAACGTGTGTATTGTCTAACGCGAAATTTCTGTTTTTTCCTGGCCTTATTTTCCAGCGCTTTAGTCGACATATTTAGTTTCCAGATTCAAACTTCTCAATCGCCGCTTCTCTTGAACGGCATACCAAATAGGAACAGCATTTTCCTCGCCTCTTCATCGGTTCTTGCCGTAGTTACAAACGTTATATTCATGCCCTGCTGAAACTCGCTTTTGGCAATGTCGATTTCCGGAAAAACACTCTGTTCGGTCAGTCCCATCGAATAATTGCCCTCGCCGTCGAAACTGTTCGGGTCAAGCCCTCGAAAGTCTCTTACTCTCGGAATCGCAAGGCTGATGAGTCTGTCCATAAACTCGTACATTCTCACGCCGCGAATGGTAACTTTCAGTCCGGTCTTGTCGCCAGCCCGAACACTGAAATTTGAAACGCTCTTTTTAGCTTTACACACCACTGGCATCTGGCCCGTAATCATCGTCAGGTCCTTTTTAGCCATTTCCAGTAATTTCCCCTCTTTGGCCGCTTTGCCCAGTCCCATAGAAACAACAACCTTTTCCACTCTCGGCACAGCCATAGCGTTCTTGTAGCCAAATTCCTTGACCAGTTCCGCAGTCACACTGCCCTTATATAAATCTTTTAATCTCGCCATTGGATTCGTATCTCGTGAAGCGTATCTGGGTTCCCAAACGCCACGGAGGGCGTCTGGGATCCCTCTCGTATTTCGCTTCACGCACTTCGTTTCACGCCTCAGGCGCCTTTCTAACAATTCCAATTTCTGCACCGTCAGAGGCCAGACGCCTTTTACTACCATCTTTGTTTATCTGATAACGAACTCTACTGCCTCTGGAGCTTTTCGGATTTACCGGCAAAACATTACTTATATGTATAGGCTGTTCCACATCAATTCGGCCTCCCTGCGGATTCCTGCGGGACGGCCGAACGTGCTTTTTGGATATATTGATACCCTGAACAACCACATGCTTTTTTTTAGGATACACATGCAGCACTCTGCCGACAGTACCCTTATGATCGCCAGCTATAATCTCAACCATATCATCTTTTTTTATATGCAGCGCCATTCTTCAATAATCATACTTTAGACCACCTCGCTTGCCAGCGAGATAATCTTCATATAGTTTTTTTCTCTCAGCTCCCTGGCCACGGCTCCGAAAATTCTGGTCCCTACGGGGTTGCCGTCGTCATCAATCATCACCGCAGCGTTACTATCGAACCTTACATAACTGCCATCGCAGCGCCTCACAGGGCTTTTAGTGCGAATAATGACACACTTATGTACTTTTTTATCATCAAGCTGGCAGTTCGGCAGTGACTTTTTGATGGCAACACAGACCACATCACCCACCGTAGCTGCCGGACGAGTCTTTCGACCGCGAGATCCGCCTCTGCCAAGCACTTTTATGCACAGCGCCGACTTGACTCCTGAGTTGTCGGCTATAACCAGCCTCGTTTCCTGCTGAATCATACCTTATGTTTCTTCCTCAGCCGCCTTTTTCAACACCTTCACAAGACGGTAACTCTTGGTCTTGCTGTAAGGTCTGCACTGGCAAATCTCGACAAGGTCTCCGACATTGGCCTGATTATGTTCGTCGTGTACGCTAAGTTTCGTCCTGCGTTTTATGTATTTGCCGTATTTCGGATGTTTGACCTTGAAGTCAATTGCGACCTTGATACTCTTATCGCCACTGTTGCTTGTCACCACAGAAGTTATAGTTTTCGATTTTCGATCCTGCATTATTCTCTTTCGCGAATTATTGTCCTAATCCTTGCGATATCGCGTCTGGTATTGGTTACAGCTCTGGCATTCTCCAGTTTCTCAGTAACGGCCTGAGAACGCAAATCAAACAAATGTCTCTGCAGTTCTTCCAGCTTGCTCTCGAGTTCATCCGTGCTCATTTCACGCCACTGCACAGCTTTCATTATCGATTTTTCCCTTTACAATGAATGTCTTCGCTTCACAAACCTGCACCCCACCGGCATCTTATAAGCCACCCGCGCCAGCGCCTGTTTTGCCACATCCTCGGTTACTCCACCGATCTCAAAGCAAACTTGACCCGCTCGGACTCTGGCGACCCAGAACTCAGGTTCACCCTTACCTTTGCCCATCCTCGTTTCCAACGGCTTGGAGCTTACCGGCTTGTCCGGGAACAGTCGGATATAGACCTTGCCTTCACGATGCAGAAAATGGGTCGCTGCAACCCGCCCGGCCTCAATCTGTCTGGCGGTTATCCAGGCGTTCTCCAGTGACTGCAGACCGTATTCGCCGAACGCCACAAAGTTACTTCTCGAGGCATTGCCTTTCAATTTGCCTCGCTGACTTTTACGGTATTTAACTCTCTTCGGCATCATTGCCATTTTTCAACCACCTTAAACGCTGCCACCAGACCACCAGGCTAATTCCTGCACATGCTGACGGAGACTTTGGAGGCACATTTTACTTTTCTGCTTCTACACCTTCCCGTTTCGACTCCGCATTTTCTGTTTGTGGTTCTACCTTTTCCTGTGCTGTCACAGTTTTTTTAGCTCTGCTTTGTCGTGGAGCTGTCCTGCGCGTTGTCGGCCGATACCGTCTGGTCCGTATCGACTCAACTTCTTCTCCGAACTTACCTTTATAAATCCAGACCTTAATGCCGATGCAGCCGTATGTGGTCTTGGCCGTTGCACAGGCATAATCCACATTGGCATTGAGGGTATGCAGTGGGATACTGCCCAGCTTCTGGGTTTCCTTGCGCGCCATTTCCGAACCCGCCAGTCGACCGCTACAGATAATTTTAACTCCCTTGGCGCCGGCGTTCATCGCCGACTCGCAATGCTGTTTCATAGCACGCCTGAATGATGCCCGTTTGCTTAGCTGCTCACCCATCGCCTCAGCCACCAAAAAAGCGTTCAGTTCCGGAGTCTTTATCTCGACAACATTGACACTGACCTTTTGGCCTGTCATCTCTTCAAGTTCGGCACGCAGATTATCGACGGCATCGCCTCTGGGACCGATTACTACACCAGGACGACCGCTGTGCAATGTTACTTTTATCTCGTTACGTGTTCGCACTATCTCAATCTTTGCCACCGCACCTTTTGGCATTTGACGGTTATATTTGTTGTCAACGCACCTGCGAATTCTCTGGTCCTCAACAAGAAAATTGCCGTAATTGGCCTTGGGGGCAAACCATCTGCTCTGCCATCCAAGCGTTATTCCCGTCCTAAAACCTATTGGCGATACCTTCTGGCCCATAATTCGTATCTCGTATCTCGTGAAGCGTATTTCGCTTCACTCTTCATGCTTCAGTTACCGTTATATATATATGACAGGCCTTCTTAGAAATAGGATGGGCCTTGCCTCTGTCTTTTGGTATCCATCTTTTCGTACCGATGCGAATCCCTGCATCATCAACACGTGCGGCGCTTACGTAGAGATTATCAACATCTGCCTGCTGTTCATCAGCATCGGCGATAGCCGCTTTCAGCACCTTGTTAATTATGGCAGCGGCTCGTTTCCTTGTGAACTTAAGTATATCCATCGCATCCTGAACACTTCGGCCGACTATCAGCTGAGTAACCAGTCTGGCCTTACGCGCAGAAAGAGGGGCGTATCGACAGCAAGATCGCCAATCAACCAGCTCATTTACCTCGGTCGATAATGTAGCCGCCATACGACGAATATCCTCCCTGTGCGGTATCGGCCTAAAAAGACCTTTCCGCCAGTTCTTAACAGCCACTATCGCCTGCCTTTGGTCCAGTCCCGCTCTGACAAGCCCGCCGGCCAACTGCTCTACAGACATCTGTCGCTGTCGGCAAATCTCTTTTAACTTATCGGCACTTAACATACCAAAACCTAAAAACTACAAACCCAAATACCCCGGAACAAAAAGCTCTTGCTATCTCGCAAGCGGGTTACTTCTTTTCAGGTATTTTCCTGCTCGAATGAGACTTAAAGGTCCGCGTCGGTGAAAACTCACCCAGTTTGTGTCCGACCATATCCTCGGTGACGAAAACCTTATGGAACATCTTGCCGTTATGAACCAGGAAAGTAAGGCCCACGAATTCCGGAATCACAGTGCACCTTCTTGCCCAGGTCTTTATTGGCTGCCGAGAGCCGGACTCAATTTGCCTGTTGACCTTTGCGAACAGCTTTTCGTCAACGAACGGCCCTTTTTTAAGTGATCTTCCCACTGACTTTCCTCACACAAACTACCTGTTACCTGAATTATTGTTAACTTATCAATTACAGCACCAGTTGGCCCTGTCTTTTACTTTTACGTCTTCGAATAATCTTCTTGTTACTTCTATTTCTCGGATTTCTTGTTTTACCTCCTTTTGCCAGCACACCGGTGGGTGAGCAGGGATCTCGTCCACCGTTTGCCCTTCCTTCTCCGCCCCCCATCGGGTGCGCAACCGGGTTCATCGCCTTTCCTCTGACGTGCGATCTGCGTCCCATATGTCGTTTTCTGCCGGCCTTTCCTATCTTAATATTCTGATGGTCCGGATTGCTGACACGTCCGATTGTGGCCCGGCACTCCTTGCGCATCATACGCATTTCCCCACTTGGCAGAACAATGGTAACCCAATCACCTTCTTTGGCCATAATCTTCGCAGCGTCGCCGGCTCCTCTGACCAGCTTTCCGCCCTGGCCAGCCGTCATTTCGATGTTATGAATCTCCAGACCGCTGGGAATCGCTTCAAGCATCATCGCATTGCCGAGTCTTGGTTCACAGCTTGGTCCACTTTCAACTCTGTCGCCGACCTTTAAACCTAACGGCGCTAATATATATCTTTTTTCGCCGTCGATGTAGTGCAGCAAGGATATAAAGCAATTCCTGTTGGGGTCATATTCGATCGTCGCCACTTTTGCGCCAATACCATCTTTATTCCGCTTAAAATCGATAACACGGTAAATTTTTCTTGCCCCGCCACCTCTGAATCGGGACGTGGTAACACCGTGGTTATTTCTTCCGCCGTTCTTGCTTATACGCCTGCAAAGCGACTTTTCCGGCCTGCTCGTGGTCAACTCAGACCAGTCATTTACCGAACCGTTCCTGCGTCCGGGAGTCGTCGGTTTATAAACTCGAATACCCATAATTCATATCTCACTTCACGCTCTTAAAATAAGTCTATATGAAAATCCGGTTCCAGAAGAACAACTGCCTTCTTCCAGCTCGGCGTCATACCAAAGCTTCTGCCTCTGCGCCGAAGTTTGCCTTTGTGGTTGGATGTTCTTACTTTTCGGACCTTGACGCCATATATTTTTTCCACTGCGTTTCTTATCTGGACTTTATTGGCCTTTTTATTTACCTCAAAGCAATATGCACTTTTTGCACTTGCAAAGTGCATCCCCTGTTCCGTAATCAAAGGCCGAATTATTATGTTATAGTCGTCCATAATGCGCACTATGACTCATGTCGCTGTCTGTCCAAAAGAGATAAAAACGCCTTTTTAGTAAACAGCATTTTTCGATGGTTGCAAATATCGCCAGCGTTCAGCTCTGCCACGGGCATAACAGCCACTCTTGGAATGTTCCTGGCTGACCTGTAGAGATTACCATCTATCTGCTCAATGGCCACAAGACAGCTGTATTTACTTAAGATTTTTAAATTACCCAGAATATCTGCAAAATCTTTCGTTTTGGGCCTTTCAAAACTCAATTCATCAACCACCACAACATCGTTACTTAGTAGTTTTTCCAGAACTGCCGAGTCTGTTGCCAATCTTTTTTGTTTCTTAGGCATACGTTTACTAAGATCTCTGGCAACCTTGGCGAAGGTCACCCCACCGCCGACGCGTTTTGCGGTTCTGCGGTTGCCGACCCGTGCGTTTCCCGTGCCTTTTTGCCTGAATAGTTTCCTGCCGGAACCGACCACCATACCTCTGCTCCTCGTTGCCGCTGTGCCAACATGCTTATTAGCGTGGTACATAACCACCGCCTGCTTAAGCAGCGAGTACCTGACCGAGCCGCCAAAGGCCGACTCATCAACCTTTAAACTGTCAACCTCTTGCCCCTCTCTGTTGTAAACAGCCAAATTAATCATTCCTCGTGCCTTACCTTAGCAGCGCTGCCCTATGTCCGACGGCCGCTGCGCACTATGACATATCCGCCCGCCGGCCCCGGTACAGAACCTTTGACCACTAATAAATTTCTCTCTTCATCTATTGTCACCAGCCTATGGTTTCTTGTTGTAACCCTGCAGTTGCCCATATGTCCCGCCATCTTTTTCCCTCTTTTAGGCCTTCCACCGTGACCGGCATTGCTGGCAAAACTTGATATTGACCCCGGTGCCCTGTGCTTTCGTTTTGTGCCGTGTGAGGCCGGGAAACCACCGAACCCATGCCGTTTCATCACACCGGCAAAGCCTTTACCCTTGCTGGTGCCGATAACATCAACGAATTTCTTTTCCGCAAAACTGGAGACCGTGATAGAGTCTCCGACCTTATACTCCTGTTCCTTCTCGTCGGTAAGTCGCATCTCTCTGACGAACTTTTTCGGTGTTGTATTGGCTTTGCTGCTGTGTCCGATTTGCGATGCTTTCCTGCGGGATGCCTTCACATCCTCGAAGCCAAGCTGAATGGCATTGTAGCCGTCTGTCTGAGCTGTTTTAACCTGCATAACCTGACAGGGGCCGGCCTGTATGACCGTAACAGGCAGCAAATCGCCGTCCCTGTCATACACCTGAGTCATTCCAACCTTTTTACCTAACAGCATCACCATAATTCGTATCTCGTGAAGCGTATCTCCGCCATCAGGCGTCTTGTGGAACATTTCGCTTCACTCTTCACGCTTTTATCTTCACAAAAACACTGGCCGGTACCACCAAACGGTTCAATACTTCAACCGTTCGTGCGTTGGCGTCGTGAATATCTATCAGACGCTTGTGAGTCCTCATCTCAAACTGCTCACGTGATTTCTTATCGATGTGAGGACTTCGCAGAACAGTGTATCTTTCTATACGCGTAGGCAGCGGTACCGGGCCGCTGACACGGGCGTTGGTTCTTCGAGCATGTTCCACTATCTCCTTAGCGGATGCATCAAGGGCCCTGTGGTCGTAGGCCTCCATTCTGATTCTTATTCTTTCGCTCTCTATAGACATAACTTACAAACCATCTGTAAAACAAAAAAATCCCCTTTGGCATATAGTTTGTCTGCCATCGACCAAATCAGTCTTGTTTTATTCTGGCAGGAAAGGCCTTTTCACAGTCAGAAGTAAAAACGCAAAAGGCAAAGACGCCGTGCAAAATGGGTATCAACTTTTTACCTTTTCCTTTTTACTTCTTCCTTTCCAACCGGCCTTCCTTAAAGGGTCGGGGTTCGGACCATTTTATGGCCCTCCCAAGGCCGTCTGCCGGCTTTGGTACCTCCCTAAGGTCTTATATCAACCATCCTTGATACCAAATTTACAGATATGTCACAGCCCAACTTGCAAACGCAAAGTCATCCCTGACAATGCTCGCTACGACTGAAAAACCCTAAACCTATCACGTAAATCGAATACTGTCAACGAAATATGAGGGAAATTTTAGCCCAAAAGCGAAAAAAATACCAATTTTTTAAAGAATAATTTGCTTAGTAATCTGCTCCGGCACCTTTTCATAGCTTAAAGGCTCCATTGTAAAGCTTCCTCGACCGCCTGTGACACCTCTGATTTCACTGGAATAGCCGAACATTTCCACCAGAGGCACTTTAGCATCGATTATCCGCATACTTCCGTGCGTCCAACTATCCGTGATTATGCCCCTTTTTCCAAGCAAATTGCCCTGAACGGCACCAAAACAGGTCTGAGGAACTACTACCTCAAGCCGCATTACCGGCTCAAGTAGAACCGGCCCAGCCTTCTCCATGGCCCTTTCCACTGCCAGCGAGGCGGCCTGCTCAAAAGCCAGACCCGAAGAATCCACCGGGTGGAACGAGCCGTCAATCAACGTAACTCTAACCCCCACAACGGGATATCCCGCCAACACACCGCTGTTCAGACCGTCCCGCACACCACTTTCAACAGAAGCTATATACTCTTTCGGAACTTTATCGGCCCCAACTTTACTTTCAAATTCAATATCCCTGCTATGCAGACCACCTTCAGTCAACAGCGGCTCAATTGTCAAAACCACATGCCCATACTGGCCGCGCCCCCCAGTCTGCCGAATAAACTTACCCTCCGCCTGTGCCGGCTTGGTAATAGCTTCTTTATAGGCAACCCTGGGCTTTCCTACTTTGACATTTAGCCCTTTTTCCCTTACCAGCTTTTGCTGCAGTATTTCCAAATGAAGCTGTCCCATTCCGCTGATGATTGTTTGTCCGGTTTCGGCGTCCACTTTGGATTCAAAAGTCGGGTCTTCGCGTCTCAGCTCCGCCAAGGCATCCGATAATTTCGCCTTTTCCGCTGCAGTTTTCGGCTCTATCGACATACTCATAACCGTCTCAGGAAATGTAATACTCGACAGACACACGCCTTTTTTCGTGTCACAAATCGTATCGCCGGTAAGGGTGTGTTTCAGCCCTACTACTGCCACGATATCGCCGGCACCGGCTGAGGACAAAATCTTTCGCTCGTTGGCGTGCATCTCAAATATCCTCGTAATATTTTCGCGCCTGTCGCGACTTGCATCCAGAACTCTGCTGCCGGACTTCAACGTGCCCTGATAAATCCGCAGAAAATTCAGATCGCCGTGAACATCGCTGGTTATCTTGAATACAAGCGCAACCAGGCTGCCCGTTCGGTCGCACTTAACTGTTATCTTCTTATTCTTATCAGATGGTTTATGCCCAATTATAACAGGCTTGTCCAGAGGAGAGGGAAGATATGCCACAACACCGTCCAGAAGTCTCTGCACACCGATATACTTTAGTGCCGAGCCGACAAATACCGGATGAAGTTTGTTGTTTAATGTCCCCTTCCTGATGGCTCTGTGAATCATTTCGGTGTGGACCGGCTTGTCGTGGACATAGCCATCCATAAGTTCTTCATCGTGCTCGGCTGCAAGCTCAATCATCCGGTGTCTGTGCTCTCGTGCAACTTTTCGCAGTCGGCTGGGAATTTGGCTTTCTTCGAATGCCGCTCCGAGCTGTTCGGTCTTATAGAAAACCGCCTTGTCTTCAATCAGGTCTATTATCCCTTCGAAGCAGCTCTCAGCTCCGATAGGTATCTGCAATACAATTGGGTTGGCTGCGAGTCTGTCGCGGATACTGTCGACCGACATCTCGAAATCGGCGCCGGTTTTATCCATCTTGTTCACAAAGCAAAGGCAGGGCAGAGAATATTTTTGTCCCTGTTTCCACACGGTCTCGCTCTGTGCCTGCACACCTTCACTGCCGTCAAACACGGCCACGGCACCGTCGAGAATTCGCAGCGACCGTTCGACCTCAGCGGTGAAATCAATGTGTCCCGGCGTATCAATAAGGTTGATCTCAAAGTCCTTCCAGGGACATTTGGTCGCCGCAGAGGTAATGGTAATGCCCCTTTTCTGTTCCTCTTCCATAAAGTCCATAACAGCGGTGCCGTCGTGGACCTCGCCCATTTTGTAGGTCTTGCCGGTATAATAAAGTATGCGCTCCGTTACTGTCGTCTTACCGGCGTCGATATGGGCTATAATGCCGATATTCCGCAATTTCTGCATAAGATTAGTTCACCGTTCATTGTTCGTTGTCGACGAACTTCGAACTCATAACTACGAACTTAAAAAAATAGCGGACAGCAAAAACTATCCGCTATACACTATACGCTATTTTTTACCAGGCAAAGCGAGCGAATGCCTTATTTGCCTCCGCCATTCTGTGGACATTTTCCCTGACAGTCATCGCATCGCCGTGCTTATTATAAGCATCGATCAACTCCGAAGACAATCGCTGATACATAGGTTTGCCTTTTTTGGCCCTGGCTGCCTGAATAAGCCAGCGAAAAGCCAATGCCTGCTGTCGCTTGGCGTTTACCTGCATCGGCACCTGATAGCTGGCTCCGCCGATACGTTTACTGCGGACTTCCAACAACGGTTTCACGTTATTAACAGCGGTCTCGAATGCCTCAAGCTCACTGACATCGCTCACCTTTTTCGATATGACATCCATAGCATCGTAAAAAACCTGCTGGGCAACACTTTTTTTGCCGTCGGTCATCAAACAGTTAATAAACTTGGCGACCAGCTTACTGTTGTATTTGGGATCGGGTTTTAACTGTTGTTGTGAAGCGGTAAATTTCTTAGCCATAATCTCATATCTCGTATTGCGTATTGCGTGACGCACGGCGCATCACGCACGACACACGACAAATTTATTTCGCCTTTTTTGCACCATATTTACTTCTACCCTGTTTACGGTTCGCCACACCGGCGCAGTCAAGCACACCTCGGATGATATGATACCGCACGCCCGGCAAATCTCTTACTCGTCCGCCGCGAATCATAACAGTGCTGTGTTCCTGCAAATTGTGGTCGATACCGGGTATATAAGCGACCACCTCTTTGCCATTGGTCATCCTGACTCGTGCGATTTTTCGCAAAGCGGCATTCGGCTTCTTCGGCGTTTGGGTCCGTACGACCAGGCAAACAGCCCTCTTCTGAGGTGAACCGCTTATATCAGACACTCGTTTAGTGCCCTTCGATTTCTTTCTTGGACGTCTAACTAATTGATTTATAGTAGCCATAGTAATTTACTGATTATTTAACTTTAGACACTTCTAATTGATTCCCAGTGCCTCTCTGACGGCTGCATCCGCCTTTACGTCCGCATCTTTAACTTCTACAAGTTCTTTCGGCAGCGGAGCTTCTGCAAGGTGCTTTACTTTCATTTGCAGGCCGGGATTAAATGACCGAGAATCACGTTCTCCTTCAAGCCGTAAAGTTTATCTATCTTACCACCTAATGAAGCCTCGGTCAAGACCTTTGTTGTTTGCTGGAAGCTGGCCGCAGCGATAAAGCTGTCCGACTGCAGTGACGCCTTCGTTATCCCTAAAAGCAACGTCTTGGCTGTTGCAGGTCTTGGTTTTCTTCCCTTTGCAGGTGTCGCGCCGATCTTCTCAATTCTTTCGTTAATATCGGCAAGTTCTTCCCTGCTGATAATCTGTCCTTTTTGCAATTCCGACGAATCACCAACGTTGATAATTTTGACGCTTTTGCTCAATCTCTCATTTTCTCCTCGAAATACGAATTTATCAACAACCTCACCCGGCAAAAATGAGCTGTCATTGACTGACTCAATCTCGACCTTGCGCATCATTTGAGTGCAGATAAGTTCAATGTGTTTATCATCGATGGTCACGTTTTGTGAACGATATACATTTTGGATTTCTTCAGTTAAATAGGTCTGCAAAGCCTCTTCGCCTTTGATTCGCAGGATATCGTGTGGTACCAGCGGCCCGTCCGTCAATGCGTCGCCGGCTTTGACCATATCGTTTGCATGAACATTGAGATGCCTGTCTCGAGGAACGTGATGTTCTTTCTCCATCCCGCTGGCGCCTCGAACTATTACGGTCATTTTGCCCTTGCGCTTATCACTCTTAAGCTCGACCTTTCCGCTGATTTCAGCCATGGCGGCAGGGTCTTTCGGCCGGCGGGCCTCAAACACTTCGGTAACTCTCGGCAGACCTCCCGTGATATCCTGCGTGCCGGTGGCACCTCTCGGACGATGAGCAAGCAATTGACCGGCCTGGACCTGCTGGTCCTCAATAACCTCAATCCGCGCGCCCGCAGGAAGATAGTGCACGTCAAGTATTTTGCCGCTGGCATCTTCTATGATAATTTGCGGATGTCTGTCACCTTTATGCTCGATTGCCACGGCGCGGCCGGCCTGGCCTTTTCGTTCTTCTTCGATTCGAATCGTCAGGACCGCTATCTCTCCGTTGCGCTTCAGCGCCACTGTTTGTGCAGCGACACCGTCGGCCTTGAAGGAAACGGCATTGATGTCACGATACTCAATCTTTCCCCCCTGTGCGGTTTTCTGATAGTGTTCAAGAATAGCTCTGGAAGCCACCCCTCCTGTATGGAAGGTACGTAGTGTCAGTTGAGTGCCGGGCTCCCCGATTGACTGGGCGGCAACTATACCGACCGCCAGTCCTTCTTCCACAAGCATTGAAGTACTCAGGTCGTAGCCATAGCACTTCGCACAGATGCCGAATGCACTGTCACACGTAAGCGGGCTTCTGACTCTGACCGCGTCAAGCCCAAGGTTTTCAATCTTTGCCGCCGCTTCGGTAGTTATAACCTCGTTCTCACGAACAATCATCTCATCAGTAATGGGATTGCGGATATTATCCCTGGCGGTTCTGCCGACTATAAGGCCGGAAAGTGGAATATCCTCCTGCTCACCTCTGCTGATTGCCCTCTTCGTAACTCCCTGCAGCGTCCCGCAGTCGTGCTCGGTAATAATTACATTCTGTGCCACGTCGATAAGTTTTCGCGTAAGATAACCGGAATTGGCCGTCTTCAAGGCCGTGTCTGCCAAACCTTTTCTTGCCCCGTGTGTGGAGCTGAAGTACTCAAGCACCGTAAGTCCTTCACGGAAGTTGGATTTGATAGGAGTCTCGATAATTTCACCGCTGGGTTTTGCCATCAGCGCCCGCATTCCTGCAAGCTGCTGAATCTGGTCGACACTACCTCTGGCACCGGAATCGGTCATAAGGTATATAGGGTTTATCTCGACGGAAGTCAATGATCGCGCCGTCAGGCGTCCTGTGGAGAGGTCAGACTTCTGTGCTCTGTCCTCTGTCCTTTGCCCTCTGGCTATGGGGCTTCTTAATGCCCGCATCATCTCGTTGGTAACCGCCACCCGTGCGTGCGTCCAGGCATCAATAACCTGATTATATCTTTCTCGCTCTGTCAGAACGCCAGCCTTATAATTGTTATAGATTTGCCTGACACGCTCTTCCGTCTCTTCGACAATCTTTTCTTTCTCGGGCGGTATCTTCAGGTCCGTAATGCCAAAACTCAGACCAGCAAGAGTGGCATGACGGAAGCCAAGATCTTTTATCCTGTCAAGCAGGCCTACGGTCTCGGCACTGCCGGCAATCTCAAAACAGTCACTGATTACCCGGCTCAACTGCTTCTGTGACATGGTCATATTGTAAAACGGTACCCGCCTTCCCGCCGTCAGGCGTCCTCCGGACAAACCCATTCGAGGCTCCACCGACGACGTTTGGCTTAAGCT
>SMTZ1_10008872_pt1 | contig 13579 bp, 16 predicted proteins | sample DeeMarSWOR136_30_FD_25667 | JGI IMG/M metagenome (IMG submission 25667) | reverse complement strand
GCTGACACAGTTCGGAGACGAACACGACGCCATCAGCATCGATGTAAACATCGGTAGGACGAAGAACGTTCTCCCACTGGTCTAGGAATTTCCCGTTGCTGTCAAAAATCTGAATGCGGCTGTTCTCCCGGTCGGGAACCCACACCCGCTCCTGTCTATCAACAAATATGTCGTGCGGCAGCCGGAACTCACCCGGACGATAGCCCGGACCTCCCCACGACAGCAGCAGCTTACCGTCAGGAGAGAACTTGTGTATCCGGGCATTGCCATAGCCATCGGCTACGTAGATTGTCCCCTCCCTGGTTACTGATACTCCTGTGGGGCGGTTGAATGGCTCTCCACCCCTGGTGATTGTGTTCAGGCTCCAGAAGAAGTCAAGATATTCCTCGCAATAGCCGGTATCCGATGGCTGGTCCTCGTTTCCCAGCGTCATTAGCACCTTGCCTTCCGGGCTAAATTTGCGCACGGTATGGTTCTTATCATCAGTGCAATAGACGGAACCATCCGGACCAACACCGCTACCGTGAGCGCGCTTGAATAAACCCTGCCCCCACGAAGTTAAGAAGTTGCCTTCGCGGTCGAAGACCATCACCGGATGTTCGGTGCTCCTGTTCAGCACGTACACCCTGTCCTGCGCATCAATAGAGATGCCACCGATATCCAGAAATGATGCGCCTTTGGGCAGCTTTGCCCAATCGTTCACCAGTTCATAGGTATATTTCCCTGAACCGTAGGGCATGTTTTGATACCTCCTTTTTATTACGCCGTGAACTCCTCGGCCACGTGATGACTTATGATCTGAATAATCCTCAATACTTTACGGCATAAGCTCCTTCCCCGTCAAACTGCGGAAAACGTGATAGTTTGACCGGAAGCCACCTATGCAGTAAACTTGTGCCACAGGTTTACTACGGGAATTCGTGACATTAAGGAGGCAATATGTTCGACTTTATGATACGAGGCGGCCGGATAATCGATGGGGGTGGCAATCCCGGTTATCATGCTGATGTCGGTCTTCAGGGTGAGCGAATAGCTGCCATCGGCAGTATCGAATCTTCTCAGGCAAGCCGGGTAATAGATGCCGCCGGACTCGTGGTCTGTCCGGGCTTCATCGACATGCATACCCATTCCGACGTTATGATACTGGCCAACCCCAAGCATGAGGCAAAAGTGATGCAGGGTGTCACCACCGACCTGATTGGGCTGGATGGCCTTTCCTACGCCCCTCTATCCCCCGATAACCTGCGGATGATGCGGAGTTACCTCGCCGGACTGAACGGCAACCCAAACATCGCCTGGGCCTGGAACACGGTCGCCGAGTTCCTTGCCGATTTCAACCAGAAAGTAGCCATTAACGTGGCCTACCTCGTGCCGCACAATGCCCTGCGACTGGAAACCATGGGCTTTGTCGACCACACCGCCAGCGCCAAGGAAATGGCGGAAATGCAGGCTCTGATGGCGCAGGGAATGCTGGAGGGAGCCGTTGGGTTTTCCACCGGACTTGACTACTTCCCATGTCGCTATTCCAACGAAGAAGAGCTGATAAAAATCTGCGAGACGGTCGCCGAGCACAACGGGGTATCCGTCTGGCACGTGCGGAAAAACGACCTCGGTCTGATTGAGTCCATCAAGGAAGTGCTGAGGATTGCGGAGAAGACCGGGGTGAAGACGCATCTCTCCCATTTCTCAGTGTCATATCCCACCAGCCAGGGCACATCGGCCGAGATGCTGGCGTTCGTCGACGAGGCGCGGGCTAAAGGCATTGACGTTACCTTTGACAGCTATCCCTACATAGCTCAGAGCACGCTGTTACTCGTCTTCCTGCCGCGCTGGGCCCATGAGGGCGGGCCAGAGGCCATTCTGGAGAGGTTAAGTAAGACCGAAACAAAGGGTAAAATAAGCGCCGAGATAAGGGCTTTGAATGTCCCCTGGGACAAGGTTGTCCTGACCTGCGTGCCTTCCAGGAAAAACAGCAGCTATGTCGGCAAAAGTTTGCTTGAAGCTGCCGTTATGGCCGGCAGGGAGGTGGTCGACTTTGCCTGCGACTTGATGCGAGAAGAGGAACTGGCAGTTGGCCATCTCAGCCTTCTCGGCAACGAAGAGGATATGCAACGCATAATGAAGCACCCCTGCCACACGGCCGGCAGCGATGGCATCCTCGTTGGCGACAGGCCCAACCCCCGCGCGTGGGGAACTTTCCCCCGCTTCATAGCGCGTTACAGTCGCGAACTGGGTGTGCTGAGCCTTGAAGAAATTATCCGCCACCTGACATCAGCGCCGGCACAATGCCTCGGCCTGCACGACCGCGGCCTGGTGAAAGAGGGTCTGGCCGCCGACCTGGTAATCTTCAATCCGGAGACCATTGCCGACAAAGCCACCTTTGAAGAGCCGAAGCAGTACCCGCTCGGCATCGATTATGTAATAGTCAACGGCGCGGTGGCGGTGGAGAAAGGAAAACATACCGGGACACTAAACGGGCGTGCCCTTCCTTGAAAATCGCCGTTTTCACTGCTTATTATTCGAAGGCCATTTCTGGCTTCCAGACCTCCCAGACCTTGCCTACCAGTTTTGGACCGGGTTTTAAAGTCACCTTGCCCGGCTGCCAGCCAGAAGGAGTAGCTTCACCTGTCTCACGCACATGTTGAAATGCTTTAACCTGTCTTATTAGTTCGGTAACGTTACGGCCTACTGTTGGGGTGAGAACCTCCATTGCCTGAATAGCACCGTCAGGGTCAATCAAAAAGCGCCCCCTGATATCTACCCCTGCTTCCTCATCATAAACACCATAGACACTTCCAATACGGCCACCCGCATCAGAAAGCATCGGGAATGGGAATCCATCGGGCACCATCTTGGAAAGTTCCTCTTCCTGCCAGATTTTGTGAGTAAATCTGCTATCCACACTGACTGATAGCACCTGCACACCCAGTGATTTTAATTCATCGCGCTTGGAGGCAACTGCCGCCAACTCAGTTGGTCAGACAAAAGTGAAGTCACCAGGATAGAAGCAAAGTACTACCCATTGCCCTTTATAGTCTGATAGTCTTATATTCTTAAAACCGCCATCAATAAAAGCGTTAGCCTCGAAATCAGGAGCCGGTTTGCCTACTTTAGCAATCACTTTAATCTCCTTTCTTTCTTCTTGAATCTCTGATTTTGAAGGTGAATCTGATTGGACTACGCCAATTGGTCCTTTAGCAGGTTGAACACATAAATCTTTTGCTTCTGGCATGAATAACCTCCCTAGGATTTATTCTCTTGCAGCCATTTATTATAGTCTTAACCTGATAAATGTCAATGCTGAATTCCAATCTGCTACGCTCTGCTTCACATTAATTGACAGCTATGCTAAAATATAAAGCTTGAATGGAGGAGTGTAGCTCAGTTTGGTAGAGCAGCGGTCTCCAAAACCGCCGGTCGGGGGTTCGAGTCCTCCCACTCCTGCCAGACAAGACCGTGCCGAGGTGGCGGAACTGGTAGACGCGCTAGCTTGAGGGGCTAGTGAGCGCAAGCTCGTGGGGGTTCAAATCCCCCCTTCGGCACCACTCGTCTTCCGCTCCAGAGGCGACGTAGCCAAGTGGATAAGGCGGGGGTCTGCAAAACCCCTATTCACCGGTTCGAATCCGGTCGTCGCCTCCAAATTTTTCAGTAGGCATTGAACGAGGCGACTTTCTCCAGTGGTTCCCGGTTCTGGGCGGACTTCACTTTCTTTTTGTTGTAATAGCCCAGCGCAATCAAAACGTCTATCTTTTTATCTTTCGGAATACCCAACGCCTTCTTCACCGCCGATTCGCTGAACCAGCCAATCCAGCAGGTACCAAGCCCCATCTCTTCCGCCTGCAGGACGAAATGCTCGCCGGCAATGCCGATGTCAATGAGATAATACCTTGTGCCACGGAACATGCCACCGATGCGTGCCAGGAACCTGCCTCTCTCCGAGACAACGACCACGATGACCGGGGCTTTCTTGCAGAAAGCATTGATGAAATAGATGCCGCGGAAAGCCCTTTCACACAGCCTCTTCTTTAGTTCCGGCTCATCGACTACGATGAACCTCCACGGCTGCGAGTTGCAGGCGGAGGGCGCCGCCCTTGCCGCCTCCAGGCACATCATTATCTTCTCGCGCTCCACAGGCCGGTCCAGGAAACGACGAACGCTTTTCCGTTGCTTTATCAGGTCCAGCAGAGCCATCACAATGCCTCTATAATGTGCGAAGCACTACTTCAATGACTTCTCTATTTTGTCTATCTTCTCCGAAGTCAGGGGCAGTTCCGCATTTTCCAGTACCGAAGTCAGCATCAACAGGTTCTCATTGGAGACGATATTCTCCGTGGATGCTTCAACGCACAATCTTTCACAGGGCAACGTATCGCGCAACAAATCCAGCGTGTGCTTCCGGGTCGCTTCTGGTCCCATTGAGTACACCGACCCCGGGAAACCCACCCAGATTACCTTGTCCGGCCAGGCTTTAAGCCCCTCACCAATAGGCAGGTCACCCATTGGTGGTGGGTGCAGCGCCTCGATAATGTCCAGCGGAGTCTTCGCAATCAGGTCTTTGAGCACCCCCACCCTGCCGTCCATATGGCTGGCCAGCAGTTTGCCATGTTGATGGCATATCCGGGCCATTTTCTCGTACTCAGGCAGAAAGTACTTCTCATAGAGCCTCGGGTTGACCAGCACACCATCGATATTATCACCGCACCAGATAATATCCGCCGGCGATTTGGCGCCTATCTCGTACATAGGCTCTCGGCTCTTGGCAATGGCCTGGCACAGCTCTTCGACGAGGTCAGGATATTTGGCGTGGTGAATGAAAAACCGCCCCCCCTCACTCCCCACCCAATCAATCATCAGCGTCTGCATCGGCTGGTGGGGTTGAATATCCATAACGACACCTTCATCACCTAGCCAGTTCTTGGCCTGCTCAAGGGGATAATAATCGGCGATATATTCGGTATGCTCCACGATGTATTTGACCACTTTGTAGTCTTCCGGCTCTTTAATCAGGCGTGCAACATGCCAGGGTGTTATGTCATCCCAGCCACGCATCCCGTGCCATTGCCCGGTGCCAGGCGCCCTCATCTCATCCTGATAGACCGTCCCCACCGGCGTGGAAAAGACACGATGGTAAACCATTTGACTATCCTTCTTTAGCCACTGCTCTGATATATCCACATCATGTATCTTGGTCACGTAACTGGGCCTTGCCCAGCTGATGCCCATACACCGATTGCGAGCTTCTCTTTCCGCCCAGCCGATTTGCATGTGCCGCCAGTTATGAAAAAAGGGCAATTTGTCCACCCGCTCTCCATTGCTCGTCTTTAAAATCCTCTCCCTGCGCGTCATCTCGTCCATCTTAGTTCCTCCTCTCCTGAGCACTGACCCACTCCACACACTTCTTGACCCCCTCCAGAGCATTGACCGCTTTATGATCGGCACCGATGCTGGCAGCAAACTCATCCGTTATCGGCGTGCCGCCGAGAATAACCTTAACCTTATCCCTCATGCTGGACGCTTTCAGCGCTTCGATTACCTCGCCCATCCTGGGCATGGTGAGCGTGAGCAGTGCTGACATGCCCACGATAGATGGCTGGTGCTCCTTTACAGCATTGACAATTTTCTCAGTGGATACATCAACTCCCAAGTCAATCACTTCAAAGCCCTGCACCCGCAGGAGACTGGTAGCAATGTTTTTGCCCAAGTCATGGTGGTCCCCCTCCACGGTGGCAATCACCACTTTGCCCACTTTCCTGGTGCCTTCGCCCTTGATATATGGTGTTACCACCTTAATCCCTTCCTTCATCACCTCCGCCGCCACCACGAGCTCCGACAGAAAGTACTCGCCTTTCTCAAATTTATCGCCCACGATGGCCATTCCCGGAACCATGCCATCGTTGATGGCCGTATTCGCATCGACACCGGCCTTCATGGCCTCCTCGGCTGCCTTCGCCACGCCGGCAAAGTCCAGATTGACGATGCTCTCCTTCAGTGCTGCCAGATGCTTGTCTTCGCTCAACGTCTACCTCCTGTATTGCCAGAATTACGTCCTATCACCTTTGCTTGTCTTTTTTGTCCGGTCAAAGCGCGCTGCGGTATATCTTTTCCACATCTTTTTCGGTGAGGTCGCGCGGGTTAACCGCAAAAAGCCGACTCTGCATCATGCCGCCCGCCACCAGTTTGGGTAGGTCATCAGCCGATATACCGTAGGCACTCAGCTTATCTGGTATGCCGACATCGGCAAGGAGCTGGTGCAACCTGTGAACCAGTCGCTCCGCCGCCTGGTAATGGGGCAGCCCTTCGGTTTTTTCACCCATCGCCTGAGCGATACGGGCATACTTCGCCGGGTTGCCTGTTTTATTGTAATCGACCACGTAGGGCAGCATAATGGCGTTGGTCCGCCCGTGTGACATATGCCATTCCGTATCCAGCACGTAGGCCAGCGCGTGAACCGCCCCCACCCCACCACTGCCGAACGCCAACCCGGCCACAGTTGCTCCCAACGACATGTTATATCTGGCCTCCACGTTCTCTGCCTTGGCACAAGCTATCGGCAGGTTCTCGCCAATCAGGCGGATAGCTTCCAGAGCCAGGATATCACCAAAAGGAGTGGAAGTGCGGGAAACATACGTCTCAATGGCATGGGTCAGCGCATCAACGCCGGTATCTGCCGTCAACCTCGGCGGCATGGATAGGGTGAGCAGCGGGTCGACAATGGCCACATCGGCCAGGTTGTAATAGCTGAAAATAACTTTTTTATCATTATCTTTCTCATCGGTTACCACGAATACCCAGCTTACCTCGCTGCCCGTGCCCGCCGTGGTCGGCATCAGAATCTTGGGGATCCCGGCGCGGGGAACCATCTCCCTGCCGACGTAATCAAGTACACCGCCACCGTTGGTGACCACTATGGAAGCGCCTTTGGACACGTCCAGCGAACTGCCCCCGCCAACGCCGATGATGATGTCATACCCCTTTTCCTTTATCTCCCGGGCACATTCGTCCACTATGTGGGCCGGCGGCTCGGCTTCCACGCGGTCGAACAGCCCGTACTCTATCTTCTGTGCTTTCAGCGAGTCTTCAACCTCACGGGTAAGACCGCCCTTGACCACACCGGCATCGGTAACGATGAGCGCTTTTTTGGCACCCTTCTTTTCCACCTCAGCGCCCACCTGTGAAGCCACGCCGTTGCCGAATATGACCTTGTTCGGGGAGCGGAAGACACTTACCTTGTTCATTTCAAAAATGCCGTCAACCATTTTGTTACCCCCTTAAATACCGCGGTTAAAGCTGAAATACCGGCACCTCACCGGACCCGAAATTTATTCAATGGCGCTGAAGCCAGTCACATGATATGTGTAATGCGCCGGCAGCCCACTTACCGCCCGGTTCACCATCCTTTTCAGCTGGCATTTGCTCCGGCGCCGGTCTTCAAACTCTATCTCAAACAGGTTACCCTCATTCAGATGAACATTGCTCTCAATGGTCAACTCTCCCCACCAGTTGGTTGCCGCCGGATGTTGGAAAACGCGGTAGTCGACCTCAGCCACAAACTCGCCATCGTCCAGTGTATAAAGCTTGCCTGTACCCACGTTACCACCCGGGATTCAATAACTGAAACTTATGGCTATATTAACTCACGGCAGGTTGGGTGTCAATTAGGGGGGTGAATCTTTACACAGTGGCATAAGATGAACTTAGCTCGGAATATGACAATCCTTTGATACGGTAGTAGAATTCAGGTATGCGCTAAATGAAAATCTCCTTAACCGGAATAAGCCAGAGTAGAAGAGCGCAAAGAAATGAAAATATTTAAATTAACCACCTTATTGGCTTTATTAATTGTACTGGTTTTTAGCTCTTCAACATGCGCGGTGACCGATGAAGAAGCTATTCAGCAAACCGTTACCGGTTTCTTCACGGCATATCAGAATCAGGAATACAGCCGCTGTCTGGAGTTTCTTTCCGAGGAGCTAAAAGCCAGTCTGGGTGAGGAGGAGATAATCGAAAGATTGCGGACGGCGCAATTCCTGGGCGATTTCACAAGGCTGAAAAGCATGGGAGAGTTCAAGATAGGCACCACAAGGGCGACGGTATGGGTGGATATAGAAGGTTTTGCGGGCATTGTGAAGACCACCCAACTTACTATGGTCAAAGAAGACGGCAACTGGAGAATAAGTGTTTACTGAAGGGCAATTGATAATTGGAATCAACTAAAGTACTAATCAAGTTGACGCCTGTTATATTACCCCTTACAATAACCATAGCGCCGGGGTGGCGGAACTGGCAGACGCAGCGGACTTAAAATCCGCCGGAGCAATCCTTGTGGGTTCGAGTCCCACCCCCGGCACCAGGCCAGGGGGTGTACAATGCCCTGGATATTCATATCACTGGGTTATCTCCTCGGCGCCATACCCACCGCCTACCTGGCAGGCCGCCTGGTAAGAAATGTTGACATCCGGCGGGTAGGTGACCAGAACATGGGCGCCGCCAATGCCTACCGCCAGCTTGGACCAAAGACAGGCATTATCGTCGGCTTAATCGATGCCGGAAAAGGCGCCCTCGCCGCCTCCATCGCTCAGGCCGCCAGCCTTCCCCTGACAGCCGTCCTGGCAACTGGCCTAGCCGCCGTAATCGGTCACAACTGGCCGTTGTTCGTCGGCTTCCGTGGCGGGCGCGGCGTCAACACCACCATCGGCGTGTTCCTAGTAGTTCTCACCAAGCCAATGCTGATTCTGGGCGGGCCGGCCATCCTGGCCCTGCTGGTCAGAAGAAACGTGGCCCTCGCCTGCGCCATACTCTTCATTCCGCTGTCACCGGTCTGCTGGTGGCTCGGTAACCCCGTGCTGCTGGTAAGCTACAGCATCGCCCTGCCCGTGCTTATCGGCTTCACGCACTTCGTCAGGACCAGGAGGCAGGTGCCGCGCGAGGCATAAGAAAGCTTTATTTGCCACCCTTTCCCGGCCAGATTTCGCCCGCTGCCACCCGCAATCTATTTACAAATTTTGCACTGGCTGTTAAACTAACCTCGCCTGGCACATTCGATAACAGCTCAAAACGGAGGTATCTTTGGTCAGTAAAAAGCGCAAAGGTCTAATACAGGTCTTTACCGGCAACGGCAAAGGCAAGACTTCCGCCGCACTAGGTTCAATATTAAGAGCTACCGGCCACGGCTTCAAGGTCTTCATTGTCTTCTTTATGAAAGGAAAATACCCCTACGGCGAGTTCAGCTCCCTGCCCACATTGCCGAATGTCGAGGTAGCCAGCTTTGGCCTAAGGTGCCTTATCGGCGACCGGGAAGTTGACCCCGAAGAGGTAAAGCAGGCGGAACTGGCCTTGAAGACGGCCCGCGAAGCGATGCTGAGCAGAAAATATAATATGGTGGTGCTCGACGAAGTAAACGTCGCCGTTTATTTCAAGCTCATACCGCTCGACGACGTGGTAAAGCTTATCGAGGAAAAGCCTCCAGAAGTGGAACTCATCTTGACTGGCCGCTATGCCGAAGCCGCCGTTATCGAACGTGCCGACCTAGTTACCGAGATGACGAAAATAAAACACCCGTACGACAAGGGAGTGAAAGCGCGTAAAGGCATTGAATACTGACTAATCAGACGGAACGGTTCCTCGCTCTTGACTGGGTTAGTCATCAGCGATAAGATTAAATAATAGGCTGTGCATGGGGGTGAGACTATGGCTGTTTATGTTATGCTGACCACGCTGACCGACGAGGGGAGAAAGACGCTCAAGTCAAATCCCAAAAGGCTCCAGGAAGTGAACAAAGAAGTCGAATCCATGGGGGTCAAAATTCTGGCCCAGTATGCCCTCCTCGGGCCATACGACTTCATCAATATCCTGGAGGCGCCGGACGATAAAGCCATATCCAAAGTGGCGATTGAGCTCGGCTCAAGGGGCACCCTGCAAACGATGACCATGTCTGCCATGTCGGTCGAGGACCTGACCGGGTAAGGGACAGGAGTTCACTGGAGTTATACTTGCGTCCCAAGCTTCTTCTCGGCACCAATAACCAGGCCAAAGTGCGGGAGTACCGGAGCTTGCTCTCCGACCTTGATTATGAACTAGTGACACTGGCGGAACAGGGTATCTCAATTTCGGTTGAGGAAGTGGGCGAGAGTCTCGAGGAAAACGCCCGACTAAAGGCAACTGTCACCGCCAGAGAAAGCCAGTTGCTCACCCTTGCTGATGACTCCGGGCTGGAAGTAGATGCTCTGGGCGGGGAACCGGGCAGGCTTTCCGCCCGTTACGCCGGTGAGAATGCTACCGACAGGGAGCGCATTGAATACCTCCTGCAACGACTTGACGGCGTGCCCCGGGAGAAAAGGATGGCTCGTTTCCGGTGCGTAATCGCCCTGGCCACGCCCGATGGCAAAGTGGAGTTATGCTCGGGCGAATGTCCCGGCTTCATCACATTTGAGTCACGCGGCGAGCAGGGTTTCGGCTACGACCCCATCTTCTATCTGCCGGAACTGGATAAAACCATGGCCGAACTCCCTCTTGAACAGAAAAATAAAATCAGCCACCGCGGACAGGCTGCCAGAAAAGCAGCACAGGTCTTGCGAAATATGGTATTTTAATAAGGGTCAATCTTTACAGGAGACATAGCACTATATGACCGGACTTTCTGACTCGTTTCAACGCCCCGTTGACTACCTGCGCATCTCAGTTACTGACCGATGCAACCTGCGCTGCATTTACTGCATGCCCGCTGAGGGTATTAACCTGCTGCCACACGAAGACATCCTGAGCTATGAGGAGATATTCCGGATTGCGGAGACCGCGGCCGAGCTGGGAATCAAGAAGGTTAGGATTACCGGTGGCGAACCTCTGGTACGCATCGGCCTTTCCAATCTGATACGTATGCTGGCACAGATAGACGCCATAGACGACATTTCCCTGACCACGAACGGTACCCTTCTGGCTCAATATGCCGACGAGCTGAAGGCAGCCGGGCTACGCCGGGTGAATATCAGCCTGGATACGCTCAAACCGGACAAATTCAGGCTCATCACCCGCGGCGGCGACTTCTATCATGTGCTGGAAGGCATAAATGCCGCCGGTGCTGCCGGGCTCAACCCGATTAAAATCAACGTGGTGGTTATGGCCGGGAGCAACGATGACGAATTGCCCGACTTCGCCCGAAAGACGATAGAAGAAGGCTGGCACGTCCGCTTCATCGAGCACATGCCCTTTAACCAGGAGATAGCCGACTCATCCTTCGTTCCGGTTAGCTACATGCAGGAACGTCTGTCGGCGCTTGGTGAACTTGAACCCTGTACCGTCAAAGGCAACGGGCCCGCAAAGTATTACCGCCTGCCCCAAGCAAAAGGTACCATCGGCTTCATCACCCCGGTCAGCCAGCATTTCTGCTTTCACTGCAACCGCCTTCGCCTCACCGCCGATGGCAAGCTCCGACCTTGCCTGCTGAGCGAACGAGAAGTCGACCTGCGCCAGCCACTACGACAGGGTATATTAGCCGAAGAACTGAAAAAACTGATAAAAAAGGCGGTGGACAGCAAGCCGCGACAGCATAAGCTTGCCCAGGGCTGTGTGCCGCAAGACCGCCCGTTCTCCCAGGTGGGAGGGTAATTATGAAAAAGCTGACACACATAGACGAAGCGGGTCGCCCCAGAATGGTTGATATCACCGAAAAACCGGATACCCACCGGCGGGCAGTTGCCAAGGGCCTGGTCAGGATGCAGCCGTCCACTCTGGAACTGATAAAAAAAAGGCAGGTGGCAAAAGGAGACGTGCTTTCCGTGGCCCAGCTCGCCGGTATCACGGCTGCCAAACAGACCCCAAACCTGATACCGCTCTGCCATCCCATTCTTATCAGCGAAGTCAAAATTGAGTTCGATATTGATGACAAAGAAAGCACAGTGGCAATCACCGCTACCGTTTACAGTACCGGAAAGACCGGTGTTGAAATGGAAGCACTGACTGCCACCGCCGTCGCCGCTCTGACCATCTACGATATGTGCAAAGCGGTGGACCGTGGCATGAAGATAGAAAATATTCGCCTCATCAGAAAAAGCGGCGGTAAAAGCGGCACCATAACCCTTGAATAGAACCGATAATTGTTATATACTATTGCACCACAGAATTGATTGGGGGTAATAACCATGAAATTATCATGCCTTCAGGAGAACTTGAATCACGGACTCAATGTGGTAAGCAGAGCAGTTGCCGCCCGAACCACTCTGCCCATTACCAATAATATCCTCATCACCACCGACCAGTCCCGCCTTAAGCTTGCCGCCACCAACCTGGAAATGGCCATTACCTGCTGGATTGGCGCCAAGATAGAAGAGGAAGGTGCCATAACCGTCCCCGCCAGATTGCTCACTGAGTTTATCAGTTCTTTGCCCAACGACAAGATAGACATCAACCTTTCGCCACGCACCAAGACACTGGAACTGAAATGTGCCCGCTTCGAGGCACGAATAAGCGGCGTTGATGCCAAGGACTTCCCGCCTATACCCAAGGTCGACGAAGGAGCCGCCACCAAGGTGGAGGTAAATGTACTGCAGCAGGGTATAAACCAGGTTGCCTTCGCTGCCGCTATCGAGGAATCACGCCCGGTACTCACCGGTGTCGATGCCCAGTTCAAAGATGATACATTGACGCTGGCAGCAGCCGATGGCTTCAGACTGGCCGTCTTCCGCTTACCGCTCGCCACGCCCGTAGAAGAGCAGACCGAAGTCATTATCCCCGCCCGCACCCTCGCCGAATTGAACCGTCTGACGGCCGACCAGGAGGAACCAGTAGAAATAACGGTGAATCCCAAGAAGAGCCAGGCACTGTTTCGTTTGAAAGACATTGAGATTGTCTCACAGCTCGTTCAGGGAACATTCCCCAATTACACACAGCTCATACCCCAGAGCTTCAATACGCGCATGATAGTCAGCGTCGATGAATTTCTGAGGGCCACCAAAACAGCGTCCATTTTTGCTCGCGATGGCAGCGGCATCGTCCGCCTTGTAATAACCCCCGGTTCAGCCAAAACTCCGGGCAAGCTGACCGTCTCCGCACGCTCCGAAGAGATAGGCGATGACGTTGGGGAGATTGACGCTACGGTTGAAGGTGAGGAGTCGAAAGTTGCTTTCAACGGCAAATATCTGACTGAAGTGCTCGGAGTCCTCCGAGAGACCCAGGTAGCGCTGGAAACGACCAATCCTTCCAGTCCTGGAGTCCTGCGCCCGGTGGGCACGGACAACTATCTCCATGTCGTCATGCCGATGTTTGTCCAGTGGTGACCTTTGCCAACAGCTGACGCTATGATGAATGCAAAGCATCACATATTGAATCTGACATTAGCAAGTTTATATACCCTTCCCCGGTATAGCTACACCCAGACCCTTTACGTATTGACAATTATACAGAGGCTGCTATAATTAACCTGCTCATTATGTAAAAGACCTTCAAAATACGCAGAAAATCGGGTGTAGTTATGAAAGGGGAATCAGCAGACCGTCAGACGTTCGGGCGGTTGCGGATGCCCTATTCTTTTATAACTGACATAAAAAGTGCTTTGAGAATATTATACGTATTATTAATAATAATTCCC
>SMTZ1_10011399_pt1 | contig 13582 bp, 16 predicted proteins | sample DeeMarSWOR136_30_FD_25667 | JGI IMG/M metagenome (IMG submission 25667) | reverse complement strand
ACCATCGAAGCTGCTATTGCTGAAACGTACGATTCGTAAAGGTCGGAACCCATGCCGGCAACATCGCCGACATTATCCCCGACATTATCGGCAATCACGGCCGGATTACGCGGGTCGTCCTCAGGAATACCGGCTTCAACCTTCCCCACCAGGTCAGCACCGACGTCGGCGCTCTTGGTGAAGATACCGCCGCCAGCCCTCAGGAACAGGGCAACCGACGATGCGCCGAAGGCGAATCCCAGCCAAACGTGGCTATCTTCCCAGATAAAGGCGATGATGGACAGCCCCAGCAGACCCAATCCGACCACGCAGAAGCCCATCACGGCGCCGCTGGAGAAGGCTATCTTGAGACCCTTCGCCCAGCTGCCGACAGCCGCCTGGGCCGTCCTGACATTGGCCTTGGTGGCGATGTTCATACCCAGCCAGCCGGACAGGGCTGATGTAATGGTGCCGGCAAGATAGGCTACGGCTACGTAAGGTCTGGGGTCTATGAAAACAGCCAGAACGATAAATACCACCACTGTAAACAGCGTCAGAGTAAGGAACTCACGACGCAGGAAAGCCATGGCACCCTGCCGTATCGCGCTGGATATCTCCCGCATCTTTTCATTGCCTTCGCTCTCGCGCAGGATTATGGTTACAAGATAACCAACAAAACCAAGCGCCAGGACTCCCCCTATGATTATCAGAAGTTTTAGTACCCATTCTTCCATAAGCAGACCTCCAGTACTGTATTTTCCCCTTCAGGTTAAAAAGAAGAGGAGGTTATACCAACCCCCTCTCAATCAAACACCGTGTCATCGGAAATGAATTTACCCATCAGGTTCAAAGCAGTTTAGCACATTTTCCGGTTTCAGGTCAACATAACCATTGTGAAGTTCAGTACCTGAGGGTAGGCTTATTGACCTTATCTGCCTATTATCCCCTATTTTTGCGATTTTTTAATAATCTGGATTATATCCCTGCCGTACTTATTGGCCCTTCTCTCGCCGAAGCCTTTAATCACCAATAAATCCCGGGGTGTGGACGGATTCAGCTTTATTATTTCTTTAAGCCACGAATTGCGGACAATGATATTGGGGGCAATAGTTTCCTCGCTTGCCCTCCGGCTTCTCCACTCGCTTAGGGTTTCATAGACTTTAGCTTCATCCTGATCAAGAAGGGGAACTTCTTGCTGAACGGTCTCCGTTTCTTCCTGCTTATCGACAACTGTTTCAGTCTCAGCAGCTTTTGTCCTGGGGCGCTTCGGCTGACTCCTTGCGTCTTTCTTCTTATATGCTTCCAGTTTAGCCTCCAGGTCTTTCTGTCTCATGGCCAGTGTCAGGTCACTGCGCGTCCTTTCCAGGACACCGCGGACCATATCTGTTGTACGCCTCAATCCGGCGGTTATGGCGTCCGGGAAATCCATGGTAACCAGAACACTGTAGATATCATCCATGGCTGACAACAACTCCTCACCTCTTGACAGGTCACCCTTCCTCATGCTATCGAGCAGGTAGCGCCGCAACTCACCGACGGCTTCACCGAGTCCGTTTAGATAAGCGGCAACATCAACCCCCAGTTCCGCCGGTTCCGGAATCGGTTTTCCGGTTACCAGCGCCAGAGTGATATTCGCCTCGGCAAGCTCTTTCTGGGCGTCTCTGATTAATCCGGTGTTGCCAAGCTCGTTGTTCACATTTACTGCTTTCCCGGCATCCGTCAGAAAGCTACGAGCCGACCTCAGCAGTTCTACCGCCAGTTCAAACTCCTGTCGGTGTACGGCACGGACAGCGTTGCTGCTGTAACGTATGGCATCCCGGCATAGCGGCAGCATTCTCTCCCTGGCTTCATCCTTCTCCTTGAGTGATTTATGTATCTTACCGGCAATTGAGTCCAGATTATTCAAGGTCTTCTCCTTCAATAATATTTACCAGTTGCCTGGTCGCTGCCTCAATATCCTCGGCCCCAAATACGGCGTCGATTACCGCTACCGAATCGGCCCCCGCCGCCAGCACCTCTCTAATATTATCTTTATTGATGCCGCCAATCGCAACTATAGGGATATCTACCGCCTTTCGTATCTCTCTGAGTCTTTCCGGTCCCACTACCTCGGATTCATCCTTGCTGGTCGTCGGGTACATCGCCCCCACACCGATATAATCGGCACCCTGCACACTGGCAGCATTAGCATTTTCTACGGTACGCGCCGAGCCGCCCAGTATTTTATCAATCGGCAATAACCGCCGGGCTGTCTCTATTGGAAGGTCGTCAGGTCCCACGTGCAACCCATCGGCATCAACAGCAAGGACAATATCGAGATAATCGTTTATGATAAATAGGGCATTCTGTGCGGCACACAGCTTCCTCATCTCCCCGGCGATGGATAACAATTCCTTCTTACTGTGCACCTTGTCCCGTAGTTGAATAACTTTAGCCCCACCGCTGATTGCCTGGGTTACCGCTTCGATGTGGTTCCTCCCTTTCAACGCCGCGGTATCAATGATAACGTAGAGTCCGGCCAGATGCTTTATCTTGTCCTGACGAAGCATTCTGGAGAGTAATGCTTTTTCCAGGTCATAGAGAGAAAAACGTGTCTGTCTATATTTATCCGTGTCCAAGTTCAGGCCCGGCGCCCTGGCTATTTCCTCCATAACCCTCAATGATTCCTGCACCCGACGCGCATTCGCTGTGATAGTCATCGCTGTATCCCGCTCCTTCTCTTCTCCGGGTACCTCCATGTCAGCGCCGACATCACCCCCTGAGTCCCGCGCCTGAAGAAGCTGCTGCTGCAATGCCGGGTTAACTTTCAGAAGCTCATGCCGCATATTCTTAAGCTGCTGGGTTAAGCCGGCATCATTCAGCGACAGACGGGCCAGTTCCTCAAGGACACGCAGCCCCTCGCCCATACGATTCAGGTTCGCGTCAATAATACGCAGTATCCCACCCGGTATCGTCATAGTTTCAATACCTCGGTGGTTAATTCTAGCACAGCCATATTAGCTGGTAAAGCATTGAGGTTTCATCAGGCATCGCCGACGGCGTTCTCAATAAGCTCGATGCGTGATGCCCGACCGTTCCTGTCTAACTGGATAGCGACGACATCGATGCGCCATGAAGCTGGCAGGCCTTCCCGGTTTTGCCCGTAGTGAGCGGCGACCGCCCTCAAACGTTCCATCTTGGCCGGCGTTATGCTTTCTTCAGGACTGCCGAACTGCTCACTTCGTTTGGTGCGCACCTCAACAAAGACCAGAGTTTCTTCCTGTTCTGCGATAATGTCAATCTCACCTTCGGAACAGCGGTAATTCGTCTCCAGGATATTGTAGCCGTTCTTCCCGAGGAAATCACAGGCCAGCCTCTCTCCAAGTATACCGGTATCTCGCCGCTTCATAGCATCAATCCCATTATCTCCCTGACCGGCCGGAAAGACCGGCGGTGAACCGGGCATGGCCCCTTCCGACGCAGGCAGGCAAGGTGCTCTTTCGTGCCATAGCCCTTATGCCCGGCGAAGCCGTAGCCGGGATAATTCCTGTCCAGTTCCAACGCTATCCGGTCGCGGGTGACCTTAGCTATTATGGAGGCACAGGCAATTGAGAAACACAGACTGTCGCCATCGGTTATCCCTTTTTGCGGTAGTGATACACCAGGCAGGTAAATATAATCTATGAGGAGAAAATGCGGTGCCGGCATGAGTTGATTTATTGCAGATTTCATGGCAAGCCGAGTCGCCTGGATTATCCCGCAGGCATCTACAACATCGCTGGATGATATGCCGACACCCACCGAAATAGCAATTTCACGTATATGGTCATAAAGAAGCTCACGTTTGGCAGGACTCAGCTGTTTGCTGTCCCTGATGCCGTCCCCCCAGCGAGTCGTGATATTGTCGGGCAGGATGACCGCCGCGGCTACCACCGGCCCCATTAAAGCGCCCCTCCCGACCTCGTCTACGCCGGCAATAAGCCGGTAGCCCCGGGCCCTGAGCAGCTCCTCTTCAGCGAATGACGGCATCTGGTTCTTCACCGGAGTCATCCCTTACTTGAAAGCAATTGGCTTACCCTTTGCCAGATCAGTTCCGCTATTTCATTCCTGCTTTTGGTAGCGTCCACGACCAGCCAGCGTTTCGGCTCATCCGCCGCCAGTTTGAGGTATCCTTCTCTGACACGCTTGTGAAAGTCAATGGACTCTGCTTCGAAACGGTCCTTTTTCCCATTCTTTCTCGCCAAACTATCTTCTACCGGCATATCCAGTAAAACTGTTAAGTCAGGTGTTAATTCACGTGTGGCTGACCTGTTAATTTTCTTAACAGTTGCCAAATCGAGGCCACGTCCATAGCCCTGGTAAGCCGTAGTGGAATCGGCAAAGCGGTCGCAGATAACCACCTTCCCTTTATCAAGAGCTGGTTGTATTATTTCATCGACAAGCTGAGCCCGCGAAGTATTGAACATCATAAGCTCAGCTAAGGGTGATATGTCTACATCCTGAGCCCACTTGAGCAGGCGGGCCATTCTCCGGCCGAGTGAGGTTACACCAGGTTCATGAATCAATAATGTCGGAACTGCCAGCTTCAACAACCGTCTATACAGCATCCTGGCCTGGGTACTCTTGCTAGAACCCTCACCGCCCTCAAAGGTGATGAATAGAGCCATGATTTATATCCTTGTCTTTTCTTTATAAATCCTGACCCGTCTGTTCGGGTCTTTACCCAGGCTGTGAGAAGACAGGTCGCTACGCTGGGCTATCAGGTGTTGTAAACGGCGAATATAAGAACTCTGAGGGCTGACGCCGGCTGTCGGGTAGATAGTGCCCAGTAATTGCCTCATCTGGGGCGGCGTATTACTCCTGAGTACATAGATGGGCAGATTGGCGCTTTCGGCATCCCTTATCTTTTGTGGCTTCCGCCGATAATAGTGCTTGGAGGTCACGAAGATACTGGCATCATGCATGTTGTCCGCAATGTCCAGCTCTAGATTCATTTCCCTGCCCATCTGCAACAGCCTGGTGCTGTTCACGCCGAACAGGTACAGTCTAGTCGGCTCAGATCCCTTGGTGGCTCTCCTGCCCTTAACGGACTTCTTAATATCTATCTCCGTTTTTTCTATTCTGACCTTGCCTTTGTCGTCCAGCCAGCGGACCTCGGTGCTGGGCGGTATGCCGCGCAACAAAGCATCAACCGCTTCGCCGACGTCTGGGTGTATGGCCACTCTATCCCAGTCCTGCAACTCGACGACGATATCAAAGGTGGGAGGCGACCGCCGTTCCAGTATCGATTTCTGTGTGCCTCGGCGGCGAGCTTCCTCGTCACCCAGCGTTACCGACTGAATACCGCCGACGAGGTCGGCTAGAGTCGGATTCATCATCAGGTTGTCGAGCGTGTTGCCATGCGCTGTGCCGACAAGTTGAACACCGCGCTCGGCGATTGTCCGGGCAGCCTGTGCTTCAAGCTCGGTGCCTATCTCGTCAATGACAATTACCTCGGGCATGTGGTTCTCCACAGCTTCAATCATGACCGCGTGTTGCAGCGTCGGCGTAGCTACCTGCATCCTTCTGGCATGGCCGATAGCCGGATGCGGTATATCGCCGTCACCGGCGATTTCATTGGATGTGTCCACGATAATAACCCGTTTCTTCATATCATCCGCCAAGACGCGGGCCACTTCCCGTAGCATGGTCGTCTTCCCTACTCCGGGTCGACCCAGCAACAGGACACTCTTGCCCGATTGCACGAGGTCTTCAATGACCTTTATCGTGCCGAAGACAGCCCGTCCCAGACGGCATGTCAGCCCGACAATACGTCCCTGCCGGTTCCTGATAGCCGAGATACGGTGCAGAGTGCGTTCGATGCCCGCCCGGTTATCATCACCGAAGCTGCCGATACGGGCAACCACATAATCAATATCTGCCTCCTCAACCTCCTTGCTGTTGATTACCATCTCGCGCCTGGGGAAGCGGGCTTCAGCAAGTCGGCCCAGGTCCAAGACCACCTCCAATAGTTCGGTGATATCCTTCTGCTTATTCAGCGGCTGGCGGATGCGGGGCGGCAGGATATCCAGCAGGGCGTCCATATCATCGGTAATTACTTTTTGCAAAACTCCTCCCCTTTTATCAGGACTTTCCCACGACGATACCCAGGAAATAGCGGTGAAATCTGAGGTCAGTGGTAAGCTCAGGATGAAACGCCGAGACCAGATACCTCCCCTGCCGGGCAGCCACAGCTGTGCCGTCATTCAACCGCGCCAGGACCTCGACATCGCTATCAAAGTGTTCAATTAAAGGCGCGCGTATGAACACGCCCGGAAAAGACTCTTTTCCGAGGACAGGTATAGAAAGCTCAGTTTCAAAACTTTCCCTCTGCCGGCCGAATGCGTTTCGTTTTACTGTTATATCAATGAGCCCGAGCGGTTTCAGGTCATTACCAGAAATTTCACTGGCCATCATTATCATACCAGCGCATGTACCGAATACCGGCATTCCAGCGCCGGCCAGGTTCTCAATTTCATCTACTAGGTCATAAGCCGCCATCAGACGATTGATGGTCGTGCTTTCGCCGCCCGGAATAATCAGCCCGTCCACTCCTTTAAGTTCGCGGGGTAAACGGACGGGCACGGCTTCTACATCCAGTTGTTGCAACACTGATATGTGTTCGGCAAAGGCTCCCTGCGAAGCAAGGACACCGATTTTCATGCTACCATCCTCTCTGTGCCAGCAGCTCCTCGGAAGGTATTTGCCTGATATCAAGTCCGGCCATAGCATCACCCAGGTTCTTGGAGACCTCGGCAATAATGGCCGCGTCCTTATAATTGGTCGTCGCTTTGACAATTGCTTTAGCCCTGACCTCGGGATTACTTGACTTGAAGATACCCGAACCGACGAAGACACCCTCGGCACCGAGCTGCATCATCAGGGCGGCATCTGCCGGAGTCGCCACACCACCGGCAGCGAAGTTTACCACCGGCAGCTTTCCGGTGTTATGCACTTCGGCGACAAGCTCAAATGGAGCCCCAAGTTCCTTGGCCTGTGTCATCAGTTCTTCCTGGGGTGTGTCCACCAGCTTGCGGATGCTGTCCATGACAGCCCTTATGTGCCGCACTGCCTCCACAATATTGCCGGTGCCAGCCTCACCCTTTGTCCTTATCATGGCAGCACCCTCGCCGATACGCCTCAAGGCCTCGCCAAGGTCACGGCAGCCGCACACGAACGGAACTTTAAAATCATGCTTCCAGACATGATGGCTTTCATCGGCCGGCGTCAGCACCTCCGATTCGTCTATAAAGTCCACACCCATTGCCTCCAGCGCCTGGGCTTCAACGAAATGCCCGATACGGCACTTGGCCATTACCGGTATCGATACTGCCTCCATGATGGCTTCAATAACCGTAGGATCGGCCATGCGGGCCACGCCACCGGACGCCCGGATATCTGCCGGGACTCTCTCCAGGGCCATTACGGCACAGGCTCCGGCTTCCTCGGCAATCTTGGCATGCTCGGGCGTAACCACGTCCATTATCACGCCGCCCTTCAGCATCTGGGCTAGTCCTGTCTTAACCTTCCACGTCCCCGTCTCCATTTTATGCCTCCTCTGGTTTTATCAGGTAATTTAATATAATTCTACTACTGTTTGAGGTGGTAAGCAATAGTACCTTTCATCCGAGGCTTAACCCATAAATACTGCCATCCTTTATTGCATGCTTTGAGTAGAGCAATGATGCTGCGGATGTATCAAGTGACGTCTCGCTTACAGCCAGTCGTCAGGGCAAACCTGTCGAACAACAGCCAAGAGTCATCCGGATTTTCTTTCACATACTCTGACATACGATAGACACCTTGTTCAAAGGCCTCCGGCGATATCATCGTCAGTACGGATGTACTTTTGAATCTGACAGCTTCAAGATGAGCCGCGGCCGTCTCATAGGTATGTTGTAAATTCTCCTCGGTTGTTATACCTGTAAAACCGGCGTCTCTCATCCATCCCTCCACGGTCTCTATCGCTGGGGTTCTGGCTTCATCAATAACCAGTGTTTCCGGAAAGAAAGTATGCTCCACATCATCGCGTATCTGTTCGATGGCACCGTATCGAACAATTATCACTCCTGAAGGAACAAGTACCCGCTGGCACTCTCTGATAACTCTTTTGGGTGAATCGACATGGTGTAACAGGTGCGACATGAAGACCACATCGAAAGATTCGTCATGATACGTTAATGCCTGTGCATCCTGATAGTCCCATGCGACTATCCCTTCAGTATCCTTGTCTCTTGCTTTCGCCAGCATTTCCCGGGAGGAATCCGCGCCGGTTACGCGGTAATGCAGTCGACTAGCCATTGGGAGCGCGAATCTTCCCGTACCACAGCCTAAATCAAGTACCCTGGGGCATTCCCGTGCACTGCTATACCTAGCTATCAGCACCATCCATAAGTCGATGTTCTGCTCCGATATGGGACGCCCCTTGTCATAGGATGCAGCAATCCTGCTGTAATCAGCTTTTTTCATTTCCCCGAAATACCCTGAAACCATGATAGTTTCTTGACACGACCATAGTCAACAGTTTAAATTTACAAAGTAGTTCAGTATAGTTGTTATTAACGTTTAGTGGAGGGACAAAAATTTTCGGTAAATATAAATGGATTACGTAGCTTTTGTACTTATAATACTAATCCTGATAGCACTTATCGTCGTTCTCAATAAAAGCCAGAGCCGTACCAGGGATAAATACAAGATTGATGCTTACAAGCTGCTGGAAGCCTCCGATCCATCCTCTAAAGAGGTAAAAGATACCATTAAGGCTCTGAAACTGTACGGCGGTCGATGGTTAAAAGACAAAGAATCTGTAGAACTCATCAGGCGCTTGCAGGACAAATTCGGTCAGCTTCTCAGATAGGTAATAATATCGGAATTATCAAGTCAGGATACTAGCGGTCTCTTCGTAGGTATGCCGGGGCGTCGGGGATATTCATCAGGCGTTGCCTTTACCTTGTCAATCACGACCAGACTGCGCCCGTCACTCAGTTCATCAAGTTCAACAGTCTTTACTTCCTTTATCATACCGCCCAGTACAGCAATAGCCCGGGATGCCTGATTAATTTCTCGTGTAATATCACCTTTCTTCTGGGCGATAAAAATACCGCCTACTGTACAAAACGGCAACGTTAATTCGACAAGACCCGGCAGGTGTGCCACAGCCCTCGATAATACCAGGTCGAATCTCTCACGATATCGAGTTTCGTGTGCAACTACCTCGGCCCGCCCGACCACAACTTCAACATTATCCAATCCTAATCTGGCGACAAGATGCTCAAGGAATCTCGCTTTTTTAGCAGTAGCCTCAAGCAATACAAGCCTGGTGGCCGGCCATAGTATATTCAACGGTAATCCCGGCAGTCCGGCACCGGTGCCAATATCAATGACATTAATGGTGCCGCTAGGAGTCTGAGGCTTCATGGCTATTGTTATGGTGAGAGAATCAAGGAAATGCTTCACCTGCACCTCTTCGTAGTCGGTAATGTTGGTGAGGTTTACCCGTTTATTCCAGTCGATGAGTTCCTGATAATAAAATTTGAATTGCTCAAGCTGTGCGGGAGTTAGCTCAATTCCCAGTTTTTGTGCGCCGTTGTAGAGTTTTTTCATATCTATTCCTACCCAGGCCACCAGTTACATCCTGTGCTTAGCCCGTGTGTTCGCCCTCCGAAGGAACACAGGGGTGAGTTAGAAAAAGTCATTCTTTATTTACACAACCACAAATATATAGTAAAGATAGACGACGACACCGGCAAAGACAATGCTGTCCATCCGATCCAGCAGGCCGCCGTGACCAGGCATGAGATTGCCCGACTCCTTGACACCCATGTTGCGTTTTAATAATGATTCCACAAGGTCACCGATTTGACCGAATACACTGATTAAAATACCAAGGAGTATTGCCTGACCGTAGCTCAGAGGGAGCTGGAATGGCGTGGGCAGAGTAAAAAGCAGGCTGATAATAACTGCTCCGAACAGTCCGCCGATGGCACCCTCCCAGGTCTTGGAAGGACTGATACGCAGTGCCAGCCGGTGCCTGCCGAATGTTTTGCCGATGAAGTAGGCAGCCGTATCAGAACCGAAGGTACCGAATAGCGCCAAAAACAACCAGTTTCTGCCGGCATCCAGCCTCAACGCCACTAAAAAGCTTAACAGCAGACCTACGTAAAGAATACCGGCTATCATCCAGGCCCAGCTGATGAAGACTCCTTCTTTCTGCCGGATAACCACCAGCAATATCAGCGAAAGTGCTACGGCTGATGTCAGCAAATAATAATCAAAATTATGATAATCCACATGGGGGCTGAAAATGAATAACAGGGTCCAGACAAGACCGAAACAGGTGAGGGGTATAACTCTGGAGACCGCTGTCATCCCGTAGAACTCAATGACAGCCAGTACTCCCCAGAAAACCGCAAACAGGGTGAACCACTGAAATGGTTCATCAAACCAGACGGCAACAATAAGAAGAGGAATGCCCCACAGTGCTGTTATGACTCTTTTCCTGAGCATGCTGCTTTTTACTGCAGCCCGCCAAAGCGTCTCTGTCTCTGGCTATAGGTCAGCAATGCCTTCTCCAAATGCTCTTCAGTGAAATCAGGCCAGAGAACCTGCGTAAAGTAATATTCACTGTAAGCTGCCTGCCAAATCAGAAAATTGCTTGTACGAAACTCGCCACCGGTGCGAATAACCAGGTCAACATCAGGGAAATCAACCGTATAGAGATAGTCCCTGAATAACTCCTCGTTTATATCCCCGGGCAATACACCTTCAGCGATAAGTCTATTTATCGCATTGATTATTTCCGCACGTCCACCATAGTTGAAAGCCACGCCGACAGTCATACCCGTGTTTTTCCCGGTAAGATTCACAGCTGCTTTAATGGCTTCCTGCAGCTGGCGGGAAAGACCTTCATTACTGCCAACATGCCGAATCCTGACATTGTTTTTATGAAGCTCACGGGTCTCTGTTTCTATTACGTCTTCCAATAAATGGAGCAGACCGTTAACCTCATCCTCAGGACGGTTCCAGTTCTCAGTGGAAAAGGCATATAGTGTAACATACTCTACTCCATGTTTGTTAAGGTACATAATTATAGGGCGTATATTTTTTACGCCAGAATGATGTCCCTCAAGACGAGGTAAACCACGTTGCTCGGCCCATCTGCCATTGCCATCCATAATGAAGGCTACGTGGCGGGGAACACTGGTAATCTTTTCCATAGTTTCAGAGACAGACATTATCCCGGCTTATGTGATTCAGGTGAAGTCAACCCGGTCCAGGCTAGACTTCCATGAGCCCTTTTTCTTTATCCTGGCCGATCTGTTCAATTTCTGATATATAATGGTCAGTCAACTTCTGAAGCTGATCCTGAGCACGTGTGTGCTCATCCTGTGACATCTCTTTATCCTTTTCCAGCTTCTTGAGTTCATTTAGCGTATCATGCCGCAGACTTCGTACAGCTATTTTCCTCTCTTCAACCCTCTTATGAACCACCTTTATCAGCTCCTGCCGTCTTTCCTCACTAAGCGGCGGGATGCTTATCCGGATGATATTGCCGTCATTGGAGGGATTTAAACCCAATTCGGACTTCAATATTGCCTTCTCGATATTGCCTATACTGCTCTTATCCCAGGGCTGGATAACAAGCAGTCCGGTCTCGGGGGCTGAGATACCGGCCAGTTGATTCAGCGGCGTGGGCACACCGGCATATTCCACTTTAATGTGCTCAATGAGGGCAGGGCTGGCATGTCCGGTGCGGATACTCGCCAAGTCCTCCCGGAACACCCTGACCGAGGCCTTCATTCTATCCTCAGTACTCTTTAGAGATTCGGTAACCATATCAACCCTTGCTTGACACCAGTGTACCTATAGGCTCACCAAGTACAGCCCTTTCCATACTACGATCAGCCTGGAGGTCAAAGACAATTATCGGGAGCTTATGATCAAGGCACAGCGATAGAGCGGTGGCATCCATCACTTCCAGTCGCTTGTTTATAACTTCAAGGTGAGTAATCCTATCGAATTTTTCAGCACCCGGTTCTTTGAGGGGATCAGCCGTGTAGATACCATCCACATTGTTCTTGGCCATAAGCAGAACATCGGCGTCAATCTCTATTGCCCGCAGGGCAGCGGCAGTATCAGCGGTCATGTAAGGATTTCCGGTTCCACCGGCAAATATAACCACCCTGCCCTTCTCCAGATGACGGATAGCGCGTCGTCTGATATAAGGCTCAGCTACCTGATTGATACCTATAGCCGACTGCGTTCTGGTAGTTACGCCTTCTCTTTCAAGGATATCCTGGAGAACGAGAGCATTGATTACCGTCGCCAGCATCCCGGCATGGTCGGCCGTGACCCTGTCCATGCCACCTGCCTCGGCTTCGGAGCCACGCCAGATATTACCGCCACCGACGACAATGGCAACACCAACCCCCATTTCTATCACCAGCTTTATTTGCCTAGCTATCCTGATTAAGGTGGGAATGTCAATTCCATATCTGTGTTCGCCACTTAAGGCCCCGCCGCTGAGTTTGAGTAGTACCCGCTTGTATTTGGCTTCAGGCATTTTTAATCCCCAGAGCCGCCCAGTTCGTACTTGGTAAACCGGCTTACCCTGATATTTTCTCCTACTTTGGCGATGGTCTCAGTAATAATGTCTTTTACGGTCCTTGAAGGGTCTTTGATATAAGGCTGAAGAAGTAGGCAGGATTCCTGCGGTTCAACATCAGCCCCTTCGGGTATTTCTTCCTCGGAGATATACTGCGGAGACAGTGCGGCCACCTGCATGGCCAGACAATGCGCCAATTCCTTGAACTCATCGGTGCGGGCCACGAAGTCCGTCTCGCAGTTAACCTCAATCATGGCCCCGATGCGTCCGGCCGTATGTATATAGGCTTCAATCAGGCCCTGGTCTGTGGCACGTTCCGCTTTTTTCTGGGCCTTGAGCAAACCCTTTTCTTTAAGAACCTCAAGGGCTTTTTCCATATCACCATCGGTGCCGAGTAAAGCACTGCGGCAGTCCATGATACCGGCACCGGACTGTACTCTTAATTCCTTTATCATATCCGTCGAGATTTCCAAGTTCTCCTCCTTATTCCTCATCCGGTGTAAAAATAAACGGCTCGTTCATTTCCATAGCTTCGGTTACGGCCTCCATCTCTGCTTCCGCAAGTCCTTCTTCTTCGGCTGCTTCGGTTGGGATAGCCGTTATACCGCTCTTTCCCTCCATAACCGCATCGGCAATCTTGGTACAGATGAGTTTTATAGCGCGGATGGCATCATCATTGGCAGGAATGGGATAGTCTATATCGTCAGGATTACAATTGGTATCCACTATAGCCACCACCGGTATTGCCATGCGCCTGGCTTCGGCGAGGGCAATCCTTTCTTTGGTGGGGTCGACGATAAACAATGCGGCCGGCAGAGCGGTCATTTCCTTGAAGCCGCCCATCTGCCGGTTCATCCTGTCCATCTTCTCGCCGAGCTTCAGGATTTCCTTCTTGGACAGCCTTCCGAACTCACCTCGGGACTGCTGGTCTTCCAGACGTACCAGCTGGTCGACACGTTCCTGAATCGTGGTAAAATTGGT
>SMTZ1_10004958_pt1 | contig 13584 bp, 11 predicted proteins | sample DeeMarSWOR136_30_FD_25667 | JGI IMG/M metagenome (IMG submission 25667) | reverse complement strand
TGTTAGGAGATTATATCGTGATACTAGAAGAACTTCAAGTATATCAGCTAGCCATGGAGATTGGTGAAAAAGCATGGGTTGTGGTTAAAAATTGGGATTATTTTTCCAGGAATACCATAGATAATCAGTTTATTAGGGCTGCTGATTCAATTGCAGCAAATTTAAGTAAAGGATATGGCCGATTTTTTTATAAAGAAAATAAACAATTTTGTTATTATAGTAGAGGCTCTCTTTGTGAGTTCAAAACATGGCTCAATAAAGCACACAATCGTGATTTAATTAACAATTCTGACTTTAAAACCTTACTAAATGCACTTAGTCTTTTTAATAAGAAATTAAATAAATATATCGCAACAATCGGAAAAAATATTAATCAACCATCTCATAACCAATGACTAATGACCACTGACTAATGACTAATGACCAATGACCAATGACCAGCATCAATACTTGATAATATTAAAGTGGATGGCAATGTAAATGGCTGTCAAGAAGGAGAGTACCAGTAGCGTAAATCCAAAGAATACTTTTGTAAATGTTTTCCCAAAGTTCGACTTTTTGGTAATTGCTAAATGATTTGTCTCCAGATATTGCTGCATGAACGAATGAAATTTCTTGTAATCGAAAGAACCGTTACCGTTATAGTGTTGCTGAAGTTCTTTGATCCTCTTCTCAAGCCGCGCTGTCGAGGCACTTGCCACAGCTGCTGTTGTCCGGGATGCCTGGAAGGCAGCATGTCCCTCAGGAATAGCAACTTTCTTTTCTTTAATTCTAATCGGGGGCGGAGTAAAATCATGTTCAACAAATTCAGGAATACTCTCCTCCTTCTGATTGTAATAACCGACTTTTCTAACCGTATCCTCATCGATGTGCTTGTAGTTTTCAGCGTAACCCATCAACATAGCATTATCACACAAAATATTTATCCTTCTGGGAACTCCGTCTGAAAGGGCATGTACACGCCTCATGGCAGGATTGGTAAATATGATCCTGCCATTCATCCTTCCAGCTACCGTTAGCCTGTGTTGAATGTATCGGATGGTATCGTCCAGTGACAGTTTTCTTAAACGATACCTCAGACTTACCCGTTCACGCAGCTGGCGTAAATTTTTCTCCCACATTTTCTCTTCCAGCTCCGGTTGTCCGACCAAGATGATCTGCAGGATCTTTTTGTGCGCAGATTCAAAATTAGATAACATGCGAATTTCTTCCAGTGTCTCGGCATTGAGATTCTGTGCTTCATCCAATATCAGAATCGAGTGCTCGCCGGAATGATGGGTCCATTTCAAGAAATCCTGTATTTTCAGTATCAAGTGCGACAAGGGACTGTTAAGGAAGTCTAAACCAAATTCTTTACATATGCTCTGTACCAATCCTTCCGGATTTAAAGCTGTATGATAAATCTTGGCCACGCGGTATTGCCGGGGTAAACGGTCAATCAAGGCATTAATCATAATGGTTTTACCCGTCCCTACCTCTCCGGTCAGAACCATAAAGCCCGAGTCTTGCGAGGCAGTATACATCATCTGTGCAAAAGCCTCTTTGTGACTTAAGCTGTAATAGAGAAATTTGGGATCCGCCGCTAAGGAAAACGGCTTTTCTCTTAAACCATAATATTTGTAATACATGACACGATCCTTATTGATGTAAATGATTTTTTAATTAAATATTGAAACAGTAGGCAGTTGGCAATAATCAGTTGGCAGTAAGCAGTCGGCAAGAAACAAGATTAAAGATTATAAAGAAAGCAGTAAGCAGTAAGCAGTGAACAGTAATATAAAATCTGTAATGATCATACAGGACTGCTTTCTGCTCTCTGCTTTCTATGTGCTTCTAACAGCTTTCGGCTTTCTGTTTAGTGCCAACCGATCCCCATCCATTTTTTCTTTTTTCTTTTGTCTTTTTTCTTAATACTTGCCTATTACCAACTACTGACTAATGACCAATGACGCGAGTGCCAAAGGCACGAGCAAATGACTACTGACCAATGACTATTGACTAATGACCACTGACCATATGCTAGCCCTTCATAATCCGTATTGCATGCCTGCTGGCGCTGTCATCGATATTGTAAAATGCAATCTCGCGCACGGAACCTAAAGCGGGAACCCCTGCAAATCTTTCCAGTTCTTCCGGCGTGTTGATGCTGTGATCAAAATATTCAATAAAAAATGCCAGTCCTAACCCACCAAACAATCCCAGAAATACAGCCAGGGCTACATTCAATCTCTTCTTTGGCTTCACCGGCTCTGTCGGTACAACAGCTGCACTGATAACCTTGATCTTAACACCGCGCTCCAGCTTGGCCATCGATAACCTGGCTTCCTCTCGTTGCTTTAACAGCATGGAATAGATTTCCCGTTCATCGCTGATACCACGGCTGATTTTATCAAACTCAAATTCTTTCTGGGCTAAGTTGCGCAGTTCACTTTTAATTTTGTTAACCTGGGATTGCAGCACGCGCTCTTCGGCCTCTAATGCCCGGATGGCCGTTTCTTCCATGGCGATAATCTGCTGAATCTCGCTCTCAATCTTCATCTTGGTTGCCGAAATCTGCTTTTCCAGATTCACAACCTCTTCATATTGTGGGGTATACTTTTGCAGCAAATGTTCCTTGCGGATTTCCAGATCAAGCAATTCGCCCTTTAATTTAGCGATGTACTTTTCGCGGCTGGGACTGTCACTGGTCTCGGTAGAAGGAATGTTAATATTCTGACCCTTTTGTGCTACCTGCTCATTAAATACTGACAACTTGGCCTCTTTACCGATGCGTTTGGTTTGTACCGCTGTTAAACTCTTTTCATAATCCGTAAGACGGGTGAGTAATATGGTGCGCTGCATTTCCGGACTGCCCACTTCCTTTTGCTCTTTAAAATCAGCCTGGCGCTGTTCCAGCGTACTTAATTTGTCATCTGCTATTTCCATTTGATCCTGTAAAAATTTGTATGATTCTGACTCGGCTGAAATCTCGGAACGGTAAGCGATATAGCAGTCGATAAAATAATTAACGATATCCATCGCCAGCTGGGGATCCTTGTTCTCGTAGCGAATGATTAATATGGTGCTGTTTTTAGGATTTTCGATTTCGATTTTTTTCTGGAATTCGCTAATCGTTTTCTTATACACCTTTTGTTGTTCTTGTGCTGTAAGAGATCCATAATCCTCGGGCAGAAGATCGCTCTCGAAAGATTGTACAACACGCTGGGCAATGGGATAACTGTTAAGAATTTCCATTTCAGAATTAATAAAATCATAGTTATTATAACCCTGATTTAAATTCATGCGAAATAAAAGTGCCTTTTCCGAATCGATTTCTTTTTCAATCATCAACTTGGATTCAGATTGATATATAGCGGGCATTAAAAAACTGCCGCCGGTCACCACGGCAACAACCGTCAGGAAAAAGGAGATGATGATTTTCTTGCGCTTAAAAAGCACGATTAAAAAATTACGCAAAGATGCAGGTTGCACTTCTTCTGCTCTTAGTTCTTCATCCAAGATGTTTCTCCCATTTTTAATTAGGAATTAGGAATTAGAAATTAGGAATAATTTACAAATGACCAATGACTAATGACGCTGAGCAAATGACTAATGACCAATGACCACTGACCATCCCCGGCACCCAGAGACGGCTCCGCCCTGTCAGCTACAGAAAAGTGACAAGGCACTGATTCGAAAAATCTGAGTAAATTAATTAAATCTTTCTTAATCCAATACAACCAACACAGAATCTTTATGATTTACCGCGACCACAGCAGGGCACGTAAATAAACATCAATGGGCGGAAGCAGACCTGCGTATACCTGGCTTAGAAAATCGTTGACGTTGGCAATTAATGTCTTCGGTACATAAACAATATCTTGTGGTTGTATATAAAATTCATTCATGGCCAGGGAAAGGTCTTTCTCTGCGATGTAGATGCTCAGTTGTTCACCGTCCAGATAATCAGAGATATCAATTTTTAGTGCATTTACTTCGTTGCCCTTGCCTTGACGTAAGATCATAATACTGCCGATGCTGGCAGTGTGTTTTATCCCACCGGCAGCAGCAAGTGCCTGAACCAGGGTAAAGTCACGTTCAACCGGATAGCCACCGGGTGTATTAACTTCACCTAAAATATAGGCTTGATAGCTTCCAAACTGACGTACAAAAACTGTAACATCGGGTTCGCGGATGATCTCAGCATAGGTGTTGGTAATCAGACTGTCCAATTGTGAAGGCGTCATCCCGGTAACAAAGACATCACCGATTTTTTCCATTGTTATACGTCCGTCGGGACGAACAGTAACTGTTTCATTAAAGCGCTCATTGTTAAAAAATTTGACTTCAAGCACATCGCCAAAACCCAAACAGTATTCCGGTAACACTGCTGCTTTACCCCTTTGAGCTAAAGCCACATCTTTATAGTAGGAATGCTTGACTACAGAAGAACATCCCTCTACACTCAAATAGCTTAAGATAATGCCAGGAATAGAAGTGACCAGAAATATCCCACGTATAATTCTTTTTATCCTGATACTTATTAAATATTTATCTTTATACTCATTCATACCAAGCCTCTTCAATTGTCAATTTCATATCTCATAGCACTTTTCTGGCCTGCCGATAGGTCATTAATTAGAAATACTGCGCCAGCTTTCACCATGTCTTGATCTGAAAGATCGGCTCAGATTGGCCAGGTTGCTATAATTTAAAAGCCTGTATACTTGATTGGGCTTATGTTTATTTTCCAATAATAAAACCGATTCATAGTGCGTAAAAAGTTTCTGTTTAAATTCTCTGAAATTGATACCGAAGTTGTACTTAAACTCAGCCCGTAAATGACTTTGTGATATTTTTAAAAAGTGAGCTATATTTTTTGTATTACATTGACTGAGGGATCTGTTTTCGATGAATTCTATAATTTTCTTCGCTCTTGGCGCTAGGGATGAATTGGGATTGCTATAGATTTTTTCCGGTATTCTTTTCCAATGCCTGTCCCACAGGCTCAAAAGTAGCTCCTGTAGGTAATACTGACGCCGCACACCGATAAGGCAAGAGTTGATGCCCAGCTCGGATAATTTTAAAAACTGCTGGTTCACTAGATAAGAATTAAAGTAAATGATGTATGTGAAGGGATAGGTAGTACGGATAAAATGTAGTTCTTTGATTGCCTCAAAATCTAATTTTCTTGAAAATATGATAAAATGAAGTTCAATATTTCGGAAACCTTCCAGCAGATTTTTTAATTGGAAATCTTGTGCAGAATTGAGACAGATATCCCACCCATCAAGATTTGATAAAGATGGAATTAATTCTTTAATCCGTTCTGGGCCTTCATAATAAACTAAGGCCGTGGGCATGGCAGCCTCTTTTATTTTACGGATTTATGGTACTTTTACCTGCAATGTTACAACATCTTGACAACCGGGAGATGAATGATAATAGCCATTAATGCTTTTCAATATAAAGGAAATTACCTGTATTAATGCAAATATCAGCACAACCAAACTTATCATAAGCGATGATTAATTTAGCTTTTGTTTTAATTATTTAAAATTCCGCCCTGAGTGGAAAAATATATTTAACTCACCAATGGCCCTTCTTACATGAAAGAGCAAGCGAGTATGTTAGACAAATTCGTCGGGATAATTTTCGCGATAATAATCAATCAGCGAATTTTTAAGGTCTGTATAATGCATGTTTAATTTATTTTTCAGTTCTTGCCGGATGATTTCTGAACTGATATTGAGCTTGTTTGATATATGATCAAGTGTCATCACATTTATATCTGATTTTTCAATGGTATAAATAATTTTTTTTAGTAATTTCGAAACTTGCGAGTGCTCAATACCTAAATACATTAAAGGAATCTTACGCCAGTAGTTTAATTTCAGAAAGTCCAATTGATAGCTTAAAATGCCGTTTTTGCTCTCGCCAACTATGAGATAATCGAAATTAATAAACATGGATGAGTCAACTTCTGCTTCGATCAGTGAATTGTAATAATAGATTTTAAAATAATTCAGCAAGCGGCTTTTTAAGTATGGTATCCAGCGTGATAGATCAGGGGGTGATAAACAAAATATGATGAAACCTTTAAATTCATTTTCCAGCAGCTGTGATAGTTTATCATGATCGTATACCAGTTTTAAACTGGTAAAATCATGGCGCACCAGCTCATCGATCAGGCCTTTAAGTAAGGGCTCGTGTTCGTTACTTATGATGATTACTTGAGGAGACATTTTATAACAGTTTTTAATTTACAGCATATATATACGAAATGAGAAAATGATCATGTTGATTGATGTCACAATGAATTTGATTAAATTACGACGGAGTGTTTTTTTATTGTTAAATTTTGATGAGTTAAGGGGTAAAGAGGTTAAAGCGTTAATTAATTATTTATTTTTTGGTTATGCATATGTTATTTTGATTAAAAATATTTTGACTGAATCACGTATAATATTTAATGTGAACCAGATCACATTTTTATCCATTTCTACTTAAAACTCAATTATCCATTTTCAAAAAACTGAGGAGGCATGGTGCAAGAAATTAGATTTATACCCTTGAAGGGCTATCGCAAATATTCAGATGCTATAATGATAAAACGTTCTCATGAATTTTATATGGAGATGAGCAGAAGGCGCAGTGTAAGGGATTTCTCTGAGCAGCCAGTATCGCGTGAAGTCATAGAGCATTGTATACTCACGGCCGCGAGCGCACCAAGTGGGGCCAACTTACAGCCCTGGCAATTTGTGGTGGTCAGCGATCCTGAGATCAAACGCAGAATTCGGGTAGCAGCTGAAAAAGAGGAAAGGGCATTCTACCAAAAAAGGGCGACTGATGAATGGCTTAAGGAATTGCAGCCTCTTGGTACTGATGAACAAAAACCATATCTGGAGAAAGCACCCTATTTAATTGTGATTTTCGCACAGCGTTATCGCTTATCTCGGGAGGGTAAAAAGATTAAAAATTATTACGTGCAGGAGTCAGTAGGTATTGCAACAGGTATGCTACTTACAGCCATTCATCACGCAGGATTGGCGGTACTTACCTATACACCAAGCCCTATGGGCTTTCTGAATAAAATTCTCGAGCGTCCTGTAAACGAAAAGCCGCTTATGATACTCATCATCGGCCACCCCGCAAAAGATGCTCGCGTACCCGATATAAAGAGGAAGCGCTTACCAGAAATAGCAACATTTGTATAAGGTAAGAAACCTGCACTCCAATACTCCATTACTCCACCACTCCACCACTCCATCTCCGCACCCCCCTGTCTCCCTACTCATGAATCTTCCCTAACAGCGGTAATTCTTTCATCCCATCTATACTAATTTTTAACGCCGCCTCAATCTTCGCCGGATTATCTAAATCCCCATCGCTTACCAAATGTACATCTAATAATCCGCCCGCCTTATATCCCGTGCGCAAAAAATTTATCTCATCAAGACATAAACTCCATCCTTCCAGCCAATTGAGCAAATCCCTCTGCTGGTTTTTATTCCCGGAGAAGTTTATTAATACATCAATATCACTACCTGCCTGTGCTGTTGTATCTTTGGTACTACCGACAACGTACATGGCCTTAACACCAAATCTTTTTGGATCGAGTTGGGAAGCAATTTTTTCCGCCATGTTCATTCTCCAGCGCCAGTGCTCATCCCTTACAGCAGCATAATGTTCGATCAAATCTTGTTTTGAGATGGTGGAAGATCCTTTGGGACTCAGTATCCCAACCGCCTGTTCTATATCCGCATTCATGAGGACACGCAATACCATCCCGTTTGTAACTGTGGGTACTTCGATGACTCTGATGGTATCGCTCAGATACGAATAAGCCGGTAATATTTCAAACAACGTATTCGGTGATTTAGTAAGAAAATCTTCATTAAAAACGATCCCTTTATCATCGGGATAAAGAGGGAGATAACGGATAGCAGCTTCCACCAGATCTTGAAAAAAGTGGGTACCAAAAGATAGATCCGGAACATAATTACCTTTTTTCCGGGCAATCTCAATTAAAACCGCTGTTTTATTTATATCTGAATAAGTAACATTAACACCCAATTTTATATCTCCCCGGCTGCCCCATCGTCCGGGTCCCATGAGGATAAACTGCCTTCTGGGGAGAATCTGGTTTAGTTTGCCGATCGCTGTACCGACGGCCTTCATGTCGGATAATTCGGATAGTTGACTATAATTTTCGGGATCAACATAGACGATATATGTAATGTCGGGCACAGTTCCATTAGATATAAAGCGGTTGGCGCTGAAGATAATTTTATCTCGGGGAATGTCCTTGGGTATTGGGGAGGGTGCATCGTATTTGGTGTAACTTTGTGGTCTGCATTGTAACAGGTAAAAATTGTTGCCATCAGACGCAAACTCGATATCAACCGGTGTGGCAAGTGTATTTTGTAGTGTTTTTAAAATAGAATATATTTTTTTAACAAATGGTGTGTCTTTTATCAAGCCATCAAATGTGACAACACTATCGTCTTCATCAAAATTAATATTAAATCCAAATGGTTCTCTCAAGTGATTGTGTTCGTATATTGAGACAATTTTTTCAACGATTGGATATTGATCCCCGGCTTCCTTTAATAGTGTCTTTACATCAATTGTTTCAAACTTATTCGCCTTCAGGTTAAGCACATCAACTTTTTGCGGTGAATAGCGCACCCGTTCCTCAATACTCACATTTGCTCTCAGACCAGGCTGTCCGGGAGCAATCAGGATAGGATAGTCATCACTCAAGCGGTCTACAGCTCTTGTTCCCAGACCAGGAACCATGCGAATAAGTCCATCCTCGCGTTTGATGCGCGGAGACCAGCGAAACTCGTTGTTACTGAAGGCCACGCCAGCATAGGCGGGTAAATAATAATCGCCAACCTGCTGACCTACGACTTCCTGAATCATGATACCCATTTCCTCATGAAAATCGATTAAACCGCGCTCTGAGCGATACTGCATAGGATCTGGTCCTAAAGTGGAGGCATACACTTCGGCAATGGCATCAAGCAGAGCTGCCAAACGCTCGTTTTTACCCCCCTGGTTGGCAAGGAATAGACTTTTATACTTACCAGAAAAAGCGGATCCCAAACGATCTTCAAGAATACTGGAACTGCGAACGATAAGTGGGGTATTACCAAAATCATCCAAGGCCATTGAGATGCCCTGAACCAGCTCCGTTGGGAAATGAGAATTTTTAAATAGCATGATCACATGGGGATATTCTTTTCGGATATCATCGATCGGTTTATATTTTTGCTCCAACAATTCTTCCAGCCCGTTATGATGCATGTATTGAATCATCGCATCTGAGGTTATATACCATGTTTGTGGTACCTTGATGTCGCTTAAAATATCATCCTTATCTTCTTGATATTTTAGAATTCTACGGGCTAAAAATAACCCTGCACTCTTCCCACCCAGTTTGCCATGGCTGCCCTGGGGGCAGATAAGGTGCTGGATCAAATCGTGAAAGTCGCTGATACGGACAAAATTCTTGGCAAGTGATACGAATTCAAGTTGATCAGAAAAGAAGCGTCTGATAAGAGAAGCACGCACACCGATTCGGGCTGAAGGGGCTAATTCCAGCCCTTCCGGAGCAATTTTAAAATATCTGCGTATGGCTTCATTTATTTCACTCAGGGAAGAGTTAATACTTGAAGCTGTTCGTACCAAAAAACTGGTTTTATCCTGTTTCACCCAATCTTGAATTAACGTTAGGATTTGATCGTCGTCCAGGTGTTCCTGAGCGACTTGAAATACTTTTTGACTCAAAAGGTAAGAATCTTCCATAGCACGTTTCTGCAAGGGGCTGTTAATTTCACCCAAAATATCGTGATCGCCATAGCGCAATACAGGAACGAATTCGGGTAATAATTGCTCTGCCTCTTTTACACCTCGCCAGATGAGGAAATTCAGCATCTTTCTTGAAATTCTGGTGAAAATATCTGGATCAGTGCGTTTGAGCAGGTCCAAAATAGTGTGCCATGCACCGGATTTCTGTTCCGAGATAACTTGCTTGGTTGATTCCATTTGACTGTATATCAGCCGCATTTTTTGATACATAATATAGTGACCAAGACGCTTGGCAATGGAATTTAATACCCGCTTTTCCTCATCCAGGAAAGAGACTTGATCTTTATCCGATTTATCTTCTCTGTAATAGACTTTTATCCAACCTACTACGCGATCCTGAACGGTAATATCTTCGCTTATAAAACAGGGTGTTTCTTTGAAATCGGCAGATTGATAGGCGAAATCCTGGTAAACAATTTTTACCATACATTTTTCGGGATATTGCATACCAGTTGGAATGACCGACACAATTTTAATAAACACATTTTCCATGCTGGAATCGGTATGCTGTAATATTTCCTCTACAGCATACATGCAGTTTAATTCCTTTGCCCGTTCTTCCAGGCTTTCCATTAATTTATCCAGAGATTTTTTTTGTTCCGCCATTAAAGTAAATCCTTAAAATATGCGTAAAACCAAAGAAATGGAGTATTGGAGTACTGGAGTACTGGAGTAATGGATCCAATACTCCAGTACTCCATCACTCCGGTTCTTCATTACTCCGGTCCGTTGCCCCTGCCGCCGTTATATCCACCCGCGATCCCGGCAAGCTTGAGCTACACGGCTTATTGCGATTACATAAGCAGCATCGCGCATAAACAGGTTGCGTTTTTTTGATAATTCATATACAGAATGAAATGCAGAGGTCATTTTTATATCAACACGGTCAAGCACTTCATCTTTCTCCCAATAATAGTTCATGTTGCTCTGGACTTGTTCAAAATAACTGCAGGTAACGCCCCCTGCATTAGCCAAAAAGTCAGGGATTACAAATATTTTCTTTCGTTCTAAAAAGCTATCGGCATCAGGTGTAGTTGGCCCATTGGCACCTTCAGCGATAATTTTCACGCGTTTATTAATTTTCGGTACATTTTCACCGGTTATTTGGTTTTCAATGGCACAAGGCATTAAAATATCCGCTTCTTGAGCAAACCACTGATCACCTGGTAATACCTCGTATCCCAAATCTTTTGCTTTATTTTTATTAATTCCACCAAATCGATCGGTTATTTTTAAAAGTTCGTCAAGGTTTATACCTGTCGGCTTGAGGAAAGAATATGAAGTCTGGTCATCTTGATCCCAACATGAGACGCAAATTGTCTTTCCGCCCAGCTTGTCAAAAAGTCTTATGGCATACTGGGCAACATTACCAAATCCCTGTACACTGGCAATGGATTGCTCCGGTTTTAAATTTAGGACCTTCAAAGCCTCGCGCAGGGTATATATTAGTCCGTATCCTGTTGCTTCCGTACGACCTAAAGAACCGCCCATACCCACCGGTTTGCCGGTGATCAAGCCAGGATATTTTGCACCATGAATTGCTTCGTATTCGTCAAGCATCCACAGCATATGCTGGGCACTGGTCATTACATCCGGTGCTGGAACGTCCTGCAGCGGTCCTACGTTTTTTGCCATTTGTCGAATCCAACCCCTACAAATCTGTTCTTGTTCATGGACACTCAGATTATGCGGATCACAGATAACACCACCTTTACCGCCGCCAAGGGGTATATCAACAACGGCACATTTCCATGTCATCCAAGTTGCTAACGCTCTAACGGTATCAATGGTTTCCTGAGGATGGAAACGTATACCCCCTTTGCTGGGGCCGCGGGCATCGTTATGCTGAACGCGAAAACCACGAAATACATTTACCGCACCATCATCCATTCTTACAGGAATTAAAAACTGAAATTCACGTAAGGGATTTCTTAAAAGCTCCCGTGCGGCCGGTTCCAGGTTAATTTTATCTGCTACCTTATCAAACTGAGCTTGAGCCATTTCAAATGGATTAAACGATTTGCCTGCCATGCCTTGGAATCCTTTCTGATCAAAATTGATGCCTGCTAATCATTTTTTACTGTCCCAAAAGATCATGTGAAAGCTGTCACTAATTTAATAAAAAACATAATACTATAGCAAGAATGATATCTCACTTCTCGCCAGGCTAGCCATCTCCCGGAGAAAAACCTCAGCAAAAATAAATTCTAAAAATAGTGAAAAATAGGTAGAATTAAATGAAAAAAAGTACGATATTAAATTTTATTTAAAAAATGAATGGAGTCTCATTTATGCAATATAATACTTATTGTGATTCTTTTCGGCCTGCTTTGAAAAAAGATGCACTCATTTATGATGTCGTACTCATGTTGGGAGCTACAATTTTTATCGCCTTATCCGCTCAAATAGCTATCCCCCTGCCATTTACGCCCATACCTATAACCGGACAAACTTTTGCCATTTTGTTGACCGGAGCAATACTGGGCAGTCGCCGTGGCAGCCTGGCGGTCTTAATTTATATGCTTGAAGGAATTTCAGGTATACCTGTTTTTGCCAAAGCAGGCTTCGGTATTGCACATGTGATGGGTCCAAGTGGGGGTTATTTACTGGGGTTTGTCCTGGCCGCCTATATTTGTGGCTTTTTGGCAGAACACGGTTGGGATAGACATCTAATTACTTCTTTTTTAACCATGACCATAGGAACATGCATTATATTTTTCTTTGGCATATTTTGGCTGGCTCAATTTGTGAGTACAAAAAATGCCCTTGTACAGGGACTCTATCCTTTTATTCCTGGTGCGATTATAAAAATTACCCTGGCGACGGTACTGCTACCCACCGCGTGGAAAATAGTTGGCAGTAGGCAGTAACCAGTAGGCAGTGTAGGGGCGTTCTGCGGAACGCCCGGCAGTCAGCAATAGGCAATTAATTAAGAAATAAGAATTAAGAAATAAGAAAATAGAGTATCATCCTAAACAAAGTTGACAGTTTTGTTATCGTCCGTTTTCTTCTTTTTTTCTTACTTCTTACTTCTTACTTCTTATTTTTTACTTCTCTTTCCTGAAACAAATTAATTACTAATTTTTGACATTTTTATGACATCTCTGCTATATAAAATTATTACTTTTATATAGAGATGGTTGTTAAGGAGAAGTAGTAATGAAAATATTATTTCTTACATGTTTCCTCTGTCTTCTGTTTAGTGATATCTGTTTTGGCGATATCATCCTGCTCAAAGACGACACAACCTTGGATGGGCAACTGATCAGAGTATCACTAACAGAAATAATGATTGAAGTATATAAAGAAAAAGGAACCAAAATCTACAATATTTCTCTGAAAAGAATTCAGGTTGAACGCATAATTGATGAATCAGGCATCGTTCTATTATAGGCCTCTGTGTGGTTTTATTGCTTCGTTGCGCAATGATCCTGACTCACAGATTATGGATAGTCTATATTTGGAATACGGGAAACGTGCACATGGATTTATAAAACAGATATCCGTTTACACTATTTTCATTGAAGTACCGACAGGCAACGGGATGTCAAAATATAAGAAGATACAGATTCCATTTGACCACATTTGGAAAATAAATGGTATTAGTATCAGGGAATTCAGGGATAAAATTAATGCTACAGATTTAAAGGCTGCAGCCGTTTATCCCCAGATCGCCTTTGAACTTGGTTTAAACGTCTCCCGCACTCACCTGAATGATCTAAAGTATCT
>SMTZ1_10006839_pt1 | contig 13586 bp, 10 predicted proteins | sample DeeMarSWOR136_30_FD_25667 | JGI IMG/M metagenome (IMG submission 25667) | reverse complement strand
TACTCCATAACCTGCTGATTTCAGTTTTAATACCTAAATGAGACGGTGGATTTTGGTTATTATGTAACAGGGATCACTTCACTGCAAAGAGCGCGTGTTCGGCGCTGATTCATTCCACAGCTTGTTTATGACCACATAAATATTTGCGCAGAGGAGAGAATGTAAGCAAATCCGAAATCCTAAACAAATACAAAGCACTAATGATCAAATGACCAAAACGTTTAGGATTTGGGTGTTTGGATTTGGATATTGTTTAGTATTTAGTGTTTCGGCCCGCGACGAGGAGTTCGGCTGAGGCTCCCTTCGGGCCTGAGCGTTCGACTGAGCTCACGCCGAAGTCCTCAGGGTCGAAGACACTCGAAGGCCCCCTCGACTAGCTCGGGGCCTGAGTTTATCGAAGGCTCGGCCGAGGCGATTTATGATTTATTCCTTGTTTGACTGCAGCACTGAATAATTTTCGCTCCCGGGAACCCGGACAACAAGCTATTCCTTCCGAAATTCCGAAATTGGGTCTTGAACTAACCTCCTTTTTGTGTTACGTAAAAACGTTAAAAAATAAACCCTTACGTAACTCAACGATTTTCTCCATATGTTCGCTTAGGTGGAAGTCGCTTGTTGGAGGAATAGATGGACTACAGAGATACCCTCAATTTGCCAAAGACCGATTTTCCCATGAAGGCCGAGCTGGCCAAAAGGGAACCGGTCATCCTCAAGGAGTGGGAGGGAAAAAAGATATACGACAAGTTGAGGGAGTCAGCCAAAAATAGGGAGAGATATATCCTCCACGACGGTCCTCCTTATGCCAATGGACATATACATATGGGGACGGCGTTCAATAAGATTTTGAAGGACATCATCGTCAAATCCAAGTTCATGGCGGGTTACGATAGCGAGTACGTTCCCGGCTGGGACTGTCATGGCTTACCCGTTGAGCATGAGGTGGATAAAAGCCTGAGTCGGAAAAGATCCGAACTTTCCACCGTTGAGATCAGGCGGCGTTGCCGGGAATATGCCGAGAAATTCGTGGATATCCAGAGGGAGGAGTTCAAGCGCCTGGGGGTTTTCGGGGAATGGGACAATCCTTATCTCACCATGGATTCGAAATACACGGCCTGTATCGTTCGCGAGTTCGGGAAATTTGCCCAAAATGGGAGCATCTATAGGGGAAAGAAGCCAATCCATTGGTGCACTACCTGCCACACTGCCTTGGCGGAGGCGGAAGTCGAATACGAAATGCACCGTTCACCTTCCATCTATGTGAAGTTTCCCATGATCTCGGATCCAGGCGAGATCCTTTCATCTTTGAAGGACAGGAAGGTATCCGTGTTGATATGGACCACGACGCCGTGGACCATTCCCGCCAATTTGGCCATCGTCTTCCATCCCCTGTTTGAGTATGTGGCAGTGGAGGTGGGCAAAGAGAGCTTCATTTTGGCCAAGGCCCTCTTGGAAGAGGTAATGGAGAGCCTGGGGGTCGAGGAATATCGAGTTTTGGGGACCTTTTCCGGCACCGCGTTAGAGGGGATGAAATGTCGACACCCCTTCCTTGACAGGGAGTCGGTATTAATTCTCGGCGATTTCGTGACCCTGGATGTGGGAACGGGATGCGTCCACACCGCTCCCGGCCATGGCCAAGAGGACTATGAGGTTGGGCTGAAGTATGGCCTCGACATCTACTCCCCCTTGGATGACGATGGGAAGTTTACTCCGGACGTTCCCTTTTTCGCCGGTCAATTCGTCTTCGACGCCAATACGGCTGTCAATGGGAAATTGGCTGAGGTGGGATGCCTCCTTAAGGAGGAGGAGATGGAACATTCCTATCCCCACTGCTGGCGGTGCAAGAATCCCGTCATCTTCAGGTCCACCGAACAGTGGTTCATCTCCATGGAGGCCAAGGGGCTCAGGGAGAAGGCTCTTTCGTCCATTGGTCAGGTGATGTGGATACCCCATTGGGGGAGGGATAGGATTTATGGCATGGTGGAGAATCGGCCCGATTGGTGTATCTCCCGCCAGCGGTCGTGGGGGGTTCCCATTGCGGTATTCTACTGTCGGGCTTGTGGCCATGTATTGGTCAATGAGAAGATTATAGAGTTCGTGGCCGACTTATTCGAGAGGGAAGGGTCGGATGTCTGGTTTCGAGAGGAGGCAGAAGCGCTTCTGCCTCCTGATACCCGATGCCCCAAATGTGGCGGGGGTAAATTCCGAAAGGAATCCGATATCATCGATGTATGGTTCGACTCCGGGGTGAGTTGGGCCGCTGTATTGGAGAAGCGGGATTACCTGAAATATCCCGCCGACCTCTATCTCGAGGGGAGCGACCAGCATCGGGGGTGGTTCCATAGCGCCCTCCTAACCTCGACCGGAACCCGGGGACATGCCCCCTATGCGACTGTGCTAACGCATGGTTTCGTCGTGGATGGGGAAGGGAGGAAGATGTCCAAATCCGCAGGAAACGTCATCCTTCCAGAAGAAGTCATTCGGGATTACGGAGCGGAGATATTGCGACTTTGGGTGGCCGCGGAAGATTATCGAGACGATATCAAGCTCTCGGAGGAGATCCTCCGCAGACTCAGCGAAGCGTATAGGAGGGTGAGAAATACATGCCGCTTTATCCTGGGAAACATCTATGATTACGATCCTGAGAAGGAAGCGGTTCCCTACGAGGATTTAATGGAGCTCGACCGATGGGCGCTTCATCGGCTCCAAAACCTTGTTTCCCGGGCATTGAATGCATATGAGCGGTTCGAGTTCCATATCATCTACCATAGCATCAATAATTTTTGTGCCGTGGACATGAGCGCCCTCTATTTAGATATCTTGAAAGATCGGCTCTACGTCTCGCCAGATAGGTCCATCGAAAGGAAGTCCGCCCAAACAACCCTTTACGAGATCTTGTTGACCCTGGTCAAATTGATGGCCCCCATCCTTTCCTTCACCGCCGAGGAGGTATGGGGATACCTTCGGGAGGATAAAGGGGAGAGCGTTCATTTGCAGCTGTTCCCCACCGTTAAGGGTGAATTCATAGATGAGGAGCTGGCCCGGAGATGGGAGATGATTTGGCAGGTGCGGGAGGAGGTATCAAAGGCCCTGGAGGGGGCCAGAAGAGAGAAACTCATCGGCCTCTCCCTGGATGCTCAGGTCTCCATTGCCCTGCCGAAGGGGTTATATGAATTGCTATCCCAATACGAGGATCAGCTCAGGGAAATCTTTATCGTCTCCCGGGTCACCCTTTCTACCGGTGCAGATGTCAAGGAGGTGAAGGTGGAGGTGAAAAAGGCAGGGGGGGAAAAGTGTGGACGTTGCTGGGTTTATGATACATCGGTGGGGCGGAATGCCAGGCATCCGACCATCTGCAGGCGATGTGTCGAAACGATAGGAGGGGAATAGCCCATCATGAGGAAGAAATACCTCATTTTGATCGTGGTATTTTGCGGGGTCTTTTTTTTCGATCAGATCACCAAGTCCTATGTGCATCGAACCCTTTATGAATTTCAATCGGTGGAAATCATAAAGGATTTTTTTCATATTACCTATGTGAGGAACACCGGGGCCGCCTTCGGCCTTTTGGCCGGACCGGCCCATCCCTTACGAACTACCCTTTTCGTTGTCATTTCCGGGGTGGCCATAGGGGTGATCCTCCTCATTTATCGGAAGATCGAGGACGATGATACCCTTCATGCCCTGGCCTTTTCCTTTCTCCTCGGCGGCGCTGTGGGGAATTTGGTGGATAGGGTTTGGATGGGCCAAGTCATCGATTTTTTGGATTTTCATTGGTACGATCATCATTGGCCGGCCTTCAATTTTGCCGATTCGGCCATTTGTGGAGGAATCGGACTCATCCTCCTCAATATGCTCATGGGGTCAAGAAGAACCTCCCCCAGGGGAAGAGCGATGGATCGGGGGTAATTTCCAGGGGGCAATCACATTGGTTCTTATTTTTATCGGATAGGTCCCTTTACCCTCCATACTTATGGGGTTTTGGCAGCCATGGCTTTTTCCGCTTGATGCTGATATGGAAACCCACGGAGTTGGCGTGGGCAATGAACTTTACAGATACCAGAAGCCTCGCCCCATTGGACGTTTCCTTGCGTCCCACACAACTCCGTATAGTACTGAATGGTTTTCTCCCCTTTTCGTCTTCATAGGCGTCAGAAGGGCCAAGCATTGCAAAGGGGGGATCTTCCGGGTTTACCTTTGAATCTATTCGGCAACCCTTTTCTCTATAGAGATTATGAGGGGTAATCACCGGGGAATATTCTTAGGCGGGCTTTCCTCCCCATTCCAAGTGATCGGCATGGGTTTCTTCCTTCCCTCTATCTTTATGGTATCTTCCCTAAGAAGGAGAGCCTCATCATCATGTGGTGGGAATAGATCAACAAGGAGGTAAGGATGGCGGTGCTGGAGATTATGACCTATCCCAATGCCACCTTGACACGGAGAGCCGAGGAAGTTGAGAAGGTGGACGGGAAAATAAGGAAATTAATCTCAGATATGGTAGACACAATGTACGCCAACGAAGGGGTCGGATTGGCGGCCCCTCAGGTGGGAGTTTCGAAGCGGGTGATCGTTGTGGATGCCCGCCCTTACGATCCATCCACCTCCCTGATCTGCATGGTCAATCCTGAGGTTGTTTCCGAGGGAGGGGGGGTCCTCCACGAAGAGGGATGTCTAAGCGTGCCCGAATGCGTTGAGGGTATTAAGCGGAGGGAATGGATCAAGATCAGGGGGTTGGATGAGAGGGGAAGGGAGATTGAGGTAGAGGGAGAGGGGATGCTTGCCATCGTCCTTCAACACGAGATCGATCACCTCAACGGAAAGGTGATCCTCGACCGGATGAGCCGAATCAAGCGGGATCTGTACAAAAAACGTCTACAAAAGGCAAAGATGAAGGCGGGATGACATAATGAGGGTGATCTTAATGGGAACCCCCTCTTTCGCTGTACCCATCCTGCGGGGTGTTTACAAGACCAACCACGAGATAGTCGGCGTGGTCACCCAGCCCGATAGACACAAGGGGAGGGGGAGGAGGTTGGGAATTTCCCCGGTTAAAGAGCTGGCAATGGAGCTTCGTCTTCCCGTCATGCAGCCCGAAACAACGAGGGATGAAGGCTTCATTGCGGAGGTGAAGGGGATGTGCCCAGATCTGATCGTGGTAGCCGCCTATGGTCGAATGTTGACAAGGAATTTATTGGGCATCCCTCCCCTCGGATGCATCAACGTCCACGCATCACTGCTGCCCAAATATAGAGGGGCCGCCCCTATCCAATGGGCCATTGTCAAGGGAGAGAGGAGGACGGGGGTCACGATCATTAAGATGGATGAGGGAATGGATACGGGGGATATCCTCTTGGCCCAAGAGGTGGAAATAGGGGACAATGATACTGGCCAGAGCCTCCATGATACATTAGCCCAGGTGGGGGCAAACCTCATCATTAAAGCTATGGACCAATTGAATAGGGGAACCCTCCGCCCAATTCCCCAGGATCATCGGGAGGCCACCTACGCCCCTCCCTTAAAGAAGGAGGATGGCTTGATCGACTGGAGTCAAGATGCCCGTGAAATCTTCAATCGGATTAGGGGCTTCAACCCGTGGCCTGGGGCGTTTACCTATCTTGAGGGGTTGAGGCTTAGAATTTTCAGAGGTAAAATCATCACTGGGGAGGTTAGGGAGAGGATGGGGAAGGTCGTCCAGTCAGGACCGGAAGGGATTAAGGTGGCCACAGGAAAGGGCTATTTACTGATCAAGGAGGTCCAGCTGGAAGGCAGAAAGAAGATGTCGATCCGTGAATTCCTCATCGGCAATGAGATTCCGCCGGGCACGCAGATGGGGTGAGGATCTATGGGGGCAAGGGGGCTTGGAAAGGTGAAAAGACCGCAGGGGGGGCTCTTCCTTCAGTTGCTGATTTTGACCTGTCTCATCTTGCTGGTGGTGAGCTTCGTATTATGGTATATCCCCTACCTCGGTTTGACCAACATCCATCCAAAGTTGCCATTGCTCCTTGCCATCATGTTAGGGACAGGCATGCTCCTAATCTTCGTCGGGGCAGGTAGCCTGACCATTACCATTTATCGGGGAAAGGATTTCTTCCTCTCAAGGAAGTTAAGGGGGGTCGTTATCGAGGTTCTCTTCCCCCTCATGGTATTTTGGGGTCGTGTCATGGGGATTTCCAAGGAGAGGATTCAGCGGTCCTTCATCGAGATCAATAACCAATTGGTCCTATCCAACACCCATAAGACCAAGCCCACGAGTCTACTCCTCTTGTTGCCCCAATGTATCCAGAATTTCGATTGTGACATCAAGATCACGGGTGACATACAGAACTGCAGGAGGTGCGGCAATTGCGAAATCAAGGACCTCCTCGAGATTTCCGAGACGTATAACGTAAAAATCGCCGTGGCCACAGGGGGGACGCTGGCCCGGAGGATTATCGTCAAAATCAGGCCAGAAGCCATTGTGGCCGTGGCCTGCGAACTGGATCTGACCAGTGGGATCCAAGACACCTATCCCATTCCGGTCATCGGTATCCTCAATCAGCGTCCTAATGGCCCCTGCTACAATACCATGGTTGATATCGCCGAGGTAAAGGAGGCTTTACTGAGCTTCATGGAGAGGTGAGTTGGAAATTCCTCATGGAGTGATTATATCGAAGAAAATCTTTGAAAAATTGGGAGAATGAACTCTGAGCGCGAAATTATAGAGTTTTGCAGTGCTGCGGTGCCGCAGTCATGCGGTTAGGGCCATGCACATTCTCACAAGTGGTGAAGCGCACTCTAGATTGTTCGAAAGAACTCGTTTGAACAGCGAGGAGCGACTTTTTCATAGATATCTCGATATCTCGTAAGGCCTTTTATCATCTTCCTTTTCCCGGATTCCCCTTGGAAAAGAGGAACATAATAAACCCACGCCGCATTGCCCTGGACGTCTTGGTAGAGGTCGAGGGGAAATCCCTTCCCCTCGACTTTCTCATCGAGAGGAAGTTTAAGAGGCATCAGGGGCTTAAACAGATGGATTACGCCTTCATTACGGAAGTGGTTTATGGAACACTGCGGTGGAGGGGACGGATAGATTGGATCATCGGGCTTATTTCCAGAGTTAGGCCCGAGAGGATGGAGAGGTTCATCCTAAACCTCCTTCGATTGGGGCTCTATCAAATCCTCTTTATGGACAGGGTGCCCGTCTCGGCGGCGGTCAATGAATCGGTTGAGATGGCCAAAGCGTCGGGGAGGGAAGAAGCCCCGGGATTCATCAACGCCGTCCTGAGAAGGATTTCCGATCGAAGGGTCAATATGGAGATGCCTCATGGGAAAGATCCTTCTTCCATTTCGGTACGCCATTCCCATCCTTTGTGGTTAGTGGAGAGGTGGACAAAAGAGCTGGGAATTGATGAAACCATCGAGCTCTGCAAGGCAAACAATCGAATCCCACCCCTAAGCCTTCGAGCCAATACCATGAAGACGAGCCGAGCAAAACTCCTTGCCGAAATGAGAAGGGAAGTTTCCCAGGCCATTCCGAGTCCCTTTTCCCCTGAGGGGGTTCTCATCGATCCGCCCGTGCCATTGTCCCGGATCCCTCATTTTCGGGAGGGATGGTTTCAGGTGCAGGACGAATCCTCACAATTGATGGGGTACATCATGGATCCAAAGCCGGGGGGACGAGTCTTGGACGCCTGTGCCGCCCCCGGGGGGAAGACAACCCATCTTGCCCAACTCATGGGGAACAGGGGGAGGATCTTTGCAGCAGATATCAGCGCTCGTCGCCTCTCCCTTCTCAAGGAGAATTGTCATCGACTGGGGGTGAGTATCGTAACGGCCCTGAGGCATAACCTCACAAAACCCTGGGTATTCGGAAGCGAGGGCGGATTCGACCGGATCCTGGTCGACCCCCCCTGTTCCGGGCTGGGGACGCTATGGCGCAACCCGGATATCAAGTGGAAGAGGAAGGAAGAGGAGTTCTCGACATTCAGGGAAATTCAGAGGGCCATTTTGCACCAATTGGCCCCATGCCTGAAAAGGGGGGGGAGCTTGGTCTATGGGACGTGCACGCTGACACGGGAGGAGAACGAGGAAGTGGTGGCGGAGTTTATCGCGGAGCATAAGGGGTTTGAGGTGGAGAATCTCCGCCGCATCCTGCCCCAAGGTTTGAAGCCCCTGACGGGAGAGGATGGCTTTTTCCGCTCCTTCACCCACCGTCATGGCATGGATGGATTTTTTGCCGCCAGGTTAAAAAAGATATCCGATTAGCTTCCGGCCGCTCCTGGGGATCTATCCTCCGACGCAGAGCACCACGGCTTGAGCCGTGGGTTAATGCTCTTTGCTCAGGATGTCGCCCGTTTGAGCGTAACAAGATGTACCACAGGCTTGCCTGTGGGGCTTCATAAGGGAGATCTATCCACCTTTCAAGGACTTAATCAGATAATGAATATTGATCGTATCGATCCCCTTGCTTTTCAGAAAATCCCTTATCTCGCTCTCACGAATTTCGGGCTCATGGGCGTATCTTTGATAGTCCCTGGGAAACGATTTATAGAGCCACCTGAGGAAGTTGCCCGTCATTCCATCCAATCCGAAGGGTTTCAATTCCAAGTCCTTGAAGCCAGATTCTTCTAGGGACTTCTCCCGCTCGGCTTGATCCCCCCTCAGGGTGATCCCGTGGAGAAATCGATCAAGTCGGATCAGGCATTGATGGGAAATCGTTTCGAAACAAATCCCGACATCGTACTTCCGATTCGATGATGGGGTCGACCGGACTACCCTTCCCAATGGTTTGACGGCCTCATTTTCGATGAGGATAATGAGGTCTAACCTTTCGTCAACGGGGATGGGGATATCGGTCTGGATTTTAACCCCTCCCAGGCTCAAATCAACGGTTCGAAAGGTCCCCTTTGTCATGCCCCACTGGTAAGCCAGAGCCAGGGAGAGCTCGAAGCGCTTATGTCTTCTCCGTTCCTTGGGAAATAATGTTTTTCCACTACCTTCCATGTATTTCCCGCCCAAAAAAGATGTTATCAGAGATGGAGAAAAATGACAACCCCAATATGTAGTTTTGCAGCGCTGCGGTTAGAGGGTGAGGTTAAGGTTGAGGTTGAGGTTGAGGGGAAGCTGGTGTCGCAGCCATGCGGATAGGGGGGTGCAGATTCTCATTCAAGTGGCCTAGCACCGCAAGCTTCCGCTTAAATATCGGTTGACATTCTCAGGGTGAATTGTTACGTAAGAAGAGCCCCAGGCTGAGACCCTGGTGATGGATGGAAAAGCGTAAGAACATGGGTGGTGAGGAAGGCACCTTCGGTATGAGCCCGGGTTTGAAGAAACAGAAAAGCTACCGGCAGACCTTTGATCTCGCCTGCCAACAGCTAAAGGGCCTTGATCTGAGGGAAAGGGCTGAAAAGGCCGGGGCCCACTTCGAAAAAGGGCCTAACGGAAAGGAAGGACGAATCTCCCTGAACCTTTTCAATGCGGGATACTTCGTTGACTTTCCGGGTGTCCTTATCACCTCTACGGAAAAGAAGGTGGTTTCCCTGGTGGCCAAGATCGTCCTGCTCCACTACCTGATCAAGGCCGATGGGAGGCCATTATCCCACCAATTAATTCCCTACAAGGATATCCCCGGGGGAATGCTCTATGCCGGGGTGTTCGCAAGGAGAGCAGTCGAACCCCTCATCCCCGTCTTCGGTCAATCGCCCGAGGCCTTTCTCGATGCGGGCTTTCGCCTGGGAGGACGTAAGGCCGAATATGGGGATGTTTCCTTCGTGTTGCCGGCTTTGCCCCGTATACCCATGACCTATATCGTCTGGAAGGGTGATGAGGAATTTCCCGCAACGATTCAGCTCCTCTTCGACAAATCGGTGGAGGGATATTTCTCCCTGGAGGATATTGTGGTGGTGAGCGAGATGGCGACAAGCCGACTCATTGCACTAGGACGGGTCGATTAGCGATACCCACCTTTCGGCTTTACGCCCTTTGAACAGCAGGACCATGCCCAAGAGGAAACCCACGATGAGACAGAGGATAAACCCCTTCTGGAGGGTCGTGGTTTGGGTCATACCGGCGCTGAAGGCAACAAAGGGAAAGAGGGCCAGACGAATCCCCTTCCTCATTTCCGGGTGATCCGCGATGAATCCGGCCACGGGAGGACTGTATCGATAGTAGAGGGTAACCCATTTTTTGCCGATGGAATGGCCCATGAGGTACCTATCCCGAAAGGCCCGAAGAAAATCAATGTAATCGCCATGGCGCGAGCCGTAGGCCGCCGTGGCGATAAAGCAGGGGCCACCAGCACTGCCACCGGTTTTTCCAAAACTGCCCCCCGGGGTCGCGGCCGCGCTCTCATTGCTATAGTCGGAATTACCATAGAAACTAAAGGCCCTCACCCTGTAGGAGTAGAGTTGTCCTGCTGAGACAGTGGTATCGTTGTAGACAATTGTGTCCGCGGCTACTGCGTCAATTTCACTAAACGATCCGGCCCCACCCGTTCTCCTCTCGATTCTGAACCCGTTCTCGTCGGTTGAGTTGTCGGTCCAGGAGAGGTCTATCTGGCTGCCGGATACCGCCGTAGCTCCAAGGCCGGTGGGGGCATTGGGAGGATAGCGTACTGTCCAACTTCCAATATCTCCGCATGCCACCACGGCAAACGGTTGGGGTCCTTGGGGGATATTGCCTGCGGCAATGATGATGGTATATAGTCCTACTGCTGGTCCTGCAATATCGATCACTTCGACATTATTAATTCCGTCTACCCCGGCCAAACCATTTGGATAATGGATTGTTGAACCGGGGTCGGTAAGGGTGAAATTCAGATCGTTTACGAGATTGAAGCCGGCCGCCGGCGTTGATGGATAGTCCGTCCAGACCAAGGTGACTGAGAGAAGGGCACCGGAGTTATTCTGGAATGTAACGACCCGCCTATCCCCGGTTGATAAGCTGGATGTTTCATCCAGGTATTGCAATACTCTTGGCGCCGTGGGAAAGATGGAGTTTTCCACGTTGACTCTTCCCCATCCTTCAACATTGTTCGGCCTGGGAGGATCCGGTATCTCCTGAGTTACCCCGATTCCATATTGTCCCGGAGAGATGTCAGTGGCCCCGTTAATAAGGGTAGCCTTTATGAGGGCTGCACTGGGGGTAATGCCTTGGACATCGGTGTAGAATTGCCGTATCAGGGCACAGGTTCCTGCAACCAGAGGGGTGGCCATGCTCGTGCCACCCATCCATCGATAATTTGCATCGACGTCCCCCCAACCAGATCCCATTGCCAGGAAAGATCTAGCGGACACGATATTCGTACCGGGAGCAACCACATCCGGCTTAATTCTCGTATCGAGGCAGGGCCCGCGGCCGCTGAAGGCCGCCATTCCCGCAATATTATCGGAGACATGATCGGAGTTTATGGGATCAGCCGGATAATCCATGGGCCATGCGGTACCCCAAGTTGAATCAAGCCCTGGGGTTGGTATCGACCCTGTAGGCCTATTTCCCTCTGTTGCCCCTACTGAAATGCAGTTCTTTGCAGTCGAGGGAGACGAGACAGATCCGAGGTCTATAACCCCATCCGAACCCGCATCCACTCCGTCATTTCCCGCGGCGAACAGGATGAGGAAATTCTTATGACTCCACATGTATTCGTCTACCTCTTGGGAGTCGTCAAGATATTGTCCTGCACTATAATAGTACCCCCAGCTATTGGTGTGGATATGGGCCCCAGCCGCTTCCGCCTCACCAAAGAGAATATTTAGATCAGAAGGTATGCCCTCAAGCGCCTGGGTTGCATTATTTTCCACGGCTTGCATAACCAAACTGGCCTCGGGGGCCATTCCCGCGTAGCACGTATTGGGGTAGGTATGGGTTGCGGGAGTGCTGCCGACCGATCCCGAGACATGGGTCCCGTGGCCACTATTGACATCAGAGGCACCATCCCCTACCCGGTCAATAAGCTGGATAACCCTCGTAACCCCCGCGCCATTTTCAAAATCATCATGGAGCAAGAGGGGGTTGGCCGAGCCCTGGTCGAGGCCTGAGTCCGCCACCCCTACGACCTGCCCTGAACCATGGAGGCCATGGGTATCCCAGACATTTCTCACACTCATGATATCAGCAGACCGGTTATTGAATAATCTGAAAACGGGAGCTGGCCCAACCCAGTTCACCTCCGGGATAGTTCCAATTTCGGGAATCCTTGACGATTCGATCCGGACCTTGATCTTTCCCTTCCATTCACTTTCCGAAATATCGAGGATCGTGCCTCCCATCTCCTCAATTCGGTGTGCTACTTTTTTGGCATCTTCCCCTTTAAAGATCACGACATTAAGTGTTACGGACTCCGATGGTTCAGCCGTGCTATATGTTTCCATGATGGTTGGATCTATTTTATATGGCGGGCGATAGAGCCCTATCCAATGGACAAACTCCATTGCTTGGATACGGGCCTTTGTCCGACCATCCATTTTCACGATGAAGGCGAAGTTTGGGATGTAACCGAAAAAAGTGCCCCCCGCATCTTCCACGGCCTTCTTCCAATCTTCCTCAATGGGACCCTTGAATTGGACGATATAGTATGCCTGGTCTTCTAGGGATAGCCCCATGAGGGTCAACCCCGAGGGGATATCGGGAGCTTCCTGAGAGGTATCGATGGTGCCACTCCTCAGGTGGATCAAATTCCTGGAAGAGGGTTTTTCTCCCATCGCCATGAGGAACATGGAAGAGACAAAAATAAAAATAAAGATGAGAAGGGCCAGTATCGAGTAGGTAGGTCTCTTGTTCATTTCTCCCTCATATTGTACTGGATGATGCAATAATAACCTTAAACGAGAAAACTAAGCATATATTATGCCAACTTTGTTGAATATTGCAACAATCAAACATCATCGGGAACATAAGACGTTTCACCCATTTGGGATTTCGATTGTTTATCTATTAGCCACTTGCTCAAGGTGACGAGGGGATAAATGCCTATCCTTACGGCCATTCGAGCCATACGATGTCGGGAAATGTGGTGGGCCAACGAAGGAGAATACTTGTAGTATAAGAACACAATGGTTTTCCCACAGATATTTTTCAAGAGATAGGTATCCCTCAACTCCCTTAAAATCCAAACCTCTTCTGCCAGAGGGGAGCCGTAGGCCGCCGTGGCGATAAAGCACCCTCCTCCACCGCCACTCCCTCCTGCAAGACCGATACCTCCACCCGATTGCCCTGTCCCCGCCTCATTGGAATAACCGGAGTTTCCATATTCATTGTAGGCTATCACGCGATACGTATAGGGGAATTCCCCTGCAAGGTCCGAATCGGAATAGCTGGTCGTATCGGGATCGACTCGTGCTATTTCGTGAAAGTCTTCGTCTCGTGCCTTCCTTTCGATTGTGAATCCCCTTTCATCAAGGGAGGTGTCGACCCAATTGAGCTCTATTTCCCTTTCGGATACCTGCAAGATGGATAAATCATTAGGAGCCATAGGAAGCTTGAGGGAGTTATTGGCGTCGATTCTCCCTTCCGTCCCCATCTTTGCCGTCAGGCTTGCAAGGACATCAGCCCCGTTTAGGATTCGCCATCTTAGGTCGTTCAATGATAGAACTGGGTACATGGTCAATATGAGC
>SMTZ1_10014440_pt1 | contig 13587 bp, 18 predicted proteins | sample DeeMarSWOR136_30_FD_25667 | JGI IMG/M metagenome (IMG submission 25667) | reverse complement strand
TAGCTAATTCTTCTAATGAAATTTTACGGGGAATTTCGAAAAAACCTAAGGATATTGCTTTATCAAGTATATTTAATTCATCCAATGTTAATTTATTTTTATCATCTTCTAAAGTATAAGGTGATTTTCCAATTCTCAATAGTTCAAAATCAATATTTTTTTGTTCAAAAAGAGTTAATAATTGATCAATCTGTTCTCTACTTGCTACCAATCTCCAAAACGCATATCCATCTTCAACTCTTACAGGGAAATCAATAAGGACGCCACACTTTATTATTGCATATAATAAATAAGGATCTCTCGTCTTTACATTAAATTTCACTCGATTTTCCTCCTGTTCTAAAATGCCGAAATCTATAACAGAGGGGTGTATTCTAATGGCTTCAATAATTGAATCTATGTTATAATGCATAATTTCAATTGCTGAATTTCCAATAGACTTCTCAAGATCATAAGGAAGGAAATGTGAAATTTCTTCTGGAAACTTAATCTTTATTCTCGCTAAACTAGGTTTGCTTGAATCCATCTTCAAATATTAATGATTTAGATTTTAAAACTTTTTTTTATACATTAATGATTAATTATTAATAAAATCGAGTAAGTTATATTATAATGGTTGAAAATAAGAATCTACTTTTAGGGATATGCGGAAGCCCAAGAAGACAAGGGACAGAATACGCCATTCAGTACGCCTTAAATTATGCTAATGAAAAATTTGGATTTGATACACAATACTGGACTGTGAGAAATAAAGAAATTAAATTCTGTCTCCATTGTGATTATTGTATAAGGGAGAAAAAAGGATGTATAAATAAAGATGATATGGAAGACCTTTATCCTAAATTGGAACAAGCAAGATTTTTTCTTTTTGGAACCCCCGTATTTCAAGGGAACTTATCAGGTCAACTAAAAACAGTCATGGATCGAAATCGTGCCTTAGTAGCAAAGAACCCTAATATATTTAAAGATAAGATTGGTGCTGCGTTAGCAGTAGGTGGAGATAGATCTGGAGGTCAGGAAGTAGCTATTCGGAGCATTTTAGATTTTTTTCAGCAGAATCATATACAATCTGTTTCAGGAGGTGCTTTTGGAGCAAATTTAGGGGCAAGTCTATGGTCTAGAGATTTGGGTAAGGAAGGTGTCGAGAAAGATGAAGAAGGATTAAGAACAATTAGAAAGGTTATAAAAAGAATGGCTGAACTAAAAAAATAGAAAATAAAATTTAAAAAAATTAAAAAAAATTACTTGACACCAAATAATTTCTTCGCTGGCTTAATCCTAAGACCATTTATGCCCCATAATTCCTTAAACCAGTATTTTCCTTTATGCAAAACAGCTGGAGTATTTACTATACACCCATCTGCATCACAGAAAGTCCCTAAAAAATTCTTATCATTTAATAGTTCTTGCACAAACTCTTCGTCTTCAATGTCTCTTTCAATATATTTTACATCATTCTCTTTCAACCATGCTTTGAGTTCATGACATCTGTGACAATCTTCTTTTGTGATAATTATGGGAATATTAGCTTCAGTCATAATTAAAAGATGATTAATAGATTTATAAAATTTTCATCTTTGAGTTCTAATAAGAAAAAAATTTTATAAAATGCATTTCAATAAAATATACAAAAAAACTTCTAATTTATTAACAATGAGTTATTATTAGTTTAAAATCTTTTGAAGAGTAAGGTTCATTAAAATGTCGGTAGAAGAATTAATTGAGAAACTTGCGAAAAAAGTCGATGGAACCAAAGGTCTAAATGATAATATCCTCATTTTCACTTTATCGACTTGTATGTGGTGTAAAAAATGTAAAACTTTCTTGAATGACCGGAATATGACATATAGATATATTGATGTTGATAAAATCGAACCACAAGATAAATCAAAAATTATTAATTATTTAAAAACATCATATCAGGACAGAATATCCTATCCTTTTTTTGTTTGTGAAAAAGGTTATGTAGTAGGATATAATCCAAATAAATATGTGGAGTTATTAGAGAATTAAGGTGATTATGTTGGATATGGAAACAAAGGAAGGAATGCAGAAATATGTAAAACAAGTATCAGAAAAAAATTCTTGGATTTTAAATAAAGATCAACAAACATTTAATGATTTAATAGATGGATTAGTTGATAATAAGAAATCATATGGGTATCAATCATGCCCATGTCGACTTGCAAGTGGTAAGAGAGATTTAGACCGAGATCTTATATGTCCATGTGATTATGCCTCTCCTGATATACAAGAATATGGAGCGTGCTATTGTAATCTATATTTGAGCTCTGATTTCTATGAAAAGAATATCGATTTTATCGCAGTTCCAGAAAGAAGACCAATTGATAAGGAAAATGCAATGTTGGCATATATTAACAAAATCAAGTGATTTTTTTCAGATTTTCTAATCTTTTTTTATTAAAATATGGAATCAGAATATCAATATTTCATAATCTAAATTTTTAAATATTACACTTTATCTTTGTAAAATATGGCAGATAATGAAATGACTGATGAGGAATTAGAGAGGGAACTTGATAAAGCCTTTAAAGAAAATGAAGTTAAAAAAGATCACTGTGGAACACCAATGCCAACGAATCGAGAGGTTGGTGTCCAAAGAACAGATGTTAAACTAAAAAAAGATTAGAAAATTTAATAAAACTTTTTTATTCTTATTTTCCTAATAAATCGGTAACTATTAATATATCATAAACAATTTCAATTTCATTAATTTAGCATATATCATGAAAGAGCGAATAAAAGGAAGAAAAAATTATCCTACAGAAGAAGTTGATCCTGATAATTTTCTTAGTGATAATGAGATTAGAAAACTAATACGAAAAGGAGATAAAACTATATTTTCACAGGATGATTTTGACAAACTATTCAATTGTGTCCATTGCGGAGAATGTGAAACTGAGGCAGAAAGATTCCTCATAAAACAAAAGTTTATTGAAGATGGTAATACTTTTGATGAAATGAATGAAATGCTCGAATATTTTTATAAATTCAGAACACCATATCCGACAAATAAGATGCGAATAAAATTTCCAAAAGGAATTCCCAGTGAATCAGATACTCTTTTCTTTATGGGCTGCCTTTCTACAATAAGGATTCCAAAATATACAGAACATGCACTCCAATTTCTATTGAATCAAAATGTCGATTTCAGAATTTTAGAAACTGAAATATGTTGTGGATGGCATCTACTAGCAAGTGGTTTGAAATCAGAATTTGAAATTTGCATTAGTGAAAACGCAGAGATTTTCAAAAAGTTCAGTAAAGTAATTTGTTTGTGCCCAGCATGCTATTATCTTTTTATTACTTATTTGAAACCTAATTTGACAAACGATGTTGAATTTAATTATATCTCGGAATATATTAAACCTTCTAAATTAAAAAAAGCAGGAAAGGTTGGGGTTCAGCATTTATGTCAATTAATGAATAGAGGGAAAGAGGGTGTGGATAAGTTAGTTGATAATGCGCTCCAAAAGAGTGGATATGACGTTATTGATGTTCCTCATTGGTGTTGCGGAGGAGGAACTGGTTGGATGGGACGAACCGATGTGATTGAAAGTATTGCTCGTAAAAGAATGTCAGATTTTAATAGAGAAGATATTGATTATGCCACAACTTATTGCCCTTCATGTTGGTGGATTCTACGTAGATTCAGTAAATTATGTAAAATTAAACCGAAAGCAAGGGATTTATTTGAACTTCTATTATAGGAATATTCGCTTCATTTCAGTTCTGGAATCAATATAACAAAATTACTACCTTGTTCATAATCGTTTTTTATACGGTTTTCAACCCAATATTATTAGCATCAACTTTCTGTAAATTTTTTATTTGAGAAGTAATTCCATCAGCGCACAATTCATGAGTATTTTCGATGATATCTTTATCATCATTAAATAGAAAAAGGGAAACACGATTAGCTTGCGATAACTGGCTAATTCCTGAAAAGATAAATTAATAGCATTATCAAGATTGATATTGCCGACAAATCTAGAAGATATTGATGATATAACCTTTTCAAAATTCAATCTGCTTTCTAATGACACTTTACTATCCACTAATACCTGATATTCTAAATTTTTGCTATAAGACTGATGCCTTATAATATCTAAGACTTATCTGATAATTCTTATTCAAAAATATGATAGACCAATGGTTTAAAAATATATCTTAATCGAAATTTGAAGATTTAGCTTTATCACTATTTACAAAAAAAAAATAATAAAGATGAAAATTACTTTTTAATACCCTAAAAGGGATAAATTTTCATTTTTAATTTTAATGTTGATATTAATAATATCAAGATCAAAAAACAGCTTAGAATTAAAAATATAAGAATTTTTAAACCATTTAGAAATTCTCGATAACTTTTCCTCCAGGAAGGATTTTATAATGAGTTATTCCTTCTTGTTCTACTTTTTCAACACATAAAGCTTGAAGCAGAAAATCCATGTGGTAATTGAAGAGATTCGTATCTTCTATAACGTTATCTCTAATTAGTTTATCAAGCAGCTCTTTTTCTTGAATACTTTCAGTCTCGAAAATCATCCTTAACATTTCCCTCCTAATCGGGTGGTTTACTGCTTTTAAATGTTGAGCATGACCTACTTTTTTTTCTGTCATCATAAATTCTCTATTTTTTTATATTTTATCAATAAAACTAGCATCTTAAGGTTGAAGGTTTTAAAAAATAAATTTCATTAAATTATTAGATAAGTCAATAAACTAACTACCAAAATTTGTCTTTTGAATTATTAATAAAAAAATTATTAATCTTATTCTATATGATTAATAAAGATGGTGATTGTTTAATGTTTTCAGAAAACAACTTGAATAATATCAAAAGAGAGATGGCAAAATTAAAAAATATGGTCACTTTGAAATTGTTTAGTGATTTTAAAATTCAAGAAGATGGAACTAAGCTTAGAAAGTGTATGTCTTGTGAAGGAGCATATGATTTGTTGAAAATACTTGAAGAACACTCCAATGGGAAATTAAAAATAGAGGAAATATCAACTGAAGAAAATCCAGAAGAAGCTGAAAAATATAATGTGAAAAAGATTCCCACGATATTGTTTGTGGATGAAGAAGATAAGGAAATAATTCGATATCTTGCGTTTCCCCAAGGATCTGAATTTGTGCCCTTTCTAAATAGTATCCAATATTTCTCGGGAGTAAGACCTTATTATGCAGATCAAATTATTACTCATCTTAAAAAAATAAAAAAGGCAAACATGAAGATTTTTATAACTCCAACCTGTCCATATTGTCCTCAGACTGTGCCAGTCCTGACCCTATTTTCAATTGTCACCAAAGGGAAAATATCAGCAGAAGTAATCGATGTTAATTTGAATCCAGATCTGGGTATGAAATATCAAGTTCAAGGTGTCCCTATGACAGTCATAAACGAAAAAGATGTTATTCATGGAATGTTTACACCTCAAGATTTGCTAGATAAGCTGGTTGGTGCGAAAAATCGAGATTTTGGAGGGATGTATGCCTAAAAAATGTGAGGTGAGATAAAAAAAATGTCTCAAGATAATAGGTATAGAGAAGTGGTAGCCAAATAAGAGAATGCATGGATTGCGGACAGTTCATGGCTTTATTAAGAATCTATAAAGAAAATTCAAATGGGATGTTAACAATTAAGGAAATGTGTATTGATGAAAATCCTGAATTTGCACAAAGATACGATATTTCACGAGTTCCTACAATTTTATTTATTGATAACCAAGGAAGAGAAATAATTCGCTACCTGGCAGCTCCACAGGGAGGTGAAATACATTCAACCATCAACAATAAAGGTGATGATAACAGAAACTTGTCCATATTGTCCCCAAGTGGCACAAATTGTAAATGATTTTGCAATTGCGTCTAATGGAAAGATTAGATCCGTCATAATTGATATAATAGCAAATCCTGACATTGGTCAATATTATGATGCAGCAGGGGTTCCTTATACCATTATAAATGACCAAAAAACGTTAGTTGGAATGGTTGGTGCTCCTGAAATAATGAAAGCATTGATTGGGGGTAATATTCGTGTTCAATATTGATATGGAAAACATAGATTTAGAAAAAACCTATGATCTCATTGTTCTTGGTGGAGGCCCTACAGCTATAGGTTGCGCTATTTATGCAGCTAGATTTGCAATGGATGTACTGATTATTGGAAAAACGTTTGGTGGATTAATTGCTACAACACACGTAGTTGAAAATTATCCTGGTGTTACCTCCATTAGTGGTCAAGGTCTTATGGAGATGTTCAAAGAGCATATGAATTCACTCAATATCCCTTATATTTCAGATGAGATACGAACTATAGAAAAAATTCATGATCATTTTGAACTTCATTCTTTTTTCCAAAAATTTGAGGCTTATTCAATTTGTATAGCAACAGGATCAGAAAGGAAAAAGCTTGGAGTTCCTGGGGAGAAAAATTATGCTGGAAAGGGTGTTTCTTATTGCGCAACATGTGATGGTCCATTTTATGTAGATAAGGTTGTTTGTGTTATAGGAGGGAGTGATTCCGCAGCCAAGGAAGCTTTATTTTTAGCTCAAAATGTAAAAAAAGTATATATTATCTACCGTGGTAAAGAAATACGAGCTGAACCAATAAACAAGAAAAGAGTCTATGAGAACGATAGAATTGAAATTATCTATGAAACCAATATAGTTGAAATCAAAGGAGATACAACAGTATCATCAGTTATTTTTGATAATGGCAAGGAATTTAAAGTAGATGGTGTTTTTATAGAAATTGGCTCTATTCCAAACTCAGATTTGGCAAAAAGGGTTGGAGTAAAAACTAATGAAAAGGGTGAAATCATAATCAGCCGTAAATCTGAAACAAATATTCCGGGAATTTTTGCCGCTGGAGATGTTGCTGATGCTCCATTTAAACAAGCGATTACAGGTGTATCTGAAGGTGTAATTGCTGCTTATTCTGCTTTTGATTATGTTAAAGAAATGAATATTGAATATTAGCTAAATTTAATCTATGTGAATAGGAATGGTTTTAATATTTCTTATTGGACCTCCCGCGGTTGGGAAAATGGCAGTAGGTCTTGAACTTGCAAAGTTGAAAGGTTATAAATTATTAGTAAATCACGACACCATCGAATTGACTCTAAAATTTTTTGATTATGGGAGTAAGAAATTTAATATATTAAACGGACTGTTTCGTAGACGCATACTAGAAGAAGTTGCCTCTTCCGATTTGAAGGGATTAATTTATACATATGTCGCGTCCTTTAATTTAGAAGAAGAAAAGACTTATTTGGATAAAGTCACTAATCTTTTTAATCAAAATGGCAGAACAGTATATTATGTAGAATTAGAAGCTGATCTTTCTGAGAGATTGAAAAGAAATAAATCTAAATCTCGGATTGACGCGAAAGATTCAAAAAGAGATGTAGTAGCTTCTGAGCGTAGACTTCTGAATTTAGAAAAACAATATATTATGAATTCTAATGAAGAATATCCCTTTTTTTATAGTAAAAATTATATTAAAATTAATAATACTAATCTGTCTCCAAATGAAGTTGCAGTACAAATAATTAAAGCTTTAAGCCTTAAATAAAAAAGTAGTGAATCCCCTTAAAAATATTCATACAATTTTAATGACTTGAAATAAAAAATAGAAAAATAAAAAGAAATTATTCAATCTTTATGTCAATACTTTTATAGTCTTCCTCTTTAAAAGGCACATCAATCTTTAAAAGTCCTTGATTATAAGTTGCCTTAGCCTCTTCTGGTTTTACCGGACAACAAATAGCGTAGGTGCCAATGTAAATAGTATCTTCAGTTTCTCCTTTAATAAAGAAACTATCGTCATGCATTTTAAGTTTAATAGTGTCTTTCTCTACTCCAGGTAGCTGTATTTCGATTTTATAGGATGTGGTTTCATCGTCTGCATATGAGCAAACGGAAGGTGAAAACATAATTTTTTCTTGCTCCTTAACTTCCTCCATATTTCTCACTTTACTAGAATTATTTCTAATAATTGTATCTTAACTAGCTGATATAAAAGTTCTTTCTATGGATAAATGGAGAAACAAGAATTTACCATATAAATGTTAAACTAAAAATCATTTTTAGTTTTGACTTATAAAAATTCCTCCTAGTAATAGAAAAACAATCTCTAAAAAATTAAATAATAATGAAATAATTGAGTTTAGTTTTGAATTTACAAATAAAAATTAGCAATTATAAAAAATCACAACCATAACATTTTTCATTGATAAACGAATCACATTCTAAACAATTTTTGCCGCATGGAGTATTCTTATTATTTATGTTAAAAAAATATAAAGGGAAGAATTCTGGCTTGGAAATTTCTGACGAAAAAGTAATTTCCGATGAATTAATTAATTTTGTGTCAGCTAAAAGGCAATAGTTCATAAAATCATTTAAATCATCCATATTTCTCCCAATAACACCTATTTTAAGATGATATTGCCCTGCAATCTTTGATATTAAAAAGATTCTAGGGCATAACTTAAATTTATTTATGAATTTATCAATATCATCATATTTTTGTAGTTTTACATTAATAAAAGCTACTTTTGTATTAAGTAAATTGAAATTGATATTTCCTTGAATTTTTAATAGATGGGAATCCATTAATTTTTTTATTCGATTCTGAACTCCTGTATGGCTCATACTACTTTTAAGATTAATACCAATTTGTGTATTGCTTTGCCTTCCATCAAGAAATAATTGGTGAATAATTTGTTTATCAATATCATCTAACTGAATAGGTTTTTCTCTCTTCGATTTTTTATTTTTGAGTTGACTTATTTCTTTTTTTTGTCTCATACTTTCTAATCTAGAGAATAATAACGGTGAGATATATGCTGCGAAAGTCTCTAATGAGGATATATCTTCTTTTGTATAATCTGATCTTTTATTAGCAACTTCTAAAATCCCAATTATTTTTTTTCGATAAATTATTGGTACTACAATTACTCGATTCATTGGAATATGTCCTTTTGGTGGACTTAAAGGTTGATTAGAATAATTTGTTTTTCCTTCAACTAAAGCTCTAGCCCATATTGCATTACTATTTACCCAATCCTCACGATAAAAAATAATATCTTTATTAGGTATTTGACATTTTTCCCATACGTTCTTAGTGATTGAAGGACAAACGAGATCACCATTATCATCAATATAACCAAAAATACCATATTCACTATTGATTGATGATAATATTATATCAAGTACTTCAGAATATACTTGATTATCTTCTAGTTCAGTAAAAATCTTGATAATTTTGTCTCTATCTTCAATACCTAATTTTGGGCTCATGTATACAAAATTGTTTAAATTTCTCTATTTTTAATATAGAATAATTTATATTTTTTTTTTTTATTTAAAAAATGTTTATTCTATTTTTTATAAAGCATCTTATTATAAGATTGCTAGGTAGAATTTTGTCTAATGATAAAATAGGGCTTCTTTTCGTTTTCTCCATTCATATTTGATGACTTTATAGCTTTTTATAGTTTATATTGTATTTTGAAAATCTTTCAAATAATTTGGTTTTAATTTGAATATGAAAAAGATAGAAAACTTTAAATATGAAAGTAAAATTTTTTTTTTTAAGATTTCAAAAAATTATTGAAAATTCAAAATTATTAAAATTTCTCTTGAAATCCAAAAGAAAGTGAGTTATTATGATCAGTGATAAAATAGGAATTGACGATATTGACTGTAAAATAATGGATTTGATTCAAAGAGAACCAAATCTTACTCATACAGAAATTGCCACGCATGTGAATCGTAGTCAACCAACAGTTGGAATGCGTATAAAAAAATTAGAAAGTTTGGGTGTGTTAAAGTATCAAGCAGGTATTAATATTAAGGTTGCAGATCTCTGTTTTGCTAGGGTCGAACTTCAAACAAAAAATCCCAAAAAGACTATTGAGATTGTCAAGAATTGTCCCTTTATGTTAAATGGCTTTAGATTAAGCGGAAATTCAAATATTAGCATTTTAATAGTAGGTTTAAGCTTTAAAGACATTGATCATATCGTAAACTGCCATTTTCGAGATGATCCTGATGTTATCAGTGTTCATATTGATGTAATTGCTGATGTTGTTGATGATTTTGTGTTACCCATTGATTTAAATCTCGAATACGGACAACTTGAAATAGAAAGTTGTGGTTGTTGTAAATGTAATTGCTAATCTTTTTAATTTTTTATTTAAAATATTATATCTTCTTCTATATATCTTTAATCTATAGTTATCGCTCTTAATTTACACGCTGTGGTACACATATGGCATTTAACACACATATCTTCGCGATCGTTTACAACTACACATTTAGGAATAGAATCTTTATTAACAACTTGATAGATACCTCTAAAACAGGTTTCTTCACATGAGAAATCTTTACATATACTACATTTACTCACGTCTATTGAATGAAATTTATAGCTTTCAATTGTACTTTGATTTTTTGCTTCACTCATCATGATTACTCAAATATAAAACTCTTTTTATTTTTTAAGGTTATACCTTAAAAGAGCAAGAAAGCTCTTCTTAAGATTTATAATTTAATGGAAAACATATTTTTATCAGAACAAAATTGCTTCGGATTTATAAACAATATAAAATGAAGTGAAAAAAATGAAACATCACATAAAAACTACTAAATTCCTTAATTCACCAAATTTTCCTTCTTTTATTTTCTGATTTAGCTTTTCTGTTAAGGGCACATATCTTTTAGAACTTGAATCCCAGAAATGAATTGGCTCAGTAACAATGTTGAGATCATACATTTCTTTACGGAGATTAGTTTTTACTATTTTGAAACTACTTGTTGTTGTTTCAACATCTTCAATCATGCGTATAAATACAGGAATTGAATATTTAGGTAATGAATTTAAAACAAATCGAGAAAGTTCATCTAAATCAAACTTAATGGATGGATCTAATTTAATTGCCGCCATTCCTGCTTTACCTTCCGTATTGGGAATTGCTACACCATAAACCGATGATAATTCTATTGGCGAAAATGAATTTAAAATAGCTTCTACCTCTAAAGTAGAAACATTTTCTCCTTTCCATCGAAAAGTATCTCCAAATCGATCAACGAAAGACACCCAAAGATCGTCGTGTAGTTTCAGCATATCACCTGTATTGAAATAACTGTCATTCTTTCTAAAAACATTATGTATAATCTTCTTTTCAGTTTTCTCTTGATCTTTATATCCCGTAAATACTCCTCTTTCTTCTAATTTAATTAAACCCATTCCAATATCACCCGGTTTGCATTTTATGCAATATCCCCTCTCATTTCTAAAAAATTCACCGGTATCGGGATCAACTTTCGCTATCGCAAATCCTGCCATATTATTACGTCCGATCATTCCAGGAACCTCATCTACGTTGAAGAGAGGTCTATGCCCCTCGGTTGATCCATAAAATTCATAAATATGGTCAACTTTAAATCGAGTTTGAAACTGTTCCCAAATATCTTTACGTAATCCTAATCCCAACATTTTTTTAAGAGTATGATTCTTTTCATGCTCCGATGGAGGTTGATTAAGAAGATATCGTGGAATTTCACCTACATACATGAAATAAGTGGCTTTAAACTTCTGTATATCTTTCCAAAATTCGGTTACGGAAAATCTTTTCCTTAAAGCTATTTTTGCTCCTAGGAGATTAGCCTTCATCCAAGAGCATCCAATTCCAACATTATGGTATAAAGGAGTAGGAATATATATGATATCGTCAGGAGTTAAACTAGCAATGGCATGTAATATCGTTGCTTGGGAATATAATCTGAAATTTTGCATAATTACGGCTTTAGGAAGTCCAGTAGTACCTGATGTATAGATATAAAGCGCTGTCTCCCGCAAAATCGAATCATAAGTAGTTTTAGGATTAGCACTTGAGATCAAATTAAGCTTTTCGGGTAATTCTATATAGTTATGTTTGATACCTGTGGGATTATTAATAACAAAAATTTGGTCAGTTCTGTAATTCAGGGTATCAACTACTTCATTAAAAAAAGGTAAGCAATCAACATCAACGACTATCCATTTTGCTTCAGCTACATTGAAAGAATGCGTTAAAGCCTGTTTTCTCTGATTAAAATTAATTAAAGCACTAATGCCTTGAATTTTATTTATACCTGTTACAAAAAATAAGTATTCTGGAGAGTTTTCTAACATCAAAGAAATCGTATCACCCCTTTTTAATCCTAAATCAAGGAAATAATTGGCTACTCGATTACTTTCTTCGTTAAAAGCTTGCCAGGTCCAAGATGCATCTTCATAATAGAGTACATTCTCTTTCGGTTTTTCTTCAGCTAATTGCTCTATTCGGGTACCTATACTTTGATTTGGATTAACCATTAAACTGTTCATAACATCTCGGAATACATCCCAAACTGCTTCTTCTTTAGGAGTCATTTTTGGAGACATAGAATCGCCTTAATATTTCTAATATATTGAATTGAACTTTTTTTAATTAACGTTAAATTTGATATATACCATATTACTATTTATTTCTTTTTCTCTGACTAATTAATAGAAAAGAAAATATGATATCTTGGATGAGTATAAATTATAAAGAAACTTGAAAAATTACTGATTTTATGGCTCTTGAAAAATATCCAATTTTTAATATGCCTAACTTGATGAAAGGTAAATTTTTATCAAGACCAAATCGATTTATAGGAGAAATTGAGTATAAAGGACAAATCGAGACTGCTCATATTCACGATCCTGGCCGGTTAAAGGAATTACTCATAAAAGGGGCTGAAGTTTTGTTTACATATTCAAAAGGTAAATTAAAATATTATATTAAAGCAGTTCATACTAGAAACGAGTGGGTTCTTATAGACACATCTCTACACTCTAAAATTGCAATGAAAGTTTTCAAATTTCTACCAGATTTTTCGAATGTAAGGGAAATCAAAAAAGAGGTAAAGATTGGGAATAGTAGAATTGATTTTGTTCTCGATAATGTTCCACTTGAAGTAAAAGGAGTATCATTGGTTAGAGATGGGATAGCTCTTTTTCCTGATGCACCTACAGAACGGGGCGCAAGACATGTAAGAGAAATTATTGAACATAATGGAATTATACTACTTTTAGTTTTCCGCAAGGCAAAAGGTTTTGCTCCGAATTTAGAAATGGATCGCAAATTTTCTAATAATTTAAGCGAAGCGAGGAAAAAAGGGATTCGAATAATTCCAGTTCAGATTAGTTTTGATGGAAAAACAATCTATTACCATGGAAGAATTCCACTTTTGGATTTCTAATTGCGTTGTTCTATGTAATTTTCTACTAAATTTAATGCTACTAGTTTAACTAAATTATTAGGACCTTTGATTTCTGTAAATTTGTATATTGCACCAAATTTTTATTCTATTCATCATACTTTTCTAAATGATTGGGTATACAATCTTGGTAAATTAAATATGAAATCAACTGTAAATACAAAAATTTTTACTTTTATAACTTTAGTAATCGTTTTAGCTTTCTTATCTATAATCTCATTTAATAACAATTTGGAATATAATGACGATATTTCGCACTATAAC